>Ga0209630_10000035_pt1 | contig 155367 bp, 132 predicted proteins | sample COG_01_FD_184745 | JGI IMG/M metagenome (GOLD analysis project Ga0209630, IMG submission 184745) | Pelagic Microbial community sample from North Sea - COGITO 998_met_01 (SPAdes) (version 2) | ecosystem: Environmental > Aquatic > Marine > Neritic zone/Coastal water | place: Helgoland, sampling...
ATTCCGAACAGAGAAGTTAAGCCCGTCCGCGCTGATGGTACTGCCGTAACAGGTGGGAGAGTAAGTCGTTGCCAGACTTTATCAAAGCCCTTAGGAAACTAAGGGCTTTTTTTATGACCTATTTTATTTAGGAGTACTATCTTTATCCTATGAGTACGATTGATTTGAACTGTGATCTAGGTGAAGGCTTTGGTAACTATACAGCTGGACCCGATGTCTCGCTCTTAAAGTATATCAGTAGTTGCAGTATTGCCTGTGGTTATCATGCAGGAGATCCATTGATCATTCAAAGTACGATAAAGGAAGCGCTTAAGCGAAATATAAGTATTGGTGCACATCCTTCCTATCCTGACCGACAAGGTTTTGGTAGGCGCTCAATGCGTTTAAATACTAAAGAGCATTTCGCCTTTGTATTGTACCAGGTATCAGCTATCAAAGGGATGGTTGAAAGTCAAGGGGGCCAACTCAAGCACGTTAAGCCTCATGGAGCTTTGTACAATGATGCGGCCTCAGATGAGAACATCACCCGAAATATATATGAAGCGATCGCCTCCATTGATGAGGGTCTATGTGTTTATGGGTTGTCTAATACAGCCCATGAGCATGTGGCCAAAAAATTGGGGATTCCTTTTATTTCAGAAGCGTTTGCCGATCGAAGGTATCATTCGGACAGCACCCTTGTTGCTAGATTCAATTCAGCAGCGATATTGGAAAATACAGACGAGGTAATTCAACAAGTGATGTCGTTAATTCATCATCAGGAGGTCGTCAGTATCGAAGGTCAAAAAATCAATATTCCTGCAAAAACGATCTGTTTTCATGGGGATCATCCGCAGACGCTGCTAATACTAAAGGAGGTACATAAGACCTTATTGGAGGCCAATATTAAGATTAAGCTTAGTATCTGATGGGTAGTATACGATGGCGATATTTAGGTGAAGATGCCATTGAGATTTCAGATATCTCATCCAATATCCATATTCAGTTAGGCCTCAGAGATTATTTAAAAGGCTTCCCGAAATTGGGGATTGCCTCTTTTATGTTTACCGATAAAACCCTTACTCTAGTTTCGGAAAAGTATGGTTTTATGTCCGTATCGCATATTATTGATCGAGTGGCAGCCTACCAACATAAGGTGAATGAAAATGTGAGGTTACCTTTGCGTATTATTCCGATTTGCTATGACGAAGCGTTTGCTTTAGATCAGCGAAAACTGGAGGACATTTGTAAATTGGACTATGAGGAGATCATCGCTTTGCATTTAAATGTGGAATATACGGTAGCGATGTTTGGTTTTATGCCCGGTTTTCCCTACCTCAATGGGCTTCCCTTGTCATTGTCTATTCCTCGGTTAAAAAGCCCCAGAAAAATCATACCCAAAGGATCGGTGGGCATTGCCAATGAGATGTGCGGTATTTATCCTAATCAGACTCCTGGCGGCTGGCATATTATCGGTCGCTCTCCTTTATCTTTATTTGATCCATCGAAGAATGTAATGCCTTTGACCTTAGGACAAATGGTCAAATTTGAGCGTATTTCAAAAAAGGATTTTGATGGATTTACCTTTAATTAGAATAATTAATAGCGGAAATTTAAGTACGCTACAAGCTGTTTGCCGTTTTGGTTTTAGCGATTTTGGGATACCTAAGTCAGGATTTCAGGATCGTATCAGTGCCCATTTGGCTAATTGGTTGGTGGGAAATAAGAGGTTTAATACGCTCATAGAGAGTTATGCAAATTATTTTGAGTTTGAGGTAATTAATGATTGTAGTATGGGCGTACAAGGGGCCTGTTCTGAAATCAGAATCAACGGTCAATCGGTATCCTTGGATCAAGCACACCATCTCAGGGTTAATGATCGTATTCAGCTATTTAATAACACCTATGGTGCCATTTTATACCTTGCTATGGCTGGGGGTTTTACTGCAACCGAAGTGTTGGGGAGTACATCTACAGATATCGCCAACGGGCTGGGGGGATTGAACGGATTACCATTAGCATCACAGGATATTTTGAAGGGATCAAAGTTCAATATGCTGAGGCAGGCCCGCAGCATTCCAGAAGGCCTTTCTTCTCGTGGATATTTTTCAAAAAATGTTACGGTACATGTGATCGCGGGACCAGAGGACTATTTATTTACCAAGGAGGTTATTGATAATTTTTATTCGCATGCTTTTTTGTTATCAGCGGAAATCAGTCGTGTTGGTTATCGCTTGACAGGGCATCCTATTCATGTGGATTCCTATGATATCCCTTCCAAAACAGTATTACCAGGAACGATTCAAATACCACCTTCGGGTGATCCTATTATTTTGATGGCCGATGGTCCTGTTACGGGAGGCTATCCCAGAATGGGAGTAGTAGCCAAGGTAGATCAACCTATTTTGGCTCAATTACGTTCGGGTGGTCGGGTGAGATTTCTTGCTTGCCTTCCTGAAGAGGCCCGAACTCGAGAGGCCAATCAACGTCAATGGATTGAGGAACTTTACCATAAAAAAACGGAAAGGTAAAGTCCTTTCCGTTTCACTTATTTCTTAAAAGATTCAGAACTATTCCTTTTTGTTCTTGTCACTTCCAGCGATTGAATTTCTCATATCCGTATCTGCTTCAATATTTTGAAATTTATAATAATCCATGATACCAAGCTGACCCTTTTTAAAAGCCTCAGCAATAGCCATCGGGATGGCCGCCTCCGCTTCAATGACTTTGGCTCGGGCTTCTTGTGCTTTTGCAGTCATTTCTTGTTCTAGGGCAACCGCCATGGCCCGACGCTCTTCCGCTTTTGCCTCGGCCACCCTAAGGTCAGCCGCTGCCTGATCGGTTTGTAGCTTAGCCCCAATATTGGTGCCCACATCTACGTCTGCTATGTCAATTGATAGTATCTCGAATGCGGTCCCTGCATCTAAACCACGTCCCAAGACCAACTTTGAGATTTTGTCTGGATCTTGTAAAACTTCTTTGTGTGAAGCGGCAGAACCGACGGAGGTTACAATACCTTCACCCACACGTGCCAAAATAGTTTCTTCACCAGCACCTCCCACCAATTGCTGAATATTAGCTCGTATTGTAACCCTGGCTTTTGCAATGAGCTGAATGCCATCAGCTGCTACTGCTGCGACAGATGGAGTATTGATTACTTTCGGATTGACAGATATCTGAACAGCTTCAAAGACATCACGCCCAGCCAAATCGATGGCTGTAGCTTGACGGAACGTAAGGTTAATATTCGCTTTTTCAGCCGAGATTAAAGCCTTTATGACCAAGGGAACATCTCCACCGGCTAAATAATGCGTTTCTAAATCCGAGGATCTCATTTGCCGTTTGATTTTAGAAACTTCATCCTCAAGTGTCAGTCCTGCTTTGGTAGCTGTAATCATTTGATTCACAATAATGGAAGGGGGTACTTTACGTATCCTCATGAAAATGAGCTCGAGGAGTCCCACACGGACACCGGAAAAAATGGCCGTAATCCATAAATTAATGGGGACAAAATAAAAAAATACAAGAACGCCTACAATGACGGCGATGACGCTAATAATTAATCCTAAGCTACTTACCATATTTTAAATATTGAGTTGAACATAAACTTTACTGTGATCGATTTTTATGATTGTTATTTTCTGTCCACTGGATAAAAAATCTCCTTGAGTACGCACTTCGATTTCTTCATTTTCAAAAAGAGCTTTACCCACGGGTTTTAAGTCAGAAGTAGCCAGACCAACATTCCCAACTTTCAAAGTTATACCAATTGATTCATTGACTGTGCTGGTCATGGTCTCTTTTAAGGAGAACTTCTCCCAAGGTTGCACTTTTAAGCCATAGATAAAACTAGATATAACAGTAATCAAGGAAATTATCAAGATGAAAAAACCAATGGATGTTCCAAAATACTCAAACCCCAGATAAACCCCAAAACCTAAACAAATAGCCCCACCAATTCCCACAAAGGTGGTACCTGGAATAAATATGACTTCAATGATAAGAAGTGATATTCCAAATACAATTAATATTAAAATTATAATCCAATCCAAATTAATAAGCTTTTGCAAACAAGACTCTCTTGGTAGACGGATTACCGGTCACCATACACTTTCCCGATTCTTTATTACCCTCTAAAGGTATACAACGGATGGTAGCTTTTGTCTCTTCTTTGATTTTATTTTCTGTTTCTAGGGTACCATCCCAGTGGGCATAAACAAACCCTCCTTTGTTTTCGAGCAACGCCTTAAATTCAACATAAGTATCTGCTTGATGAGTATTTTGCTCTTTAAAATGTTGAGCCTTATTATAAATGTTAGACTGAATCTCTTTTAATAAAGAGTGAATTTTATCTTCAATCCCATCCATAGGATAACTCTTTTTTTCTTTGGTATCTCTTCTAGCTATCTCCAACGTTCTACTATCTAAATCTTTTGGACCAATAGCGATTCGCAAGGGGACTCCTTTGAGCTCATATTCAGCAAATTTCCATCCCGGCTTATGAGTGTCTCGACGATCAAACTTAACGCTGATGCCTTTCGAAATGAGTGAGTTACGAATTTTATCTGCTTTTTGGGCAATCTCTTCCAATTGCTCTTCTCCCTTGTAGATAGGGATGATCACGACTTGAATGGGAGCTAAATTTGGTGGAAGCACCAAACCATCATCATCACTGTGTGCCATAATGAGCGCACCCATCAGTCGCGTACTTACTCCCCAAGAGGTCCCCCAAACCAAGTCTTCTTTGCCTGCCTTGTTCGTGAATTTAACATTAAAAGCCTTGGCGAAATTTTGACCTAAAAAATGAGAAGTACCTGCTTGCAGCGCTTTACCATCTTGCATCAAAGCTTCAATACAATAAGTATCCACGGCTCCTGCAAATCGTTCACTTTCAGATTTAACTCCCTTAACCACAGGTAAGGCCATATATTTTTCAGCAAAATCACCATAAACATTCAGCATTTGTTTGGTTTCAGCGACGGCTTCTCCTTGGGTAGCATGTGCCGTATGTCCTTCTTGCCATAAAAACTCGGCGGTTCTTAAAAAGAGGCGGGTTCGCATTTCCCACCGGACGACATTGGCCCATTGATTAATTAACAAAGGGAGATCCCGATAGGATTGAATCCAGTTTTTATACGTATCCCAAATGACTGTTTCAGAGGTGGGGCGAACGATTAATTCTTCTTCTAATTTGGCGTCTGGATCTACGACCAATCCTTTGCCATCTTCATCATTTTTTAATCTGTAGTGAGTGACTACCGCGCATTCTTTGGCAAACCCTTCGACATGATCTGCTTCCTTGCTGAGATATGATTTAGGGATAAAAAGTGGGAAATAAGCATTTTCATGTCCTGTATTTTTGAACATGATATCCAATTGTTGTTGCATTTTCTCCCAAATAGAAAAACCATAGGGTTTAATAATCATGCAACCTCTGACAGGTGAATTCTCAGCTAATCCTGCCTTTTTAACCAATTCATTGTACCATAATGAATAATCTTCTGCTCTGCTCGGTATTGCTTTGGCCATTTATTTTTGAGTTTGGTATAGTAATTGCAATGAAATTATTGAAGTCAACATTTAAAAAGTCCAAATATAGCTTTTTGATGATTGAAACTTGGTTAGGATTGATTAAATTTAAAAAATTATAGCTATGAAAAAATATATAAAAAGTTCCGGAATATTTTTATTTGTTTTCATTCTTTCAATTTTTAATACCATCCTCGCTCAAGAATACGATGACATGTATTTTACCAAGGCGGATAGAAAGCAAACAGATTTTAACCTGAAAGCGAATCGCGGGGATGCAATGAGGGTTATGTCAGCTTTTGAGGATGATGATTTGGAGGAAGTTTATTTGGATAAAAACATAAATCCTGAATACATAGCAAAGTATCAAGTCCAATCAGATAAAAAGTCATCAAGACGAAATCAAGAGGTAGACTATTATCCTGAAACTACCTCTACTAATATTTCAAGCACCAGTGGTTATTTCAATAACTATGAGCGTCAAGCTACCATCTATACCCCAGCTGCGTTTAACATTAATGTTGTTAGTTCGTATGGATTTTCGAGATTTAATAATCGATTTATGTACGGCTATGATCCATTTGGTAATGTTTGGATGAGTGATTTTTACAGTCCTTACGCCTATGGTGTTTATGGGTACAATCCTTATGATCCCTTTGGCTATGGTTTTTCAAGACCTTTTTACTCATCTAGTTTCAATAATCCTTATTACTATTCAAATGTCCGTGCCTTTAATAATTATTATTGTCCACCTGCTTACAGCTACAATACAGGTTACAATTCCGTGGTTTTAGCCGAAGGCTACGAAGAAGTGCGCAGAGCCAAGGTGATTGGACCTAGAGGATCAGGAGGATCTCAGGCCGTGGTTAGGCGTGGTATGAATGAATCTAGATCCACAGATCTAAATAGAAGATTGAGTAGTACAAATATTCGCTCCAATTCATCAAGGGCAACAGATTTGGGAAATCAAAAATCTCAAAATGAATACTTTGATCGGTCCGTTAGCAGAGAAAGAACCAATGAATCCTATACGAGATCTAATGCGGTTGAAACCCAAAGTCGAAGCAATTCGGCACGTTATGCGACCAGTTTGAATCGCAGCACTGCGACCGTGAACAAGGAGCGGTCAACAGTTATTGAAAATAACAGGGGAGTAGCTACACAAATGAATTCGGCTAGGCGTTATAGTACAACGAATATGCCTGAGCGCAGAAATGACTTTAACTTGCCTACCAGCGGTGATACGCGAAATAGTTATCAAAAGACAGATACACAGTACTCATCAGGCTCTGCCTCTTCAGGATTTAAAGCAAATTCAACAAGCACTTCTTCGACCTCTAGATCTTATGCGCCTTCGAGCAATAGTTCTTCGGGTTCTTCTAGAAGTTACAGCGCACCTAGTTCTTCGGGGAGTCGTTCCTCTGGAAGTTCTTCAGGAAGTAGATCTTCGGGTACCAGTTCTTCAAGATTGAATAAAAATTAAATTTTAACTCTAGGCCGAATATGGATAGATTAATTTATTTCTTGGTTGGGATATTTATGTGCTCTTTTTTGAGTAGTCAGGCCCAGTTTGGCTATTACGAACAAGCCTTACAATTCAGTCAGACTTCTTTTGGGGGTACGGCAAGAATTCAGGGTATTGGCGGGGCTCAGGTAGCATTAGGTGGGGACTTGAGCCATGCCAGTTCTAATCCAGCAGGTTTGGGATTTTATAATCGAGGGGCGTTTTCGATCACACCAGGATTAAATTTTCATAAAACCGAGTCTGATTATTTAAAGCAATCTAATCTTGATAAAAAAGTAAACTTTAATATCGCCCAACTGGGGTTGTCTTTTTATTTTGGAGATGGAGACATTGCTACTCAACCGATCAGAGGTAGTTCTTTTGCCATCACCGTAGATCGAGTCAATGACTTTTATAATGAGACCTATTATCAAAGCGAAAATTATAATAATTCATATATCAATACTGTGGTAGAAAACCCCTTTGATGACCCCACATTAACGTCAACTTTTTACGATCAGTTTTTGATCAATCCTCATCCAAATAATTACGAATTTTATCCAGGCTTTGAAGAACTCGTTGGTTATGATACGATCCCTAATTATCCAGGATACAGTAGCCCGTTTGAATTCAGCAGACCCACTCAGAGTAACAATATTGTGACCGAGGGCAGCCAATATGCCATTAATTTTGCTTATGGGGCTAATTATATGGATTGGCTTTATTTTGGGGCAAGTTTGTCTGTGAATTCACTTGATTATAAAAAAGTGGAAAATTATAATGAGTTTGATTATTTCTATTACGAACAAGATGGGTCTTTAACATCTGAAGATGCGCTGGATAATATCACCATACGAAATCAGTTATCTATAGTTGGAACGGGAGCGGGAGCTAATTTCGGAATCATTGTTAGGCCTTTGTCCCATCTGATATTGGGTTTATCTTATGCGACACCCAGCTTCATGCGACTTGACGAAGAATTTTTCAATGATATAAGTACGAATTACTTTGATAACTATGACTATGTTTCGGTCACTTTTGATACCGAGGACATAGATGATGATCCTCAAACTAGATTTGTTGAGAATATATCCGAATTGGCTGTTTTCGAAGAATTGGGTGATATTCTCGTCTCAACTTATACCTTGACGACCCCAGGAAAATTTAATATTGGACTCTCGTATTTTTTGGGAAAAAATGGCTTTTTAACTGGAGAAATTGAATTTAAGGATTACAGCAACCTTTTCCTGAATGGAAAGGATTTTGACCTATCTGCAGACAATCAAGAAATTAAGGAACGCTATAAATCAGTGCTCAATTATCGGATAGGGGCAGAATATAAAATAGGTAGCTTTCAGTTGAGGGGGGGCTACGGATTTCAAGAGGATCCTTACACATCTTCAAATTATAACAGAAATACGGATCAATTCAGTATAGGATTTGGATATCGAGAAGCCGACTTTTTTATTGATTTTGCCCTTACGCACCAACGTATGAAAAGGTACGTTTCACCTTATTACATAGAAGTGAATCAACCGATTGCAAAGCTTTCTGACTATCAGACGACAGCTTTACTTACCTTTGGATTGAATTTTTAGATAGGATTGAATTTCTAAGACTTGTTTGGTCTGATTTCCCGGTTCACTAAATATGATCTGTGCTTGGTTATAATATTGGATTCTTTCGACCCGCATTTGGGTAATGGTTTTTTCTAAATTCTTGTTTTTTAGAAGTGGGCGGTCATGATTTGTCGCTACTCTTTTTACAATAATAGCCACAGGAATGTCAAGAAAAACGGTAAGACCTGCCGCATTCATTCTGCTCATATTGTCATAAAAACAAGGGGTACCTCCTCCACATGAGAGAATGTCACTACTGGATTTTTCGAGTAACTCTTGAAGGGTATTTCTTTCTATTTCTCTGAAATATGCTTCCCCATGTATTTTAAAAAGAGCATCGATACTTTTGTTATTCTTTGACTCAATCAGCTGATCTAAATCTACATGATTAAGATTAAGTGCGGAGGCAAGAGATTTTCCAAAGGTGCTTTTACCGGATCCTGGTAGTCCAATTAAGAAGATAGGTTTCATCAGAGGAGATGCTGAATTTCCGAGACACTTGGCGTCGCATTATAATGCCATTTACCCATAACAACCCCATTTTTAAGTAGGACAATTCCCGGACTCGATCGAACAATGGTCTTGAGGACCGTAGCATCAGTAAAGAAAAAAGGGAATTGCCATTGAGCTTGCTTACTGAACTGTTGATAGTCGTCTTGTGAAGAAGAGGTAAGAACCCAAGTAACAGCATTTTTGAGTTTGAGGCTAAGGGTCTTGATTTCTTCAGTTTTATTTGGATTTGTTTTTTCAATACTTTGTATGATGATCAATAACTTATTGCCTCTGAATAATTCACTGGTATATTCAATATCATCTTTCCAAACGGCTAAATCTGTAATCTTAGGTTGTACTTCGGGGTTAGTGATGACCATTTCTTTGAATTCATAACTATTATCTGTTGGGTAATCTGTGAATCTAAACTCAGTACCTTCCTTTTCCATCACATACTCATAGACGAGTTCGGCAGAGGGCTCCATGAGGGCAGGGAGGTCATTGCCTATGGCATAAGAACGAAAATCAATAAAGGGTAGGTTTCTTATGGCTACTATGGCTGTGATAACCAACAATCCAGTAGCTCCATAAACTGCGATGCTGCCTTTTTTTGCATTAAATAGAGCCGTATAAGAATGTCTATTGATAAAAATCAGACCAATGAAAAAGCAGAGGATAACATCTTTGGTAAAAGATTCCCAAGGTGTTAATTTTATGGCATCTCCAAAGCATCCACAATCTGTCACTTTATTGAAATAGGCTGAATAAAAAGTCAGAAAAGTAAAAAAGACAATCATCACCAGGAGGGCCCAAGCTGTTTCTTTGATCTTAAATCCCAATAAGAGGGCAAGACCTAGCGCTACTTCTAAGACGCTAAGGAAAACGGATAAAAATAAAGAGGCTGGGATGAAATATTCAAAAAATGGGGCAAAGTCATAGGCAAAGACCTCGAAATATTCTTCTAGTTTGATGGCCGTACCGACGGGGTCATTCACTTTAATCAAGCCAGAAAAAATAAATAATCCTCCGACAAAATATCTTGAAAATTCTTTTAATACTTTCATTTTAATAGATGCTAAATAGGTGTGTATTTATTTATTCAGTTAATTTAATAAGACAAAAGACGGCATAATTAATCATATCTTGGTAATTAGCTTTAATACCTTCTGAAACCAGGGTTTGCCCTTGGTTGTCTTCTATTTGTTTGACACGAAATAATTTCATGAGAATGATGTCTGTAATCGATGATATTCTCATATCTCGCCAAGCCTCATCATAATCATGATTTTTATTTTGTAACAAATCTTTTGTTTCTTGAACGGCTTGGTCATAAAGGGGTTCAAGTTGACCCCATGAGATTTCCAGCTCTGTAGTATCCTGTAGATCAATTTGAATCATGGCAATCAGACAATAATTGATGATCCCTACAAACTCCGAGGCAATGTCATCTTCAATTTTTTGATCACCTTTCTCTTGAATGGAACGTATTCTTTGGGCTTTAATGAAGATTTGATCCGTGATGGAGGGTAATCTCAAAATTCTCCAGGCCGTACCATAATCTTGGGTCTTCTTACCAAAGAGTTCTTTGCAGTTGGCAATTACTTCACTGTAGTCCTTACTTGTATCTGTTTTCAAGGTGTTAAAGTATAAAATTTAAATTTTATCAAAATTAGCCAATTTCGGAATATAAATTACAGCTATGAATTTCTCTAAGTCAATTAAGGTTTCTGGAAGACTCTTGTCTTTTGATCAACCGCGTGTAATGGGGGTAATGAATGTCACCAAGGATTCGTTTTATGCAAAAAGTCGCGTGGTGAATGAGGATGATATTTTGAATCGTGCAGGTGAAATGTTGAAAGAAGGGGCAGATATTTTAGATGTTGGGGGCTATAGCTCAAGGCCGGGAGCTAAGGAGGTACCCATAAAAGAGGAAATAGGTCTCACTTCCCACGCGATTGAGTTGATCAAGTCCCATTTCCCTGATGCATTAATCTCTATTGATACCTTTAGAAGTGAGGTTGCAGAAGCCGCCATGAGGGCCGGAGCAACGATTGTAAATGATATTTCAGCGGGAACGCTAGATCCTAAAATGGTTGATTTCATCACGGCTAATCAGGTGCCTTACATTGCCATGCATATGCGAGGGAACCCCGAAAACATGCTTAAAATGACCAAATACACGCACATCATACCAGAAATTTTATTTTATTTTTCCCAATTAATTGAGCGTTTAAAAGATAAAGGACATACTGATTTAATTATCGATCCCGGCTTTGGCTTCGCGAAAACTACGGAACAAAATTTTGAAATTCTTGGTAACCTAGAGCTCTTTAAAAATTTAGAAAGTATTATATTAGTGGGACTATCTAGAAAATCGATGATTTATAAAACACTTGACACAGATCCTTCAGAGGCGTTGAACGGAACGACGGTTTTAAATACCTTAGCTTTGGCAAAAGGGGCAAATATCTTGAGGGTTCATGATGTCCGCCCGGCAGTAGAAGCCATAAAATTGACTATAAAAACATTAACCTAACTGTATTTATGACTATTGGATTTTTAGAAATTTCATTTGTAGACCTATTGGATATTCTTTTGGTGTCTTTTATGATGTTTCAGATTTATAAGTTGATGAAGGGGAGTATTGCCGTTAAGGTTTTTGTTGGATTTTTGTTTTTATATTTAATTTATCTCTTGGTCAAAGCCATGAACATGGACCTCATATCAACTATTTTAGGTCAATTTATGGGTGTGGGAGTACTTGCTGCTATCATTTTATTTCAACAAGAGATACGAAAGTTTTTACTTTTATTGGCGAAGACGACGGTTATCAATGACACTAATCTTTTTCGTCAAGTATTTTCTTCTTGGACGCAAAAGGAAATAGGGAAAACAGATATGATACCAGTGATTGAAGCCATCAAACTATTGGCGGCCTCTAATACGGGTGCTTTGATGGTCATCTCAAGAAATTCTCCCTTGAGGTTTTATGCAGACAGTGGGGATCTTATGAACTCTTTGATTTCTAAAAGGCTAATCATGGCGATCTTCAATAAATTAAGCCCTATGCATGATGGTGCAGTCATCATTTATTCTGATAAAATTATTGCAGCAAGATGTATTTTGCCCGTTTCAGAGCGGGATGATGTCCCAGCAAATTTCGGTCTGCGTCATCGCGCCGCAGTTGGGATGTCGGAAGCTACAGAAAGTTTGATATTGATTGTTTCAGAAGAGACGGGCCAAATATCCATCGCCCAAAATGGAATACTTTTTGAAAACCTATCGATCAAAGCTCTGCGCCAATCAGTCAAAGAATATTTTTCGGATAAAGATCCTATTTTAGAGGCAGAAAGCACCGAAGTCGAGGGCGAAGCTTAGTTCTCTTTTTTTCAAATCACTTGAAGGTTTTTACCAATTTTGATAAATGCATCAATGGCGACATCTAGGTTTTCGAGCGTGTGTATCGCAGACAGTTGTACCCTGATGCGTGCCTGATCTTTTGGGACTACAGGAAAATAAAACCCTATGACATAAATACCTACTTCTAGTAATTCAGAAGCCATTGTTTGAGAGAGTTGAGCATCGTATAGCATAATGGGCACGATAGGGTGTGTACCCGGTTTTATATCAAACCCGGCAGCGGTCATTTTTGATCTGAAATAGGCCGTATTTTTGGCCAGTTGATCCCTTAATGTGGTAGATTCAGAAAGTAATGAAATGACGGCAAGGGAGGCGCCAACAATAGAGGGAGCCAGAGTATTGGAGAAAAGGTAAGGTCTAGATCGCTGTCTTAATAACTCAATGATTTCTTTTTTACCGGAAGTAAATCCGCCAGAAGCCCCCCCCAATGCTTTACCTAAGGTGCCTGTGATGATATCAACTTTGTCCATAACGGCACAATGTTCATGAACACCCCTACCTGTTTTGCCTATAAAACCAGTAGCATGGCAGTCATCCGTCATCACCAAGGCATTGTATTTTTCAGCAAGCCTACATATTTCATCAAGTTGGGCGATCGTTCCATCCATAGAAAATACGCCATCGGTTACGATCATCTTGATTTTTGCTGGAGCGGCTTTTATCAACTTGGATTCAAGATCATCCATATTGTTATGGCGGTAACGATACCTCTCTGCCTTACAAAGTCGGATGCCGTCGATTAGGGATGCGTGATTCAATTCATCTGAAATGATGGCATCTTCAGGGCCCAATAAGGGTTCGAAAATTCCCCCATTGGCATCAAAAGCAGCAGCATAAAGAATGGTATCCTCCATGCCTAAGAAGGTAGATATTTTAGTTTCTAATTCTTTATGGATGTCTTGGGTGCCGCAAATAAAGCGAACAGAGGACAGACCAAAACCATGGGTATCAATGGCTTGCTTGGCAGCTGATAAAATGTCGGGGTGAGCGGAGAGCCCCAAGTAATTGTTGGCACAAAAATTAATAACTTTCCGACCATCTTCAAGACGAATAAGCGCACTTTGCGGAGAGGTAATGATGCGCTCTTTTTTATACAGGCCGGCATCTGTGATTTCTTGAAGTTCTTTCTCTAATTTTAATTTCAGGGTGGTATACATCTTTCAGGGTTTAATTGAAGTCATCAGTAAAACAAGGTATTATTTGAGGATTTCTGGCTTTTCGTATAAAAATTTCCTCCTCAATTTATTTAATAGAAAAAGCTTTTGAGCGGTAAAACTAGCTGGATGGATGTGGGTAAAAGCCCTTTCAAACTCTTGATAAAGGGGGGTATCCCCTTGCTCAAATGCAGAAGGATCTATTTTCTTAGAGGTTAGATAAAGATGGAAATCGCTCATTATTCCAAAGTTAATTCTTAAAGGTCTATTAATAATGGTAATTTCTTAACCTATTTTTACCTCAATTCTAATTAGCAACTATTACACCCCATGAAAAAAATATTAGTAATTGGATCAAATGGACAACTCGGCATAGAACTGCTCACGGCTTTGAGAGATAAATTTGGGTCAAAAAATGTGATCTCTTCAGATATAAATGCTCCGTCAAATGCAGATACCTACTTTGAAAAGTTAGATGCTAGAGATGCTATAAGCTTAACATCTATTGTAGAAAAGCACGAGATTAATCATGTTTATCATTTAGCTGCTATTTTATCTGCCAATGGAGAGCTCAATCCTATTTCATCTTGGGAAGTAAATATGAAAACCTTACTCAATGTGCTTGAGCTAGGGAGGAAAGGAGTTATTGAGCGTATTTTTTGGCCCAGCTCTATTGCGGTTTTTGGTAGGGATACTCCCAAACATCATACCGATCAAAAGGCATTGACAAATCCCTCAACGGTCTATGGAATCAGTAAATTAGCAGGTGAAAAATGGTGTCAATATTATTTTGAAAAATTTGGCGTGGATGTAAGGAGTATTCGATATCCGGGTCTAATCAGCCATAAAGTGAAGCCAGGAGGCGGAACGACAGATTATGCTATTGATATTTTTTTTAAAGCTGTCTCAGGAACACCTTATGATTGTTTTTTACATGCAGATACCTCTTTGCCCATGATGTACATCGATGATGCGGTAAAAGGGACTTTAATGCTGATGGAGGCACCTTCTCAAAAGCTAACCATCAGAACCAGTTATAATTTAAATGCGACCTCTTTTTCCCCAGCAGAATTGACCGCTGAAATAAAAAAGCAGATTGGCAGTTTACAAGTGCAATACAAACCGGATCACCGGCAGTTGATCGCGGAAACTTGGCCAAGAAGTATAGACGACCAACCTGCCCGCTTAGACTGGGGATGGAAAGAAGCTTATGGTTTACCTCAAATCACTTCTGAGATGATTTCAGCCCTGCGCATAAAAAAATAGTTTTCGTACATAAATAGATTGTTTATTTTTGATAAATCGAACCCCATTTAAAAAGGGGATGGGACAAACATTTATATCAATATGTCATATAAAAATCTTGAAACCACGCTTTCAGAGGGAATTATTACCATCGAGATAAGTAGAGAAGCAAAATTAAATGCTTTAAATGGAGCTACATTGGACGAAATAAAGGACGTCATAGATAGGCTATCGCAAAACTCAGAATTGAAAGCAGCCATCATTACTGGAGCAGGAAGCAAAGCATTTGTGGCGGGGGCAGACATATCAGAGTTTCAAGAGTTGAATGAAACGGATGCGCACAAGTTTTCAGTGCGTGGACAGGCCATTTTTTCATTAATTGAAAATTGTCACAAACCTATCATAGCTGTAGTCAATGGATTTGCATTGGGGGGTGGCTGTGAGCTGGCGATGGCATGTCATATTAGAGTGGCCTCAGAGGAGGCGAAGTTTGGCCAGCCGGAAGTAAATTTGGGAATTATCCCCGGATATGGAGGAACGCAAAGGTTGACTCAATTAGTTGGCAAAGGCCGATCCCTTGAGCTGATGATGACCGGTGATATGATAGATGCTCATCAAGCATTTCAAATGGGCTTGGTTAATTATGTGGCGAAAGATAAGTTGGAAGCATTGGCCAAAGCGCGCACTTTGTTACAGAGAATAATGGCCAAGGCACCTCTGGCTATTGGAGGAGTTATTGCTTGTGCTAATGCGGTATTTAATCAAAATGCAGATGGTTACCAGTTGGAGGCTGCTGCGTTTGCGAACGCTTGTAAAACCGAAGATTTTAAGGAAGGTTCTAATGCTTTTATTGAAAAAAGAAAGCCAAATTTTAGAGGTACTTAATTTTTGAAACAGTTAAAAAGACTTGTTGGAGATACGGCCATTTATGGTGTAAGTAGCATCTTAGGACGATTATTGAATTGGCTTTTAGTGCCTCTTTATGTCGTTTACTTTAAGCCGAGTGAGTACGCGATTGTCGTTGAATTATTTGCTTTTATTGCGCTCTTCAATATTATTTATACCTTAGGATTTGAAACCACTTATTTCAGGTTTTCGAGTAAACAAAAACAAACAGATCAAAATTATTTTGATTTAGCAATCGCTATGATTTTTCTGAATTGTCTTTTTTTGGGATCCATTTTGATTTTTTTTGCTGAGGACCTTGCCTTATTATTACAATATGAGGGTAAAGGTTACCTCATTGTGTGGTGCGTGCTGATTCTATCCTTAGACGCGATGGCTGCTATACCCTTCGCAAGACTCAGGATTTTAAGAGAAGGCAAAAAGTTTGCAGCATTTAAGTTGTTGAATATTGGCCTAAATATTGGTCTGAACTTGTTCTTTATAGTTTATTTACCGCTGCAGGTCACTCAGGATCCCCATTCCCTTTTAGCAGGAATTTATTTCCCAGAGTTGGGTGCGGGACATATTTTTTTATCCAATTTAATGGCGAATTCAATTTATCTGCTGCTTTTTTCTGGCGCATTTTTGAGACTAAAATTCACTTTTTCAGTGAAAATGTTGAAGCCATTTTTGGCTTATGCTGCTCCATTAGTGGTTTTACAATTAGCAGGAGTCATCAACGAGATGTTCTCAAGGCAATCTTTAAAATATTTGTTGCCAAAAGGATTTTATCCTGACTTGAGTAATGCAGCTGCCTTAGGCGTTTTTGGTGCATGTTTTAAACTGTCTATTTTTATGGCCTTGGCCGTGCAGGCTTATAAATTTGCTTTTGAACCTTTTTTCTTTAACCATGCCCATGAAACCAACTCTAAGCAACTCTATGCAAGTGCCATGAATGGGTTCATTATTTTCGGTGGGCTAAGTTGGATGGTTATTTCTCTAATGTTACCTGAAATTGCTCAATTGATATTTGGAGCCCATAGTCTTTATTTGAACGGGTTAATCATTGTTCCGGTATTGCTGGGTTCAGGCCTTTTAATGGGGATATTTTTTAATCTTTCCGTTTGGTACAAACTGACGGATAATACCAGAATAGGGGCTATAATTAGTGTGTCAGGAGCGATCATTACTGTCATTCTGAATGTTTCATTGATTCCCATATTAGGTTTTATGGGCAGTGCTTGGGCGTCCCTAATTTCTTGGTTCTTCATGACTTTACTGAGTTATTTCTTAGGGAAATGCTATTTTCCCATCAAATACCAATTATCCAAAGGATGTTTTTATTTCATTTATGCGGCATTAGCAACGGCTATGATTGTAATTTTGGAAATTTCATTGTTGAGTAGATATGGCTTGGGATTGGCTTTGGTAGGATTTTATTTGGGTCTTGTTTATTGGATAGAAATAAAGTCTAGTAATAAAGAAATTGAATATCATTAAGTTTGTCTCTGATTTGGTTTTACCTACTCTTTACGCCAACGTAGTCTAAGGTTAGAACAAAATATATCCTATTAGTAGAACATGAGATTCACCATTTTTTTTTGCTTGTTGACTTGTCTTTTATGTTCCCTGTCGGCACAGCGGAAAAAGAAGAATAATGCTACAGAGAATACCATTTCAAAAGGGTTGACTTTGCGTACTGAAACCCTAATTATTGAGGGGAGCAGACTCCTTATTTTAGGTAATTACTCAGCAGCAAGGACTGCTTTTGAGCAAGCCAATGAACTGGATCCAAACAACGCTGTAGTGAATTTTAAATTGGCTGAGCTTGATATGATTTTTAATGCATCGGAAGCGGCCCTGATCCATATAAATCAGGCCATTGCCCTTGATGCTCAGAATAAATTTTATCTCATATTTAAAGGTGATATACTCAGTTCCCTCAATAGATATGAGGACTTGGTGGAGGTTTACATAAAACTTATTGATCTGTCGGGAAATCAGCAATACTATTTTGACCTTGGTGCGCTCTACCAATTTCAAAAGAAGTGGAATGAGGCACTTGAAGCTTATGAAAAAGGGCAACAATTATTTGGAATCTCTGAGGAGATCATGCGTGAACGGCAAAAAATATACCTTCAAAAAAATGACATTGATGCGCTGGAGAAAGACTGGGAGCGATTAATTGCTCAGGCACCTGATGAGATCAGATATGTGCTTGAGCTATGCTCCATGTTGATCATGAATAAAGCCTACGATCAGGCCATGATCAGATTATTGGCATGGGATGATCCCAATGCCAAATTGTTGATTTCTCAAATTGCCCTTCAGCAAAAAGATTATGATAAAGCCATGATTTTTTTAAAAGAAGGATTTTTTTCTCAAGAAGCACCGCTGTTGGCAAAAATTCAATTATTAGATGCATTGATTGAAAAGACTTCATTTACGGCATCATTAAAAGAGTTACTCGAACAATTGCTAGAAATTTATCCAGAACAATTTGAGGCATTTACTTTTGTAGGAGACGTCTACTTAAAACTCGGTGAAACGACTGAGGCACTTTTGAATTACAGAAAGGCTATCGCAGTTGAGGGAGCAGATTATAAAGTTTGGCAGCAGGTCATCTCGATGGAATTGCACAATCTAGAATATGATAGTGTGATACTGCATTGTGATCAAGCTTTGGAGTACTATCCTAATCAAGCATTATTGTATTTTTACAATGGAGTAGCTTATTATTCTAAAAAAGAGTTTGGAACGGCTATACGTTTTTTAAGTTATGGAAGAAAATATGTTGGAGATCCCAATTTACTTGGATTTTTTTATGCACAACTCGGTGATGCGCACAATGCCTTAGAGCAACACACTCAATCCGATGAGGCCTACGAAAAAGCGCTTGAAATCGATCCAAATAACGAACATGTGTTAAATAATTACAGCTATTTTCTTTGCTTGCGTAATCAGCAACTGTTGAAAGCACAAGAGATGGCTAAAAAGTTGATCCAGAAGTATCCTGAAAGTGCCACTTATTTAGATACTTATGGCTGGGTACTTTACACAATGAAGCAATATGAAGAAGCTGAAATTTACTTAAAAAAAGCTGCTTTCTTAGATGAAAATGGAACTGTCATAGAACATTATGGTGACGTGCTTTCTGAGCTTGGTAAATTTAAAGAAGCTTTGACTCAGTGGATAAGAGCTAAAAAACTTGGAGGAACCACTGATTCAATAGGATTAAAAATTAAAAATAGTGAGATCCATGATTAGATATATCAGTATCCTATTGATCCTTGGGGTATTAACGAGTTGTAATAAAAAATTGATTCATTCGAAACAAGAGAATATACAGATAAATATATTGAAATTTGACTATTTTACTGCTAAGGCCAAATTGAATTATACCAGTGGGGACCAAAAACTATCTGCGGTTGCTAATTTCAGGATTAAGTACGATAGCTTGATTTGGATTTCGATTTCACCAGGCTTGGGCATTGAAGTACTTAGGCTAAAATTAACTACCGATTCAGTTTTCTTGATTGATCGGATAGCGCATAAATACATGAAGTCTAGCTATAGTGAGTTCAATAATTTTTATGAGATTAACTTGAATTTTAAATGGATTCAAGCAATTATGCTGGGTAACCCATTGTCATCAAATAGAAAATTGGTGACAAATAAAGAAAATGGAAGAATCCTTTATGAGCAAAATGATGGATCGCTTTTTATTAGAAATTTTATTGGAGACCAATCTAATAAAATAGAAAAAATTTCTATTAGAAATTCAACAGCCAAGTATGAGATGGTCATAAATTACGGAGATTTCACTCAATTAAACGAGCGGGAGGTATTGCCTTATTATATCAAGTTAGTACTTACATTTTTTGAAGAAGAGCAACCGACTAAAAAAATTGATATTAATATTAAATCGGCTAATTTACTTGATAAAACGCTTAAGTTTCCATTCAATGTTCCAGCAAAGTTTCTTAAGGACTGATTTTATTTTTCTGTTCATATTAATGTTAGCATCTCTAACGGCTGTTGGTCAAAAAGACAAAAAACAGTTAGAGTTAGAACGGATAGAAAACATCAAAAAAATAACAGAAGCTGAAAAGATTCTCGGACAAACAAAAAACAAAAAAACCGCTAATTTAGGTCAATTGAGGGCATTGGAAAATCAAATTCATTCCCGTCAAAAGCTCTTGAAGACTCTAGATGAAGAGGTTGATTTGATAACCAATGAAATATTGGAATTGGAGTCCATTATTAGTGATATTGATATGTATTTAAAATCGATGAAAGATGAGTATGCAGCCATGATTTATAAATCTTATAAATCTAAAAATGGGTATAATTTCATCTCATTTCTATTTGCATCAAATTCTTTTACTCAATTTTATATGCGGTTGAAATATATGGAACAATATACCGAGGCCCGTAAAAGGCAATCTGATCAAATTGCAGAAACTAAAAAAGAGCTGATCGCTCAACAGAAGGTAGAAGAGCAAAGGAAATCAGACTTGCGGCTAGTAATCAAGAGTAAATCTGTGGAGAGTAATCGACTCATTAGTCTCAAAAAAGGGAAAACCAAACTCATTGCCCAATTGACAAAAAATGAGGCATCGCTGAGGAAAGAGATGACTGCGCGAAAGCAATCGATAAAAAAATTGGATGGCTTGATTGCTAATTTAATTAAGATTGAACTAGAAACAGAAAAGAAAATTGCTTCAGGACAAAAAGAACGAGCTAATGAGCTGACTGGGAAATTTGAGAATCAAATGAGAAAGCTCTCTTGGCCTGTTAAGACTGGATTTATTTCCTTAAGATTTGGACTACAAAGAGATCCAATTTTAAAAAATGTAAGTATCAATAATACAGGTATAGATATTCAGACGCAAAGGGATGAAAATGTAGCAGTAGTGTTTGAGGGAGAGGTAAGAGTTAAAGCATTCGTTCCCGGTCAAAATAATGTCGTTATTATTAAACATGGAAACTATTATACCGTTTATTCCAAATTAAAAAGTGTTGAAGTCAAGCAGGGGCAAGTATTACGGACAGGAGATTTGATTGGAAAAGTACAAACGAATAACGCAGGAATAACACAATTGCATTTTGAAGTTTGGCGAGATAAAAAAAAACTTGATCCTGAAAGATGGTTAAAGCAATAGTTTGATAGCTTTTTGCTTATCTTTGGTTTAAATAAAAAAAACATTGATGGATACTGTATTAGCATTTGGAATGCCTGGAGGATGGGAATGGCTTGTCATTGGACTTTTTCTGGTTGTCTTTTTCGGAGCAAAAAAAATACCCGAAATAGCTAGAGGGCTAGGGAAAGGCATAAGAGAGTTTAAAGATGCCACCAAGGATATTAAGCAAGAAATTGAACAAGGCGCTCAGTCAGACGAAAAGAAACCTTAATTTTTCATGTTTTACAAATCATATCAGCAAATTAGGGCTGATCTTGATGAGCAAAGAATTACAGTTGTTCAAATAGTAAATCATCATCTAGAAAAAATTGAGGAGTATAATCCAAATTTAAATGCTTTCCTTGAAGTATTTAAAGAGGAGGCTATAACAAAGGCGGCACAAATTGACTTGAAATTAAAGCAGGGGACTGCAGGTCGCTTGGCGGGCTTAGTGGTGGGGATTAAAGATCTCTTTTGCTTGAAAGACCATTTGGTTTCGTGCTCAAGCAAAATACTTGAAGATTTTGAGAGCCAAATCACAGCGACCCCTATTCAACGGTTATTAGATGAGGATGCTATTGTCATAGGTCGGCAAAATTGCGATGAATTTGCGATGGGCTCCTCTAATGAGAACTCTGCATTTGGTGAGGTTAAAAATGGAGTAAATCCCTCACGAGTCCCCGGAGGTTCTTCTGGGGGAAGTGCGGTTGGTGTACAAACGGATATGTGCCAGATCTCTTTAGGTTCTGACACGGGAGGATCCGTACGACAACCCGCTGCATTTTGCGGTGTATTTGGTCTGAAGCCTACTTATTCTCGAATTTCTCGTTATGGACTTACTGCTTATTCTAGCTCTTTTGATTGTGTGGGAATTTTATCTAAAAGTATTGCTGATACAGAATTAATTCTTGAAATAATAGCGGGTAGCGATGAGCGAGATACCACTTCAAGTAGAAAAAAAGTACCTCAATTTTCTCAAAGTCCTATCAAGTCCAATAGCTATAAAATTGCTTATTTCGATGAAATCAATGAAGCAGAAGGCATAGCTACTTCGGTCAGTCAAATGATGAATCAAACTATGTCTAGCTTAAAGACCTCAGGCCATTTATTGGAAAAAGTATCTTTTCCTTTTTTAGAATATTTGTTGCCAACCTACTACATTTTGACTTCTGCTGAAGCAAGTGCCAACTTAGCTAGATTCGATGGGGTGCGTTATGGATTTAGGGATTTAGAGATTTCTAATTTAGAATCCATGTATAAAAAATCACGAACTCAGGGGTTTGGATCTGAAGTTTTGAGGAGAATTCTTCTAGGAACTTTTGTGCTTTCTTCGGGTTATCAGGATGCCTTTTACACAAAGGCTCAAAAGGTAAGGCGGTTGGTAAAGGATTACACCGAAAAGATTCTTGAAGAATATGATTTCATTATTTCACCAACTACGGCGACTACGGCTTTTGAGATCAATTCCAAAACCATAGATCCTGTAGAAATGTACCTGTCGGATTTATTTACTGTACAGGCTTCTGTTGCGGGAATACCTGCTATTTCTATTCCTTTTGGAGAAGATCAAAATGCCATGCCTATTGGATTACAGGTAATGACAGCAAGTTTTGAGGAGGAAAAGCTTTTTTCTTTTGCAAAGTCATTTAAAATCACTTAATTCAAATGAGGATAGACTTAATAATATTTTTGGCGCTTTTTTTTACCACAAATGTGTTTGCTGAGTACGATTCAACAAATCAAAGATATGATTATATTCCTGATGCCAATTATGCTGAAATCGCCGATCGAATGGGGTGTCTAAATACGGAAATTCCGCTAACCTTTAACAAAACAGTAAAGAGTTTCATAGATTATTTTTCTGTTCGTAATCGAGATTACACGCGAGGGATTCTAGAAAAGAAGGATTATTATTTTTCAATCATAGAACCTTATCTAAAAGAATACGGTTTACCTGATGATATAAAATACTTAGCGATCGTTGAGTCAGGTTTGGTGCCGCGGGCCCAGTCGCGAGTCGGTGCAGTTGGGCTATGGCAGTTCATACCAAGTACTGGTCGATCTTATGGATTATCTCATTCATGGTACATAGATGACCGTATGGACCCAAATCAGTCAACTGATGCTGCTTGCAGGTATTTAAAGAGCTTGTATAATACTTTTGGCAGATGGGATTTGGCCATTGCTGCCTACAATTGTGGTCCAGGTAATGTCCGTAAGGCCATCCGAAGGAGTGGTTATAAAAAAGATTTTTGGCAAATTTATCGATATTTACCTAGGGAAACCCGTTCCTATATTCCTCAATTCATTGCCATCAATTATGTGCTGAATTATGCGGAAGAACATAATCTTTTCCCCGATCAAAAATCATCATTGGCCTTATCGGATACGATTGTAGTAAATCAATATTTGCACTTGGCCACCTTTGCACATTTTGCTGATATAGCTTTGGAGGAATTACTTGATCTTAATCCAAGTATTAAAAGAGGGGTAATTCCTGAAGGGGTACGTAGTTTTTCGCTGAAAGTTCCTGCAGACAGAAAGCTTTATATTAATGCCCAACGTATTTTTTTATATGATACTGCGAATAAAGTAGGACAGGAGCAATTGGAGTATTTGGCAAGGCGTATGACAGGAAGCACCTATGGGCGGATCAAAAATATTTATCGCGTGAGAAGTGGAGACAATTTAGGAAGTATTGCAAGCCACTACGCCGTACGTGTTTCAGATATCCAAAAGTGGAACCATCTTAGTTCGACCTTGATTCGGACAGGGCAAAATTTAGCCATTTGGACCCTTCCTAGCTATACTAAGAGTAATCAAAAAGTGTATGCAGTGGCCAATCAAAATCAGAAATTATCATCGGTAATCACGGGCACGACTTATCAGGTAAGAAGAGGAGACTCATTATGGAGTATTTCTAAGAATTCAAATGTTTCAATCGCAATCATCAAAAAAATAAATAAACTGAATTCTAACACAATTTATCCTGGTCAAAACCTAATTATTAGAAAGTGATTAAATAAATTCCGTGTAAATCTTGAGGTGATATTTATTAAATGAGGAAAAAAAGCTATTTTTTTATTACTTGTACTATCTGGTTGTTTGCGTTTTGTGGAGAAACTCAAGACAAGATGGCCCAAGAATTTATGCCTACCGCCAAGGGAGAAATTGGCAGTATTATGTTGGTGATGGACCAACAGCAGTGGGACCATGATCTAGGAATACAACTTAGAAGGATATTCAGGGAGCCTATGCCCGGGTTGCCCCAAGATGAGCCTTTTTTTCATCTCAATAGGGTCAGTCCAAAAAAGTTAAATACTACGCTTAAATCTTCAGCTAATATGATCTTTGTGATGACCTTAGATAGTAAGACTTCAGAAAGCAATGTTTTGAAGAGTTTCTTTACTTCTGAATCCCTGAGGATGATTAAAATCGATACCAGTCTCTATATGAGCATTCGAAAAGATGAGTTTGCCAAAGGACAAATGATTTTATATTTATTTGGAAATACAGAACAAGACCTCAGCCAAAAGCTCACAAAAAATAAGGAAATAATTCAGTCCTTATTTGAGAAAAGAGTCCGGGAAAGGACGGCAAGTAAATTATTTAAGAGTCATGAGAAATCACTTGAAAAAGTCGTTCAAGAAGCGCATTCATTTCAAATAAAGATCCCTTTAGGTTGGCAGCAAGCAGCAAGTGAGCCTGGGTTTTATTGGATGAGGTATCTCAACGGGAGTAAGGAACAAAACGTATTTGTGTATTACGAGCCCTATACAAATATTGAAATATTTGATCAGGTACCGGAATTCAGAGATCGAATTACCAAACAATTTTTAAGAGATAGCGAGAAAAATAATTTATTCATTACCAGACAAATGCGGGATGATTTAAATACAGTGTTCCTGAAAAAAACCCAATTTAAGGGGCGTTATGCCGTAGAGAGCAGAGGACTTTGGAAAATCAATGATAACTCCCTTGGTGGTCCTTATATTAGTTATACTTTTGTTTCAGAAAAACAAAAATTAATTTATTATATTGAAGGATTTGTTGCTGCACCAGGTGAGAAAAAAAGAACCTTGCTGCAAGAAGTCGATGCGATACTGTCGACCTTTAAAGAGGGCAACTGAAGATAACCTAAAAACTATGTGTGCAAAAATCAGAAAACAAGAGGCATTAGACTTCCACGAAGCATCTCCTAGAGGTAAAATTGAGGTTATTCCAACCAAGCCACTAAGAAGCCAGCATGATTTAGCATTGGCATATTCACCCGGGGTAGCAGTTCCTTGTTTGGAAATTGCCAATAAAAAACAAGATGTATATAAATTTACCGCTAAGGGCAATCTAGTAGGGGTAATCACCAATGGAACGGCCGTATTAGGACTTGGAAATATTGGTCCTGAAGCCTCGAAGCCGGTAATGGAGGGCAAGGGAGTTCTGTTTAAAAAATTTGCAGGCATTGATGTTTTTGATATTGAGGTTAATGAAACGGATCCCGATAAGTTTATAGAAATTGTCAAATCTTTGGAGCCCACTTTTGGAGGAATTAATTTAGAAGATATTAAGGCGCCGGAATGTTTCAAGATTGAAAAAGCGCTTAGGGAAGTAATGAATATTCCCGTCATGCATGACGATCAGCATGGGACGGCGATTATTTCGAGTGCAGCGCTATTAAATGCGTTGGAGCTCGTTGATAAAAAGATAGAAGAACTTAAAATAGTCATTAGTGGAGGTGGAGCAGCCGCTATTGCTTGTGCCGATCTTTATGTATCATTGGGTGTTGATGTCGGAAATATTGTTATGACAGATTCAAAGGGCGTAGTAAGAGTGGATCGAGATTTCATCAATGAGCATAAGGCCAAGTATGCTACAAATAAAGATGTGCATACACTCAGTGATGCATTGGTAGACGTTGATATGTTCCTAGGTTTGTCAAAGGCTAATATTTTGACTTCAGAGATGATTTTAACGATGGCAGCGAATCCAATAATTTTTGCGCTCTCAAATCCAGATCCAGAAATTGGCTATGAACTTGCGATGTCGACTCGTAAAGACATTATTATGGCGACAGGAAGATCAGATCATCCCAATCAGGTAAACAACGTTTTGGGCTTCCCTTATATTTTCAGAGGTGCCCTTGATGTGAGGGCGACGACCATAAATGAAGCCATGAAGCTCGCGGCGGTTAAGGCAATTGCTGATTTAGCCAAGGAAAGTGTTCCCGATTTAGTTCTCAAAGCTTACGGATCTAATACTTTGAAATTTGGCCGAGATTATTTAATTCCCAAACCGCTTGACCCACGATTAATCACCATTATTTCTCCAGCCGTCGCAAAAGCAGCAATGGATTCAAAGGTAGCACAGATAGACATTGAAAACTGGGAGCAATATAAAATAGAGCTTCAAGAGCGTGTTGGCATTGATCAACGCTTGATTTCTAGGATTATTACTCGAGCGAAAAAAGATCCAAAACGTGTAATTTTTGGAGAAGCGCATCAGGTCTCTATTCTTAAAGCGGCTCAACAGGCAGTAGATCAGGGAGTTGCTATTCCTATTTTATTGGGTAATCGTATACTTATTCAGCAGTTGATAAAAGAGAATGAACTGGATTTGGGAGAATGTGAAATTATTGATCCAATAGAGCAGGAAGCCAAACGAATGAATTATGCTGCTCAACTTTTCAAGTCGCGTCAACGGAAAGGGATGACGCATCCCCAAGCCAAGAAGGCGATGCTCAATGATAATTATTTTGGTGTGATGATGGTTAATAATGAGGAAGCAGATGCTTTCATTTCTGGAATGTCAAATGACTATCCAGAGACCATACGGCCAGCATTAGAAATCATAGGACCAGAGCCTGGGATTGATCGTGTGGCAGGAATGTACATTTTAAGTAACAAAAATGGAAATTATTTTCTTTCAGACACTACGGTTAACTTAAATCCCTCTGCGGATCAGTTGGTTGATATTATCGGATTGACAGCGCAGGCAGTTCGATTTTTTGATGTTGAGCCCAGAATGGCAGGACTTTCTTATTCTAATTTCGGATCAGCAAAGGGAGAGATTCCACAAAAGATGGCTAAGGCTGTAGCCAAAGCGCAATCCAAATGGCCCAAATTATTGATTGACGGAGAAATTCAGGCGAATGTGGCCCTTAATAAGGAGCACATAGAGGAAAATTATCCATTTTGTAAATTGTTAGGAACATTCGCAAATACACTGATCTTCCCGAACTTAGAGTCAGGCAATATTGCTTATAAATTACTTATGGAATTTGGAGGTGCTGAAGCCATTGGACCCATCTTGATGGGCATGAGAAAAGCCATTCACGTACTCCAAAAAGGGAGCTCAGTAAGTGATATTTTTAATATTACAGCTATTGCGGTGGTTGATGCGCAAGAGCAAGAAATATCTGAAAAGACAGCTCGTGATTAATTTTGTAGAAGGAACCTTTGCGGAAAAATCGCCGACCCATGTTATCATAAATATCCATGGGATTGGCTATGAAATTAAAATATCGTTGATTACCTACGGCCAAATCAAAGTGCTTGATAAAGGTCGATTGTATACTCATTTTCATGTCAAGGAAGACAGTCAAACGCTTTATGGGTTTCATGATTTATCTGAAAAATCTAGATTTAGGGATTTGATAGGTATCAGTGGTGTGGGTCCGAGTACCGCACTCATGGTATTGTCAAGTTTATCAGCAGAGGAGTTACAATCGGCGGTGATTAATGGGCAGGCAAAAGTGATCCAGTCTGTCAAAGGCATTGGCGGCAAAACTGCAGAACGTATTATTTTAGAACTTAAAGACAAGTTTAAAAAAGAGACTTTGCTCGAAAATGCAATAGATTTATCTGGAGAATCTAACAATACTTTAAGAGCCCAAGCGTTATCTGCCTTAACGACCTTAGGTATCAGCAAGCCAGCGGCGGAAAAGACAGTTGATAAGATCATGTCAGAGCATGAAAGCCTGAGACTTGAGGAGCTTATAAAGTTCGCTTTAAAAAGAGTATAAAAATCAATTCTTGAATAAGTACCAGTTCAATATCCGAGCGATAGCAAGTATATGCTTGTGCACGTATACATCCTTTTTTTTGTATGGAGCTGAACTCTTCACACAAGCAGGTGACAGCACCATAAAGTCGGATACCCTTGTACCTTATAAATCCACTTCTTTCCCCAATTACAATCCAAGTTATCGGTACGGAGATATTTACTCTGTACCTCTTAGTAAATCATCTATTAACTTAATAGATCCCACTTCCCTAGATCTGCAAGTTGACTTTGACACGAGCATTAATTTTACAGCTACAGAACAATTAGAAAGTATTGATTTTCGACCACCCGTAAATTTAAGTTTTAAAGAATACGATGCATCTCATACTCAAAAATTGATTAAAGATTATTGGCGAGAACAGGCCATTGGTTTGGAGGGGGAGAGTGCGATTGGCGGTAGACGATTGATACCAAAGCTTTACATAAGCCCCGTATTTGATAGAATTTTTGGAGGCAGTTATGTTGATATTACACCGACCGGGTTTGTGAATCTGGATTTTGGAGGATTATTTCAGTACAATGATAACCCTCAGATACCTGAACGCCAAAGAAAAAATGGGGGCTTCAATTTTAACATGCAGATCAGCTCCAATGTGGTGGGTAAGATTGGTGATAAGCTGGAGGTTACTTTTAATTTTGATAATAATAATTCGTTTGATTTTCAAAATGACATGAAGATCGATTATACTGGATATGAAGAAGAGATAATCAAAAAAATTGAATTGGGAAATGTAAGTATGCCCATATCTAACAGTCTTATTTCGGGAGCGCAGTCTTTATTTGGAGTCAAAACACAATTGCAATTTGGTAAATTGTATGTAACAGGAATTGCCTCTAGACAACAAGGAAGAAATGAGGTAATCACGCTAGAAGATGGAGTAGATGAACGTCAATTTGAACTTCAAGCATCTAATTATGATGAGAACAGACATTTCTTTTTAAGTCATTTTTTTCGTGAAAATTACGAAAATTGGTTGGGGGGATTACCTCAGTTAATTTCAGGAATTAACGTGACAAGAGTCGAAGTTTATGTTCTTAATAGGAATAATAATACGGCGACTACCAGAAATTTTATCTCATTAATGGATTTAGGAGAAGGATCCGTCGTGTATAATCCCAACATAGGGTCTCTAGTAGGTGGGGCTGCGCGCAATGGCTCTAATGACTTGTACCAAAATCTAATTTCATTAAGTGGTACAAGAAGCCCATATTTAATTAATGAGTTATTAGAATCAAATTTTGGAATGACAGAATCTACGGATTTTGTAAAAGTAACTACGGCGCGAAAATTAGATTTAACAGAATATAATATCAATAAAGAATTGGGTTATGTTTCATTGATTAGGAAGCTTCAAAATGATGAGGTTTTGGCGGTATCTTATGAATATACGTACAATGGGCAGGTCTATAAAGTAGGAGAGCTTTCTGAGGATTATCAAGGATTCGATGACGATGAGTTGATCTTTTTAAAAATGTTACGACCTAATAAAATCAATACTCGCATTCCCACATGGGATTTGATGATGAAAAACATTTACAATTTGAATGCAGGTCAGGTCCAACAAGATGGATTTACCTTAAGAATCCATTATCGAGATGACCTAACAGGGATTGATAATCCTTCATTACACGAAGGCCGCTTGACTAAAGATATCCCTTTGGTTCAACTACTGGGTCTAGATCAGTTGAATAGAAATAATGATCGTCAAAAGGATGGAAATTTTGATTACATAGAAGGGATTACAATTAACTCTAAGACGGGGGTAATTATTTTTCCTGTCTTAGAACCTTTTGGACCGAAATTGAAGAGCTATTTTGATGACAGTGAGTTTGAGTTGATAGATAAATATGTCTATGATACCCTTTACAGGACGACAAAGGCAGATGCAGCACAGATAGCCGGAAAAAACAAGTTTTTTATTTTAGGAAAATACAGTGGAGGTTCTTCTTCTGAAATTTCCTTACCTGGGATAAATATTTCTCCGGGATCCGTGGTGGTTATGGCGGGAAATACGCCTTTAAGTGAAGGGCTCGATTATACCGTAGATTATAATTTAGGTAGGGTGCGGATTTTGAACAGTGGTATCATGAGTTCAGGTAAACAGATTCAGATCTCCTATGAAAAGGCTGATCTTTTTAATTTTCAAACCAGATGGCTTACCGGGACTAATTTCGAATACCTATTCAATGATCATTTTTCAATAGGAGCCACCTTATTACATCTCAATGAACGACCGGGAGGTAAAACACGCTATGCGGTAGGAGATGAGCCGACAAAGAATACGAAATATGGATTTAATTTAAATTACCAAACGGATTCAAGGTTATTGACACAAATTATTGATGCAATACCTTTAATCAGTACCAAAGAAAAGTCAAGTGTTTCCTTCAGTGCGGAATTTGCTCAATTGATTCCTGGCACCTCAAACTTGGTGGAAGGTGAAGGGACTTCTTATATAGATGATTTTGAAAATGCGCTTACCTATGGAGGAAATTTACAATCCTGGTCGGGTTGGAATCTGGCTTCAACACCTAGTACGCTTGATGATCGATTTGAGGTTGAAGATGTCCAAGGTGGGAATTTAGGGGCTAATTATAAACGTGCAAAATTAGCTTGGTACACCGTTGACAACAGTGTTTTTTATACCTCTATTGGCAACAGAAGGCCTAGTAATTTGACAGAAGAAGATCTTGAGAATCATTACGAAAGAATCGTTTATCCTCAGGAAATTCATCAACAGCAAGATCGCACCATGATCACAACAAATGAAACGATTTTAGATATTGCCTATTTCCCAAGTGAGCGTGGACCCTATAATTACAATCCCAATTTAGATGCCGACGGGCTGCTGCCCAATCCTGAAGAAAATTGGGGAGGGATCACCAATCATATAAATAATGAAGTTGATTTTGATAAGACCAATATAGAGTTTATCGAGTTTTGGATGATGGATCCTTTCATTGGTTTTGCAGACGGAAACCCCAAAGGCAAGGTTTTGGATGGAAGGTTTAATGAGCACAATAAGACCGGAGGATCTTTGATTTTTAATTTAGGTAGTGTTTCAGAGGATTATATGAAAGATGGGCGGCATGCGTTTGAAAATGGACTCCCTGCAGATGGAGATTTAACTAATGCATCGGCTACAGAATGGGGCTACATCACTGAAGAGCAATTTTTAACCAATCAATTTGAGAATTCACAAGGGAGTAGGGCGAATCAAGATGTAGGTCTTGATGGTTTGAGAAATGATTTAGAGGCAGCCTATTTTCAGCCTTATATTGATCAACTTAATGTAGCAGGACTTGCCCGTGAAGAGATATTGACAGATCCATCAGGTGATAATTTTCAATATTATTTAGATGATGCATACGATCAAAAAAATGCGAAAGTAGTAGAGCGCTATAAAAACTACAATGGACAAGAGGGAAATTCTCCTGTGACTTCTTCAGATTTTTCTGAAGGCAATAGTCCGGCTCCAGACAATGAAGATATCAGCAGGGATAATACAGTATCAGGCTTAGAAGAGTATTATGAATATAAAATAGATTTAAGACCAGGAAATCTTGAAGTAGGTAAAGAAAACATCGTTGATCAGGTGGTGGGTAAGGATGGAGAGGCCACTTGGTACCTATTTAGGATACCCATAAAAAATCCTGATAAAATTGTGGGAGCGATTGAGGGTTTTAAGTCAATGCAATATGCCAGAATGTATTTAACAGATTTTAGTCAGCCTGTTGTATTGCGTATGTCTAGTTTTAGATTGATTGGAAATAAATGGCGAAAATATCAAGGTACTTTATTTGAGGAGGGGTTTAATGAGGTGCCTGAGATCACCACTTCTGATTTTCAGGTTTCTGTGGTGAATGTGGAGGAAAATAGTATAGGAAACGACGAGTCACCCCCCTATGTTATACCTCCTGGTTTATCGAGGGATCGCGATAATACCACTTTTTTGAATCGGAGAGATAATGAGCAATCCTTGCAGGTATGCGTGGAAGATTTGCCTGATAAAGACTCAAGAGCTGTATTCAAGGGAGTCAGTTACGATTTGATTAATTATGGGAGATTAAAAATGTTTTTCTCGGCACATGCCTATCAGGGAGAAGATGTTTCAGATGATGAAGTTTCGGCCTTTTTAAGATTTGGTACTGATTATTCAGAAAATTATTACGAAATAGAATTGCCCCTCAAGATAACTCCTACGAATTCGGGGCTTTCCGGTGAGGCAATTCGAAGAGTTGTTTGGCCTGAAGAGAATGAAATAGACCTTGCCATCAATGAAATCTTAGCTTTAAAATCTGAACGGAACCGAACGGGCTCAAACGTACAGGTTCCTTATACTAAAAAGTCCAAAGATGGTAAATATGATTTAACCATTAAAGGAAGACCTGAATTAAGCACCATATTAACAATGATGATAGGTATGAGAAATTTGGGAAGTGATGATCTACAAGATAAATCTATTTGCTTGTGGGTAAATGAATTACGAGTAACCGATTTTGACAGTCAAAACGGTTGGGCAGCTAATGCGCGGCTCAATGCTAAATTGGCAGATTTAGGTACCTTTAGTGCATCTACGCGATATACGTCCAATGGGTTTGGATCTATTCAGCAAAGAATTTCAGAGCGTACTAGGGAGGAGCAACTTCAATATGATATCAACGCGTCAATAAATTTTGATAAATTTTTATTTCCAGAAAAAACAGGTTTGAAAATTCCTATTTACGCAAGTATAGAACAATCAAGGGCGACGCCAAAATTTGATCCCTTAGACCCTGACATCCCTCTTGAGGCTTCTTTAGAAAGTTTTGATACTCAAGTAGGGAAGGATAATTACCTCGCTCTTGTTCAAGATCGGTCGACACGAAGAAGCTTAAATTTCACCAATGTAAGAAAAGAAAAAGTAAAATCAGATGCTAAAGTAAATGTCTACGATATTGAAAATTTTTCATTTTCTTATGCTTTTAGTGATCAAAATACGACCAATATTAGCACGCAAAAATTTTATCGAAAGACGACCAGTGCGGGCTTATCCTACAATTATTCTCCAGAAGGATTTTCCATTGAACCTTTCGCAAAGAGTGAAATATTAGGTAATCCTTTTTTGAAGATTATCAAGGACATTAATTTTTCAATATTGCCCACTAGCTTGACTTTCAGGGGAGATTTGAATCGAAACTTTGTTCATACTCAGCTTTATAATGCGCAATTAACGACCGCTGGTATGGATCCTTATTATGAACGTTTATTTTCTTTTAATAGGAATTATGGGTTGCGATGGAATTTTTTCAAAGCTTTAAGCTTTGATTACAGTGTCAGAGTCAACGCAGTCATTGATGAGTCTGATGACTTTGTTGAAGGGGACATTACTACCAGTGCTGAACGAGATTATATTCTTGATCAAATTCTGAATTTAGGAAGGATGAAAAACTACAATCAAAATGCTTCACTAAACCTCAAACTACCTTTTGATAAAATACCTATCACGGATTGGATTAGCGCAGATGCAAGGTATGCGGTGAGTTATGGCTGGATCACTGGATCGTTAAATCAGGAAGATTCTCTGGGTAATTCGTTTGGTAATATCATAAATAATTCAAGTGATAAATCCTTGACGGGTAAAATCGATATGGTTAAGCTGTACAATAAAGTACCCTTTCTAAAAACAATGAATACACCTTCGAGAAGTAATAGATCAAGTTCCCCTGCAGGCAAAAAAAAAGAGGAGACTGAGACTTCGTTAAGTTCATCTTTGATTGTTGGCAAAAGCATTCTACGTGTTTTGATGGCGATCAGATCGATAAACTTCAATTACGGGATAAAGGAAACCACTAACTTATCTGGATTTTTGCCTGCACCTAATCTCTTTGGAATGGATTCTCTTTGGTCTGCTCCGGGTTGGGGATTTTTATTCGGTGAACAAGATGCAGCTATTAGATTTACTGCTGCTGAGCAGGGTTGGATCACCCAAACTCCTTTTTTGACATCTCCTTTTATGCAATCGAGTACTCAAAATCTTTCTTTCAATGCATCGATTGAGCCTTTCAAAGGATTAAAAATTCAGTTAAATGGCAAAAGAACGAGTGCAGGAAGGTATCAAGAAATTTTTCGTTATAATTCAGAAATTCAAGAGTTTGAATCATTGACGCCTTCGAGGTCAGGGAGTTATAGTATTTCGTATTTAACGATTAAATCGGCTTTTGAAGCACAAACCCAAACCATAAATGGCGTTGAGTTTGAAACTTCACCTGCATTTGACCAATTCAAGGAAAATATAGATGTTATCAGTGGAAGATTGAGCAATTCTTTGGAGGCGAGCGGTATATCAGATCGCTACGATACGATAAGTCAGGATATTTTAGTGCCGGCATTTTTAGCAGCTTATACGGGAGAAAATGCAGAAAATGCATCTATGGGCTTATTTCCACGAATACCTATACCAAACTGGCGTATTGATTTTGCAGGATTATCTAAGTTGCCAGGTCTCAAAGATATTTTTTCTTCAGTGAACCTCACCCACAGTTATCGCTCTATATTTAATGTTAATAACTACACCAATTCCTTACTTTATACTGAACAGATGACTTTAGATAATCAATTAATCGATTATCCTTTGGCTTCTTTGACGGATAGTATTACCGGTAAATTGGTCCCCGTGTATATATTAAATCAAGTATCCATCTTAGAGCAATTTGCACCTCTCATAGGGATCAATGTCAAGACCAAGACCAATTTAAGCGCCAGATTTAATTACAAAAGGGATAGAAATCTTGCCTTAAATTTGTCAAATGCCCAAGTCACAGAAACACAAAACAGTGGTCTCACCTTTGATTTTGGATGGACCAAAGCGGATTTGATCTTACCATTTAAGACCAAGGGAAGAACGATCGCCATCAAAAATGACGTTACTTTTAGAATGGCTATTACTTTTCGAGATTCAAAAACTGTACAGCGCAAGTTGCAATTAGAAGAAGAGGAGACCGAAAGTAAAATTACGAATGGAAACAAAGGGTTTCAGATCCGTCCATCATTGGCATATAAGCTGAATAAACAGCTAGATTTAACCATGTATTATGAAAAGAATACAACCACACCACGTGTAGGATCCTATTTGAGGTCGACTACTTCTTTTGGTATGCAATTAAGATTTAACCTTGCACAATAAAAAAGTTTAAGCGTATTTTGTCTTAATAGATTTCAGAGCATTTAAAAAAATATATATATGAATATTCCTAGCCAACTATTGTATACCAAGGATCACGAATGGGTCAAGATTGAGGGCGATACCGCTACGGTAGGTATTACAGATTTTGCTCAAGGTGAGTTAGGTGATATCGTTTATGTAGAGATTGAAACCCTAGGAGAGACATTTTCTGCTGAAGAGGTATTTGGATCTGTAGAAGCAGTAAAAACAGTTTCAGATTTAATGATGCCCGTTTCAGGGGAAGTATTAGTACTTAATGAAGCGCTTGAGGCTACTCCTGAACTAATCAATACTGATCCTTATGGGGCAGGATGGTTGGTCAAGATTAAAGTCGAGGACCAAGGAGATCACTTATTGTCTGCTGAGGATTATCGTGCGCTGATAGGAGGCTGATAAGGGTAAAAAATGTTATTGAAAGCAAGAGAACACTAGTTATGTACTGAAATTCAAAATAAAGGTTGGACTGAAGCTTCAATTTAGATGAAATTTTTCCATTTAGATGAAAAAAGCCAGTAAATCCTAGTTTAAAAATAACATTGACAATATATTTGATAATGAGTGTTAATAAAATTTTAGCATAATTGTATGGAATTAAAGAAAAACCCCAAAAACGATTTGTCAAGAATGTCCGGAATGTTTCTAAATCTGGGCCTCAGTATAAGTCTTCTTTTGGTTATTGTTGCATTTGAATGGCGGACGTATGATGATTCTGGTTTACTAGATTTAGGAATGGTTCAAGATGATTTTGAGGATTTAATGGAAATCCCTCCAACAGAGCAGCCCCCACCCCCACCTCCTAAAATACAATTACCTGAAATTATTGAGGTTCCTGACGAAGAGGAAATAGAAGAGGAAATAGAGGTAGAGCTAGATCTAGAGGTAACCGAGGAGGAAGTTGTTGAAGATTTTGTGTTTGAAGAGGCACCTGAAGAGGAAGTGGATGAAGTATTCACCATCGTAGAGGATCAGCCAGGTTTTCCCGGAGGAAATGCTGCTTTTTACAAGTTTGTAGGTAGCAATATGACCTATCCTGCCCAAGCAAGAAGGATGGGAATAGAGGGTAGAGTTTTTGTTCAGTTTGTGGTAGACAAGGATGGAACGGTAACCGAAGTGAAAGCGGTTAAGGGTATTGGAGCTGGATGTGATCAAGAGGCAGAAAGGGTATTAAAGTCTTCTCCTAAATGGACCCCTGGGAAGCAACGGGGTAGAAGTGTGAAGGTGAGAATGGTATTGCCTATCATCTTCAAGTTGAACAACTAATTAAAATATCTGTTTAGAAAAAAGCTCATCATAAGTCTATGATGAGCTTTTTTTTGTCTTGTAATAAATAATTCGAAAAATATAATTTATCACTTATCTTTCAATGATGTTTGGCACGATGGATAACTTTTTTTAAATGAACCTGTAATGAATGATTTTCAGATAGAGATAAGACAAGGACTCCCCGAGAAACTGCCTCCAGTCGCCGTTTTAGATTCTGCTTTGAGTCATGCTCCTATACGAAAGGATATTTTATCAAAGACCGAAAAAAAATTGGCTTTACGAAACGCTTTGAGGTATTTTCCTTCCATATGGCATGAGATACTGATCAAAGAATTTCAACAAGAATTGAATGAATACGGTAGGATCTACATGTACCGTTTCATGCCTAAATATATAATGTACGCGCGACCGATTGGAGATTATCCAGCGCAATCCGTCCATGCAGCTGCCATCATGCATATGATTCAAAACAATTTGGATCCAGCGGTAGCTCAACACCCTCAGGAATTAATTACCTACGGTGGAAATGGGGCGGTCTTTCAAAATTGGGCGCAATACTTACTTACGATGCAATATCTGTCTGAGATGACGGATGCACAATCACTGCACATGTACTCTGGACATCCCATGGGCCTATTTCCATCTTCAAAAGAGGCTCCAAGGGTCGTAGTGACCAATGGTATGATGGTGCCGAATTATTCAAAGCCGGATGATTTGGAGAAGTTTAATGCGCTAGGGGTTACTCAGTATGGGCAGATGACTGCGGGATCTTATATGTATATCGGTCCGCAAGGAATTGTTCATGGAACAGCCCTAACGGTGATGAATGGCTTTAGAAAGATTTTAGATAAGGACGAGACCCCTTTAGGCAAACTTTTTTTAACTGCAGGATTGGGCGGAATGAGTGGCGCGCAACCTAAAGCAGGATGTATAGCCGGCTGTGTAACTGTTTGTGCGGAGATAAATTCCGTAGCGGCCAAGAAAAGGCATGCTCAAGGTTGGGTAGATGAAATCATCTATAAAATAGAGGAGTTGGTCGCTCGTGTCAAGAAAGCCAAGGAAAATAAAGAAGTCGTTTCCATTGCTTATTTAGGCAATATCGTAGAAGTTTGGGAACAGTTTTATGAAAATGGAATTCGGGTTGAAATGGGCTCTGATCAGACTTCGTTGCATAATCCCTGGTCCGGGGGCTATTATCCTGTCGATTTAACATTTAATGCTTCCAATCAATTAATTAAAGAGGATCCTGAACGATTTAAAATTGAAGTTCAAAAAACCTTGAGAAGACATGCGAAAGCTATCAACAAGCATGTCGCCCTTGGAACTTACTTTTTTGATTATGGCAATGCGTTTCTTTTAGAGGCATCAAGGGCTGGTGGGGATGTTTTAAATGAAGAAGGAACCGATTTCAAATTTCGATCCTATGTTCAGGATATTTTAGGTCCAATGTGTTTTGATTATGGGTTTGGTCCTTTTAGATGGATATGTACTTCTGCTGATCCAGAGGATTTAGCGAAAACAGATGCATTGGCGTTAAAAACGATGTTGGCGCTCAAGAAAGAGGCTCCTAAAGAAATAGCCCAGCAAATGCAGGACAATATCACTTGGATAAAAGAAGCTCAAAAAAATAAATTAGTGGTGGGCTCACAAGCGAGAATCTTATATGCTGACGCCGAAGGGCGCATAGCGATTGCCAAAGCATTTAACGATGCCCTAGCCGCTGGCGATTTGTTGGCTCCTGTGATTTTGGGTCGTGACCATCATGATGTAAGCGGCACAGACTCTCCTTATCGAGAGACCAGTAATATATATGATGGTAGTCAGTTCACTGCAGATATGGCCATTCAAAACGTTATCGGAGACAGTTTTAGAGGCGCTACCTGGGTCTCTATTCATAATGGAGGAGGTGTAGGATGGGGTGAAGTAATTAATGGTGGATTTGGATTAGTCTTGGATGGGAGTAAGGAAGCGGAGCAAAAGCTAAAGAATATGCTATTTTTTGATGTCAATAATGGAATAGCAAGAAGGGGTTGGGCACGTAACAAGGAAGCGATTTTTGCCATAAAAAGGGCAATGGATCAAAATAAGTTTTTAAAAATAACACTTCCCAACCAAGTAAATGATACATTGATCGATGGATTATAATTATAGTATAGGCAAGTACCTATCTAAAAGTGCTCCCCAGATCGATTTGGTGTGCTTGTGCCGTTTCATTGGCTTTTTTAACCAAATCCCCTGATGAAATCAATTCATGAGCGAGTTTAATGTCCTCTGAAAAAATGCGATCTTCCTCTGCATGATTAATTTTAGTTCTTATTAATTCATGGCAATGGTCCAATATCAAGCCTGATTTTAAAGGCTTATGATAGTCAAAAGCTTGCGCGGCACAGATCAGTTCTATGGCTAGGATGTGTTCTAAATTATCAATAATGGTATTGAGTTTTCGCCCACTGATGGATCCCATACTGACATGATCCTCTTGTCCCAGTGAGGTAGGAATACTGTCTGCACTTGCAGGCCAACACAATCCCTTGTTTTCACTTGCCAGCGCGGCTGAGGTGTATTGCGGAATCATAAATCCAGAATTGATTCCAGTATTTTTCATCAACAAACGGGGCAAGCCCGCGGTTTTCCCTTCCAATAGAAGGTAAGTTCTTCGGTCCGAAATATTTCCTATTTCGGCAGCGGCTAAACCCGTATAATCTAGGGGCATCGCTAGTAATTGGCCATGAAAATTACCCCCACTGATAGATGTTTGGGCGTTTAATATAATAGGATTGTCCGTGACAGAATTTAATTCGGTGATGACTAATTCATTTAAATGGGACCACGCGTTTCTTGAGGCCCCATGTACTTGTGGAATGCATCTTAAAGAGTAAGGATCTTGTACGCGGTCACAATCTTCATGGGAGGCGACCATTTCAGAACCGCTAAGTAAGGTGTTCATTCGAGCAGCGACGAGCTGAGACCCTTCAAAGGGCCTTAGTTCATGCAGTTCTTTGGTGAACGGGGATATAGATCCTAACAAACCTTCCAAGGACATGGCACCGACAATATCGGCAGCCTCAAGACAGTTATAAAAACGACTGAGCCCGAGTACGGCATAAGACAAGATGAACTGAGTACCATTGATCAATGCTAATCCCTCTTTTACCCCCAGCGGTAAGGGATCTAAATGATGTTGGGAATACATTTTTGCTGCGGACATGATTTCACCATCTATTTTAACTTTTCCCAATCCTATGATGGGAAGGAATAGATGTGCCAAGGGAGCCAAATCTCCCGAAGCACCAACAGATCCTTGGGAGGGTACCTCAGGTATAATTTCGTGATTAATAAAGAATATGATGCGTTCAAGCACTTCCAAAGAAATGCCAGAATAGCCCATACTCAGTGCATGTACTTTAGTGATGAGCATTAATTTTGCAATTAGGTCAGGGACGATTGGACCTACGCCAACACTGTGGCTTTTTAAAATATTTTTTTGAAGTAATTTGATTTGTTCTTTTGAAATTCTAGTGTCACAAAGAGGACCAAATCCGGTATTTATACCATAAACAGTACGTTCACTATGTGCTATGTCCAGTGTGTTTTTTCTACTTTCCTGAATGTTAACCTTAGTACGTTTTCCAATTTCACAAGTGATTTTGTTATTTGCGATTTGAAGAGCCAAATGAGGGGTGAGGTGATCTTCTCCAAAATAAAATATTTTCATGTGTTACATTTTAGTATCGTTGCCAGGCGCCTGATTGGGATTTTCGCTGCTGCTGCGCATCATAATAATGTACAGCAAAAGTATTCATTTCTTGGGTAGAAAGGAGTTCCATGAGACGCATGTAGCCACTATCAGCATATTCTGGTAATCCTATTTTTATTGAGGTAAAACAATAAGCTTTTAAGAGGGGAATAGAGTAAGGATTAATTTCTATGGCCTCGACCAGTATATTGTACATTGAATCCAAGTTCGCATTGGCCTCATTTACCCTATTTATTATGCCTAGTTCGTCAAAGGCATTCTGAGCTATGTTGAGCTCTTTACTGTGAGGTGAAAGCCCATTTATAAGGATTTTTTTGTGAGCATCGGGAAGTGATGGCAAGAGATCTTTAAGAATTCTCTCAATTTCATCTTTGCGATCTGCTGAGATCAACTGCTGCCTGTATTTCTTCCATATTGTCTGTAAATCAAGGGGACTGAATGAAGACAAGAGGGAGGTATTATCCCATTCAAAAGCCTCGGGGCGATAATAAAAATAGGTAATACTTTCATTATTTTGACCTATGATGATTGGATCAATGAGTGCGCCGAGGGCGTATTTTCCACTGTCTTTTTTAATCAAGATATCCAAAGATGATTTGGCCAAGGACCAGTTTTGGCTTTCCAGAGCGGCGATCATGAGGTTGTGATCACTGTTTAAATTACCATACCTTTTTGATTTTGTGAATAGTTCAATAGCTAATTTAGGAGCGGAGTTATGTAATGCCATTTTTCCCATCATTTCTAAAACGATTCCTTTTTCCATACTATTTGAAAACGTCATCAATACATCTAACTTCTTAAATGCCTGGTTAATGTAGCCCGTTCGGTACAACCCTAAGGCTTGAGATTCTAAAATAGCTCGGTTCCAATCACCCGATTTGATAGTTTGCAAGAGGGTGTCAGAGATCAGGTGCAACGTGGTGTGGTCGCCCATCAAGTTGGCATTGATCAAAAGTGAAAGGGAGTGTAGATTTAGAGGATTGAAGAGGAGTGGTTCTAGTTGAGGATCGAAGGACTGGCCGGCTTTAAGTCGCTCACCCAGCATATTGGTCTTAAGCGGAAGTGAGGCAGCGTCATAGATTGTTTGGTCCCATTCATAGAGATTCATAAATGACTTATTCACTTCGATTGCTTGGTTCCATCGATCTGTCGTTCCGGCTTCATTAATTATTTTTCTTGCAGATTTTACATTACCGGTATTAAAATATTGAATGGCTAAATTATTACGGATTTCTGCAGACTTTGGGAAGTCGGCGAGCCCTTCGTTAAGCAGACTAAGGGAACGGGCAGGCTCGTCATTTTTGATGTAGGCTTGTGCTGCGTTGAGGTAAGCGAAGGGCGTTTCATTTTTTTTAGTGGCTCGGTAAAAGCGATAAGACGATTCATCAAAATTATTTTTTTGATTATAATGTTTAGCCAAGCGATAATTAGAATAATGATTGTCCCAGGCAAAAACATTTCCTTGCTCATAATAGGCTACGGCCAAAGGTAAGTTACCTACTGCTTGATGGAATTTACCCGTATAATTGTACTCGGCTGCTACCAGTTTTTGATAGGGGCCCTTATTGGCAATCAGAAAAAAAGCCAGTAGTACGATCAGTCCTCCTAATTTTGACGAGACATAAGGAAAATTTCGATCTATGTACACAATCTTATATACTTGCATGCCCCTGACCAAAGGATCAATAAAGTTAAAAATGAGATAAAGGATAAACATAAATCCGAATCCCAGGTGAGCATATAGAATTAGATAACTCATACCATCATAGGAAGGATCATTGCCATGGGTCAAGCCCAAATTTAAATAGCTCAAAGCGATACAGCCGAGTAAAAAGAAAAGCCATGTAACATCGAATGCTTGTTGTAATATTTTGTTCAAAATAATCTGCTTGTAAGGGATGGTTACGATACCAATCACAGCCGAACAAATCAAAAGATAAAGAGGATTGATAACATCAAAATTAAAATGTAATAGCCCCGCTTGAGTAGCCCAATACAAGCCCAATCCTCCAAGATAAAGGACGCCGAAGGAGATCAAATGCTTCAGGTTATTGGCGGATCCTCTGGTTTGGGTCAGAATATATAACAGCGCGAAAAGAATCTCTTCGGCAATAAAGCAGATGAATATAAATGTGAGGCTCGCAACACCCAGATGAGAGCCCGCCATGAATCCTTCCAGAAACTGAGGGTTTTCATTTACACAAAGGGCAAGAAAGCTTACTGTGATCAGGACAATAATCATCCATTTTTTCAAGAAGGACGGCTTCGGGTTAAAGGCATGAAAATAGTAGGTCGGTCCAAGACAGATCAAAACCCAAATTAAGGTTATCCATTTATCACCCAACTGAGCGCCAAAAAAACCTATAGAATCCAGATCTATATAATTGATAAACAAAAGACTCAGCCCTGAAAAAACAATAAACCCAAGTCTTTTTAGGTGGGTGCTAAAGGCTAAAAGGCCACAAAAAAAAATCCAAATAAGGAGGTTTAAGGCCCAACTGATTATTAAAGGCGGTTCAATATTACCCCCTTGAAAGGACTCATTGATAAAATAGATATAAGAGGAAAGAGCAAAATTAAATGGTCCTTTATTGAAGGTGAGGTAATCAAACGGTTCCTTTTTAAGGGTGCTGGTAACTTCCCAGTTGAGGTAGAGGTCGGCACCGATATAATCGAATGCTATGACCATTGCAATTAGGCTAAAATAGATGCCCAGCAGTACTTTGGATAGGCTATTTAATTGGGGCATCATGTTGCTATTTTCACTCTAAAACTTTGGGAACCTTGAAAAAGCCATCTTGGTGGTCGGGAGCATTTCTCAGCAATGCCTCGTGGGTCAGTTCGTTTTTGGGTTCGTCAGGTCTGAAAACATTTGATTCAAAAGACATATGGGTGAGAGGTTCAATCCCAGTGGTGTCGAGCTCTTCTAGTTTTTTCACCCAAGAAATAATGCGCTTCATGTCTGCTATAAGCGGAGCTTCTTTATCTGGAGTTACCTCTAATCGAGCTAAATGGGCAAGCTTTTGAATGGTTTCTTTGTCAATATTCATAATACCTTTGCTTCAAATTTAGATAAAATCTTGCTTCGAATTTAACTCAGATTGGATTATATCAAACACTTTCTTTTTTAAGGCCTTAATTTCTGCTTCATCTTGGGTCACAGGTAGGATTGGGGGATGTAATACGATCCGCATTTTACCCGGTAAAATATTAAATTCAGGTTCATCGGGCTGAATTTTGTGATTGTCATGGAAGGTGACTGGAATGATCGGAATTTGCTTTTCAATCGCAATTCTGAAAGCACCATCAAGAAAAGGAGTCATCTGAGGAGGATTTTTTGTTTTAATGCCTCCTTCAGGGAAAAAACTAAGCCCATAACCCATATCAAGGGCTTTCCGAGCTTGAAGTATGCTTTGTCCTCGACTTTTTGAGTTAGATCGATTGACGGGGATATGAATTTTTCTAAACATATAACCAAAAAAGGGAACAGAGGCGATAGAGCTTTTCCCAATAAATTTGGTGTATATGGGAATTCTTGCAATCGCAGGAATGTCTAAATATGAAAAATGATTGGCACACAAGATATATTGTTGGTTTTTGATTAAATCGAATTGAATATCAAACTTCACTTTTAAAAAAATGAGCGGAAAATAGAGTCGTGCCCAGAGATAATTTACTCGGAGGGCAAGGCCGTGCCATTTTTCCTTTTGAGCGCTTAAGAAAAATAATGGGGAAAAAATTAAAAACGTGAGTATGAATAAAAAGGCTGCATAAAAGGTAAAGAGTCTAGCGAGATTTTTTTTCATAATGATCAGGAAATTGAGAACCAACTCAAATATATATTTCCTGTCACAAAATTGAGGTCTGTTTGGGTTAAGAACTTAGTAAAACTGCGATAAAGGTAATAGAATTTGAGTGCAATGGATGGTAGATATTGGTCTCTGAAATAATGAGTTCATGACAATTATTAATCAAATTATTACCTGTTGAATTTGAATGATAACTATAGAGTTGCTAGATGTTTTGCATTCATTATCTTTGAAATTCAATAATTCAATGGAAGTTATCAAATATATTGAAACAACAAAAAAAAAGAAGATTTTGGACCTCATTAAAATTGATCACATCAGCAAAGCATACGGTGGACATCAGGCTCTTTCTGATGTCAGCCTAACCATTCCCGATAAAAGCATTTTTGGATTATTGGGCCCGAATGGAGCGGGAAAAACAACATTGATTCGTATCATCACCAAGATCATCCAGCAGGATCAAGGGAAGGTATTCCTAAATAAGGAAGAGATCACCTATGATCTGGTGAGGAAGATCGGTTATTTGCCAGAGGAGCGGGGACTGTACAAGAAGATGAAGGTAGGTGAGCAACTCATTTACCTCTCTCAATTGAAAGGTCTGTCAAGAACAGAGGCGGTGAAAAGAATCAAAATATGGCTTGAAAAGCTCGATCTGAAGTCCTGGTGGAATAAAACTGTAGAGGATTTGTCCAAAGGGATGGCTCAAAAAGTACAGTTCATAGCAACGGTGGTGCATGAGCCCAAGTTGCTCATATTGGATGAGCCTTTTTCAGGGTTTGATCCGGTCAATGCAGATTTGATTAAAAACGAAATATTGGAGTTGAGAGATAAAGGGGCAACCATTATTTTTTCTACCCATCGAATGGAATCAGTTGAAGAGCTTTGTGACAATATTGCACTGATTAACCAGTCTAAAAAAATATTAGATGGATCGGTTAAGCAAATCAAGGAGAAGCACAAACAAGGGCAGTATATCATTGATTACAAGGGAACCTTACCAACAAAAGAATCTTTTGATGTGTTGAGTCAAACAGATCTGGAAGGAGATTTAAAGAGGGCGCATATTAAATTTCATCAGGCATCAAAGCCCAATGACTTGATTGCACAACTCATTGAATCGATACAATTATTTTCCTTTTCAGAGAAAATACCGACCATCAATGAAATTTTCATTTCAAAAGTATCTCCAAGTCATGAATAAAGTCAGCCTGATCATTTTCCGTGAATACTTGACAAGAGTTAAAAAGAAGTCTTTTATAATAGCTACTTTTTTAGGGCCAATTTTAATGGGTGCCGTCATGTTTTTACCTACTTACTTTGCCTTGAATACGCAGGGAAATAAATCCTTTCAGGTGATTGATGAGAGTGGTTTGATGGGAGCTATATTTGTCTCAGATAATGAAGTGAGCTATGAATATATTTCGACTAATCTCGATGTAGCAAAAAGTGATTTATTGGAAAATGATGTTGATGGCTTGATTTATATTCCTAAATTTGAGCTCAATGAGCCTAAGGGATTTGCACTGTATGGAGCTTCTAATCAGAGTATATCAACCCTTTCATCTATCGAAAATACCCTAGAGTTGCACATCGAATCTTTACGATTATTGGCCTCTGGTTTGGACAAAGAGGTGATTGATTCGTTTGAAGCAAATATTGATTTAAATACCATTAATTTGAGTAATTCCGGTGGAGAACAAGAAAGCAGTTCAGGAGCAGCCACTATCATAGGATATATTGCTTCTTTTATGATCTATATGTTTGTTTTTATTTACGGTGCCATGTGTATGCGTGGCGTTATCGAAGAAAAGAGTAGCCGAATCGTAGAAATTGTACTGTCTTCAGTCAAGCCTTTCGAACTCATGATGGGTAAAGTTATAGGGATTGCGATGGTGGGGTTGACCCAATTTGTGCTTTGGATTCTATTGACCGGGGGTATCTCGCTGTTGATTTCAGTATTTATGAGCCCAGAGGCGCTGGAGATGGGTACTGCAAATAGTGAGATGTCCTCGGAAGCGGATATGATGGCAACTGCCTTATCTGCTTTGGGTGGAATTAATATGACTTTGGTATTGTCTGCTTTCTTATTCTATTTCATTGGTGGATATTTACTGTATGGAGCGTTATTTGCTGCGATTGGTTCAGCCTCTGAAAGTGACGCAGATGCCCAGCAATTTATGTTACCCGTGACGGCACCACTGATCATCTCCATTATCAGCTTGAGTCTGGTTTTACAGGATCCTCATGGAAGCGTATCTTTTTGGATGTCAATCATCCCATTTACCTCACCCATTATCATGATGATGCGGATTCCTTTTGGTGTGGCACCTTGGGAATTAATATTATCCATGTTCATATTGATTCTGGGTTTTCTATTTACTTTGTGGATAGCGGGTCGTATTTATCGGGTCGGAATTTTAATGCATGGCACCAAGGTCAATTGGAAAATTTTAGCCAAATGGTTTATGACTAGTGACTAACACATTTCAAGGGCTTTTTTAGTATCTTAGGCAACAGAATTATCCAATGAGTCGCTTTAAAATACTTAATGCCATAGACGTATACACCTCTGGATCCATGCAAAAATGGATTATTCTTGCCCTTTCCTTAAGCATAGGTTTCGGATCGGTACGCTATACAAACCAGCTGGTTAAAGAAATTAAAAAAAGAGAGGATTGGCAAGTGAATTTATATGCCAAAGCGCTTGAGTTTATCGCTAATGAGCATGAGACCAATCAAAATGCCCTTTTTGCTTTGGAAGAAATTATCCAAGCGAATACGACCATTCCCGTTATTTTAACCAATGAGAGTGGAACCCCTGTTTTTTATAAAAACTTACCTAAGGCAGACCTCATCATAGATTCAGAGGAGCGAGCATCTTATTTAGTACAGAAGATTAATGAAATGGGATTGACCAAAGGGCCCATCATTGTTAATCTAGTCGATGCCCAAGGCAATCAGTATGGACAAACCATGATTTATTTTGAGGAGTCAAGTCTTTTGGTGCAGTTGCGTTATTATCCTTATGTTCAATTAGCTGTTATTTTTGTTTTTGTGCTTATTGTATTTACTGTTTTTAATTATTCAAGGTTGTCAGAGCAGAATCAGATTTGGGTGGGTATGGCTAAGGAAACAGCCCACCAATTAGGAACTCCCATATCTTCTTTGATGGCATGGGGACAATATTTCAAAGAGAAATATATGGAAGACCCTTACATAATAGAGCTAGACAAAGATGTCAAACGTCTTGAAATCATCACCCAACGGTTTAGCAGTATCGGGAGTATGCCTAAGATGGCATCTCTCAATATTTATGAACAGGTTAAATTATCTGTTGATTATCTTAAAACAAGGATAAGCAAAAAGGTAAAGATCGACTTTCAGGCACAGAAAGCTGAACATATTCGTTTAAACATGAATCCTGAACTTTTTTCTTGGGTTCTTGAAAACTTAATCAAGAATGCCGTAGATGCGATGGCTGGTGTGGGTCATATTCAAATTTCGATGTTTTGCTCAGGAGTAGATAAATTAATGATTGATATTGAAGATGAGGGCAATGGTATTGCTCCAAATAAAATGAGAACAGTTTTTAAGCCCGGATTCACTACTAAAAATAGAGGATGGGGTCTGGGGCTGACCCTGACCAAACGGATCATCGAAGACTACCATGGTGGGAGGATTTTCATTAAGAACTCAGCGTTGAATAAGGGAACTGCGTTTCGAATTATTTTAAATGCAACCGTACAATAAATAGAATAATATGATTGAAATCAGTGGAGCATCCGCTCATAAGTTTATTTCTCATTATCATGCTCCAGATTGGATTATGGCATCCACGGCTGTAGAGATTGAGGCAACTATGTCTCATGAGGTAGCTCAAATTTTACTCCTTCGAATCATCGCCTCGCAAGGAGAATTCATTTTTGATCATGATGTAAATATTGAGCTGAACCCCGTGAGAAAGCTGTTGCTAGATTATTTTGGAGGAGTCAGTAATTTCCATGAGATGACGGTTGGTGTAATGAAAGTGCTTGCTGCTTCAGAAAAAAATATCAGTGAGGGAGAGGTATACGTGACAGCTTTTGATCAGATCATCTATAATCAAAAGCCTTGTCAAGCTGTTGGCATATTTAAGATAGATGGCAAGCAATCTTTTATCGAATCTTCGCTGATGGATGATCAATTAACCATGACTCTGAATAAGGGTATTGGTATTAAAGATCTCAACAAGGGAGCTTTAATTATTTTGGATTCGGATCCAAATGATATGATTTTGAAAGTATTTCAAAATCATTCCAATATCAAATACTGGTGCCATGAGTTTTTAATGATCAGGCCTCTTAAAAATGAGTTTTATCAAACCAAAAACACAATGAATCTTTGTAAAGATTTTGCGTTAAAAGGCTTAGACGAGATGGCTAAAGTGGACCAAGTGGATTTACTCAATAAGACCTTAGATTATTTTAGTGAAAAGCAATCATTTGACCAATCTGAATTTGAGGAGAAAGTATTGGCCTCGACAGAGATAAAGGCTGCATTTAATAGCTACAAAGACAGCTTTGAGGGAAAGCATCAGATCGAAGCTATGAGCGAACAATTTGAAATTTCAAAACCTGCTTTCAAGGCGGCCAAGAAATACATCAAATCGGTCATTAAACTGGACCGCAACTTTCATGTGTATGTCCATGGTCAAAGGCAAGAGATTGAAAGGGGTTATGATGAGGTCCGTGGCAAAAATTATTATAAACTGTATTTCGATCAGGAAAGTTAAAATAGGAGATGTGTTAACTTATCCATATTTTTTTCCAAACGTCTTCTAAATGTTTTTTAGTGGCTCTAATACCATCGGCCTCACTAAGTTCTGTCCCTTCATATTCGATGCCAATGTGACCATTAAAATTTTGGGTTTTAACTAAAAGGAGCATTTTTTCGTAATCAATATTACGATGTACCCCATTGGCATGAAAATTATAAGCTTTGGCGCTTACTCCTTTAGCATAGGGCAGTAGGGTTTCAACGCCGAGGTAGGGGTCATACATTTCAAGGCAAGAACCATCTTGAGTACTTCCCCATTGAGCGCTCAGACACCAGTTTCCAAAATCGGGTAAAGTACCTAGGTTGGGTAGATTGATCTCTTTGATAATAGAGCTAATGAGTTGGGCATTTGAACTGAACAGTCCGTGGTTTTCAATTAAAATATTGATCTCTTCTTTAGCTGCGTAGTTGGCGAGCTGACTTAGCCCGTCGATCAAAGAGGCTTTAAAAATCGAAGGATCGGTAGCTCCGAAGGCGTTAACCCGTATCGAATGGCACCCCATGATTTTAGCCGCATGGATCCATTGATAATGATTTTCAACGGCTTTTTGTCTAAGATGATTATCCTCGCCTCCCAAATCACCTTCGTCATCGACCATTATCAGTAAATTTTGAACGGCGAGCGCATCAGATCTTTCTTTCATATTGATCCAAAAACTTTCGTCATTACCTTTATCTTTATAAAAATTATTAACGTATTCTACGGCAGGGACACCAAACTCTTTTTTAGAGATTTCGGAAAATAAAATAGGATCTAAAGTGGCCGATTCAAAAGCATTGTGGAGGGACCATTGTGCTAATGACAGTTTAAGTTTTTTTCCTAGATGACAAAGGGAATACTTTTCGCATTTGATAGAAAGGGGAGTTGGGTACTGAGAAGGCCCAGTGAGATTTGCTTAACAAATTTTCTTTTAGATGATTTCATTGGAACTATTTTATTAAATTATGCTCATATTTAAGACTACAATTTCTTAAAGCTCAATATTGATTGAACCTGCCTTGCCTCTAATAAAAATTTTAGCTTGCAGATTAAATTTTCAAGCATTCAACAGGTTCCGAATCCCGTATTTGTTATCCAATTTAAATAGTTTTTGACAAAGAAAGGGGGGCTTTGGATTAAAGTTGATGGCTTTTTTTTTCTAAAAACTAAGTTTATTAAATCAACTTTGTCATCCAATAATTTTTAGCCTAATTTTGCAGTCAAATTTTTACATAATAAATTCATCTAGAGTATAATGGCAAATCAAGGAAAAATCACACAAATAATTGGCCCAGTGGTGGATGTGCGTTTTGATGGTGGCAAGCTGCCCAAAATATTAGACGCCCTTACGATCAAACGTGAAGATGGGACTGTAGTTGTTTTGGAGGTACAACAACATCTTGGAGAGAATACAGTTAGAACTATCGGAATGGACGCAACTGACGGAATGAGAAGAGGCCAAATCGTGAGCGACACAGCTGCGCCCATTCAAATGCCTATCGGAGATGATATTAAAGGAAGACTTTTTAATGTTGTTGGACAAGCCATAGATGGATTGCCTCAGCTGGAAGGTAAAGAAGGATTATCTATCCACAGACAGCCCCCTGCATTTGCAGATTTATCTACGGCTTCCGAAGTTCTTTTCACAGGCATAAAAGTAATTGATCTCATTGAGCCTTACGCCAAAGGTGGTAAGATTGGTTTGTTTGGTGGTGCGGGTGTTGGAAAAACCGTATTAATTCAAGAATTGATCAATAATATAGCAAAGGCTTATTCTGGACTCTCGGTTTTTGCAGGTGTGGGTGAAAGAACCAGAGAAGGAAATGATTTGCTGAGAGAAATGATCGAAGCAGGAATCGTAAACTATGGAGATGATTTTAAAGAATCATTGGAAAATGGTGGATGGGATTTGTCCAAGGTAACAACGGCAAACTTGAAGGAATCAAAAGCTACTTTTGTGTTTGGGCAGATGAATGAACCTCCAGGGGCTAGAGCTCGGGTGGCTTTATCAGGGCTGACCATTGCAGAATATTTCCGTGATGGAGATGGAACAGGAAAAGGACGTGACATCCTCTTTTTTGTCGACAATATTTTCAGGTTTACACAAGCCGGCTCAGAGGTATCAGCACTCCTAGGTAGAATGCCTTCAGCTGTGGGATACCAACCTACTTTAGCAACCGAAATGGGAGTAATGCAAGAAAGAATTACATCTACAAAGAATGGATCTATCACTTCAGTTCAAGCGGTATACGTACCTGCGGATGACTTAACGGATCCAGCTCCGGCGACTACGTTTTCACATTTGGATGCTACCACGGTACTTTCAAGAAAAATTTCAGAATTGGGCATTTACCCCGCAGTGGATCCATTGGATTCCACCTCAAGGATATTGAGTGCAGAGATTTTAGGGGATGAGCATTATACTTGTGCGCAGAATGTAAAAGAATTGCTCCAGAGATACAAAGAATTACAAGATATCATTGCCATTTTAGGCATGGATGAGCTGAGCGATGAAGACAAATTGATTGTTCATAGAGCGCGGCGAGTACAGCGATTCCTATCGCAGCCATTCCATGTTGCAGAGGCCTTCACAGGTTTGCCGGGACAATTGGTAGAAATCAATGAAACCATCAAAGGGTTTAATGAGATTATGGATGGTAAGCATGATAATTTACCGGAAGCAGCGTTCAATTTGGTAGGTACTATTGAGCAAGCAGTTGAAAAAGGGGAGAAATTATTGGCTGAGGTAGCTTAAGATATGTTTATTGAAATTGTAACTCCGGACAAAAAGATATTTGAAGGAGAGGCCACAAGTGCTATCTTTCCAGGGACTGACGGATCTTTTCAGATTTTGAATAATCATGCGGCTTTAGTTTCGACGTTGGGTAAAGGAAATATTATCTTTGTTAAAACCATCAACAATAAGTCAGAGGAAGTTCAGATGGAAGTAGATGGTGGAGTTTTGGAGGTGTTGAACAATAAAGTGACGGTTTTAGCCGAAAAAATCACTGAATAAGGAAGAGTGGCTTAACCCTTCGTTCTGATGGCGTTATCTCACCTATTAAAAAGGCCTACTGAAATTCCGAATGAGGATTCTTCTATTTTTACTTCCAGAGGAAATCATTTGAAATAAACTGATAAATCGCTCTGCCGTAATCAGGTAGGGTATCTGAAGGATACTGATGTGTGTAGGCATTAATCTCGCCATTGTAGACTTGTGATATTGAATCAGATACGAGTCCAAAACCATCTCCGTAGCTATAATATGCCCGCGGCTCATAATGTGTGGATAGCATATTTCTACCGTATACATATTCAGGATGGTTGATATTCAATTGGGCCAGCAAGGTCGGTGCTAAGTCTAATTGACAGCTAATACTCGAAATTACCGTATCAGTTACAGCAAGTGCTCCCCCGAGCCACAATAAGGGGATGTGAAAGGTCTCCTTTTGGCCATTGGATGTATTGTTAATTTGAGTGGTACCGTGATCAGCTGTTACGACGATTAACGTCTTTTCCCACCAAGTAGTTTTTTTAGCCTGTTCAATGAACTTTCCAAGACAGGCATCCGTATAATGCATGGCGCTTTTAAAGCTAGTCTCATTATTATCAAATCCGAATACTGGTTCGACGGGAATGTCAAAGGGTTCATGGCTGCTTAAGGTGAATAGGGTATAGAAAAAAGGTGCCTCTTCCTTTTTAAGATTATTAAATAGAGTATCGAAGACAACATCATCATGAATTCCCCATTTGGTATTGTTACTTGAAAAATCAAAGTCTAGTTTACTTATAATTTTATCTGCTTTTCCTTGATTGAAGTAAGCCCTCAAGTTGGCAAAATCAATTTCGCCTCCGTAGTAAAATGCAGTTTGGTAATCCTGCTCTTTTATTGATTTCATTAGGTGAGGTAACTTTTCAGTCTTGAAAGGGTTCTCAATAATGGCATTGTAAGGCAATCCAGGATAACTACTGAACAGGCTCCCGATTCCTCTATTTGAACGATGTCCTGAGGCATAGAACTGCGAGAATAAAACACCCTCTTTGCTGAGTTTATTAAGTTCTGGGGTAACGGATTTGACTCCTCCCAATACTTCCACTCCTTTGGCTGTAAAACTTTCGAGTATGATGAGTAGGATGTTGGGTTGAAGTGTATTGATGAGTGAAGGATAAGGGGTTCCCTTCGTCGGAGCACCGTTAAATTTACTGAAGAGGTCTGCCGCAACATGATCTGGCATCAAGTCATAATGGGTATCAATTTTTGATGCTTTTTTCATGGAATAAACAAAATTCCAGGGCGTATTGACCGCTGCATGATTGACCGCCATAATATCAGGATCAAAGTAAACAGCACCTACATTGATTGGGATACCCAATCTGAAGGGAGCAATACTGAATCCACCTCTGATGGGGATGACGGACAACGCGATCAAAGTAAAAAAAAGTAAGGGCTTTTGCCAATAGTATCTATTTTTAAAATCAAATGAAAATCGGCCTACCAACCAGATAGTAATTTTAAAATGAGCGTAAAATAAAAATAAACTGAACAGCAAGGGAAAAACTAATGTTTTGAAAGTAATGGAATTGGTGATTTGTTTGGGATTATCAAGGTACTTTAAATGCATGGCATCAAATTTCTCTCCCCAGTAAGAATAGACTTCCAAGTCTATGATTTCAATAATAGAAACTGCCGCAAGGATGAGGGTGATGGATCCTGCAAGCATGCGTGAAGATATTTTCGGACCAATTACAGGGGATAGAGCAAGTATAAGTGAGGGGATTAACATCATATAGCCTGAAAAAGAAAGATCCAGCTTCAATCCATTTAAATAGCTTAGGAGTAATTTTTCTGTAGAAGCATCAGCAAAAGATGATCCGTTGTAAAGAATAAAAATAGTTCTGTAAAAAACAAAATAGAGAATGAATGCACCCCAGAGAGAAAAATATTTAAATAGATTATTTTTCATACTAGGGGCACGGTGTACTGAAGTTTACTTCAATTATCTCAATATTTTGAAATAGGTCAATTAAGAGTTGCATATATTTATTCATGAATTTTGATAAATATGTAGGATAGATACAGGATCGAAATCAGTTATCTTTTAATTTTTTTCCATGCTTTGTTTTCTTACGACGGAATCGATTGATCATTTTTTTTTCATAGCGCCAAAAAAAATTAAATTGGCCTAGGAGCGAGCCATAAAAAAGTAAAATGCTGTTATATATAGGTAGAATACAAATGAGATAAATTATATTAAACATCGTACTTTTCTCCCCATCCACTGTAAAATAATTAACAATGGGTTTTTTAATTAGTAGGACGGTGGATCCCGTCAAAGCGAACACAATGAGGATCATGGCGAATTGACCAGAGCTCTTGACTTTCCATTTTTTTTTTAATTTATAAATCCAGTTCATTGATTGTATTTAGGTAGGGTTTCCAATAGACCCCCTTGGGTGTTGCGCGTAGGGAAATTTTTACTCTTTTTACAGGATGGTCAAATTCAATTTTGAAGGCATGTAAACAGATACTTTTATCCGGATTAGGCGTAGCATAACCGTATTTTAAATCTCCTTGTATTGGACAAAGCATTTTTGCCAATTGCACTCGAATTTGATGAGGTCGTCCCGTCTCTGGTTTTGCCAACAGTAAAGAATGTCCGTCTTCGTACATCAACGTACGATAGGTCAGTATTGATTTTTTACCGCTTCCTTTATCTTTATTAAAAGCTTTGGTAATGTTTTTGGTTTCATCTTTTACTAACCAGTTGATTAAGGTGCCATTCAATTCTTGAGGCCGTGCCTTGACAACGGCCACATAGGTTTTTTGTATGAGTTGATCTCTGAAAAGGGTAGTGAGTCGGGTCAAAGCCTTAGAAGTTCTCGCAAAAATAACTACCCCACTTACCGGTCGATCCAAGCGATGGGCCGGATTGAGAAATACATCACCTGGTTTATTATACTTCTTTTTAATATAATTTTTACCCCAGTCGGTTAAGGTAGGGTCACCTGTTTTATCACCTTGCACTAACCAGCCAATGGGCTTGTTAATAACCAATAGATGGTTGTCTTCATATATTATTTTTGGATCGATCAATTTATTTTAAAATTCACTTATGGAATGAAATTGAATATCTGGAAAATTATCTTCTACCATCTGTAACCATGATTTAGATTCTGCCATAAAGACAAGTTTATCTTCCTTGTCTTTCGCAATATGCCGGTATTTATCTTTCACAAAGGCCTCTAATATGTTTTTATCTGCGGCATCAATCCAACAAGCTCTATAAATATTGATAGGTGAAAAACTTACTTTTGCATTGTACTCATTGAGTAATCGATATTGGAGTACTTCAAATTGCAGCGCACCGACCGTACCCACTACTTTTCTAGTACCCATTTCGTAGGTAAACAGTTGGGCCACACCTTCATCCATGAGCTGTGTCAATCCCTTTTCAAGTTGTTTGGATTTCATTGCATCCAGATTGATAACCTCTTTGAATAATTCAGGGGAGAAACTTGGAATTCCCTTGTATAAAGATTTTTCACCTTCATTGAGGGTATCACCTATTTTAAGATTTCCTGTATCATACAAGCCAATGATGTCTCCTGGAAATGCCTCATCTATGGTTTCTTTTTGTTGTGCCATAAAGGCTGTAGCATTTGAAAAGCGATATTTTTTATCATTTCTTACATGATAATAGTTGTTTCCCCGTTGGAATTTTCCCGAACAGATCCTGATAAAAGCAATTCTATTTCGATGTCTAGGATCCATATTTGCATGAATTTTAAATATAAATCCTGAAAATTTGGAGTCTATTGGAGGTATCATTCGGCTCTCGGTATCTCTTGGTTTTGGATTTGGAGCAATTTCCGTAAAGCAATCAAGCAATTCCCTTATCCCAAAGTTTGACACGGCACTACCAAAAAAAACAGGTGCTAAATCCCCAGAGAGGTAAGTCTCTTGATCAAAAGGGTCGTATACGCCATCTATTAATTCGATGTCTTCTCGGAGCTGGGATAAAGCAGAAGAAGGTAGGTACGTTTCTAACTCAGGATCATTAACATCCTTGATATTCACCACATCATCCACTCGTTTATTTTTTCTAGGTTCGAAAAGGTTAATATTTTTTTCGTAAAGATTATAGACCCCTCTGAGTGTTTTACCCATACCGATAGGCCAAGTTAGGGGTTGTACATTTATTTTTAACTCCTCTTCAATTTCGTCAATCAGATCAAATGGATCACGACCTTCTCTATCGAGCTTATTGATGAAGCAAAGGACGGGAGTCTTGCGCATGCGACAAACTTCCATGAGTTTTCTGGTCTGTTTTTCTACTCCTTTGACACAGTCAATGACCATGATAACACTGTCTACTGCAGTCAAAGTACGGTAGGTATCTTCTGCAAAATCTTCGTGACCCGGCGTGTCTAAAATATTAATTTTTAAACCCTTGTAATCAAAACCCATCACCGAGGTTGCGACAGAGATACCTCTTTGTTTTTCTATGGCCATCCAATCGGAACGCGTAGCCATATCTATTTTGTTGGATTTAACAGCCCCTGCTGTTTGTATGGCCCCACCAAAGAGCAATAGCTTTTCAGTTAAGGTGGTTTTACCCGCATCAGGGTGGGCGATAATACCAAATGTTTTTCTTTTTTTTATTTCTTCAGCTAGAGCCATATACATCAATTGAACCGCAAAATTAATGATAATTAGCTTAATCTTTCCTTTTTATCTTTTGATCTGTTTGTAAGCAAGCAAAATATATTAATCTGACATATCGAAGACCAAAATACTTAAAAGCAAACAGTCCTTGTCTTGATCTTACTTTTTATTTCATAAAAATCGCTGACATTGTGTCAGTAAAAAGCTTTTGGCACAAGCATTGTTGTTTAAATAAATCAAAATAAAAAATATTAATACAAAATAAACAGAAATGGGCAAAATTATAGGCATCGACCTGGGCACTACAAACTCTTGTGTGGCCGTGATGGAAGGAAACGAACCGGTTGTGATACAAAACAGTGAAGGCAGAAGAACGACACCATCAATTTTAGCATTCCTCGATGGAGGTAATGGAGAACGTAAAGTGGGAGATCCTGCAAAAAGACAGGCGATTACCAATCCACAACACACCATTAGCTCTGTTAAACGATTCATGGGAAAACGTTTTTCTGACGTTAAGAATGAAATGAGGCATATTTCGTATGAGCTTGAGTCTGGAACCAATGACGTAGTAAGAGTAAAAATAGGAGATCGAAATTATACTCCACAAGAATTATCAGCGATGATTCTTCAAAAGATGAAATCAACGGCAGAAGATTTTTTAGGAACTGAAGTCACTGAAGCGGTGGTCACGGTTCCTGCTTACTTCAATGATGCTGAACGACAGGCGACAAAAGAAGCGGGACAGATTGCAGGATTGGATGTCAAGAGAATCATCAATGAGCCTACGGCAGCGGCATTGGCTTATGGCTTAGATAAAAAGAATTCCGATATGAAGATCGCGGTGTATGATTTAGGAGGAGGAACATTCGATATCTCCATTTTAGAATTGGGTGAAGGTGTTTTCGAGGTAAAATCTACCAATGGAGACGTTCATTTGGGAGGAGATGATTTTGATGCCGTTATTATCGATTGGTTGGCAGAAGAATTTATTAAAGATGAAAATATAGATCTAAGAAAAGATCCGATGGCGCTTCAACGTCTCAAAGAAGCCGCAGAGAAAGCAAAGATAGAATTATCAAGCTCGAGTAGTACAGAAATCAATTTACCCTACATTATGCCTGTGGATGGAATTCCCAAACACTTGGTGAGAACTTTATCTAGAGCAGTTTTTGAGCAATTGGCGGGTAGTTTGGTTCGTAGATCGATGGATCCTGTAAAGAAGGCTTTGAAAGATGCAAATATGTCGACGAGTGACATAGATGAGGTGATACTAGTAGGTGGATCTACGAGAATACCTAAAATTCAAGAAGAAGTAGAGAAATTTTTTGGTAAAAAGCCGTCCAAAGGGGTCAATCCAGATGAAGTGGTAGCTATTGGAGCGGCCATTCAAGGAGGCGTATTGACAGGAGAAGTAAAAGATGTATTATTACTTGATGTCACGCCACTTTCTTTGGGAATAGCCACAATGGGTGATGTCATGACTAAGTTGATAGAATCAAACACAACGATTCCAAGTAAAAAATCAGAAGTATTTTCTACGGCAGCGGATAGTCAGCCTTCGGTGGAGATTCATGTATTGCAAGGAGAGCGTCCTATGGCCAAAGACAATCGAACGATTGGCAAATTCCATTTGGACGGCATTCCACCTGCACCTCGTGGAGTTCCTCAAATAGAAGTGACTTTCGACATTGATGCGAATGGAATTCTAAATGTGTCAGCCAAAGATAAAGGAACGGGAAAAGAGCAAAAAATCAGAATCGAGGCATCATCGGGACTCAGTGATGAGGATATAGAGAAAATGAAGCAAGAGGCCGAGGCCAATGCTGAATCTGATAAATTAGAGAAGGAAAAAGTTGAGAAAATTAATGCGGCAGATGCACTTATTTTTCAAACTGAAAAACAGTTGGCAGACTACGGAGACAAGATTTCCGAAGAGAACAAAAAGCCCATTGATGAGGCTTTGGCCAAATTGAAAGAAGCCCATGCGAGTGGAGATTTAGCAGCCATAGACGTGGCTATGGAAGCCCTCAACAAAGTATGGGAAAGTGCATCTCAGGAGATTTATGCAGCTCAAGCCAGTGCTGAAGCAGCAGGAGGCGCAACTGGTCAGGAAGCGCCCGAGGGGGAAGGTAAGGCCGAACAAGATGTCAGTGACGTAGAATATGAAGAAGTAGATGACAAGAAATAGGTTGAACGAGAACCCTTAGATTACTTTATGCAATAAGAGAATCAAAGAGCCTTTGATTTTTTAGGAACGGGTAGTGACTTTAATGAAAATATTTTGGTTTAATTGTTCTCAACTAAAGGAGGAGATTATAATTCTTTTTATATTTGCACTCCGTTTAGAGAAAACTCACGTAAAAGAGCAAGATTATGAGTGATTTAATAAAATTTGTAGAAGCACAAAACAGTCTTAAAAAAGAAGATGCGAGTCCTTTTGGCTCTGGAGACACGATCAATGTGCATTATAAAATTAAGGAAGGGAGTAAGGAGAGAATCCAGCAGTTCCAAGGAGTTGTGCTACAAATTAAGAACCGCAACAGTAGTGGCGAGACCTTCACGGTAAGAAAAATATCAAATGGCATTGCAGTAGAAAGAATTTTCCCATCTGGATCACCAAATATTGACAAAATAGAGGTCTTGAGAAAGGGTAAAGTAAGACGAGCAAAACTTTATTATTTACGAAATTTAAAAGGTAAGGCAGCTAGAATAAAGGATAAAATTTAAATCGCTTTATTTTCAATGATAAAAAAAAGTCGACTTTTAAGTTGGCTTTTTTTATTTAAGGAAAATATGAAAATATCATTTACAAAATATCAAGGGACGGGTAACGATTTTGTGCTTATTGATAATCGTACGGAATTTTTCCCAAAGGGAAACGTTGATCTGATACAGAGGTTGACAAAAAATAAGTTCGGTATAGGTGCGGATGGGCTTATTTTAGTTGAAAATCACTCCAGCCTTGATTTCGAAATGGTTTATTTTAATGCGGATGGTAGTCAAAGCCTGTGTGGAAATGGTAGTAGATGTGCGGTTCAGTTCGCAAAAGATTTAGGCATCATACAGAATCAAACAACCTTCAGTACCTACGATGGCGTACATGATGCTTTTTTTCTAGAGGGATTGATTCATTTTAGTTTACAAGACCTCAATGAAATTTTATCAGGAGGGAATTATTTTTTCATTAATAATGGGTCTCCTCATTACGTTACTTTCGTAGCTGATGTGGATAAAATAGATGTTGGGCATATTGGAGCCGAGGTGAGGTACTCAAAAGCATTTGCCCCCGCAGGGACTAATGTAAATTTTGTAGAAATTGATCACCCATTATTGAAAGTGAGAACTTATGAAAGGGGTGTAGAGGCTGAAACGCTTTCTTGCGGAACCGGTGTAACAGCTTCAGCCATAGTAGCCGCATCCGCCTTCGAAATGGAGAGTCCGATTAGCATTGAGACTCAAGGTGGGCAACTCTTTGTCAGCTTTGTCAGAGTGGGATCTAAAAGTTTTAGTGATATTTATTTAGCAGGTACGGCAATAAAAGTTTTTGAGGGGAGTATTGATGTTTAATTTGATAGTAGGATCACTTAAAAACATTAACTTTGATCTTGTTTTGCAATTATTATAAAGAATATGTTTGACTGGATTACAAAAGGGGTTGGCAAAGTTTTTGGGACCAAGGCAGATCGTGACTTAAAGTTATTATTGCCTTATGTGGGCCTCATTAATAAAGAATTTTTAAAATTAGCGAAAATTTCTGATGACCAATTGAGAGGAAGGACTCAGGAATTAAAAACCATAATTGAAGATCGTTTACAAGTCACCGATGCTGAGCTCGAGGATTTACATGAAAAAGTAAATAACAATCCAGATTTAGACCTCAATCAAAAAGAGGATATTTTCAAAAAAATAGATGCTTTAGAATTAGAGCGAAACCAACAATTAGAGTTTATTTTAGAGGACATCCTTCCACAGGCTTTCGCTGTGGTAAAAGAAACTGCACGAAGGTTTTCCGAGCAGGGGCAACTTACGGTTTCAAAGACCGATCATGATGTTGAGCTCTCCAAAATGAAGGCCAACATAGAAATTAAGGGAGATCAAGCGATTTGGCATAACAAATGGCTGGCCGCTGGTACAGATATTGAATGGAATATGATCCATTACGACGTTCAATTAGTTGGGGGAGTGGTTCTTCATCAAGGAAAAATATCTGAAATGACAACAGGTGAAGGTAAAACGCTAGTTGCAACTTTGCCGGCCTTTCTTAATGCGCTTGCAAATCGTGGGGTTCACATCGTAACTGTTAATGACTATTTGGCCAAAAGAGATTCCGAATGGAATGCCCCTTTATTCGAATTTCATGGTTTGAAGGTCGATTGCATAGATAAATATGGACCTAATTCTGTAGAACGTCGGGCGGCTTATCAAAAAGATATTGTATACGGGACTAATAATGAGTTTGGATTTGATTATTTACGAGACAATATGGCAAGGTCAACCGAAGAACTGGTGCAGGGGAAACATCATTTTGCGATGGTTGATGAGGTTGATTCCGTACTTATAGACGATGCAAGAACTCCTTTGATTATTTCAGGACCCATACCCAAAGGAGGCGAACATGAGTTTTATGAATTGAGACCGAGATTACAGAAACTGGTTGACGCCCAACGAAAATTAACTTCAGATTATCTCAATGAGGCGAAGAAACTTATAAAGGAAAACAACGAAAAAGAAGCAGGATTGTCTTTATTTAGGTCTTTTAGAGGACTGCCCAAATACAAACCTTTGATTAAGTTTTTAAGTGAGCCTGGCATGCGCCAAGTTTTGCAAAAAACTGAAAATATTTATTTGCAGGACAATCAGAAAATGATGCCTGAGGCAGACGAAACCTTATTTTTCACTATTGATGAAAAGCACAATTCAATAAATTTAACTGAAAAAGGAATTGATCTTATTACCCAAGATGGTGAAGATAAGACTTTCTTTATTCTACCCGATATTGCCATTGAGATCAATAAGTTAGAGCAGGATACTACAATAGATGAAAATGAGAAGTTGAAAGCTAAGGACACCATTATTCAAGATTACAACATTAAGTCTCAACGGATTCACTCAGTCAACCAACTTTTAAGGGCTTATTGTCTTTATGAGAAGGATACAGAATACATCGTTGTGGATTCAAAAGTTAAAATTGTCGATGAGCAGACCGGTCGAGTGATGGAAGGACGAAGGTATGCCGATGGGTTACATCAAGCCATAGAAGCCAAGGAAAATGTTAAAGTAGAAGATGCTACTCAGACCTATGCGACTATTACGTTGCAAAATTATTTTAGAATGTACCATAAACTCGCTGGAATGACGGGTACCGCAGAGACAGAGGCGGGGGAATTTTGGGATATTTATAAATTGGATGTTGTCGTATGCCCTACCAATAGACCCATTGTTCGCAAGGACATGGAAGATAAGGTATATAAAACCATCCGTGAAAAGTTTAATGCAGTGGTTGAGGAGGTTACCGAGCTTATTGAGATAGGGAGGCCAGTATTGGTAGGTACCACTTCAGTTGAAATATCTGAGTTGCTCAGTAGGATGCTAAAGTTGAAAAATATCAAGCATCAAGTATTGAATGCTAAGCAACATGCTAAGGAAGCAGACGTTGTTGGAGAAGCTGGAAAACCAGGAACGGTAACCATAGCGACCAATATGGCGGGTCGGGGGACAGATATAAAACTAACTTCAGAGTCAAAGGTAGCAGGGGGGTTGGCTATTATTGGAACCGAGCGGCATGAATCTAGACGCGTGGATCGTCAGTTGAGGGGACGATCAGGAAGGCAAGGAGATGTGGGGTCTTCACAATTTTTTGTATCACTTGAAGATAATTTGATGCGGCTTTTTGGCTCCGATCGCATGGCAAAAATCATGGATCGATTAGGTCTTAAAGAAGGTGAGGTAATTCAGCACAGTATGATTACTAAATCTATCGAAAGGGCACAAAAGAAAGTCGAGGAAAATAATTTTGCGACAAGAAAGAGATTACTTGAATACGATGATGTCATGAATTCGCAGAGAGAGGTCATCTATAAACGTCGAAAAAACGCATTGTATGGTGAGCGATTGCAATTCGACATTATGAATATGCTCTATGACATTTGTGAGGACATGACTCATATTAATAGAGAAGTGATTGATCCAGACGAACTGAGACTTCAAGCGATCAGTAATTTGGGAATAGATTTTCAAATGAGCGCTGACAAATTACAGAAAATATCAGAATCTGCATTGGCAGAAAAGTTATATGATCAGGCGTATGCAGCCTATTTGTCTAAAAATAAAGTAATTGTAGACAAAACCCTTCCCTTGCTCAAGCAATTGTTGAAAAATAGAGGGGCAGTCGTTCAAAATATTATGGTCCCTTTTACGGATGGGATCAAACAAATTGGTGTGAGTGTCAATTTACAAGAATCAGTCAATTCAAATGGTTTAGTCGTCGTTTCAGAAATGGAAAAAATCATTACTGTAGCGATTATTGATCAAATTTGGAAAGAGCATTTAAGAGATATGGATGACTTAAAACAGTCGGTCCAAAATGCTGTTTATGAGCAAAAAGACCCACTTCTCATTTATAAATTCGAAGGCTTTGAAATGTTCAAACTTTTTATTGGTAAGGTGAATCAAGAAACGATGTCATTATTGATAAAATCAGAAATTCCAATTCAAAATGAGTATGAAGTCAAGGAGGCGAATCAATCTAAATCGGCTCAGAAATACAAAGAATCAAAAGCAGAGACCAAATCAGCATTGGCTTATCAAGAATCTAATAGGAAACCAGTGGAGAAGACGGCACCGATAAAGACACAGAAAATAGCGAGTAGAAATGCTAGAGTATCCGTTAAGTATACAGATGGAATGGTCAAAAGGGACATAAAATATAAGTTGGTGGAAGATGATTTGAAATCAAATAAATGCGTTTTTGTAGACTGATTTTTTTATTTTCATTACTCGTGTTTGCTTGTAAAGCGAGTAAACCAGTAAATAAGGCCTATAATGAAGACTTAAGTGTGTATCGGTTGGAGCTGCCTAAGGTAATCGATGTGGTACCATTACCTAAAACCTTCAAAGAGCCCGTGGAATTATATGGGCACATAACCAAAGAAATTGACAGCATTAGTCATTTAATGGTGGCTCAAAATAAAAAACTCAATCTAAGAGACGGTTTTGTTATCCAAGTCTATTCCAATACCAATCGAGATGAAGCCCTCGATATCCATAACTATTGCCAAGATATTTTTCCAGAGTTGTTAATTAATTTAACCTATAATCAGCCTAATTATAGAATAAAAATTGGTGCTTTTCATGAAAAATTAACCGCTACTAGGTTTTTAAATGATATTAAAAAGACCTTTCCTAAATCTATAGTAATAGCAGAAAAAATCCCAATTATAGGACCAGATGAGTGAACTAGTTAAAAGCATTAAATCCATGTCTGAGTCTTTTTTTGAGGAAATTCGGACATGTAGAAGACATTTACATCAGCATCCTGAATTGTCTTTTGAAGAGTACCATACGGCAGATTTTATTGAGAACAAACTGAGAGAAATAGGGATAGAGAATATTCAAAGAATTGCTAAAACTGGGGTTACTTTTCTACTTGAGGGATCGAAACTAGGTAAAAACATTGCCTTAAGAGCAGATATAGATGCACTTCCCATTTTAGAAAAAAATGAAATTGATTATAAATCTAAATATGAGGGTCTCATGCACGCTTGCGGACATGATGTCCATACCTCATGTTTGATAGGGGTGGCAAAGATTCTGTCCCAATTAAAATCTGAATTTAAGGGAAGCGTCAAATTCATTTTCCAACCGGGTGAGGAGAAAACTCCTGGGGGAGCTTCCTTATTAATCAAAGAAGGGATTCTAAAGAATCCAATTCCCAAAATTATTTTAGGACAGCACGTCATGCCTTTTATAGAGGTGGGAAAAGTAGGTTTTCGTTCGGGGAAGTACATGGCAAGTTCTGATGAAATTTACCTGACGATTGAGGGGAAAGGGGGCCATGCGGCCATGCCCGAAAAACTCGTGGATCCTGTCATTATCACCAGTCATATTTTAATTGCTTTGCAGCAGATTGTGAGTCGTAAGTCTAGTCCTAAAACACCTTCTGTACTTTCATTTGGAAATATATCAGGTAAAGGAGCCACGAACGTGATCCCTGATTTTGTCGATGTGGCGGGAACCTTCCGAACGTTTGATGAAAAATGGCGGGCTGAAGCCTTGGTGTTAATTACTCATATGGCAGAGGGGGTCGCAGCGTCTATGGGAGCAAAATGTAAAGTGAGAATTGAGAAGGGTTATCCCTATCTATTCAATGATCCTGCCTATACTGATAGGAATAGATCAGCTGCTCAAGAATATTTAGGGGCGGAGAATATCGTTGATTTAGATTTATGGATGGCCTCTGAGGACTTTTCTTTTTATTCTCAAAATGTCGAGGGGTGCTTTTATAGGTTGGGAACCCGAAATGAAACGAAATCTATCGTCTCCGGTGTCCATACCCCTCATTTTAATATAGATGAAGATGCCATGAAGATCGGTATGGGCTTAATGAGCTGGTTAACTATTCAAGAGCTTAACCATTAATGCTCAAGAGATAGATTTATTTTAGCTGAAAAAAGGTAAAACGTCGCGAAAAACAATTACATTTTCGTAAAATAATTAAAGTGAATTCCCTGATAGAAAAAATAATCTCATTAATAAAGATCAAAGGTGATCAGGTAAAACTTGAGTTTATATCAAGATTTTCTACCTTTTTGGCAATTTCTATTTTATTTTTAATGCTGGTATTTTTGTCATTACTGATGCTGATTTTTTTATCTCTGGGGATAGCAGTTATTTTTAATGAGTTTTTAATGAGTGCTTATTGGGGATATCTTATTGCGAGCGCCTTTTTTTTCTTAATGATCATCATGGTTCTATGGATGGCTAGATCTGGAAAAATTCAAAGTTGGTTGGAGGAAGTGATCATTGAATCTAGTTACAAAAAAAACCATGAGTAAGCATTCTAGCAAGTACGAGAATATAAAAGCGCAATTGAAATCAGATGAGGAGTTGTTGCGTTCAAACCTGGTTAAGACATCTCAGAGATTCGAAAAGAAATGGTATTCGAGACTGTTAGGCATTAGTTTGGTTACAGCTATTATAGGGGTGGGATATTTACTGTTTGGGACCCAAAAAAAGGCTGCGAAGAAAGTGAAAAATAAAGAAAATTGGTCTTACAGAAGTCGCTCTTTAGGAGGTGTTCTATATGCCTTTATACTGAATCAGATGCCCCTAATTTTCGAAAAAATATATAAGGAGATAAAAGGGACTAATAAAACTAAGGGTTAGTTAGGGATGAATCATTAATTCTTTGTTTCTCATTTTCAGCGCAGTGATACTAAACATCATTTTGAGTTGCTCGCAAAAACAGGCCGTATCTTTTCACCCTAGTTTTTTTAATATCTTGGATCGATTTTTTCATTGTATTCAGTAAGACAACTGCCTTTTCCATGCGCTGACTGACTATATAATCCAGTGGATTAATTCCGGTAAGTATTTTGAAATATTGACCCGCATAATCTTCAGAAATACCTACTACTTTTGCCTTAAAGCTAACGGTAATGAAAAGGTGCCTAGTATTTGATCCATTAGGGCCACGAATAAGATTTTGAAGACCCGAGATCCTCTCACTCATGAAATTTTCTAGGTCTTTATAAGCCCATCTTTAGCGCCATAAGCAATGTTTATTGGCTTACCTCTCGGAATAAAAAGAATCTCATCTGGACGTATTACATTTAAGTTTTCACCAAAATATAATGCACTAGACTTTGCCAGTATAAGCGTGTTATCAACATCATAAAAATCTGTAATGCATAAAGGATATAAAATATTAATATCATAAGAATAGGCAAATTTAACTGAGAGGGCATTGATGACACCATTTTATTATTCCATGAATGCAGTAAATAGTAAAATGATTTTTTTGATAGCTGGATCTTATTAGTATGTGTTTATCAGCGAAACTCAAATAAATAAAAACTTTATTTGAAATAAAATAAATCTGTACAAGGGTAAAATATAATTATTTCAAGAGATTACGCGCAATAATTATTTTTTGAATTTCCGAGGTGCCCTCATAGATTTGTGTGATTTTGGCATCTCGCATCAAACGTTCAACATGGAATTCTTTCACATAGCCATAACCTCCATGAATTTGCACGGCATCAGTGGAAACTGACAAGGCAACCTCAGAGGCATACAGTTTAGCCATTGCAGATGCTTGGGCGTAGTTTTCATTGGCATCTTTAAGTTGCGCCGCTTTCAAAGTAATAAGCTGAGCCGTCTCCACCTTTGTTGCCATTTCGGCTAATTTAAATTGGATACCTTGATGTTCACTTATTTTTTTATTGAAAGAAGACCTTTCTTTCGTATAAGCAATGGCACGTTCAAGGGCACCACTCGCAATACCGACGGCTTGAGCGGAAATGCCTAAACGACCGCCATCTAGGGTTTTCATAGCAAAAGTAAATCCAAATCCTTCATCTCCTATTCTATTTTCTTTGGGAACCCTTACATCTTGAAACATTAAAGAATGCGTATCAGAACTACGAATACCCATCTTGTCTTCTTTTTTACCCACCACAAAGCCAGGCATTCCTTTCTCTAAAATGAAAGCATTAATGCCTTTATGTTTTTTGGAAGGATCACTTTGAGCCATTACCAAATAATAGGTAGCTGATTGTCCATTTGAGATCCAATTTTTGGTACCATTCAAAAGATAATAATCACCACAATCGACCGCTGACGTTTTTTGGGCAGTAGCATCTGAGCCGGCCTCGGGTTCGGAAAGGCAAAAGGCTCCAATGGCCGTTCCTTTGGCCAAAGGAATTAGGTATTTTTCTTTTTGTATTCCAGTACCGAAGTGCTCAAGTCCCCAGCAAACTAAAGAATTGCAGACCGACATGATTGTCCCCACTGAGGCCTCAACTTTACAGATTTCTTGTATGGCTAAAACATAGGAGACTGCATCTAGACCGCAACCGCCATACTTGGGATGTACCATCATACCAAGGAAACCTAATTGGCCCAATTTTGCTATTTGATCAGTTGGAAAAATTTGTTGATTGTCTCTATCAATTACTCCTGGGAGTAATTCTTTTTCAGCGAAATCTTTGGCTGCTGCTTGTACATTTTTCTGTTCTTCAGTGAACATAATTTGATTCATCTATAAAAAGTAAGTCTTTTTCATTATGCATGCATAATAAATTCAGGGTAAGTTTTGTTAAACGTATTTTAATCACGACTCCCACCGAGGTAAATCATTATCCAATAAAATAAGGTCGCCAATGAACTCAGTGCAGCAATCAAATAGGTTTGCGCAGCAGTGTCCAGGGCATCTTTTGCCATCGCATGTTCTGATTTAGTGACTATATTTCGACTCTGGATCCATGCCAAAGCTCTTTTACTGGCATCGTATTCGACAGGAAGGGTCAAAAATGCAAATAAGGTGAAAATGGTATAACAGGCAATGATGATCAGAATACTGGATTCCATAGAGAATAGATTATTCATGAACATGCTCCCAAAAAACATGGTCAAAAAGATAAAATTAATTACCTTGGCACTGATGTTTTGAACAGGAACCATTACAGATCTCAAGGTGAGATATTTGTAAGCTGTAAGGTGCTGGACAGCATGCCCACACTCGTGCGCAGCCACAGCCGCTGCTGCTGCTGACCTCCCATGAAAGACATCAGCACTCAAATTCACTGTTTTCTGTTCAGGGTTGTAGTGGTCGGTCAGTTGCCCTTCCACGGAGATTACATGTACATCTACTATTCCGTTATCTCTTAGCATTAATTGTGCAATTTCATGGCCTGATAGATTACTTGATAAGGTGGTTTGACTGTATTTTTTAAATTTATTCTTGAGTCGTTTACTGACTACCCAGCTGGCAATCATAAAACCTATAATTATTATAAAAAGCATCTGTTATTTTTTAAGTTGATCAATCAATTTAGTAGTCGAATATCCGTTTGTGAATTCAATGACTGCGACGGTTCCCCCAGCAGCTAAAACACTTTTGGCACCAACGATATTCTCTCTGGTATAATCTCCACCTTTCACTAAAACATCTGGTCGTAGGGTATTGATGAGCATCAAAGGGGTATCCTCATTAAATTCAATGACCAAATCAACGAATTCAATGGCAGCCAACATTCTAGATCGTGCCATTAAATGATTAATGGGTCTTTGATTCCCCTTCAATTTTCTGGCTGAATTATCTGAATTTAATCCGATGATTAGTTTGTCCCCTTTTAGCTTAGCTTTCTCCAAATAATCAATATGACCTAAATGTAATATATCAAAACAACCGTTGGTGAAAACCACACATTGTTGGTTTTTTTTCCAAGTGTCGACAGCATTTTTGGCCTGTCTGAGATTCATGATTTTATTTGAGGTCATTACGATTGTTTTTTTCAATACCTAAAGTTATCACTAAAGAGATTCCGCCAAAAATAACTATGGATAAAATTTGAGAACTATGCAGTAGCGTTGCGAGAAAAAGGCTCGTTGTATTTTCAATACCGTATAAGCCCAGCATCATTGCAATCATGGCGTGGTAGGTGCCAATACCCCCTTGGACCGGTAAAGCCAAAGCGATGCCTCCACTCACTAAAAGCATGAATCCAGTAGTTAAAGAGAGGCTTGAGGTTTCTTCTAGCGCAAAAAATATCATATAGGACATTAAAAAATAGGTGAGCCACATCACCGTTGTTGTGATTAAAAAAAGAGATTTGCTCTGAATAGACTTGATGGTCAAGATACCTTTGAGTACTTCTAAAGCCATTTTTTTAATGCGTTGGGACAAGGACTTATTTGTTCTTAAAATCACAAAAATAAGAGTGCTAACAATCATTATAACGATTAGTGTAGCATAGAGTATTCCATCTAAGGGAATATGGTAGGTGCTGAAAATGTTCTCAAAGTAGGTAACAATTAAATCAAACTCTAAAAGGAGGGCGATGTTCAGAAAAAAGAATAAGACCAAGCTGTCGATAATGCGTTCTGTCACTACGGTTCCAATACTGAGACTCACGGGTATCTGATTGGTTTTCTTTAAAACCGCACAACGTACCACTTCTCCTAATCTTGGAAAAGCGATGTTGGCTAGGTAACCCACAAAAACGGCTAAAGTCAATCTAAAAGTACTGATTTTTTGATCCGCGGCCCTCAGTAAAAGCTGCCATCGATAAGCCCTAGAGACATAGGCCACTAAGGACAGGAGCATTGACCCAATGATCCATCCATAACGAGTCAGGTTTAACTTAGATAAGAAATCATCCAGTTGAACATTTATAAAAGCATAGAAAAGCAACACTAATCCTAATAATAGTGGAAGAGAGAATTTTAAAAAAGGGATCATTTTTCTCATCAAATAGGGATGCTTTCACTCATAAAATGTAAGAATAAATGGACGGGTATGCTTTTATGATTGATGCCATCCGGAAATAACGATAGCTAACTTCTGATATTTAAAAACTTTAAAGAACATATTTTGTCAAACTATTCCCGTAAAAATATATTATCAATCAGCCTTATACCTTCAACATATGCTGCGACGCACAGTATTATTTTTTTTCCACTTTGTAAGGATTTTAACGGCTTGAATGTATTCAAATTTAATATTTCACAATATTCTATGGATAATTCTTCGTGTGTTTGGTAAAAATTATTGAGCTGAATTTTTAATGCTTCTGAGGCATGAAAGGTTTCGAAATTATTTTTTGCCCAAATCAAGCCTTTATAAATTTGAGCCGCAATTTTTATGCCTGATGGAGACAGAAGGGTATTTCTAGACGACAAAGCCAGGCCATTTTCTTCCCTGACAGTAGGAATACCTTCTAATTTTATGGGGTATGAAAATTCTTTGATAATATGCTTTATTAAGATGAACTGTTGTAAGTCTTTTAAACCAAAAAAGGCAAGATTGGGTTTGATGAGATTAAAGAGTTTCATAACCACGAGTCCAACACCTTCAAAATGGCCCAGCCTGAAGCGACCTTCGAGTTTGTGCGAAAAACTTCCAAAATCAATTTTCACAGAAGGTTTTTTTGGATAAATCAGTTTTACATCTGGATTGAACAGGAGATTCACGCCGGCATTTTTGAGTTTATCGGAGTCCTTCAAGAGGTTGGACGGATAATTCATAAAATCCTCAGCTTGGTTAAATTGTAAAGGGTTGATGAAAATACTGACAATAACATAGTCGGAGCGTATGCGAGCTTGCTTGATTAATTCCATATGGCCATTATGTAAAGCACCCATCGTGGGAACAAGGCCTATTTTCATTCCCTTTTTAGATACTTTTGACAATTCTTCCTCAAGAGAAGTTAATTTGTTTATGTTGAGCATAAAAGGATCTAAAAAATTTATTATGGTTTTTTATAAGAAATCAATTAATTGATAATGCCGTAAAAATATCGTAATTTTACACTCTTTTAAGAAAAACAGTATTAAATATCTAAGTTATGTCAAATTTTAAAATCTTATATGTTGCTAGCGAAATTAATCCTTTTCTTAAGACATCTGAGGTAGCCGATTTCGTCCGGAGCTTGCCACAAGCAATGCTAGAAAAAGGAATGGAAATTAGAATTCTCGTACCTAGGTTTGGTTTGATAAATGAAAGAAAAAACAGACTGCATGAAGTGGTTCGATTATCGGGAATAAATATTTCTGTCGGAGATGAAGAAAAACCTTTAGTGATTAAAGTCGCTTCAATCCCTAATGCCAAATTGCAAGTATATTTCATAGACAATGAAGACTATTTTCATAGAAAGGCTGTTTTTTATGATAAGCAAGATAACTTTTATAAGGATAATGATGAACGCGCGATTTTTTTCTGTAAAGGCGTTTTAGAAACTGTTAAAAAGCTGGGATGGGCACCTGACGTAATCCATTGTAATGATTGGATGACAAGCTTAATTCCTCTTTATGTTAAAATAACTTACAAAAACGATCCAATTTTCCAAAATGCAAAGACAGTATTTACTGTTCATGATACCAAATTTAACTATGTATTTGGAGATGACTTACTCGAAAAAGTCAAAATGATTGATATCGAAGACAGCATGTTAGATCTCCTAAAAACTGCAGATTATGAGGGTTTTATTAAGATAGGGATGCAATATGCCGATGCCATAAGTAATGCTGATGGAGAAACGTCAGCTAGTTTTAAAACTTTGATAAAAACCCTCTCAAAGGGAAATGATATTAATGATATCAAGCAAGATGAAAATTTCGAGGAATCTTATTATAAACTTTACAATGAGCTTATTGGATAAGGGGAGTTTTTTAATCGTAGGGTTGCTCTTATTTATTACTTCTTCCTGCGAACAAGATGAAAGCATCATTAATGTTAATATGGAAGGGGTTACGAATACGAGCTATATTGAATTCAACCTACCTACGAGTGAAATATTTATTGATAGTTTAAGAACAGACGATTCTGATTTTATTTTGGTTGGTGATTATGAAGACCCGGTTTTGGGGACACTGGCTGCTGAGGCGTACTTTGAGTTAAAATATGATTCAGGTGCGGTCATAGCGGACACCTTGTTACTAGATTCAGTGATTTTTATGCTTAAAATTGAGGATCAGCTCATGAACGATGCTTCAGCAATCTTTAATATGGATATATACACAATGAATGACTCACTCTTTTCCGAAGCAATTTATTTAGCAACTAAGAAATTGTCTGTAGATAAGAAGGTTCAAGGTGTAACAGAAAACATCTATCAAACGGATTCTATTTTGACTTTTTCGGGGTCCGAATTTGGTGGTTATTTTTACGGCGATATTAAAAGATTAGAAGCAGTAGATTTATATAATTACAGCAACGATTTTTCTTTTGTTCCAGCTTCCGAAAATGAAGCCTTAGTATCATTTGATTTTGCCTCAGATAAAAGTAAGGTTTTGGTCTATTTGAGGGATCCTAATGACTCTTTATTTATCACTCAGTTTAAGTTTAGTAATCTTCATTTCACCCAGCTGAATAGAGATAAATCCAAAACAGATTTAGCAGGAATTTCAAATCTAGATAGCTTACAATTTGCTTATGATTTCACAGTTATTAATCCTTTGCAAGGCTTATTTACGGTGTTGGATTTTTCGGAGGTTATGGATTTTTTGGATCAATCAGAGAATTTTATTATTAATAGTGCGGAGTTAGAAGTTGGTTTGACTTCAGCTTCCATAGATCCTATAAAAAGGGTAAACTTTTATACATTCAATGAGGTGGGAGGTATAAATGGGAATGCATTTGCTTCTCTTGACCGACTGAGCCAAGGCAGTTTAAATTATGTTGAGATCTTCAATCAAGCGGCCAATGATTTTTTACTCAGTGAAGAGAGCTTTATTTCCGGGACAGGTGTTTTTTCACCAGTTGTTTCTGAAATATCTGAATTAACCTATAATTCCATGATTACTCTGTCTCTAGAAGATCAATACCTTCGAAAGACATTTTTAGAAGATAATTTTTTTGAAAAATTGGTCATGATTGCAGAGGATAGATTAACGCTCAACCAATCATTTGTCGAAAGGGGATCAGTCACCGTTAAAATTTATTACACCAAAGTCAATTGATTTAATATGTGTGGAATTGTAGCTTATATTGGAACTAAAAATGCCTTGAAAGTGCTTATCAAAGGGTTAAGAAGGCTGGAATATAGAGGTTATGACAGCTCAGGCATTGCCCTGATCGAAGAGGGATTAAGGGTTTTTAAAAAACAAGGCAAAGTCAAAGACTTAGTAAGGGAGATCGGTGATATCAAATTACGAGGGACCATCGGGATAGGGCATACGCGCTGGGCCACACATGGAATACCCAATGATGTCAATTCACATCCACATGTTTCAAAAAACAGTAAAATATCCATCGTTCATAATGGTATCATTGAAAATTATCAAGCCATTAAAACTGATCTAGAACTACGAGGCTATACTTTTAAAAGTGATACCGACACGGAGGTGGTGGTATGCTTGATTGAGGATATCCAAAAAAACAGCCAGCTCCAGATTGGAGATGCGGTGAGAGTAGCTTTATCCAAAATTGAGGGCGCCTATGCACTCGTAGTTTTATCAGAGGACCAACCAGATAGATTGATTGCTGCAAGAAAGGGAAGCCCTATGGTTTTGGGTATAGGTGAAGGGGAGTATTTTATAGCTTCAGATGCTTCACCTATCATAGAATACACAGATAAGGTTATTTATTTGAATGACGAAGAAATTACTGTGATAACCCGCGAAGGCTATGAAATTAGAAATTTACAAGATGTTCCCCAGTTGCCTTACATTCAACAGTTAGATTTGGAACTTGAGGCTATTGAGAAAGCAGGATATGATCATTTCATGCTTAAAGAGATTTTTGAGCAACCCCAATCAATAGCAGATGCCATGCGTGGTAGACTCGCCATTGATGCCCATAAATTAGTATTGGGAGGGATTCAAAAACATGCAGAGCAACTGGTTGAAGCTAAAAAGATAGTTATCATTGCTTGTGGTACCTCTTGGCATGCTGGTTTGGTTGCCGAATACCTTTTTGAGGATTTATGTAGGATTCCAGTTGAGGTGGAGTATGCCTCTGAATTTAGATATCGAAATCCTGTTATTGAGAAAGGAGACATGATTATAGCCATATCTCAATCAGGGGAGACGGCAGATACCTTAGCGGCGATTGAACTTGCTAAATCTAAGGGGACCATTATTTTAGGAGTCGTTAATTCAGTAGGGTCTTCTATCTCCAGGATCACCCACGAAGGTGCCTACTTGCACACAGGTCCAGAGATTGGCGTTGCCTCAACCAAAGCCTTCACAGGTCAACTAACCGTGCTTATCATGATTGCCTTGAGAGTAGCCATACGTAAGCAAACGATTTCTTTACCTGCTTATCAGGATCTTTTAAAAGCGTTGCATCAAATTCCCAATAAGATCAAGCGGGTCCTTGAGAAAAATGATCAGATAAAAGAAATTTCAGCATCTATTAAAGAGGTTCCTAATGCTTTGTATTTGGGTCGGGGATATAATTTTCCAGTCGCCTTAGAAGGGGCCTTGAAATTAAAAGAAATTTCTTATATTCATGCCGAAGGTTATCCAGCAGCTGAAATGAAGCATGGGCCTATTGCCTTGGTTGATGAAAACATGCCGGTCATTATAATTGCTACGCGAGATAATTCTTATGATAAAATTGTATCCAACATACAGGAAATCAAGGCAAGAAAAGGGATTGTGATTGCTGTGGTTACTGAAGGAGATCTTTTAATTTCTAAGATGGCAGATTTTATCATTGAGGTACCTGATACGCCAGAATGTTTGATGCCCTTGTTATCTGTGATCCCTCTGCAGTTGCTGTCTTATCACATCGCACTGCTTAGAGGTTGCAATGTTGATCAGCCAAGAAACTTAGCTAAGTCGGTTACTGTGGAATGAGTATGATAGGGGGTATTTAATCACCCATCTATTAGTTGAAGTAGAAGTAATTTCTCCAAAATTTTGGGTATTACCACTCACCTCATCACAAATAGAAAAATACAACTACATAAAGAAAAAAAGAGATGAGGGATATTACTATTATCAGATTAGTGATATGATGAATGAATCAAACTTCAAACCTCAAAGAACCGACATATTCACCCCACAGCAAGTATGGGGATTGGAATTTAAAATGGAAAAACGACTAAAAAGATTAGATAAAATAAAGAACCCTAAAATTCTAAAAATTAGTATTTTAGAGAAGAAATAAATTTTGTAATTTAAAATAATAGTTTGGAGGTATTTGGAATTATTGGAATGTCGTTAGGAACGACGGGGTTTGTGTTTGGAATAATCTGTTTAAACCAAATGGGGAAACTCATAAAAACTCTAAAAGAAAAGAAAATTCTTGAAGAGGATTACAAAAATGTCGATACGTTTTAAATTAAAACTGATTTATTTGAATATCAACCCACAGATTTGTCTTTAGTGACTACAGTGGAGTAGCAGAAACAAACGGTTATCCTTACCCCTTAAACCTCATTGTAAGATTCTCATTTTCAGTTATTACCACTAATCTTTGGGAATCAAATTATAGTGATTATCAAAAGTATTTATTCAATCGAATTTGTGGATATAAATAGAATAAATTAACCCCTATCGGTTACAGAAAGATTTCTAAATCTTCAATGATGAGGGATTAAAAACCCCTTTAAATACAGAATTTACCAACTCAAAAGTATATTCTATGTACAAAAAAGGTAAGATTAGAGAGGAAAGAATCAATAGAAAGGACATAGTTGAGGTAGGTCAAGTTTATATAGAACCAATAAAGTTTCCCATTAATGGGAAACTTACCTCAACATTAAACCTACTCCATTATTTACCATAAAATCCAACACCATTTAACACCCTTTCTGTCAAATAAAAAAACCTCTGAAATCTTAGTGTTATTAATTGTAGAATCATATTTATATATGAACGAAAGTGGTAAGAAGTTACCACGGACTCAGGTGTCCAACAATGGGTAAAACACCTATCACCCAGTATCGAAGAGGTTCAAATCCTTAAACGATATTTCGTAATGTTAATGGGTCAGACGTCGGTTAGTAATCTATAGGATTGAAATAATATCTAAACATAATGGATGAGGTTCACCGATAGGGTCGAAAGATTTGTAGTATAAATCAGATATGGGTGACAACGAACTGGTCTGAGGAAATCTACATTATTAATTGAGACTTAAAGTTCTCTGAGGGAGTAAAAATCCTTTAAGGGGATTGGTGTATTAGGTTATCAACCGATACAATATTTCAGTTAACAAGTAAACTGAAACGATGAGATGATTCTGAGAATCAGAAACACTCATCAAAGGTTAATTATTAAATAATAAGGAGATACAATTATGAAGAAAGATTCAGGTCAACTACATGGTGAGTAAATGAGTAGTTTATATCAATTTACAAAGGAAATAGGTTATCATTTACCACCTGACAAAATATTTGATACTACTACATCCTTAATTGATGTATTTGTGAGTTATGAAAGGTATAGAGAATCCATTATTTCAAAAACATCAAACTATTTAGAGGATAAGATTGGAGAATTACCAATTGAGAAACAAAAAAGATTAAAAGAAATATTTAAGAATGGAGTTAAAAAATGAACGATAGATTGCTAACTAAATATGAGGTTATGGAAACCTTAAAAATCATCAGGAAACACTTTGAGAAATTGGTAAAAGAGAAAGAACTATCAATGATTCAAATAACCCCATATAAGAGATATGTAAGAAGTTCTCACCTAAATCGATACATTGATAACATACCATCAATAAACCTCAGAAGATAACCCAAGAATCAGAAACAGATGAATTTAAATGGGAGAATATTTGGGGGAAGTGATGATAAATTAAATCACTATCCAATCACTTCTAACGTTTTTATTAATCTAAACTAAACGATTTTAAATTTTGTAAATTTGAAATCCATAGGAAGAATAAACATAATATGTTTATCCCCTCGTTACAACATTAAATGAAATCGAAAATCAAAATATTATTTCTAACCATCCTATTGCCATTGATAGCTCTCGGTCAAAAACGACTCACCAATGAGCAGGTTTTGGAGGATTACAAGATTCTAAAAAATGTTTTAACAAAAGGACACCCCAATTTATATGGATACACCTCTAAATCTGAATGGGACAGCCTGTTCACGGACTTTGAAGAGAATAAAATAACGACAATTGGCGACAACAATGATTTATATAAATCTATTACCGAATTGACAGATTACGTTGGAGACGGGCACTTAATTGTTATGAGACCGCAGCTTGATTCTGTGCCTAACCTTTTTCCACTATGGTTAAAAATAATCAATAAAAAGCTATATACCGATACTGATGATTTTGACATTCCAGTAGGTTCTGAAATAATTTCAATAGATGGAGTGAACGCAATGGAACTTAGAGACAGGTTAATGAAATATGCTCCTTCAGATGGATTCAACGAAACTAAAAAAGACCGTCAAATAGAAATGAAATTTGGTATTCTGCACTTCTATGAGTTTGGGGCTAAACCTGCCTATCAAGTCGAATACAAAACTTCCAGTAATGAAGTTATTACAAATACTATTGAGAGCCAAACCTTTGAAAGTATAGGCAAGCGATTTACGAAACGAAACTCATTTTTAGCACTAAAGACATTGAGTGAAAAAGGTCCTCACCTATATTTTATAGACTCACTTAAAACAGCAGTTTTAATCCTAAATACCTTCAATTTGGATGTAGAGATGTTTAAACTAGCTTTAGTAGATATTTTTAAAAATATCAAAAGAAAGAAAGTAAAAAATCTTATCATTGATATTAGGCAGAATGAGGGAGGGTACCCTTTAAATACTATTAAGGCATTCTCTTATATAGCTAATGAACCTTTTAAACAACAGGTATCATCATACGTCACTACTGATATCCTTCCAGAAGAACAATACAGTCAAAATTTGGTCAATGGGTATACTTACGAGACTTTTTTTAAAAAATATTACCAAAATACCGAGAAGACAGAAAATGGATGGAAATCAACAACGGACGAAAATGAGCCCCTTATGATTCCAAACAAAAAAAGGTTTGAAGGAAAAGTATATGTTCTTATTGGAGGAAAAACGTTTTCAGCTGGTTCGAGCTTTGCACTATTTTGTAAGAATCAAGGAATTACATTAGTTGGAGAAGAAATAGGTGGGAGTTACTATACGCAAACAGGAGGTTATCCGATAATTTATACTTTACCAAATTCAAAAATTAAAGTACTAATTTCATTTGTCAAAATTAGTCGTTACACAAAAGATGAAACTGTAAAAAAAGGGAGTGGAATAATGCCTGATATCGAAATCCCGCTGACAGTAAAGGACTTAATTAACAAGAAAGACAGTCAATTGGATTATGTGATAAAACAAATAAACAAGGAATAACGTGTGGTAACAAAACCTAAACTGCATCAAAACGCAGTTTATCCATGACGTTAGTAGAAGATAATTTAAAGTAATTTTTCAACTTAAATAGTTATTTAAATCGTAACCAACAAAGTTCCTTTCCAATACATCACAAACCTTCCCTACATTACCGTTACTGTGGAGTAAGATTAACGAACACAGAAAATTAATCTCCTGCAGTGGAGTGAGGTTTAATAGTTTTTTCAGGTGATATAAAAAATTAATATTTTGTGTAAATGAAGTACATGAAAATTTTAAATAGGAAAATATTTTATATTTCAATTAGTCTAATAGTGATAACTTTTCTTATTAGAAATTATTTTCCCCACCAAGTGATTCAGTATATTATTTATTCATTTGGATGTGTCCTAATGAGTTTTTCTTTTTTTGAAAGATTTTCTGACCAAAAAATAAATTTATAAACGGTACTGGACTATCAAACCATTAAGTATCACGGTGGAGTAAATCTTAAGAATCTGACTTCTGCTCGTGATTATAAACTTAAGTTATAGCTTAACTTCCAAGACTCAATCAAGTCGCACTTTTTGTGATCTGTGAAATCTATGGATTCTTTAACTAGGATTCCCTCAATCAAATTTCCAATTCATTTGAGCCTTAGCTCACTCGAGATCGTTATCTTTATGGCTAGGAGAACTAATTGTTAAATCAAATCAAGTATTATGAAAATAATTTACTCAGAAAATGCACCAGATCCCATTGGCCCTTACAGTCAAGCGGTATTGGTGAATGGTCTACTTTATGTCTCAGGTCAAGTGGCTATTGACAGCAAAACACAAGATTTAATAACAGGAAGTATTGAAGCAGAAACTACCCAGGTGATGGAGAATTTAGGGGCGATACTTAAGGAAGCGTCAACTGATTTTTCTAAGGTGATAAAATGCAGTATTTTCATAAGGAATATGGATGATTTTGTGAAGATCAATGAAATTTATGGAAAATACTTTAGCAAAAATCCTCCTACTCGCGAGACTATAGAAGTCTCAAAATTACCGAAAAATGGAAACATTGAGATTTCATGTATTGCCTCAGTACATTAAGATTATAAGAAACTAGCGTTATATATGAGTCAGGTAAGGGTAAGATTTGCGCCTAGCCCAACGGGAGGATTGCATATCGGAGGATTGAGAACAGCTATTTTTAATTATCTCTATGCAAAAAAAATGGGAGGTACTTTTATTTTACGAATAGAAGACACCGATCAAGCACGATTTGTCGCTGGAGCCGAGGCCTATATTAAAGAAACACTTTCATGGTGTGGTATTGACCCCAAGGAAGGTCCGGATATTGGAGGTGATTACGGTCCTTACAGGCAATCTGAAAGGAAAAACATTTATCAAAAATATACACAACAGCTGATTAATGAAGGAAAGGCTTATTATGCCTTTGATACACCTAAGGAAATTGATCAAATGCGCGAAAAATTAAAAGTTGCAGGCGTATTAAACCTTAATTATAACTCCGCTTCACGGAAGATCATGAAGAATTCATTGACTTGCTCAAAGGAAGAAGTGAAGGAAAAAATACAAGCAGGGATACCTTATGTGGTACGTTTCAAAATGCCCGATAAAAGAGAAATCAGATTCCATGATATGGTCAGGGGTTGGGTATTGGTTCACTCTTCAACTCTCGATGACAAGGTACTCTTAAAATCTGATGGACTAGCTACCTATCATTTAGCCAATGTCATAGATGACTATTTAATGAAAATCACACATGTTATTCGTGGAGAAGAATGGCTCCCATCAGCTCCGCTTCATGTTATGCTATATGAAGCGTTTAATTGGGAGGCAGACATGCCAGATTTCGCACACTTGCCTTTGATCATGAAACCAGATGGCAATGGAAAACTGAGTAAAAGAGCAGCAGATAAGGGAGGATTTCCAATTTTCCCACTTAATTGGACCGATCCTACTTCGGGAGAGACTCTTCAAGGATTTAGAGAAATGGGATTCTCTTCAAATGCATTAGTGAATTTTCTGTCTTTGTTGGGATGGAATCCAGGTGGGGATCAAGAAATTTTTGATCTAAAGGCCCTGATTGCAAATTTTTCCATTGAGCGCATTGGTAAGTCGGGTACAAAATTTGATTTCGATAAAGCGAAATGGTTCAATCAGCATTATCTAAAAAATACGGAGATTGAAGTGCTTGCACTTAAACTAATAAAAGATATACATAGCCTTTACGACCTTGAGTGCTCTCTCGAACTAGGTAAACAGATTGTAGAATTATTTATTCAAAGAGTTACTTTTCCTCAAGAGTTTGCCAGTGTAGCCCAGTTCATTTTTCATGAGCCTCAATCATATGATCAAAAAGTGATTCATAAAAAGTGGAATGAAGAAAGTAAAATGGCGCTGAATGCATATGCCAATAAACTGGCTGTTTTGTTTGAAATTAATGGTGACAGTGCACATGAATTATTTCAAGAAACTATGGCGTCGATCCAAATGAATCCGGGAAAGGTGCTTCAATTGCTGAGAGTATCCATCATGGGCGAGGGGTCCGGACCTGATTTAATGAAAATTATTGAAATTTTGGGTCCTGTTGAAATATCAAAAAGGATTCAAAATGCCATAGTACAATTTGACCAAATCAAAATAGTCTTACCATGAAGAAAAAGCGAAAACTAAAGGAGCATGAGCAACCTCAAGTTCATGAAAAATTAAAAGGATTAGATTTGAAAATAGATAAATTTGGGGAGATAAAATCTAGCTTTAATATTGATCAAATCAATCAGTTTTTAAATGAAAACGTCAAAGATAAGAAGTTAAGTGATCAAGACATCCCCCATAAAAAAACTAAGTGAAAAGCTTAATTTGGTAATGAGATAACCCTTCAAAAACCGTATTTTCATGATGATAATGAACCGGATTCAATGATACAGATAGGAATAATAAAGGAAGAAAAAGTTCCGATAGATCATCGCGTGCCCATTACGCCTGCCCAGTCCGCACAGATTCAGAGAGATTTTCCAAAGGTGCGGATAAAGGTCCAAAGTAGTAGCATCAGGTGTTATCCTGATGAGGACTACAGAAAGGAAGGTATAGAGATTGTTCCTTCTGTTAAGGATTGTGATATTTTGATGGGCGTTAAAGAAGTACCTATACCTTCTTTAATTGCTGATAAAACCTATTTATTTTTTTCTCATACGATTAAAAAACAGATCTACAACCGGAATTTATTGCGTGCCATTTTAGAAAAAAACATTCGAATTATTGATTACGAGGCATTGATCAATGAGCATGGCCATCGAATTGTAGCCTTTGGGAGATGGGCAGGGATCGTAGGTGCCTATAATGCTATATGGACTTATGGAAAGAGGTATAATATGTTCACAATCAAACGGGTCCATGATTGCTTTGATTTCGAAGATTTAAAAACCGAATACTCAAAAGTGAGGTTACCCTCCATTAAAATTGCCGTTACGGGCGGAGGCCGCGTATCAAAAGGCGTAATGGAAGTCCTTTTGGCGATGAACATTAAAATGGTATCTCCTGCTGCTTTTATAGAACGTGTATTTGATGTTCCTGTATTTTGCCAACTCAATACAAGAGATTATTGTAAGCACAAATCCGGAGAATCGTTTGTCAGATCTTCTTTTTATAGTTCTCCAGAAGATTACCAAGGGGATTTTTTAAAATATGCACAAGTAGCTGATGTATTGATTGCTGGTGCCTATTGGGACCCTAGGGGGCCCGTTTTGTTTGAGCGGGAGGATGTATTAAAAAATAACTTCAAAATCAGAATCATTGCTGATATTACTTGCGATATTCAGGGGTCTATCCCTTCTACGCTGCGCTCATGCACGATTGATGAGCCTATTTACGATTATAATCCAAGTGAGGATGTCGTAGAATTACCCTTGACTGATGAGGCGAATATTACCGTAATGGCTGTAGACAATTTACCTTGTGAACTTTCAAGAGATTCTTCAGAAAGTTTTGGGGATGAGCTTATTAATAATGTTTTGCCTTATTTAATAGGGGAGGATACATTTGGCAGGATTGCAAATGCAACGGTAGCAGAGAGGGGCCGGTTATCTGGCAAATATGATTACTTGAAAGATTATGTAGAGGGGAGATAAAAAAGGCCGTTTTCATTGATCACGGGTTTTATCCGTTCATAGAAACCAGAAATTCATCATTATTTCGAGTACCTTTCATACGACTCAATAAGAATTCCATCGCTTCAGGACTGGTCATGTCATTCATAAATTTGCGTAAAATCCAAACACGACTAAGCTCTTCTTTATCCATTAATAGATCTTCTCTTCTCGTACCAGAACCTGGAACATCAATGGCCGGATAGACCCTCTTATTAGATAACTTTCTATCTAAAACAAGCTCCATATTGCCTGTTCCTTTAAATTCTTCAAAAATGACTTCATCCATTTTGGATCCGGTATCAATTAGCGCGGTTGCTATAATGGTTAACGAACCTCCATTTTCAACATTTCTAGCAGCACCAAAAAATCTTTTGGGTTTATGTAATGCATTGGCATCAACCCCACCTGAGAGTATTTTTCCTGAAGAAGGAACGACGGTATTGTAGGCTCGCGCCAAACGCGTCAAAGAATCAAGTAAAATCACGACATCATGACCACATTCTACCATTCTTTTGGCTTTTTCCAACACCATTGAGGCCACCTTCACGTGTCTTTCTGCTTGTTCATCAAAAGTAGAGGCAATGACTTCTGCTTTCACAGAGCGCGCCATATCGGTGACTTCCTCTGGTCGTTCATCAATAAGTAATATGATCAGGAAGCATTCTGGATGATTTTCAGCAATCGCATTGGCAACATTTTTGAGTAACACGGTCTTACCTGTTTTTGGCTGAGCGACAATCATACCTCGTTGCCCTTTTCCAATGGGAGCGAACAAATCTAAAATTCTGGTTGAATAATTATCAGATTTCGTACTGAGGTTAAGCTTTTCTTGTGGAAATAATGGAGTCAAGTATTCGAAAGCAACCCGATCCCTTATTTCTTCAGTAGTTTTACCATTTACAGAGGATACTTTCAATAAGGCGAAATATTTTTCTCCGTCTTTGGGGGGTCTAATTTCACCTTTGACTGTATCACCTGTTTTCAAACCGAATAGTTTGATTTGAGAGGGAGATACATAAATATCGTCTGGAGAGGCCAAATAGTTGTAATCACTCGATCTTAGAAAGCCATAGCCATCTTGGAGAGTTTCAAGAACACCTTCGTTTTCAATAATACCTTCAAACTCTTTTATATTTTTAAGATATTCATCTTTTTTGGCTCGAGCTTCATCTCGGGCCATATCCCGTTCATTTTTCTCTCTCTTTTCAGGTTTTTTTTCTGTTTTTTCTTGATTTAAGGGCTTTAGCTCTCTTGCTTCTACCTTTGCCACAGGAGTATTGGTTGTAGCAGGTTGAATTTCTTTTTTATCTCCGTCCTTCAAATTAAGATCTAAGGAAGCCAATAGTTTTGAGGTACCATCCTTTGCTTCTGTAGAGCGAGATGCTGCTGTTGGTTGGTTTATTTTTTTGATATTGGGATTTGGCGGTCTCTTTTTAGGAGTTGTTTTTATTTCTTTTTTAGCAATAGGCGCGCTGACTTCACTTTCGGGAAGGGTAGCTTGTATATCTAAAATTTTATAAATAAGGTCTTGTTTGGACTCTTTTTTGGCATTTTTGAGGCCGAGTCCCTCGGCGATTTCTATTAATTCAGAAAGCAACCGAACGGTTAATTCATCTAATGTGTGCATAAAAGGTAACTAGTGGATATAAAAAATCTCGATGTGTGTAAAGATATGGTCTGACCTAGGATATTTTGGTCTTAGATCTTTATTAATTAGAGTTGCAATAATATAGCAAGTTGCAAATATAAACAAATATTAAGATTTTTTTATATATCTATAAGATTGAGGGTATATATTTTCGCTTTATTGCCATTCTAAGGTTTTCTTTGTAACCTGTAAAAAAATTAAGGAAATGCTGTTAGTCCGTGAGATTAAAGAAAATTTTGGAAGATATGTTTTAGGCCTCAGGAAAAGGGGTTTTCTGGACCCTGATGAGCAATTAAGGCATGTTATTGAGTTAGATGAACAACGAAAGGGAGTACAAGGGACACTGGATGATATATTGAGCCGTTCGAATCAACTTTCGAAGAAGATAGGGGTTTTAATGCAGTCGGGATATAAAGCGGAAGCTCAAAAAATAAAATTAGAAACTGCTGAAATTAAAGAGCGTGGTAAGGTTTTATCTGAACAACTTCAAGATATTGAAAAGGCGTTGAAGGAGAAATTATATGAGTTGCCTAATATTCCAAATGAAAAAGTGGTGGCAGGTCAAAGTGAGGAGGACAATGAATTAGTCTTTCAAAAAGGCGATTTTCCACAATTAGAAATAGATCATCAACCTCATTGGGAATTGATCAAGGATTATGGATTGGTTGATTTTAATATAGGTAATAAAATTACGGGTGCAGGATTCCCATTTTATAAGGCACAAGGAGCACGATTGGTCAGGGGTTTGGTTAACTATTTTTTGGATAAAGGGATTGCCGCGAATTATCAAGAGGTTCAGCCACCTATCTTGGTCAATGAGGTATCAGGTTTAGCTACGGGGCAATTGCCTGATAAAGAAGGGCAAATGTACCATTTATCTGACACTAACCTTTACTTGATACCAACGTCAGAAGTACCTCTTACCAATATTTATAGAGATACTTTATTAGTAGAAGCTGATTTTCCCATTAAAATGATTGGATATACACCTTGTTTTAGAAGAGAGGCGGGATCATGGGGTGCTGATGTGCGAGGTCTCAATAGACTCCACCAGTTTGATAAAGTGGAGGTAGTGCAAATTGCAAAACCAGAAAATTCTTATGCGGTCTTAGAGGAAATGAAACTACATGTGGAGGATTTAATAGCTTCATTGGAATTACCTTTTCGAATGTTAAGATTGTGTGGCAAGGATTTAGGATTTACCGCTGCGATTACGTATGATTTTGAAGTATACTCTGGGGGTCAGCAAAAATGGCTAGAAGTAAGTTCAGTTTCAAATTTTGAGAATTATCAGGCCAATCGGCTAAAACTGAGGTATAAAACTAATGGAGGTGAAAAGCAACTCGCACATACCTTAAACGGAAGTGCTTTGGCGGTACCACGAATTTTAGCTTCAATACTTGAAAATAATCAAACAAGTAAGGGCATTAAAATGCCTGCTGTACTGCAGCCTTATTTGGGATTTGACTTTATTGAAAAATAGCTATGTTTTTTTACTGGAACAAATCCTCCCAATGTGAATTGATTACTCTTAACATATGAATAAATTTTATTGAAGAAGGTGTTGGTGATTTATGGAAACCTATCCCATTTTATTTTTATGATAACTTTTTAATTTTTAAAATATGATTTCGATCAGGAAAGGGGTACAAAAAGATTTAACTCAAGTTTTAGACTTGATCAAAGAATTGGCCATTTATGAAAAAGCATTGGAGGAAGTTGAAAATAGCGTAGTCCAAATGGAAGTGGACGGCTTTGGTGAATCCGCTATCTTTGATTTTTATGTTGCGGTTAATAAAGGCTTTATTGTTGGGATTGCTATTTATTACACGAGATATTCGACCTGGAAAGGAAGGCGTCTTTATTTGGAAGACCTGGCCGTAAAAGAGTCTTTGAGGAGACAAGGGATAGGTAAGATGTTATTTGATGAGGTTTTAAAAACGGCAAAGGCGACACAATGTACGGGTATGATGTGGCAAGTTCTTGATTGGAACCAGAGTGCTATTAATTTTTATAAAAAGTATTACCCCACTCAATTTGGGCATGGATGGATTAATTGTAATATTGATTTTTAAATTTCCTCTAGAAGGCTTGTGAATGACAATACTTTTTCGCCAAACTTAGCCCTCAGTTCGTTTTGTAGTATGGTGCCTTGGTTGGCCAAGTATTGTTGAACATGATCAATATTTGTTGCTGTAAATTGAACGGCATAAGTAGTTCCTGAGGCATCAGGATGTTCGTTAATCAGCCTTAATAAACGATGTTCAGTAAAATGTTGAGTGCCGAGGATATCTAATATATGTTCGTTTTTCATCCACTCTAGCCATTCGGATTCGATTGGGGATTCTACATTGAAGGTAATATTGTAGACGAACATATTCTATGAATTCAGTTAGGTTACAAAGTTATTTAAAGTTTTAAAGGACAGGTTATGAATTAAAAATAATCTGATTAATATTTCTTAAGGATACATAGACGCCCTTCAACTGAGAGGAGCCATTATTTGAAATCAAAAAAGCATATTTATTATAAAATAATTCATACACAAGTTTTTTTGCTAAAATTAATTCGAGTTTTTCAATTCACTTAAACTAAGGATGAAAATCTCAAAATCAAAAGAAAAATGGGGTCAAATCCCAAATTTTAAAAATTATTTAATTTCGAATCAAGGTAAAATAAAAAGTACTGCTCGAAAAGTATGGCATTCAGGGAGTAAAACTGAAATGACATAAAAAAGTAAAATTATGCGTCAAATATGGAATAAGAAATGTAAGTGTTACTTTCTTGATCTGATGAGTGATGACAAAAAGAGGAGGACAATTTATCTCCATAAAGAAGTGGCTAATTTATATGTGCCTAATGATGATGAGACAATAATAATGATTATTCATAAAGACAATAATCCCCGAAATAATAAAGCAGAAAACTTCTTGTGGATGACCGCATCACAACATATGAAATGGTAATTTGAGATGGGAAATAAGAATAATTTTAAAGTTTGGAAAACGAGAAAGAAGTTATGTGCCAACGGATTTAAAGAAATCACGGTTTTACCCGGTAGGACAAAAGAAGTACCCTGAGCATCTTGATATAAGATCAAAATAAAAAATGAGATTCATTGAATCTCATTTTTTATTTATTTTTAAATTTGTTTCTTAACTCACAGCTTCAATGTGAACGTAAGATCTGTTTTGCCGACCTTTTTTGAATTGAACCAACCCATCAGAGAGTGCAAATAACGTGTGATCTTTACCCATTCCGACGTTGTTACCGGGATGATGTTTGGTTCCACGTTGACGAATGATGATATTCCCGGCAATGGCTTTTTGGCCACCAAAGATTTTCACACCCAATCGCTTACTTTCGGATTCTCGACCGTTATTTGAACTACCTGCGCCTTTTTTATGTGCCATCTTTGATAATTATTTTATATCTTCTATTAGTATTTTAGTAAACTGTTGTCGATGTCCTTTTTTGACACGGTAGCCTTTGCGCCGCTTCTTTTTGAAAACAATGACCTTATCTCCTTTGACGTGTTCTAGAACTTTCCCAGACACACTGGAACCTTTCACCGAGGGAGTACCTACTTTTACCTTTCCATCGTCTTCCGTCAGGAGTACCTGAGAGAAATTTAAAGAAGTCCCTGCTTCAGCATCCATTAAGGGGGCGTACAAGAATTTATTTTTTTCTACTTTGAATTGCTTACCAGCAATGTCGACTATTGCGTACATTCTTACTATTTTAAAAAGGAATGCAAATATAGGATTTTTGATTTAAAACGCAAAAGGATTGGCCTTACAATAATTGGAATCGGTTGTGGATAATTTTTTTTAAAAAAAAAGATTTTTTTTTTCAACCTCATTGAGATGTGAAAAAGATACAAGGTTTTTCATTTAAACGACTCTTAATATATTATATATCAAATAGATATGTACTTATCCACAGTCTTGATCATCCATGGTATTCCATGGAATACGATTTGTATTTTAGGTGTGATTTGGGCACATTTGTATACCGAGTTAGAAAAAGTAAATCACCACAATGCTTTTGTTTACACGACTGACTTTGGTTACACAAATTTTAGATAGTTATTATGCAGTACCACATGCCCAAAAACCAAGGTTAAAGGGTTTGGGAAAAATATTGCTATCGCACAACAACGAAAAAATAATAAATGAAAAAATAATAAATAATGAGCAACCCTGTAGCAGAAATTAAAAACGAACCCATTTTAAAAGAGAACAATAATAGATTTGTTCTCTTTCCTATCGAGCATGATGATATTTGGAGTTATTATAAGAAAGCAGAAGCTAGTTTTTGGACGGCCGAAGAAATAGATTTAGGACAAGATCTAAAAGATTGGGATACGCTGACAGGGGATGAGCGACATTTCATTAAGCATGTTCTAGCATTTTTTGCAGCAAGTGATGGAATTGTAAATGAAAATCTCGCTGAAAATTTTGTTTCGGAAGTACAATATACCGAGGCAAAATTCTTTTATGGTTTTCAAATTGCTATTGAGAACATCCATTCTGAGACTTACTCACTTCTTATAGATACGTATGTAAAAGATGTAAAAGAAAAGGATGCTCTTTTCAATGCATTAGATACTATGGACTGTGTAAAGAAAAAGGCAGATTGGGCGCTTCGGTGGATAGATGAGGGTAATTTTGCGGAAAGATTAGTTGCATTTGCCGCAGTCGAAGGCATATTTTTTTCAGGAAGCTTTTGTTCTATATTTTGGTTGAAAAAAAGAGGATTGATGCCGGGTTTAACTTTTTCAAACGAATTGATTTCTAGAGATGAGGGGCTACATTGTGACTTTGCATGTTTACTATACAACAATCATTTGGTTAACAAGTTGAGTAATGAAGCCATACAAACTATTATAGTGGATGCTGTAACTATTGAGAAAGAATTTGTAACCGATGCGCTTCCAGTAAGATTAATTGGTATGAATGCGGAGTTGATGTGTCAATACATTGAATTCGTAGCAGATAGACTTTTGATGGAATTGAACTGTTCCAAAATCTATCACGCAACTAACCCATTCGACTTCATGGAAATGATTTCGCTTCAAGGGAAAACGAATTTCTTTGAAAAAAGGGTGGGAGAATATCAAAAAGCAGGTGTTTTGAATTCCGAAAATGACAATGATAAATTCAGTCTTGACCAAGACTTTTAATAGAAAGAAATATAAGAAATCAACCATGTTAGTACTAAAGAGAGACGGCCGAAGAGAATCAGTTAAGTTTGATAAGATTACCGCTAGGATTGAGAAGTTATGCAAAGGGCTCAATAGAGATTTTGTAGAGCCAGTCAAAATAGCCCAGAAAGTTATAGATGGTTTATATGATGGTGTAAGTACTGTCCAGCTAGATGATTTGGCAGCAGAAATTGCAGCTTCCATGACCACACGCCATCCAGATTTTGCCAAATTGGCAGCGAGAATTTCCATTTCCAATTTGCACAAAGTAACATCGGAATCCTTTTCTAATACGATGAAGCATATGTACACCTATGTGGATGCAAAAACAGGAGAGAATGCACCTTTACTTTCTTCAGAGACCTATGGAGTAATCAAAAACAATGCGAAAAAATTAGACGAGGCCATCGAATATGATCGTGATTTTAATTATGATTTTTTTGGTTTTAAGACTCTAGAAAGGGCTTATTTGATGCGGTTGAATGGTAAGATCGTAGAACGACCCCAACACATGTTGATGCGGGTATCCGTGGGTATTCATGGGGATGATATTCAAGCAGCCATAGAAACCTATCACTTAATGTCAGAAAAGTGGTTTACGCACGCAACTCCTACTTTATTCAATGCGGGTACTCCAAAGCCACAACTTTCCTCTTGTTTCTTGTTGACCATGCAGGATGATAGTATTGATGGAATATATGATACCCTAAAGCAATGTGCTAAAATATCACAATCTGCAGGCGGTATCGGTTTGAGTATCCACAATGTAAGAGCGACTGGAGCTTACATTAAAGGAACCAACGGTACTTCAAATGGTATCATTCCGATGCTTCGGAATTTTGATATGACCGCCAGGTATGTCGATCAAGGAGGAGGCAAAAGAAAAGGAAGCTTTGCTATTTACCTTGAGCCTTGGCATGCCGATATATTTGAATTTCTTCAGTTGAAGAAAAATCACGGAAAAGAAGAGTTAAGGGCGAGAGATCTGTTTTATGCTATGTGGATTTCAGACTTGTTCATGCGTAGAGTTGAGGAGAATGGAGAATGGTCTCTTTTCAGTCCTGATGAAGCGAAGGGTTTGGAAGACAGCTATGGAGAGACGTTTGAAAAATTATACGAGAAATACGAGCAAGAGGGAAAAGCTAGAAAGGTAGTGAAGGCTCAAGATCTTTGGTTTGAGATCTTAGAGGCACAAATTGAAACAGGAACACCTTACATTTTATACAAGGATCATGCTAATCGTAAGTCTAATCAAAAGAATTTAGGTACCATTAAGTCGAGTAATCTTTGTACCGAGATAATGGAATATACCTCTAAAGACGAGGTCGCTGTTTGTAATTTGGCCTCTATTTCTCTTTCTAAGTTTGTGAAGGAGGATAAAACCTTTGATCATGACAAACTTTATGAAATAACCAAAGTAGCGACGAGAAATCTTAATAAAGTGATAGATGTCAATTATTATCCAGTTGATGAAGCTAGGACTTCAAACATGAGGCACAGGCCCATAGGTCTAGGCGTGCAAGGTTTAGCAGATGCATTTGTGATGATGCGACTTCCTTTTGAATCTGAAGAAGCACAGCGCCTCAATAGCGAAATTTTTGAAACTATCTATTTCGCCTCTATGGAGGCCTCCATGGAGTTGTCACAAGTTGATGGGTCCTATCAAACGTATAAAGGATCACCTATATCCAAAGGCATATTCCAATTTGATATGTGGGGTGTGACACCCGATTCAGGCCGATGGGATTGGTATGAGCTCAAACAAAAAGTAAAGAAGCATGGGGTTAGAAATTCTTTGTTAGTAGCACCTATGCCAACGGCTTCTACCTCGCAGATACTCGGTAATAATGAATGCTTTGAGCCATTTACATCTAATATGTACGTACGCAGAGTGCTGTCCGGTGAGTTTATTGTAGCGAACAAGTATTTGATGCACGATTTGATTGGTTTGGGGCTATGGAATGAAGGTATGATGAATAAAATCAAGGCTGAAAATGGTTCTATCCAAAATATAGCTGAGATTCCAGCTAATATCAAGGAGCTTTATAAGACGGTTTGGGAGATTTCTCAGAAAACTATTATTGATATGTCTGCGGATCGGGGGGCGTACATCTGTCAAAGTCAAAGTTTGAATATTCATTTGATGAATGCCAACTTTGGTAAAATGACCTCTATGCATTTTTATGCATGGAAAAAGGGCTTAAAAACAGGCATGTATTATCTGCGGACTAAGGCGGCGACAGACGCGATCAAATTTACCGTTACTAAAGAAGAAAACGTACAACCCAAAGCGGAAGAGTTGGCAAAAGCTACGGACCAAAATCAGCAAGCCATACAATGCTCCTTAGATGACCCAGAAGGATGTGAGATGTGTGGGAGTTGATTTTTAATTGATAATGATGAAACGGGAATATTATTTGACGGTATTTCCGTTTTTTTTATAGCTCAATTTTTGTCAAATCCCTTTTGGAGGTCATCGATTATTTCTGGGTTGAGCAGTGTAGAAGTATCGCCCAAATCATCCGTATCTCCACTGGCTATTTTTCGCAATATTCTTCTCATAATTTTCCCTGAACGTGTTTTGGGCAACCCTTTGACAAATTGAATTTTGTCAGGTTTGGCAATGGCACCGATGGTTGTAGCCACAAGCTTTCGTATTTCCGTAATTAATTCATCGGTTTGGATGACCCCATCATAGGTGATTACGTAGGCATATAGGGCATTTCCTTTGATGTCATGAGGGAATCCCACCACTGCACTTTCAACAATGTCGTCATGCTCATTAATTGCATTTTCTATGGGCGCCGTACCTAGGTTATGTCCAGAGACAATGACTACGTCGTCTACTCTTCCAGTAATCCTATAATTTCCGAGCGCATCTCGCAACGCACCATCTCCTGGAAAATAATAATTAGGGTAGGCAGAGAAATAGACATTTTTATAGCGTTCATTATCTCCATAGATGGTTCTTGCCAACGAGGGCCAGGGTTGTTTAATGGCTAAAATTCCTTCTCCTTTTATATCAGTAATCTCTGCCCCATCGGCGTTCAATAAAACAGGCTGAATTCCGGGTAAGGGAAGGGTTGCAAATGTAGGTTTGTCTTGGGTCACACCTGCCAAAGAAGAAATCATCATTCCACCCGTTTCTGTTTGCCACCAAGTATCTACTATTGGGCATTTATTTTTACCAATATTATCGTCATACCAGTGCCATGCCTCTTCGTTAATAGGCTCGCCTACAGTTCCTAATATTCTCAGACTACTGAGGACATGGTCATTAACGAACGATAACGGATGTTTTGCTAATGCTCTAATGGCAGTAGGAGCAGTATAAAATTGAGTGACTTTATGCTTCTCACAGACTTCCCAAAACCTTCCATAGTCTGGATAACTAGGAACGCCTTCAAACATGACCGTAGTGGCTCCAGTAGCCAAAGGCCCATAAACAATATAACTATGGCCTGTAATCCAACCTATATCTGCTGTACACCAATAAATATCGTCGGGTTTATATTGGAAAACATTTAAAAAAGAATAGGCAGCGTAAACCATATAACCACCGCAAGTATGGACCATTCCCTTGGGCTTTCCAGTAGACCCAGAAGTGTATAGAATGAAAAGCATATCTTCCGAATCCATCACTTCTGCAGGACATGAATCATCTACTTTTGTTAATTCTTCATGCCACCAGACATCTCTGCCTGACGTCCAGGCAATGGTTTGCTTTGTTCTTTGAAAAACGATTGATTTTTTAATGGAAGGGCAGGTCTTTAAGGCTTCATCGGAAATATCTTTTAATGGCGTCACCTTATCCCCCCTAAAACTGCCGTCAGAGGTCAATAAGACCTTACATTTGGCATCGTTTATTCTTGCCGCCAATGCCCTAGAAGAAAACCCGGCAAAAACTACAGAGTGAATGGCACCAATTCTGGCGCAAGCAAGTACAGCTACCGAAAGTTCAGCAACCATTGGCATGTAAATACAAACACGATCACCTTTAACTACGCCATTGTTTTTTAAAACATTAGCAAAGGTGCAGACCTTGCTATGAAGTTGTCTGTAGGTAATGTATTGTGCTGCATCATTTGGATCATTAGGTTCCCAAATAATGGCAGTTTGATCCCCTTTTGATGCTAGATGGCGATCCAAACAATTTTCTGTAATATTTAATTTACCCTCCAAAAACCATTTTGTTTCAGGGACACTCCAATCATAGGTTAATGTTTGGGTCCATTTTTTTCTCCATAAAAAGTTTTTGGCAATGTTATCCCAAAACTCTGAAGGGTTTTCAACACTGGACTGGTACGCTTTATGATAATCTTCCAGAGAATTTATTTGTAATGACATAAGTAACTTCTTAATGATTATGAGCAGCGCCTGCGCCACTTGGAATTCTAATATTTTCAACAATTTCTTGAACCTCTTTTGGCGGGTCAGGAGTAAACTTTGATACGATAATTGAAACTATGAAATTAGCCATCATAGCGATACTTCCAAATCCTTCAGGGGAAATACCAAACCACCAATCTTCTTTGGAGCCTCCAAACCACCAACCAAATTTGAATTTAGTCATGTAAAATAGCATCAATAGAATTCCGATAATCATCCCTGAAATAGCACCTTGTTTATTCATTTTATTATAGAAAACACCCAAAACAATGGCAGGAAAAAAAGAAGAAGCAGCCAAGCCAAAAGCCAAAGCGACTACAGCAGCAACAAAACCTGGGGGATTGATACCAAAATAACCAGCCACACAAACAGCCACCACGGCAGCGGCTCTTGCAGCGATCAATTCACCTTTCTCAGAGATCCTAGGATTGACCATTCTTTTAATTAAGTCATGGGCAACGGAAGAAGAGATAACCAACAATAAGCCTGCTGCGGTAGACAGAGCAGCTGCCAAACCTCCAGCCGCTACGAGTGCAACTACCCAATTGGGTAGACTAGCTATTTCTGGATTGGCCAATACCATTATATCACGATTTACTTCAAGTTCATTCAATTCTTTATTAGCTACATATTGGATCACCTGATCCTGATTTTTGTCTATAAAAGTAATTAAGCCAGTAGTTTCCCATTTTTTAAACCATTTTGGCATGTCAGCATACTTTTTATCACTGACCGTTTCAATTAAATTCGTTCGTGAAAACACGGAAATAGCTGGAGCAGTGGTATATAATATGGCTATAAATAGTAATGCCCAACCTGCTGATTTACGTGCATCAGCTACTTTTTTTACTGTGAAAAATCGAACAATTACATGGGGTAAGCCAGCGGTACCAACCATTAATGCTGCCGTAATACAGAAAACATCTAGCTTAGACTTACTTCCTGTAGTATAAGATGAAAAACCTAAATCTTTATGCAGCCCATCCAATTTATCTAATAAATAAATACCATTTCCATCGGTACTTCCGAAACCTAATTGAGGAATGAAATGGCCTGTCATTTGAATAGAAATAAAAATAGCAGGCACCATAAAGGCAAATATCAGTACGCAATACTGCGCTACTTGTGTATAGGTAATTCCTTTCATTCCTCCTAAAACGGCATAAAATAATACGATGACCATTCCTATGATCACACCGGTAGTAATGTCCACTTCTAAAAAACGTGAGAAAACAATACCCACTCCTTGCATTTGTCCGGCTACATAGGTAAAAGAGACCAATAATGCACAAAAAACAGCGACGCTTCTAGCCATATTGGAATAATATCTATCGCCTATAAAATCAGGAACCGTAAATTTTCCAAATTTTCTTAAGTAGGGAGCGAGTAACAATGCCAATAACACATAACCTCCGGTCCAACCCATGAGATAGACAGAACCATCATAGCCTTCAAAGGAAATGATTCCCGCCATGGAAATAAATGAAGCTGCCGACATCCAATCTGCCGCAGTAGCTAAGCCATTTGCCAATGGAGATACGCCCCCCCCCGCTACGTAGAACTCTTTTGTGGAACCTGCCCTTGACCAAATAGCAATACCGATATACAGGGAAAAAGTAACACCTACTAAAACCCAGGTCCACATTTGAATACTCATTTTGCGCTTGTTTTAAAGGTTATTTTCTTCCTGAAAACCATATTTTTTATCCAGCTTATTCATGAGTCTTATGTAGACCAGGATTAAGATGACAAAAGTATAGATGGCACCTTGTTGCGCAAACCAAAACCCAAGTTTAAAACCACCTATTTTTATTAAGTTCAATTGATTTACAAAAAGTATTCCTGCTCCAAATGAGACGGTAAACCATACAATCAATAAAATGGTTAAATATTTGAGGTTTTGTTTCCAGTATGCTTGCATCTCTTTTTTTAACTAAGTCACTAATATATTAAGTTGTAAAATAAAAAACGGTAAAAAACTTACTTCGTACATATTATTAGAGTTAAAAACAATAAAAAGGGCATCACTTTTTAGAGGGTTTCAGTTTTCATCAATAAAATAAACCATAAAAAAAGTGATTGGAGAGATTGATTTTTTTTGAATTATTGAACTCATGTAAAGGACAGGTATAATCTATTTTTATGGAAGGTGTAGGCAAAGATCAATGGGAACAGATCTGAGGGAAATACCTCTTTAAATATATAATTCTGTGAAAATGGCCAATAAGGCAGCTAGGATACTGATGGCAATTTTGTTAAACCTAAATCGGTGCCCTGGACTAGATTCTACAAAAATAGTCGTAGAAATGTGTAAAAAAGCGCCACTCACAAAAGCAAATAAAAGGCTTAATTCGGCTTCGGATAGTGTTAAATAGTTATTGGCCATGGCCCCCATGGGCGAAGCTAGACTGAAGATACTTAATACTACCCATTGTTGTCGAGAGAATTTTGATTTCCCCTTAAATACCGCCATCAGGGCAAAGGCGGCAGGGGCTTTGTGCAGAATGATACCAAAAAGTAAGGTATATGAATTATTTTGTTCATGTAATGGAGAATCATGGGTAAGTAAAGCACCTTCCATTAAAGAATGCACGACTAGGGCAATGAGTACGTAATACTTTGATTGTGTTGATTTATGTTGGTGAAAGTGACCATGCTCCACACCCGAAGTAAAATATTCTAAAAATTGTTGGAAGAAAAACCCTAATAATATGAACAAACCAATTTTAGTAGGATCTGAGGACAAGGCAAAGAGCTCAGGAAAAACATGTATGATGGTGATGGAAAAAAGATAGGATCCACCAAAAATTAAAGGTAAAAAAATATTTTGAGGTTTGTACTCTAAGGGAATGGTGGCCCATCCTCCAATAAAGGTTCCTATGATTAACAGGGTAATAGTAAGGCTCATGGAGTTTCGTTTTTCGTTACAATTACAGCTGTTTTGATGCCATCGGTGATGATGTGTTCAGGACTTGATTCACCTTGATAAATCAGCAGCGCATCTAAGCGATCATCTGCTTTGAGAATGGCCATGGAAGTTTCAACCCCCAGTACCATAAAGGCCGTTGCATAGGCATCAGCAAGCATACAATTGGGCGCGAAAACAGACGCACTTAAGATATTTTTTTTACTCATATTCCCCGTTCTAGGATCGATGATATGGGCATAGGTTTTATCATCGATCTGATAAAAATTTCTATAATTACCTGAGGTTGCAACTGATCGATTCTCTAGGTTGACGATTGCAAAAGGGGGTTGATATTCTTCTGATTCAATCAATGGATCTTGAATACCAATCTTCCAAACTTCATTCCGGTCATTGGTACCAAAAGTTCTGACTTCTCCACCAATCTCTACCATCGCATGTTCAATATTTTTGGATTTGAGATAATCAGCGATGACATCTACAGCATATCCTTTAGCTACGGCACTTAAATCAAGGTACGTTCCTTTGGGCATTGTAATGAGTGAGGGATTAAAATTAATTTTTGAGAAACCTACGAATTGAAGTAAAGAATCAATAAGGGGTTGATCCAATATTTTTGAAGTCTTATCTGAGCCAAAACCATAGGCATTGATCAAAGGACCAATGGTAGGATCAAAAGCTCCTTCGGTAGCTGCATGGACTTCTTTACTAGCCAAGAGGACAGGATAAAAAACAGGGTCTTGGAAGACTAAACTACCAGATTGATTCAATCTTGAAATTTCGGATTGAGGGATGTATGTAGATAACGACTCATTGAATTTTTTCAGAACAGAATCTATTTGTGTTTTAAAATCAATGGGTTCCAAAGTTTTATATTTAACATTATAAACAATGGTTCCCATTGTCAATCCGGAGACCTCATTCATCAACAAATTAGGATTTTGATTTCTTACGAGCTTTACGAGCAGTAAGATTGCAGCAAAGAATAAGAGGACTCTTTGGGTTTGTTTACGTTTGTCGATATTCAATTTTATTTTTTTACAATATTAGTAAGACCTAATTAGAATATTCAATCGTTATATTTGTTTTCTATTTATTAACTATGAGAGAGGATTATTTAAAACCAGATGATGAGGAATTTTCATCTGTTGATAAAGAGATAGAAAAAGCTTTAAGACCCCTCAGTTTTGATGACTTTACAGGGCAAGAAAAGATAGTTGACAACTTAAAGATATTTGTCGAAGCGGCCAGTCGACGATCAGAGCCCCTCGATCATGTTTTACTTCACGGGCCTCCAGGGCTCGGTAAAACGACCCTTTCTCACATTATTGCCAATGAGCTGGGTTCTAATATAAAAATAACAAGTGGACCTGTACTAGATAAGCCGGGAGAATTGGCAGGCCTTCTCACAAATCTTGAAGAGGGAGATGTATTGTTTATCGATGAAATACATAGGTTAAATTCGGTAGTTGAGGAGTATTTATATTCCGCCATGGAGGATTATAAGATCGATATTATGTTGGATTCAGGGCCAAATGCAAGAACTGTACAAATTGGATTGAACCCATTTACCCTCATCGGTGCCACGACTCGTTCAGGATTGTTAACCGCGCCCTTACGTGCGCGTTTTGGAATCAATGCGAGGCTAGAATATTATGATGCCAAGCTACTGACCCGAATCGTTGGAAGATCTTGTGATATTTTAAATTGTGAATTTGAACTTGAGGCCACTTTTGAAATAGCCAGAAGAAGTAGGGGAACTCCTCGGATCGCCAATAACTTATTAAGAAGAACCCGAGATTTTGCTCAAATAAAAGGGGATGGATCTATCAAGCTTATCATCGTAAAGATGGCATTGAAGGCCTTAAATGTGGATAATCATGGATTAGATGAAATGGATAATCGTATTTTATCTACTATTATTGATAAATTCAAGGGGGGGCCGGTGGGTTTATCGACCATTGCGACGGCATGCGGAGAGGAGGCCGAAACGATAGAAGAGGTTTATGAACCTTTTTTAATCATGGAAGGCTTTTTGAAGCGTACGGCACGGGGGCGTCAAGCGACTGAATTAGCCTACAAGCATTTGGGTATGATACCCCCGGCACAAATGAATACATTATTTTGACTAGGCGGCATGTCACGCTTCATAGGATGGTAATGAGAGGCGTCATTAGGATTCCTTTTGATCATCTTTTTAGATGATGAAATCCAACAGAGATATCGTTAAGGAGATCGCATTGGATTTGGGCTTTTCGTATTGCGGCATATCAAAGGCTGATTTTTTGGCAGAAGAGGTGGATCATCTTGAAACTTGGTTGAAAAGAGGCTATCAAGGTAAAATGAGCTATCTGGAGCGTCATTTTGATAAACGATTGGACCCCCGAAAGCTAGTAGCTGGTGCCCAATCGGTGATTTCCCTATTGTATAATTATGCACCACAAAAAGATGAAACCGATCAGACACCCTATAAGATCGCCCGATACGCTTATGGTAAAGATTATCATTTTGTCATCAAGGATAAATTGGCTGAATTCATGAATAGGATGAAGGCGGGCATAGGTAAGATTGAGGGGCGTGCTTTTGTCGATTCAGCACCGGTACATGAGCGGGCATGGGCCTCAAAAAGCGGTTTGGGTTGGGTAGGTAAAAATACTTTGTTAATCAATAAAGATTCGGGTAGTTACTTTTTTTTGGCAGAGCTGATTATTGATTTAAAATTAGAGGCCGATGGGCCGATTAAGGATTACTGTGGTACTTGTACCAGATGTATTGACGCCTGTCCAACGGATGCAATCTCAGAACCTTATGTGGTGGATGGAAGTCGTTGCATTTCTTATTTAACTATTGAATTGAAAGACGAAATACCCAAGGAGTTCAGTGATAAAATGGAAGGGTGGGCTTTTGGTTGTGATATCTGTCAACAGGTGTGTCCTTGGAATAGATTTTCAACCCCACATAATGAACCCCAATTTGCTCCCCAAGGCTGGGAAGAATTATCAAAAACAGCCTGGGAGGAAATGACGGAGGTAGTCTTCAATAATGTATTTAAAAAATCTCCAATAAACCGGACGAAATTTAAAGGATTACAGAGGAATATATCCTTCATCCAAACGACGGAAGGATGACACCTATCAACTCAAAAGGGCTTCCATAATTGATTAACCACTTATAGGCGGTGAGTTACCTTAGCTCAATCGCTACAGTATTCCATAATACCTTCTTTGATTCGGGTAAAGATTTCAAGTTGATCCTCTAAGTCTTCTTCTAAAAGTGTAATCCTAAATCCTAAAAGAGGGGAACAGAAAGCTGAGATAGGGACTACACAGACCTGTTTAGCGGCCAATAAATAATAGACGAATCGTTGGTCCAATGGCATTTCAGGGGTCAGCCAATTTTCCAGTAGGTGTGCTATTTTTGGATCCGTAATATTTAGTTGTTGTTTGGGTTTTAATGCTCCTGCTTTAAAGATTATGGTGTTATAAAAAGCCCCGTTGGTCTGGTTGAAGTTGACATAGGGAATTTCAGCAAAAAAATCACAGAGCTTTTTACTTCTTTGACCAATTTCTTGACTAGTGCTTTTTAAAAAAGCGTCATAACGGGAATCGGTCATGATCTTGGGAATAGCCCTTTGAGGCAACGTAGTTGAACTGACCTCGATCATTTTGGCATTATCTATGGTTTGACAAAGCTTATTGAAGTCAGTATCTTGATCTCGATTGTAGTATTCTGCCCATCCACATCTTGCCCCTGGCCAAGGCACTTCTTTAGAAATCCCTTTCAATGAAATACCAGGGACCTTTCCGATGACTTTTGCCATTGGCGCAGTACTTGCATTATTGTATATGATGTGTTCATAAATCTCATCAAAAATTAAAAAAAGATTAAAGTCTTTGGCAATGGCGACTATAGCTCTCAAGATTTTTTCAGGATAAACCATCCCGGTGGGATTGTCAGGATTGATGACCAATATACCGACAATATTGGGATTGTAGCATACTTTATTTCGTAAATCTACAAGATCTGGATACCATTTATTTTCGGGATCAAGAGCATAAGTAATTGGTTGGTGATTGGCATGAGCTGCTTCTGCAGAAGAATGCGTCGAATAGGCAGGTGAGGGCCCTATTACCCGAGCCGTTGGTAGGAGGTATTGATAAATTTTCGCAATGGCATCTCCTAGGCCATTAAAAAAGGTAATATCCTCTGCGTTGATTTGAACCCCATTTAATAAATTAGTTCTATGAGCAAGAAAGGTACGTGTCTCTAGGAGCCCCTTGGAATGACTATAACCATAAGTAGTATCGTCTTTCAAGAGTTCAATAATAATGTCCTTGATCCAGTTGGGGAGCGTACGATGCTTTTGGATGGGATCACCTATGTTTTCCCAATAAATTCGATGACCAAGTTGTTCAAGTTGTTCTGCTTTACGTACAATTCCCCGAATTTCATAGGAGAGTTCATCCGCACCTTCGCGAAGTAATTTTTGTCTCATAATTAGTAAAAAAAAGTGCTAATTTATTTATTTTACTATTGAAAAATGTAATTTTTCTAGCATAGAAATTAAGTTATTCTTCTTAGAGGTATGCACCTTCTTTTAGGTTGTATTTGCAGAATTGGACTTGTAAGGCTCCATTGAATAAAGCCATTTTTTCACTTGGTTTTAAATGTAACTGTTTGAGCGCTGGGACATTTGAGCTCAATACCCAAGCATCGAAACTTGAAAAGTTATTTTTAAAGGAATCTCCTAGTTTTTTATAAAGATTATCGACGTCTTCTCCTATTCTTTCACCATAGGGAGGATTGGTAATGATCATACCTGTTTGAAATTTGGGAATAAAGTCCTCAAATGCGACTTGTCTGATTTGAACATCTCGTCCCATTCTCAGTTTTTTCAAGGCTCCTTTGGCGAGGGCAACGGCATGACCATCGATATCTCCACCGGAGATCATCAAGGGGGCACTTCTGATTTTACCCTGTGCTTCTGCTCTGATTCGATTCCACATCATGGGTTGAAAGTTATTCCAATTCTTAAAGCCAAACTCCTTTTGATTGATTTGAGGAGGAATATTTAATCCCATAAGTACCGCCTCAATGATGATGGTTCCGGTTCCACACATGGGATCAACCAGAGGGATACTTTTGTTCCAACCTGCCAACTGTAATAGACCGGAAGCCATGACTTCATTGAGTGGAGCTTGATGTCCTGGTTCCCTATAACCGCGTTGATTGAGGAGTCGTCCGGAACTGTCCAATGAAATGATGAATTTATCTTGATAACCATGTAAGTTGAAGAGGATATCAGGTTTTTCAATATCTACAGAGGGCCGCAAATTAAATTTTTCTCTAAACTGATCGGCAATCGCATCTTTCATTTTAAGTGCAGTATATTTTGAGTGTGTAAAATACTCTGAGAAAATAGTATTGTCGATGGCAAAAGTTTGCCTGACATCAAGAAATTGAGACCAATCAAATGATTTGACTTGGCCGTAAAGTTCGGTTTCATTACGGGCTGTAAATTCATATACCGGGACCAAAATACGTAAGGCAGTCCTTAAGTTCAAGTTTGCCTCATAAAGGAAGGGCAGTTTCCCTTCACATTCTACAGCGCGTTTTCTTTTTTTGATGTTTTGTCCACCTAGGAGTTCAACTTCCTTCATGAGGACCTCTTCGAGTCCATGTAAGGTTTTGATGACTATTTTCAATGAATTTATCTTTAAGGTACGTAAAGTTAATTGAATATATTTTGTCAATATGACCTTACCAATCGATCCATGAGCTTTTAAAACATTTTTTGCTCATTGTGATGGGTTTTAGATTTGATCAATTTAATAAATGGGGCCGTCTTTCTTTGGTTTTCTTAACAGCTGCTTCATGCCTCCAATCATTGATCACAGCCTTGTTACCCGATAATAGAATTTTTGGTACTTTCCATCCATTATATATAGCAGGTCGTGTATACACAGGAGGTGCCAAGAGGTCATCTTGAAAAGAGTCGGTGAGCGCGGAGCTTTCATCGTTGAGCACACCTGGGATCAGTCGGATTAAACTATCGGCAACTATCATAGCGGCTAGTTCGCCTCCAGAGAGAACATAATCTCCGATACTGATTTCTCGGGTGATTAAATGGTCACGTACGCGCTGATCTATACCTTTGTAGTGGCCACAGAGTAAGATGATGTTTTTATTAAGAGACAATTGATTGCACGTGGATTGATTTAATTTCTCTCCATCGGGTGTCATAAAAATAATCTCGTCATAATCTGTATGCTTTTTTAGAGCACTGATGCACCGGTCAATAGGCTCAATCATCATGACCATCCCTGCACCTCCTCCATAAGCATAATCATCAATAGATTTTTGTTTGTTGCTCGTAAAAGGTCTTAAATCGTGAATATAGAGCTCTACCAATCCTTTTTTTTGGGCCCTTTTTACAATGCTTTGATTCATGGGGCCCTCAAAGAGTTCAGGTAGACATGTGATAATGTCAATTCTCATTGCTAAAATAGATTTCCATGAAACCATTAGGAAGTTCAATATGAGCTTCTTTTTTTGTTAGATCGACTTTTTTGAATATAGCGTCTTCGATCGGAATTAACAGTTCTTGCTCTTTGTAGAAGACAGCTGCAAGATATTGTGAAGAGGGTTGATAAATTTGTGCAATTGTACCTAAAAAAGCCCCTAGGTGGAATATCTTAAATCCGACAAGATCGTGGAAAAAATATTCTCCGTCTCGCAGTTTTGGTAAGTGATTTAGCGGGAGATAGATTGCTTGACCTACCAGATCCTTGGCCAGATCGACGTGGTCAATATCTTCGAAATGAATGAGTGTTTTTACACCATTCATTGAGATTTGTTTAACAAAAAAAGGAATCAGATTTCCAGATTGCTCTAGAAAGACGGATTCCAATTCACTGTATTCATCTGGTTGGTCCACATCTAGTTCAATGGTTACCATACCTTTTAAACCGTGCGTTTTGACGATATTTCCCAACTGGTAACATTCATCCTTACGCATGGGGATAATTATTTTGAAGCTTCTTCAGTTGCTGCTGCTCCCTTGTCACTTTCTTTAGTTTTTGTTTCTGCAGGCGCATCAGCTTTCACTTCCTCTACTTTCACTTCCTCTACTTTCACTTCCTCTACTTTCGCTTCTTCCGCTTTCACTTCTTTTGGTGCAGCGGCTTCAGTTTTGGAAGCTTCAGGCGCTTCGGCTTCAGGCGCTTCGGCGTTTGCCTTTTCAGCAGTTTTCTGATCTGAGATCGCTTCCTCAGCCTCTTCGGTAAGTTCTTTCTCGGAAGCAGCTACCGCAGCATCTGTTATTTCAGCAGCTAGCACGGCTTCTGCATCTTGCTTTCTTTTCATGATGGCCGCTGCTCTTGTTTCATTGACCTTCTTTTCGGCCTCAAACTTTGTTTTGGCCACTTTGTTGTTGGCTTCAGTCAATTTATTGAGGGCTTCTTGATTCTGTTTTTCTTTGTTTTGGAACCACTCTTCAAACTTTTTGTCTGCATTTTCCTGTGTGATGGCTCCTTTATTGACACCTACTTGAAGATGTTTTTTAAACATAACTCCTCTTTCAGATAGAATGGCTCGAGCCGTATCGGTTGGCTGGGCACCTTTCATAATCCAATCTAGGGCTTTTTCTTCGTTGATATTAATGAATGCAGGATTGACATTGGGATTATAAGAACCAATTTTTTCAATAAAGCGACCATCTCGTGGTGCTCTTGCGTCTGCGATGACCACATCATACATGGCCAATTTTTTACGTCCTCGACGTGCTAATCTTATTTTTACTGACATTGTTTGTTTTATTTATGGAACGCGTCCATGTTAAAAATTAAAAAAATAGAGCGCAAAGATAAAGGAAAATATCTATTAAGTTATTAGGGAGATGTAATAAAAGCAATAAGATGTAATTTAAATCTTATTGCAATTTTCATTTGCATATTCGTTTACACGGTTTTGTAATAATTAAAAACTATTTCTATATTTGAAGGGTTATTAATACATACAAAGATGGATAAATATTCTTATATCGGAAATGCAGATGTTGCGCACATTAACAGTCTATATGAATCTTATCAGGAAGATCCTGAAAGCGTTGATGCTTCCTGGAGATTATTTTTCCAGGGATTTGAGTTTTCCGCTAATAGCTATGAGGCCAGTGCAGAACCTGCTATGGGAAACTCAAAAGAAACGGCGGTCAAAAATCTGATACATGCTTATAGATCAAGAGCGCACTTGAAATCAGACACCAACCCTGTACGGGATAGAAGGAATCATGATATCAAATTAGATTTAGATCATTTCGGTTTGTTATCAGCTGATTTAGAAACCGCTTTTCAGGTAGGTAATGAAATAGGGCTAGGTGCTGCTAAGTTAAAAGATATTGTAACTAGGTTAAAGAAGATTTATTTAGGATCTATTGGTTACGAATATTCCCACTTAAGAGAACCACATATTTTGGCCTGGTTTCGTTCTAAATGTGAAACCGAAGGGGCCAATATTAATCCTCCCGAAAAAGAGAAAGAACATATATTGGGTAAACTCAATGAAGCCGTAGTATTTGAAAACTTTCTACATACCAAATATATAGGCCAAAAAAGGTTTTCTTTGGAAGGGGGAGAGAATACCATACCAGCGCTAGACAAAATAATTAGGAGGGCCGTCGAATTTGGTGTCCAGGAGGTAGTTATTGGGATGGCGCATCGTGGGAGATTGAATGTTTTGGCTAATATCATGGGTAAAACCTATGATGAAATTTTTAATGAATTTGAAGGAGGATCCAATCCAGATCTTACTATGGGTGATGGAGATGTGAAGTATCATTTGGGATTTTCAAGCCAATATGTTTCAGATTCCGGAAATATGGCCTATGTGAAACTTGCACCTAATCCTTCACATCTAGAAGCCGTGGACCCCGTAGTATTGGGAGTAACCCGAGCGCAAATAGATGACGAATATCGGGGAGACATGTCCAAATGTCTACCTATCGTCATTCATGGAGATGCTGCGGTTGCGGGTCAAGGCTTGGTTTACGAATGTGTTCAAATGGCTAATTTAGAAGGTTATAGAACCGGAGGAACGATTCATTTTGTCATCAATAATCAAGTAGGTTTTACCACAGATTATGACGATGCTAGGTCAAGTATTTATTGTACAGATTTATCGAAAATAATAGATGCGCCCGTGTTGCATGTCAATGGCGATGATGCCGAAGCTGTCAATTTTGCAGTGAATCTAGCTGTAGAGTATAGACAGGAGTTTGGTAAAGATATTTTTATTGATTTGCTGTGCTATAGAAGACACGGCCATAATGAAAGTGACGAACCCAAATTTACGCAGCCTAAACTTTACAATATTATCTCCAAGCATCCCAATCCACGTGAGGTGTATATAAAAAAACTCAAAGAAAGGGGTGATGAAGCTGGAGAAACTGCCGAAAAATTAGATAAGGAATTTAAAAAATTACTTCAGGATAGGCTCAATTTCGTGAAGCAAAAGCCACTGCCGTATAAGCCACAAAAAATTGATGAGGAATGGAAGTTTTTAAGAAAGTCTAAACCTGAAGATTTTCATACATCTCCCGATACCTCAATTTCTGATGCGTTGGTTCAAAAAATAGCGTATGCATTGACGACGCTCCCCGTAGGTTTTAAACCCTTAAGACAAATAGAAAAGCTGATGAAAGATCGAAAATCGGCTTTTTTTGACAAAAAAGAATTAGGATGGGGTGAAGGTGAATTACTTGCCTACGGATCATTATTGGCTGAGGGTAAAATCGTGCGCATGTCGGGTCAGGATGTCAAACGTGGTACTTTTTCCCACCGGCATTCTTTTGTGGTGGATTCAGAGACCAACGAACCTTATTGCCATCTAAATCATATTGAGGAGGGCCAACAGCCTCTTAAAATTTTTAATTCTCTATTGTCTGAGTTTGGAGTACTGGGCTTTGAATATGGTTACGCCATGTCAACCCCCAATGCATTGGTGGTGTGGGAAGCCCAATTTGGAGATTTTGCCAATGGGGCTCAGGTCATGATTGATCAATTTATTTCAAGCGCGGAGACCAAGTGGCAACGAATGAATGGCTTGGTGATGTTACTTCCCCACGGCTACGAAGGACAAGGTCCTGAACACTCCAGTGCTCGTATGGAACGGTTTCTTCAGATGTGTGCTCAGGATAACATGATTATTGCAAACATAACCAGTTCGGCCAACTTCTTTCATTTAATGCGTAGACAGGTGGCTTGGGAATTCAGAAAACCCTGTGTCGTTTTTTCCCCTAAATCTTTGTTAAGAAGTCCGAAGGTAGCCGCGCCGATAAAAGATTTTACTGAAGGTAAGTTTTGTGAAATTTATTCAGATGATTACGTGGTCGCTGGTCAGGTGAAAAAGGTAATTATGTGTTCTGGAAAAATTTATTTTGACCTTATAGATGAACAGCAAAAGCAAAAGGCCAAAGAAGTTGCCATTGTAAGGATAGAGCAATTGCACCCTTTTCCCAAAAAACAATTGGATGCGATTCTGAAAAAATATAAAAATCCTAAATTAATATGGGCACAAGAAGAACCTGAAAATATGGGACCTTGGTCCTACATCCTCAGAATAGCAGAGGGTTATGAATTTGCACTCATAGCAAGAAAAGCAGCTTCGTCACCCGCGACGGGTTTTAATAAAATCCATAAGATAGAACAAGAAGATTTAGTTAACAAAGCATTTAAATTATAAGCATATGAGTCTTGAAATGAAAGTCCCATCCGTTGGGGAATCAATATCAGAAGTTACGGTTTCACAGTGGATGAAAAATGACGGAGATCATGTAGAAATAGATGAAGTGATTTGTGAGCTTGAATCGGATAAGGCCACCTTTGAAGTCAGTGCTGAAATTGAGGGCATTTTGAAACTTAAGGTAGGTGCGGGTGATACCGTTGAAATCGGTGGCCTGTTATGTGTTATTGAGGCATCAAGTGAAATAAAAGAGGCGATAGTTCCTGATGTGAAATCAGAAAAATTGACTGGAGGAGCCGTAAAAACTATTCAAATGCTTGTGCCCACGGTAGGTGAATCGATCAACGAGGTAACGATATCTAACTGGGCCAAGGCATCGGGTGATTTAGTAGTTTTAGATGAGGTTATTGCAGAAATTGAATCCGATAAGGCTACTTTCGAATTAACGGCCGAAGCGACAGGGAAGTTAGAAATTTTGGCTGCTGATGGTACAACCCTTGAGATTGGAGGATTAATATGTCAAATAGCCGTTACCGATGAGGTGCAGCCTAGTACAGCGGTTATACCCTCTGAATCAGATCACGCCACAACACCGGCTGTATCCAAAGGCTATGCCGTGGGTCATGCCCCTCCCGCCGCGACCAAAATATTGGCAGAAAAAGGAATTTCAGCAGCTGCGGTCCAAGGAACAGGTGTAGGTGGAAGAATTACCAAAGAAGATGCCATGAACGCCCAATTACAAAAAGTAGAGTCATCCCCAAAAGAGCAAGAAAAATCGATCATAAATGATCCTGTACAATCTGCAGACCAAGGTGAGCGGTCTGAGCAAAGGCAAAAAATGTCACCTTTGAGAAAAACTGTAGCGAAACGATTGGTTTCAGTTAAAAATGAAACTGCCATGTTGACTACTTTTAATGAAGTCAATATGCAACCGATCATGGAGTTAAGAAAAAAATACAAAGAATCATTTAAAGCAAAATATGAAGTGGGTCTTGGTTTCATGTCCTTCTTTACCAAGGCTTGTTGCGTGGCACTGCAGGATTGGCCAGCTGTAAATGCAAAAATTGATGGAGATGAAATCATATATAGTAATTTTTGTGATGTCTCTATCGCTGTGTCAGCACCCAAAGGTCTTGTTGTTCCTGTGATCCGGAATGCTGAAACCCTGTCCTTTGAGCAAATAGAGAGGGAAGTAGTTAGGTTAGCCACTAAAGCCAGAGAAAACAAATTAAGTATTCCAGAAATGACCGGAGGTACTTTTACCATCACCAATGGAGGAATTTTTGGCTCGATGCTATCGACACCCATCATCAATGCCCCACAATCAGCTATTTTAGGGATGCATAATATTGTGCAGAGACCTGTAGTGGAGGATGGAGAAATAGTGGTTCGACCGATCATGTATGTTGCACTTTCTTATGATCACCGAATTATAGATGGTCGGGAATCGGTAAGCTTTTTGGTAAGATTAAAAGAACTTTTAGAAGATCCTTCACGATTGCTCTTGGGAGTTTAAGAAAATATTAAGGTTTTTGCTATTTAAACACAAAAAACACAGAATCATGGATTATCAAGTAATTGTTATCGGATCAGGACCTGGCGGATATGTGGCAGCTATACGATGTGCCCAGCTGGGATTTAAAACAGCCATTATTGAAAAGTACAATTCTTTAGGAGGTACCTGTTTAAATGTGGGATGCATTCCCTCTAAAGCCTTACTGGATTCTTCAGAACATTTTCATAATGCGACCCATACGTTCAAAACACATGGTATTGATATATCTGTGCCTAAAGTCAATTTCAAACAAATGATCGCGCGCAAGTCGGATGTGGTGAGCCAAAATACTGATGGCATCCAATATTTGATGAAAAAGAATAAAATCGATGTATTCAATGGTTTAGCTTCTTTTTTGGATCCGCATACGGTTCAAATTGTTGGGAAAGAGACCCAAAGTATAACAGGTGAAAAAATCATTATTGCTACAGGTTCCAAACCTGCTACACTTCCTTTCATCAAAGTGGACAAAAAACGAGTCATTACCTCGACGGAAGCCTTAGAATTGAAAGAGGTCCCTACACATCTCGTGATTATAGGTGGGGGCGTCATAGGTTTGGAGTTAGGCTCTGTCTATGCCAGACTTGGGGCAAAAGTATCGGTTGTTGAATTTTTAGATGGAATTATACCCAACATGGACAAAACTATGAGTAAAGAGCTTCAAAAAAGTCTTAAGGGGATTGGATTTGATTTTTATCTTAGTCACAAGGTTACGGGAGTCGCAGTAAAAGGGAAAGAGGTAACGGTGACGGCGGAAAATAAGACCTCTGAAATCCTCAGTCTCAAAGGAGACTATTGTTTGGTCTCCATTGGTAGAAAAGCTCACACAGAGGGCTTGGGATTAGATAAAATAGGAGTAGTTTTAGATGATAGGGGTAGAGTAGCCGTAGACCAACATTTAAAAACAAATCTTGACCACATTTGGGCCATTGGTGATGTTATTAAAGGTGCCATGTTGGCTCATAAGGCAGAAGAAGAGGGTGTTTTTGTCGCTGAACAAATGGTAGGCCAACAGCCACACATTCATTATAATTTGATACCTGGTGTTGTTTATACCTGGCCGGAAGTAGCCAGTGTCGGGGCAACAGAGGCTGAATTAATCCAAGAAAAGCGACCCATTAAAATTGGAAAGTTCCCTTATAAAGCACTGGGTAGGGCACGGGCCTCTATGGACATTGAAGGTTTGGTGAAAATCATTGCAGATGCGAGCACAGATGAAATATTAGGTATCCATATTATTGGTGCCAGGGCGGCAGATATGATCGCAGCAGGGGTGACTGCCATGGAATTTAGGGCTTCCGCAGAAGATGTAGCTAGAATGTCTCATGCACATCCTACCTATATGGAAGCGGTTAAGGAAGCTTGCTTATCCGCTACAGAAAATCGTCCGATACACATGTAAATGATCAGTTATTTTTTTTGATAAATTGTTTGAGGGGTAGATCCTTGGAGAGGTCGGTCGAACCCACTAATTTGATTAGTTTTTTTAAAAATAAAGATGGATCAAGCGCACATTTCAGGAACAGCGGTTATTATTACGGGAGGGCTCTTGCACGACAGTCACGCCAAAACAGCACACGGACTCCTCCGTTCGGGTAAAAGATTTAAAATTTTAGGTATTATAGACGAAAAACATGCGGGTTCCGATGCCAGCGATTTCGTTGAGGGGACCCCAAAAGGTATTCCTGTGGTACAGAGTATTGATGTCTTTATGCATTCCTTTGGGAAGCCCGAATACGCCATTATTGGCATGGCTACTAAAGGAGGATTATTGCCTCGAGAGCTGTATGGAAGTGTTCAAAATGTATTGAAAAATGGAATTCACTTAGTCAATGGACTACATGAGCCTTTGAATGATTTAGATGAACTCAAGCCCTTGTTAGTAGGGGGAGCCAAAATATTTGATATTAGAAAACCCAAAGCTTTTAAAGATTTACATTTTTGGCAAGGAAAAGTAGCACAAATTACAGCATTAAAAATAGCTGTTTTGGGAATGGATTGCGCCGCAGGAAAAAGAACTACCTCTCGATTTTTAGAGGCGCAACTTAATGCAAAAGGGCATCCTGCTGAAATGATCTATACAGGTCAGACGGGTTGGATGCAGGGGGCAGATTATGGCTTACTTTTTGATGCAACCCCCAACGATTTTATCCCAGGAGAATTGGAACATGCTTTATATTCATGTTGGGAAGAAAAAAAGGTAGATATACTAATTATTGAAGGTCAATCCAGCCTCCGTAATCCTAGCGGACCTTGTGGGTCCGAATTCATCATATCTGGAAATTTGGATGGAGTGATCCTACAGCATGTACCCATGCGCAAAAAGTTTAGTGGTTTTGAGCAATATCAAGCTAATATTCCCGATATTTTAAATGAAGTAATACTTATCGAACATTTAGGAACTCGGGTGTTGGGAATCACTTTAAATGGTGAAGGAGCAGCGACGGAACAGCTGTTAAAATATCGTGATTGGCTGGCTCAAAAAACAAGTATCCCTATAATTATTCCTATGGGTGAGCCAATGGATCCCATCATATCAAATGTACTTAACCAGAAGCTATGAAAATTAAGGATGTAAGAGTGTATGGTCGCGATTTAGGTACGAGTCGTCCTTATACCATCGCCTATAAAACGGTTTCAGAAGTGCTCATTGCCTTTGTGGAAATTGAGTTAGAAAATGGAATCATAGGCATAGGTGCCTCCAACTCAAGTAAGGCGGTCGTAGGAGAATCAGTAGAGGAAACGCTCAACTATTTAAGCAATGTGGATTTCAGTTATTTGATCGGTCAGAAGATTACCCAAACCGAAGGTCTACTTAGGCAGACGCATGATAAGTTTACAACGCTGCCGGGAACCCATGCGGCCATTGATATTGCCCTCCATGATGCATTTACTCAATTCCTCAAAATCCCTTTGGTTGATTATTTTGGACAGCAACAACAGACGCTACCAACCTCAATCACCATTGGAATCAAAAATATAGGGGAAACACTTTCAGAAGCGGAAGAATATTATGGCATGGGGTTTAGGTTTTTTAAAGTTAAAACAGGCCTTAATCCAGTATTAGATGCAGAAAGAGTGATCAAAATCGCAGAGCGTATGCCTGATGTTGTACTTCGTGTAGACGCCAACCAAGGTTATAGTATCGTAGATCTGAACGAATTCGTAAAAAGAACGGTAAAGATTAAATTGGAACTTATTGAGCAACCGTTTTCTACAGGAAATTTCATAAAATACTTAAATGAATTACATCCATCGATTGCTAAGTTGGTTGTGGCCGATGAATCGCTAAAGAACCCAAAAGATGGCCTGAAACTTCTTAAAGAAGCTCCAGGATGTAATATTTTTAACATCAAATTGATGAAAACAGGCGGATTGTTGGTCGCTAAGCAGGTCGCGTACATCGCTGAAGCTAGTAACGTAAAGTTAATGTGGGGTTGTAATGATGAGAGTGTAGTGAGTATTGCGGCGGCCTTGCATTTGGCATTGTCTTCAAGAAGCACCAAATTTATAGATTTAGACGGTAGTTTGGATTTAATCAAAGATGTGGTGACTGGAGGTTTTCTTATTAAAAATGGGATGATGGCCCTGAACGGTAAAAATGGACTAGGTGTTCACAAAGTCAGTTGACGAGTGGTATGTTCTTTTTTACTGGTTGTGCGAGCAAAATAAGATTTACGGATGACCACCTGCAGATTATTTTTAAGAGGACCGAAATTTAAGTCTTAATTCAGATTAAAATTTAAGGAACAAAAGTTAACTTTGTGTCAATTTGTTTGTCACCATAACTCTAATTGAATATGCCTAGAGACCTTAACATAAAATCAGTGCTCATCATCGGCAGTGGACCTATTGTGATTGGCCAAGCTTGCGAGTTTGATTATGCGGGATCACAGGCTGCTCGTTCCCTGAAAGAAGAAGGTATTGAGGTAACCCTCATCAACTCTAATCCAGCGACCATCATGACAGATCCCGTCATGGCTGATTATGTTTATCTAAAGCCCTTGACCAAGAATTCGATACGTGAGATATTAGAGGAACGTCATATAGATGCTGTCCTGCCTACGATGGGAGGGCAAACCGCTTTGAACTTGGCCATTGAATGTGAAGAAGCGGGTATTTGGAAAAAGTACAATACCAAAATGATCGGTGTGGATATCAAAGCGATAGAAACTACGGAAGATCGTGAAAAATTTAGGATTAGAATGTTGGAACTCGGGGTTGACGTGTGTCGAGGGGAGACTGCAACTTCATTTTTAAAAGGTAAAGAAATAGCACAAGAGATTGGTTTTCCGTTAGTGATCCGACCTTCTTATACGCTGGGTGGATTTGGTGGAGGCTTTGTGAATAAACCAGAGGATTTTGATGAGGCGCTAAATGCAGGGTTGCAAGCATCTCCCATTCATGAGGTACTCGTAGAGCAAAGTATCATGGGATGGAAAGAGTTTGAGTTGGAATTATTAAGAGACAACATAGGCAATGTGATCATCATTTGTTCTATTGAGAATTTTGATCCGATGGGTATTCATACTGGGGACTCGGTAACAGTGGCGCCCGCCATGACCTTGTCAGATACGGTATATCAGAGAATGCGCGATTTGGCCATTAAAATGATGAACGGTATCGGTCAGTTTGCAGGAGGTTGTAATGTCCAATTTTCAGTGCATCCTGAAACTGATCAAATTATTGGTATTGAAATCAATCCCAGGGTCTCCCGCTCTTCCGCGCTGGCTTCCAAGGCAACGGGTTACCCGATTGCTAAAATTGCCGCTAAATTGGCCATTGGTTATAATTTAGATGAACTGCAGAATCAAATTACTAAAACAACTTCTGCCTTTTTTGAGCCAGCCATCGATTATGTGATTGTGAAAATTCCAAGATGGAACTTTGATAAGTTTAAAGGGTCTGATCGTCGTTTAGGTCTTCAGATGAAAGCGGTGGGAGAAGCCATGGGTATTGGGCGTAATTTTCAAGAAGCCTTACAAAAGGCTTGCCAATCACTTGAAATCAAGAGAAACGGATTGGGGGCTGATGGAAGAGAGCTTACTGATCAATCCAAGATACTTTACAGTTTAGAAAACCCAAGTTGGGATCGACTTTTTCATATTTATGATGCCTTCAAACTGGGGATTCCTTTTAATAAAATTCATAAGTTGACGAGCATCGATCCTTGGTTTTTAAGTCAGATAGAAGAATTTATTTCGTTAGAAAATGAAATTGCAGCATTTTCTTTGGAGACTTTACCTGATGCTTTGCTCAGGAAGGCCAAAGAGAAAGGCTATGCGGACAGGCAAATTGCCCATGTCCTCCATTGTCTAGAGAGTGCAGTTTTTGATAAAAGAGAAGCAGCAGGGATCAAAAGAATTTTCAAGATTGTGGATACTTGTGCCGCAGAATTTGAAGCCAAAACGCCCTATTATTATTCGACTTTCGATCACGAGAATGAGTCCATCTCATCGGATCGTAAAAAAGTAGTGGTCTTGGGTTCAGGACCCAATCGCATTGGACAGGGAATAGAATTTGATTATTCATGTGTTCATGGTGTTTTGGCAGCCAAAGAATGTGGCTATGAAACCATCATGATTAATTGTAATCCTGAGACGGTATCTACGGATTTTGATGTAGCGGACAAGCTGTATTTCGAACCCGTATTTTGGGAGCATATTTATGAAATCATTAAATTAGAAAATCCGGTGGGTGTTATCGTACAGCTGGGCGGTCAAACGGCACTTAAACTTGCGGAAAAGTTGGAGCGCTATGGGATTAAAATTTTAGGCACGAGTTTCGATGCGTTGGATCTTGCAGAAGATCGGGGTAGATTTTCGGATCTACTGAAAGCGCAAGAAATACCTTATCCTGAATATGGCACCATTACGGATGCAGCTTCAGCGATTGAGCTTTCCAAGGAAATTGGTTTTCCGCTCTTAGTTAGACCTTCTTATGTTTTGGGAGGGCAAAGCATGAAAATAGTCATTAATGAAGATGAATTAGAACATCATGTAGTGAACTTACTGAGTCAGAAGCTTGATGGGAAAATACTGCTTGATCATTTTTTAGAAGGAGCCATAGAAGCGGAGGCAGATGCTATTTGCGATGGAGAAAATGTTCATATCATTGGAATTATGCAGCATATTGAGCCGGCAGGAATCCATTCTGGGGATTCTTATGCTGTTTTGCCCCCTTATAATTTGGGAGATTTTATCATTCGACAAATAGAAGAGTACACAGCTAAAATTGCTGTGGCCTTAAAAACGGTTGGTCTTATTAATATTCAATTTGCCATAAAAAACGATAAGGTTTATATCATCGAAGCCAATCCTAGAGCCTCTAGAACGGTACCTTTTATCTGTAAAGCCTATCAAGAACCCTATGTTAATTTTGCAACCAAGGTAATGTTGGGGGAGAAAAAAGTCACAGATTTTGATTTTAAACCAGTAAAAGTAGGCTATGCAATCAAGGAGCCTGTTTTCTCCTTTCATAAATTCCCTAATGTCAATAAAGAGCTTGGGCCTGAAATGAAATCAACCGGTGAGGCGATCTATTTTATTGATGATTTGATGGATGATTATTTTCTGAAAATTTATAATGAGCGTAATTTTTACTTGAGTAGATAATTATTATTAAATGATAAAATTTTTACTCATATTAAGTTTCATTTTCTATCTCATTTATAAGGTAGGTGGCTTTTTATTTAAAATATTATTTATTGGAGCTTCGCAGTCTAAAAGAGCATCAAATATGCGGAGCGGGCGTAAGTATTCTGCACCAGACAGTAATGTTTATATTGAAGATATACCAAAAAAATCGGAAGGGTTCAAGGGAGGCGATTACATTGATTACGAAGAAGTTAAGTAAGATAATTTGTCTTGATAAAAATATGTTTAGATGTTAACATATATTTTAATATAAATTTGTTGTTCATTTCAATTTATTATGGCTTGGTTTAACAGAAAAGATAAAGGTATACAGACCTCTACAAAGGATAAAAAAGAAGTACCTGATGGTCTTTGGTACAAGACTCCCAATGGACACATTATTCACATGCGTGAACTAAAAAAAAATTCCTATGTCTGTCCAGAAGATGATTATCATGTAAAAATCGGATCGAAGGAATATTTTGAAATATTATTTGACAATAATAAATTTAAAGAAATGGACACGCTAATGTCTTCGGCGGATCCTTTGAACTTCAGAGATACAAAAAAATATCTAGATCGTATTGCGGATAGCCAAAAGAAAACAGGATTAAAAGACGCTGTGAGAACGGCGCATGGTATGAGCAAAGGGAAGCCGTTGGTCATTGCTTGTATGGATTTTAGCTTCATAGGAGGTTCGATGGGGGCGGTAGTAGGAGAGAAGATTTCTAGGGCGATAGATTATTCTTATCAAAATAATATCCCCATCCTAATAATATCTAAATCCGGTGGGGCAAGGATGATGGAGGCTGGAATTTCTTTGATGCAATTGGCGAAAATTTCTAGTAAGATAACTTTACTCGAGCAGAAAAAAATACCCTATATTTCATTGTTAACAGATCCAACTACAGGTGGTGTGACGGCCTCATTTGCCATGTTAGGTGATTTTAACATTGCTGAGCCTGGAGCACTTATCGGATTTGCGGGGCCCAGAATTATAAGAGAAACTATTGGTAAAGACCTCCCTAAGGGATTTCAGCGCTCAGAATTTGTGTTAGATCATGGATTTTTAGATTTTATTGTGGATCGCAGACAGCTCAAAAACAAGATATCAACGCTTTTAACATTGATTTTTAACGCATCATAAAAAAATGTGCGGGTGTAAGTTTTAAGGTTAAATGCGCTTATCGTTTACGGATATCTTTTATATTTGCTTTTTAAAACGCTAATCCATGTTTTTCCAATGACATCTATAGTTTTAACTTCAATTTTTGCCTTCACGTTAGTGATCTTACTATTAGTTTTTGTGTTACTTTTCGCACAATCTAAATTGGTTCAATCAGGTCCAGTGAACCTGATCATTAATGGAGATACAGAGCATCCGGTGGTAACCTCAGCTGGATCTTCATTATTGAGTTCATTGAGCTCTGAAAAAATATTTTTACCTTCTGCCTGTGGTGGTGGGGGTACTTGTGCGATGTGTAAATGTCAAATCCTTGATGGAGGTGGGGATGTTTTACCCACAGAGGTCGGTCACTTATCGCGGACTGAGCAAAAGGAAAATGTACGATTGGCCTGTCAAGTAAAAGTAAAGGGAGATATGAATATCAAAATCCCTGATGAAATATTTGGGATTAAGAAGTGGGAGGCAACAGTGGTTAGAAATTATAATGTTGCTTCGTTTATCAAAGAGTTTGTGGTGCAATTACCTGAAGATATGGATTATCGGCCTGGGGGATACATTCAGATAGAAATTCCTGAATGTGAGATAGATTTCAAAGACCTCAATATTGACGCGCATCCAGAAGAGCACGATCAGGTTGATAAGTTTCACTTAGAATGGGAAAAGTTTGGATTATGGGATCTGAAAATGAAAAACGAAGAAGTGATTACAAGGGCCTATTCAATGGCCTCTTACCCTGCTGAAGGTCGAGAAATTATGCTCAATGTACGCATTGCTACTCCGCCATTTGATCGGGCAAAAAACGGATGGATGTCCGTTAATCCAGGTATTGCTTCCTCTTATATATTTTCAAAAAAAGCGGGTGATAAAGTGACCATTTCAGGTCCTTACGGAGAGTTTTTTATTAACGAAACAGAGACCGAAATGCTGTATATTGGGGGCGGTGCTGGAATGGCGCCTATGAGATCCCATCTCTATCATTTGTTCAAAACATTAAAGACGGGTAGAAAAGTAACGTATTGGTATGGAGGAAGGTCAAAGCGTGAATTGTTTTATCTAGATCATTTTTATCGTTTGGAAGAACAGTTTGACAACTTTAAATTTTTCATTGTTTTATCAGAGCCACAAGAGGAAGATAATTGGAGAGTTAAAAAAGATGTTGCTGATGACAAAGGAGATGGATTTTTAGGATTTGTACACAAAGCGGTTATTGATCAATATTTGTCCAAACATGAAGCTCCTGAAGATATTGAACTGTATTTCTGTGGGCCCCCCTTGATGAATGTAGCTGTTCAGAAAATGGGTGAAGATTTCGGTATACCGGATGAGAATATCCGATTTGACGATTTTGGAGGTTAAATATTGAAAAAATTTGAATAATTTACAAAAGGGGGAATAAAAAATTTCCCTTTTTTTTGTTTTAAATATTCTTTATGGATTTAAAACTTTTTTTTGACCCTGTCGACGAGTCGATTATAGACTCAGCACTCAGTCCGAGTACATTTCAAAATATTGCGTATCTCTACACATATAAAAAAATAAACTTGAAGGGAATACGCGTGGCCCTAATAGGATTAAATGAGGGTAGAGGATATATTGTAGAAAAGGATCTCTCGGAGGTCCCTAATCGAATAAGAAAGTCCCTTTACCCACTTACTATTGGATTGAATCATCATGGTATAGTAGATCTGGGAGATCTGAGAAAGGGCCCTTCTTCTGAAGAAACTAATTTAAGACTCAAGGTGGTATGTGAATATTTAATAAGTCAAGAAATATTACCTATTATTTTGGGTGGGCTTCAGAACATGACTTTGGGCCAATATTTAGGTTATGAGTCCACAGGGAAATTACTTACACTCCTAAGTATAGATGCAAAATTAGATTTAGAAGAATCTGAAAATCCAACAGATTCCTATCTAGGAACCATATTTAAACATAACCCTAATTATTTATTTAACTACATTCATTTGGGTTACCAATCATATCTCTTAAAGGAAAGCAAGTTAAATATGCTCGAAACCTTGGGTTTTGACGCCTATCGACTGGGTGAATTTAAGGGTAATATAAAAGAGACTGAACCTATTATTCGAGACGCAGACCTTATTTCTTTTGATTTATCAGCGCTTCAGAGTATTTATTGTCCAGATACCCTAAATCCTAATGTTTTCGGTTTTTCAGGAGAGGAGGCATGCCAATTGTGTTGGTATGCCGGTTTAAATAATAAATTGAGTTCTATTGGCTTTTATAATATGACGGCAGAGTTGGTAGAGGATAATAAAACGGCTCAGGTAGTTGCTACGATGATTTGGTATTTTATTGATGGCGTTTTTAATAGGAAGGGCAATCAATATTTTACATCGAGCGATTACCTTACTTACGAAGTAACGCTGAATGAACGGGTTGGTGATATTAGATTCTTCAAGAGCAAGTTATCAGAAAAATGGTGGATGGAAATCACGGAAATCAATCATAAAAGCGTTTTTTTAAGAAATAAAATGATCCCTTGTAGTTACAATGACTATAAAACGGCACTCAATGGGGAGCTTCCCGAACGCTGGATGAAAGCCCAGTCAAAATAGCGGATTAACTTTATTAAACTTTCTTAAGGCCGGTAAGTGAAAATTTCCATATGTGAACTACTTGAGCAATACTAGGTGAGTTGTAAAGAATTTTTTTTAGTAGATCGCATTTTTTTCTTTAACTCATCGATGATTGTGATGGCTAGATCGGGTTCTATATCTTTAATTAATTCACGATAAACAGATGGATAAGAGTGTTCCTCATTGTAAATTTTTTTCGCAATTCTAAGATATTGTTGTTTCATTAGTTTCAAGTTTTTCATAAAACTTTCTAAACATCTTATATAAGTAATATAACCCGAGTTGGGGGAAAAAAAATCTAAAAATTAAGTAATTTATCCACATTAAGCCCCTAATCACATGTGGATAAATCATTAAACAACAATGAAACAATGAGTTAGAAACGAGCACTTAAAGTGAAATAGAATAGATTTATTCTAATAAATTAGGTACTAATGTTAGTTATTTAATTAAATATTGATTTTTGAGCCAGTTCTTTAACTTACTTTATAAAAATTTAAAGATTCTACCTTTTTATCAATACTGATTGTTAAAATATAGAGACCGCGTTCTAAGGAGCCCACATCTAATTCTAGCTGATTGTCAGCACTTAAATTCATGGGGCAGAAGATTTTTTCCGTTCAGAGCGAATACTTTCTATATACGAGATCTATACAAAAGTTAATTTTCAAATGCACAAATAAGATATCTTATTTATTGAATTCCTAGTAATCTATGGAAGGGCTATAATCGTTTTTAGTTTTGATCGAATGTAATTCAGCACCTTATATCAATAAAACCACAGCGGATATGAGTTTGCTTGAATAATTGAGCCCCATGAGAAGTGAGGTAAAAGAAAAGGATTCATTTAAGCGATGATCAATTGAATAACTAATGAAAATAAGCTATTTATTTTATATTAAAATTAACTTTTTTTGAAGTTGTTTCGTTTTGGTACTTTGATATAAAACAATAACTATCTCCGGTAACTGCCATTCGGAAGTGATTTAGGAAAACTATATTCAGGATTTGATAACAATAAATAAATGGCTTTATCTGTTTTTTTTACCAATTCATTTGAATTTAAATTCCATTCTTGTGAGATTTCTTGGAGTCTATTTTCTTGTGCGCCAAGCATTGAAGTTAGGGCCCAATATATATATTCAACGGCCATACATTCGTATTCACAAGTACGATCCTCGTAAGTATACCATGCTTGGATGGGATAGGGATGGGGTATATTAATAAAATGTCCTCCTCTGGCAAGATCCATGGCCTCAGTCAATTGGGTTGGTGCTTCTTCACCAAAAATAGAGGGATAGGCCTGGGCATATCCCGAATGGCTAATAACATGCCAAACCTCCTCCAAGGCGGCATCAAATTGACCTATATGACCATTGGTATGCCACTCCGGGCGTGATTCGTCAGCACCTAAATCTTGTGCGTTGAGATTCACTTGGGACATTTTTTTCCACATAAATAATGCCGCATTGTTCTTGATGAGCGTTTCAATGAGCAAAGGATTGTCAACTTTTCCATCTTCATCATTGTCTAAATATTGAGCCATGATATTTGCAGCATGCAGTAATTTGACATCTTCAACCTCTGAATAGGCGTAAATGGGAATTCCAAAAACATCAACTTTTCTATTGGTGGAGGCAAAATCTGGATCCGAATGGGCGATAATTTTAAAGTAAGGATCGCTGCCGGAAACAATAGAGGACTCTGTGATGTTCACATTTTTTTGGCAGGATACGAATGAAATTAAAGGCATCAATGCCCACAGTCGGTAGTTCATGTTTTCTTGTAATTACTGGCAAACTGTATTTATTTTTGTTTTTTATAAAAATAGTCCTTTATATACAACTTATCCTAATAAATGTTTTGCGTTACTTTCCCTTTTACCCAGCCAAAAAGGGGCGCATCACCTAAAATATCTTTGAGGATTGCTTTAATTGATCTGATAATTATCTACTACTTGTCAAGGGATTTTTCAAAATTAATCGTGGGAGCAACCCCTTTTAAGGGGGACAATAGATGTATTTGATTTGCTCAATCGATATCTGATACTGAATTTTTCTTTTAATTTTTCTTAAGTAGATCTAAAAAAAGCCAGCATTTTGATACTGACTTTTTTAGTGAACCCGGCAGGATTCAAACCTGCAACCTCTAGAGCCGTAATCTAGTGCACTATTCAGTTATGCTACGGGTCCTTGTTGTTGAATTGCCTATTTAAAAACAATAAACTTCTGCGAAAATAGGTAATTTGTTAAATAAACTCACGTTAAACGTAGAGATTTAAAATTGCGCTTATCTTTGCGCAGGTTTCAGAAGCGCTTATAAAAGGCTTGAGATGCGTGAACAAATAAATTTAATATTGAAATGAAAAAAGGATTTGGTTTTATCATATTATGTTTCACCTATTTTTTGGGGATTGGACAAGACGAAAAAAGACTTGAGCAGCCAGATATGCCTGGAGATATTATGTTGGATTTTGGTTTTAATTCTTTGAGAGATACCAAGGAATTAATTAATACAGAATTATTTCCCTCCCGCTCTTTTGGTATTTATTATATGATTAAGCGGAAATTGAGTGATCAGTTTATTTTTAATCCAGCGATAGGTTTTACATTTGAAAAAATTGGTTTTTCAGATCGCTCTAATTATCAAGTAGATGATTTGAAAATCACGTCATGGGACACGGTGAGTGTGGGAGAATTGAAAAGGAATAGATTGGCTATCACCTATGCAGAATTACCCTTAGAACTTCGATTTTATCCCAACCGAACAGTAGATGGAGAAGGTTTGTTTGTAAGTATTGGAAGCATATTGGGATTCAAAATAGCAGCCAAGACAAAAATGAGGTTCAACTTAGATGGTTCCAAAATAAAAGAAATGAATACAGGTAACTTTGGTTTATCCGATTTGAGATATGGTATGGTGGCTCGGGTAGGCTTCCAGAAGGTAAATGCTTTTGTGAAATATTATTTTTCTGATGTTTGGCGTGATGCCCCTATCGATCAAGCAGCTCCCAGTCAATTTACCTTTGGAATTAATTTGACAGGATTTTAATTCACGAGGATTATTTTGGGTTAAAAAATTACATTATTCAGTGATCATTTTAAGCTGTTAAATTACTAGTAGCTTATGTACTTAGACAATATTTCAAAAAAAATAAAACCCCAAAGGCAGTTGATATATTATAATTCCTTTCTCAGTCGTGCGACAGGAATGTCCAATTGTTCTCGGTATTTAGCCACAGTTCTGCGAGCAATGTTATAGCCTTCTTCATTTAATAATTTTTCAATTTTATCATCGGAGAAAGGTTTACTTTTATTTTCCTGATCAATCAATGCGCGTAATTTATTTTTAACCTCCCTACTGCTGACATCTTCACCTGATTGTGTTGAGATACCTTCTGAGAAAAAATGTTTGAGTGGATAAATCCCGAAATCAGTTTGAATGGATTTACTGCTGGCTACTCTTGATACGGTACTGATATCCATACCGATGCGTTCGGCTATATCTTTGAGAATCATCGGTTTTAGTTTATTTTCATCCCCTTCTTGAAAATAATCGTATTGGATATTTATAATGGCTTTCATGGTATTCAATAGGGTAGCTTGTCGTTGCTTGATGGCATCTATAAACCATCTTGCTGCATCTAGTTTCTGTTTAATAAAAGAGACCGTTTCGCGCAATTTTTTATCCTTTTTTTTACTACTATCGTAAGTATTTAGCATTTCAGAATAAGATCGACTGACTCTTAATTCAGGAGCATTTTTAGCATTTAATGTGAGTTCTAGTGAACCTTCGATATTTTTCAAAATGAAATCAGGCATTAAAAACTGTATCTTACTGTCTTCAGCGCCTGCACCTCCAGGTTTTGGATTAAGTCGAGTAATAATGCCAATGGCATTTTTTAATGCAGTACTGGAAATACCTAATTTTTGTTCTATTTTGGCATAATGTTTTTTAGAAAATTCTTTGAAGCATACCTTAAGTACCTGGTAGGCTAAATCATTTTCACGGTCTTCGAGGCCTCTTCTTTCCAACTGAAGCATCAAACAGGTTTGCAAACTTTGTGCTCCTATTCCTGCAGGTTCAAAAGTTTGAATTTTTTTGAGTAGTTCACTTAATTCAAACCGATCTGTTTCAATGCCTTGCGAAAAAGCAAGATCATTCACGATGGCATCCAAATCTCTTCTAAGGTATCCATCTGCATCGATGCTACCCAAAAGTTGTTTTCCTAAAATATGCTGATGTTCATTCAGCTTAAGAAATCCGAGTTGTGTCAATAACTGTTCGTGAAGGGTGGTACCGATGCTTATGGGATATTCTTTGTCTTGATCCAGAGAGTTGCTCCCATTTCCGGTCATTTTGTATCCGGTGTAGTCATCATGAAGGTAATCTTCTGTATTATGGTCTGATTCTTCTTTTTCTTCAAATGGATCTTTAGGTTCGTCATCTGACGAGGGCAGATCGCCTTCTTCGAGGGCGGGATTTATTTCTAATTCTTCCTCAATTCGAGTATCCAGCTCAGCGGTAGGTACTTGTAAGAGTTTAATAAACTGAATTTGTTGCGGTGATAATTTTTGCTGTAGCGATTGAGAGAGAATGAGTTTTTGCATAATAATCTGTCTGGCCTCAAAATTATTAAATTATATAATTATCTAGGTTAAAACAAGTAAGATTGTCAAATTTTAAGGTCCTAATTTATCATGTAAAAAGCAATTTTTAGTTTGTTTATTATTCAATAAAATACATGTATTCCTTATATGATTTCATCATTCCACTTATTTGTGGTTTTTTTGCTGGATACTTTATATTAAATCATTGTGGAGAATCAAAAAAGAATAAAAATTAAAGCCTTACTGGCATTAGCATCCTTGAGGGAGGAAATTGTCGTCAAAGGATGGGTTCGGACTAAAAGAGGCAGTAAAAATGCAGTCTTCATAGCGATAAATGATGGTTCCACCATACATAACATTCAAGTGGTGGCTGATCCCGAGCTTTTCGGCGAGGATTTACTTAAACGGATTAGCACAGGGGCGAGCATCGCGGTTACTGGTCTTTGGGTGGCTTCGATGGGATCTGGTCAGACCCAAGAGCTGCAGGCAAAAGCTATAACAGTATTGGGTGAAGCCAATCCGGAGACTTATCAGTTGCAGCCTAAGCGGCATAGTTTAGAGTTTCTTAGAGAGATCGCTCATCTACGGCCTAGGACGAACACGATGGGCGCTATTTTACGGGTGAGACATGCGGCAGCATTTGCTATCCATCAGTTTTTTAATGAAAAGGGATTTTTTTATTTTAACAGTCCTTTGTTAACCACCTCGGATGCTGAAGGTGCAGGCGAGACCTTCAAGGTGACCACTTTAAATCTTGAAAAAATACCTTTAGATGAGGCGGGTAAGGTCGATTACCGAGAAGATTTCTTTGAAAAGGAAACTAATTTAACTGTTTCTGGACAATTAGAGGGGGAATTAGCGGCATTGGCTTTATCTGAGATTTATACTTTTGGGCCTACTTTTCGTGCGGAAAATTCTAATACGACAAGACATTTGGCAGAGTTTTGGATGGTTGAACCTGAGATGGCTTTTTATGATCTCAAAGACAATATGAATCTGGCTGAAGCAATGTTAAAATATTTGGTAAAATATACGCTCGATCATTGCCTTGATGACCTCACTTTTTTAGAAAAAAGAGAAATTGAAGAACAAAAAAATAAACCACTTGCCGAGCGAAGCGAGCAACCACTCTTAGATCGTTTGCGTGGTATTTTAGTGAATGATTTTGAAAGAATTTCTTATACTGAAGCCTTTAAAATATTAAGAAATTCAAAGCCTAACAAAAAGAAAAAATTTCAATTTCCGATAGATACTTGGGGTGCCGACTTACAATCAGAGCATGAAAGATTCCTTGTGGAGAAACATTTTAAAACGCCGGTCATTATATATGATTATCCAAAGGACATTAAATCTTTTTATATGCGCTTGAATGACGATAATAAGACGGTAGGGGCCATGGATGTTTTGTTTCCAGGTATTGGTGAAATCATAGGTGGATCGCAGCGAGAAGAGCGTTTGGACGTATTAATAGAACGCATGGAAGAAAAGCAGATACCGGCTGCTGAAATGGATTGGTTTTTAGATACGCGTAGGTTTGGAACGGTGGAACACAGTGGTTTTGGCTTAGGTTTTGAGCGTATGATTCTATTTTTAACGGGGATGTCCAATATCAGAGATGTGATTCCATTTCCACGGACTCCTGGAAATTGTGAATATTAAGCTCTTATTTATTTGATGTTTTTTTATATCTTAATAGGCTATATTTGAGTATAATCATTATATATACCATGCGCTTTATACATTTTTTCGAACAGATTACGATCCTACAGAAACTAAGTTGGGTTTTCGGATGCCTGTTTTTTTGCTGGCTTCTTGAGGCTGGAATACCCTTATTCAAGCACTCATATAATAAATGGAAGCACGATGGTATCAATCTGGTTTTTTTTTCATTTTCTGCGCTCATCAATCTGCTAATAAGCCTGTTTTCAGTAGGCGTTTTTGTTTGGATTGATGTGATGCAGTTTGGATTGCTACATTGGGTGGTATTGCCTATATGGCTTGAGGTACTCATCGCTGTAATGGCTTTGGATTTATTCGGACAATACGTCATTCATTTTATGTTACATCGTGTCAAATGGTTGTGGAAGATTCACATGGTTCATCATAGTGACACCCAAGTGGATGCCACAACAGGCACACGACATCATCCGGGTGATTATCTTACTCGCGAGTTGATGGGATTGTTGACGGTTTTCTTTTTTGGTATTCCCGTTGCCTATTGGGCTTTTTACAGGATCTGTTCTATTTTTTTTACCTATTGGACTCATGCCAACATCACACTTCCTGTATGGTTAGAAAAATCTTTAGCCTTGGTCCTAGTGACACCGAATATGCACAAGTTCCATCATCATTTTGAACGTCCCTGGACCGACCGCAATTTTGGTAACATCTTCTCCCTTTGGGATCGTATTTTCGGGACCTTTATTTATGAAAATCCCAAAGCTATAAAATTCGGACTGGATACTTTAGATGGGCATCGCGATGAAGATCTTTCTTATCAATTGGGACTCCCATTTAATAAGAATATCAAAACAGATGATTAATTAATGCTGCCGTGCTTTATTGAGCTGTGCTTTAAATAAATTAATCTCATTCATCCAAGTTTCTTCATTTTCAGCATCTTCATATAAATTATTTGCTTCTTGGTGGGCTTCAGTTATTTGCATCACCCATGAATCAATTTGTTGATCAATTTGCTCTGCTGACAAAGGTCCATTAATGAATTGTATTTTTCGTGTTTCATAGGTTTCGGTGTATTTTGTCCACCCTCGCGTAAGTTTATCACAGGCAGCAGATTTTTGAGGTAGGCCCCAAGGCCCATATCCGAAAGGTTCGCAATCGTTTCGGGAAGCTCCCCATTGATCTGCAATCGGAGTTACTGGATTGGTGTTGGAAAGAATATTTTCAAAAGCATTGTCAAGATCCCATGGTATGAGATGAAGTTGCAAGTTTGAAGGTTCTTCATACCAATAATAATTATGATTGGTACAAACTCCCTCATTGCAGTACCAATGAAAGGCACCATCATCGTTTCGGATGAGTCGGTCTACCACTGCATATGAAACGATTTCGTTTGTATTCATATAGGCAGAAATGATCTCCTGAAGATCTTCTTCACTGGCTGCAGCTATTTTTTGTCCGAAGTCTCGGATTAAGTCAACATTAGGATGATCGTTTTCGTTGGTCTTGAGCGCATTGACATAATCATCAACGGGATAGGGCATGCCAGCGGAAGAGAGGGGCCAAATTTCCTTGTATAAATTTCCTTCATCATCATCAAAATTTTCTTTAATGAATCGGCTGTCTATTTGTTCGACCAAGGCATAGACCCCAGTGTAGATTCCGTTAATATTTAATCTCGCATGCACCGCACGAGGAGCAGGAACTCCCATTTGCCTAAAAAGCCAATAACCTGCGCGCTCGTGCATTTGAGAGTCATCATTGTTCATTGAATGAAATTGAAGTTTTTTTTGTCCATAAAATTTTTCTGATCTCCCCCCCCAATTGATTTTAATTTTCATGGATAATTTTGTGCAAATTTTTGCGCCAGACGGTTCAAACAAATTGAGTCCATCAAGGCATCCCACAAAGGCACCAATAGAGCCTTTGTATCTAATCCCCACGGGGCTTACGGTGTCTTTTTCGAAAATTAACATTCCTTGAACATATTCTTCAGCTGTAGGATCTGCATTGAGCAGATTTAAATTTTCCTCTGATAGGACCAAATCAAATGTATGTAAACTTTCTTGATCAAAAATATACTCAGAGTCAATATTAAGATAATCCTCGCTGCCATCAGGAGTAATGGTCAAGGGATCTTTGATGTCGCTTTCGGGTATCCCATTCTCTATAATGTCCGAATCGGCTGTAATTTCATCCTCAATAGTTTCAACCTTTGGAACCTCATCATTTTTGCAAGAGATGATGTTAGAAAATAAAATAAAAACTATAAACGCAACTATTTTACTTAGAGATGACATCAGAATAAGTGAATCAAGTCATAAATAATAAAATAAATGATTATAAAGATAACCTTCCCCCATCATTTTTTCTTTTCTTTATAATGATTTATTGCAGTAATGGATTTTTTTCCAATTGCCCCTATGGAGGCATAGTTCATGTAGTCGCTTATCCCGGTACCAAATGAAAAATCGAATTGTAAATTATCTTGTACCAAATACGTAAATCCCACATTAAAGTTGACTATAGGTTCTTTCAAATTTGATAGTATTCCGTAGGGCTTTATATATTGACATGGCTATTTAAACTGAATCCCAATGCAGTGCTATAGGTCAAATCTCCCCTATCAAGACCAAAATAATTTCAAAACCAATAGCCGTATATTCATTGATTTGATGGGAAACAGAAAGTTTATTTATGGTTCCAAATGACCTATGGTTGAGTCCGTAACTTCTTGCCGGTAATCTCGAATGAGAAAGCTAGGCTATATGGGTACGGCTTTGCGCTTTTCTATACAACTGAATTTTGGTTCTTACTTTCTAAATCACTGATACCTTTTATTATTTTTTCTTAAAACCTAATTTGTTCAGTTTGACTGAGTATCTTCAATTCACATCGTCCACTGATTCCCTGCCTAAATAGGGTGGTAGGTGCCAGAAATTGTTGAATAGCAATGGAATGATCTCCTTCAAACCCAATTTGAAAGCCAGCTTCAATTTGCAAAGCACCCTTATCAATGGTTGAATAACTCTCAGTTTGGTCTGGTCGATCAGTGATGATCTGGTCTGATCCTTGATGATTTAGGAGCGCAACAAAGCAAAAAGGAATCCAAAAAATGTATCTTTTGATGACGTGATTCATCGAACTAAAAAAAGGGGTAAAGTGCAGAGTGTTATGATGGACCTCAAATGAATTGCTGCATATTTTATAAATTAAAGGTAAAATAAAATTATGCATTTACCATTGGCACTACTTTTTTCCCAATTAATTCGATCGCATCTTTAAGTTCTTGATGAGACAAACCTGCATTGTCCATTTGAAAACTAAATCTAGAGATGCCTCCCAAACTCTCGCTATGTCTTAATATTTTTTCGGATACTTCTTCAGGACTTCCTATAACTAAAGCACCTTTGGGGCCAATTTGCTGATTAAAATGGCTTCTGGTCACTGGAGGCCATCCACGCTCCTTTCCTATTCGGGTGAAGGTTTTCGCATAGCCGGGATAATAGCGATTTTGAGTAGTAAGACTATCTTTACCAACGTAGCCCAAAGAATGAAGACCGACCTTTAATGTAGCTGGGAGATGTCCTGCCTTTTCACCCGCCTCTCGATATAGGTCTACCAGCGGTCGAAATCGATGGGTTTCACCACCGATTATGGCAATCATGAGCGGCAGTCCCAAGGTTCCTGCACGTACAAATGAGGCAGGGGTACCGCCAACGCCCAGCCAAATCGGAAGTTTCGGTTGTAAAGGACGAGGATAAATAGATTGGTTTTGTAAAGAGGGCCGAAATTTGCCCTCCCAGGTGATGCTTTCGTGATCCCGTAGCTGAAGTAACAAGCCTAATTTTTCACTAAATAACGCATCATAATCAGATAAATTCAAGCCGAATAAAGCAAAGGATTCGGTAAAAGAACCTCTTCCAACGACCATTTCCCCTCTTCCGCCAGAAATAAGGTCAAGTGTCGCGAAATTTTGAAAGACGCGAACAGGATCCGCAGCACTTAATACGGTGACAGCGCTGGTCAGTTTTATGCTTTTTGTTTGTGCTGCCGCTGCCGCAAGTAATAGGGCAGGAGCGGAATCAAGAAACTCTTGACGGTAATGTTCACCAATACCAAAGACATCCAATCCAACTTGGTCAGCAAATTTAATGCGATCTAAAAGTTCTTCTATGGCCAAAGCTGCATTTTTTGGAAGTAAATTTCCTTGATCCAAAGTGGCTGCTGCAAAACTATCTACTCCTATTTCCATTTAATATTTTTTTAGTGATGATGAGAAAAGGCGGTAAGCTCGAAAATAATTTGCAGAAAGCAAACATTTCATTTTATTTAATGGAGGTAAGATAAGAAAGGAGTTTTTCAGGTGATTCTATTGCGTATTTAAAAATTGTAGGGTGTGGGCAACACTTTCAAAGGGACGCTCCTCCATGGGAACGTGTCCTGTTTCCTCCATAATTTGTACTTTTGCATGGGGGAGATACTTTGAAAATCGTTTAGCGTGAGCGACAGAGATCCAATGATCATTCTGCCCCCAAAGAATTAAGGTGGGTGTCGTGATTAGTTGTAGACGCGCAGTATGATCGATCATGGGTTGGTTCGCTTTGGCGATGAATGCTGCTCTATTACCCATTCTTAGGGTAAGATCATGGTATCTTTCAATCAGGGAGTCCGTGATTTTCTCTGTATCAAAATAGACTTCTTTTAGATTTTTTTCAATAAAATATTTTGGTGTGATTTTTCCTACTAATTGATTGATGAGGGGTGTTCTAGCCAGCTTAAAAACGAAAGGAATTTTTTCTACATCATAAAAACCAGCAGGATTAAGAAGTACTAATTTTTTTATTTTGTCAAGGTGATAAGAGGTGTAATACCAAGCGATCTGTCCTCCTAGTGAATTGCCAGCTAAATAAAGGCTATCGATAGCCAATTTGGTGAGAAATTGATTAAGAAAACGTGCATAGTATTCCATACTGTAATCATGATTGGCATTCGGGCCAGTCAATCCGAAAGCGGGCAAATCCATTCTGATTATTCGATGGGATTGAGTCAATACTTTGGTCCAATCCTCCCAGGTATGTAAAGAGGAACTGATACCATGGATGAGTACTATGGGCATACCTTGACCTTCGTCTCGATAATGAACCTTTAAGTCATCTATCCACATGAATTTTGAGGTATTATTGGTGTATTTTTTTTCAATGTATGCTTCGGGAAGGTCTGGAGTAATGCTCATACTAATACCCAACAAGACCAAGCTCACGCTCAAAATTAGACCTATGAAGAAATGCTTTCTTTTCAATATCATACTCGGTTATTTAATACTTTTTTTAAGGTTCATTTTAAATCCATATAACCCTTTTTGGTCTGATATCATACCCCAAAAGAGGCCCAAAAATCAGCTTCCATAGCTTTTTCATTTATTTGAGAATAGATGATTACCTCACGTTTGAAATTGTCATCAGGGGTAATTACCTTTTTCTTTTGACACAAGTGAGGTCTAGCTAATGCTTGTATCGCAGCCACGTCCCACATCGTCCAATGTTTTTTTTCAGGATCTGTTTCTTGCCAAAAACGATCATAATTTTCCCATAAGGTAACCAGATAATCAAAAATGCCCCCCTTGCCTTTGAAGTATCGATCCACTTGTTTTTTATCAAAAACGAGGGCTTTGGAAGTGGTGGCTGTCATGATCTCAAGTTCTAAACCTTGAGTATTTAACAATACATTTAAAGCATTTGGATCATTGTCTGTATTAAATTCTCTCTTACTCCATGTTTGATCTTCTATGTTGTACCAAAGTCCTAGGTAGCAACATCTCAATTTAGGTCGAATACTGGGATCTAAGAGGAGTGCCGAAGCAGTATTGGTGGCGGGTCCCAAGGTCAGTACGGTTAATTTTTCACCTTTAGGCATTTTATGAGCTTCTTCAATGATCAGCTGGGCTGCAGGAGAGGGTTGAGCGCGGAACTGACTGACCATAGGGATATTGGATCCCATAGGATGTATGATATCTGATTTACCCATCAGTGCTAAGAGGTCCTCGTTCATTTGCTGACTGCGACCTACTGAATCATTAGGGGCATTTGCTTGGGTATGCCATTGAGCTGAGCAAAGCCCTTTGATATCGAATCCCGGTTCCACCAAAGCCCTTGCAATAGCAAAAGCATCATCTACCTCGTTGGCTGTATCGGCATCAATAATGAGGCTGATCGGAGTGACGTTATTTTTATTCTTTCCAGTGGTCTCATGGAAGGTAAGCGGACCCAGAAAGCTACCTGCGCACGCCCAAGTTAATTTTTCTAGAAATTTTCTACGGTACAGATCTTTGATCATCTTAATATTAAAATGGATGGATAAATAATTTGAGATACGGAGACCATCAGAAATTGATAAGATACTTTTAAAAAACTAATTATTCTTTTTTTAAGGTGGGATATGTTATCCCAAGTTGCTCCATGTAAGAGTCATATTTTGTTTCATCGTAATAAAAAGGTTTCAGCTTGGGTGCAAAGTTTTCCATAATCATGGTATTTAGGTTTACGGCAGGCTCATCTTTTACGCCAACCATAGGGATGTATTTTTGCTTAGAGGCTTGTTCTTCATCAAAATATTTCCAAGCTTGTGAAACGAGTTCTGGTTTCAAGAGGAGATCAAGTAAGGTCATGGCTTCTACTTGTGCTCCTGAGATGACTCCTTTATGAGCAATGGGTGTAGCCATGGCAATGGCATTAGACCAATGATGACCTTGAAGACCTGGTATATTTGACGGATATCTTAAGGTAACCGTAGGCACTTTCCAAGAAATGTCTCCTATATCGTCTGATCCACCACTTTTGGGTTCCGTGATAGGGAGTCCAATGGGATCTAATGCAACGGCAAGGCCATCGATTTCACTAGGGGAGTTTACTTGTTCTTGTACCACTTTGGCCAAATTCTGGTCGTCATCGCTCCATTCAGGTAATCCAACTTGCAAAATATTTTCATACATCGTTTCAGCGATGATCTTATTAAAATGTCTTGGCCAGGCGGAGCCCAGAATTTTACTAGACAAAGTAGTTTGGGTCATCAGGGCCGCACCTGCAGCGACTTCATTGGCGCGTTCATACATTTGCATGATTTTCGGATACGTAATTTCTCTAAAATAATACCAAATAGAAGCCTTAGAGGGAACAACATTGGGTTGATCTCCCCCATCTGTGATAACGGCATGAGATCTGCCTAAGGGATGTAAATGCTCACGATTGTACTGCCAGCCAATATTCATAAGTTCAATGGCATCAGCGGCGCTCTTAGCACGCCAGGGCGCTCCAGCAGAGTGGGCAGATTCACCCGTAAATGTATATTCGACGGAGATCATACCCGTACCCGAAGCGGGTCCATAGGAGACGCCTAAGTTGTTGCTTACATGCGTAAAAATACATAGATCAACCTCATCAAAATATCCATCTCTGGTATAGTAGGCCTTGGTACCAAGTTGTTCTTCAGCAACTCCTGGCCAAATGACGAGGGTACCTTGTATATTTTCACGCGCCATAATCTCTTTAACTGCAAGAACTGCTATAATATTGAGAGGTGTGCCTGAATTATGGCCCTCTCCATGACCGGGAGCTCCTTTTACGATAGGATCATGATAAGCCACTCCAGGTTTTTGCGAAGCTTTGGGAATACAATCAATGTCACTTCCTATAGCAATCACGGGCTTACCGGAACCCCATTTTGCCCACCAGGCAGTTGGAATTCCTGAGATACCATATTCAATTTCGAAGCCATTATTTTTAAGAATTCCTGTGAGGTATTTTGAAGTTTCAATTTCTTGAAAGCCTAATTCGGAAAAACTAAATACCTTATCCACCATGACTTGGGCCATTTTCGACTTGGACAGTACGTTTTCTCTTACTTCTTTTTTGAGTGCTTTGATTGAGGAATTTTTCTTTTGGGCGGCTACCGATGCAACTATCAAAATAGTGATTACGTATAAGTGTATTTTTTTCATGATTTTTTAACTCTAACGAGGTTCAACCTTTAAGGTAGTCTTTTCTTAGCTTTTTGTGGTATTGATTTTTATTCAAGTGGGTCAAATATTTTGTTGAAGGTAAATGAGATTGTTTACAGGCGAGGGCTGTGAAGGAATAATTCCTCTGATCAATATCTTGTAAAGAAAATGTTCTTCAAATAAATAAAGCCACCATCAAATTGATCAGTACCCATCATATAGATGGGGGCGGTGACATCTTCGAGATTTCCCTGTACGTTAAGGTCTTTGATCTTAAAAGTCATGTGCTGCCAGTCTTCATTGAGTGAATACGGCATATCAAATCCAAATGAAACATAATTATTGATTAACGTCCCTTCTGTATAATAACCCGTTTGAAATCCTAAATTAAAGGAGGATTTTGTAGTTCCTTTGATATCGAAATGAAGCTTTCCATTTTCGAAAAGTGATAAATTTTCTCCTTGGCCATTTCCTTGAATTTCAATGCCGGCACCCCACCAAGCGCCTGTTCCTGACTGCAGGATAATGACACCCTTTTCCGATATTGTTAATTGACAAGTACCTTCCCAAACATTTAATTTTAGAGGGGCGCTGGGATGGCCTGATTGTTGATTAAGAGCAGCATGACTGATAATGTATGCTTGCTCGGTTACCTTGTCGCCTAGCTTGCGAGTAGTATTTATTTTTGTAATTTCGTAAATGCCCAGGTCCTCTTGGGTCGGGGGTGGAAGTACTCCATGCATCATCGCTTTAACATTGCCCTCATGACTTTTCTTAATGGATTTTCCATTTCGAGTAAGTCCGGCATAATTACCGGCATCTACTGCCTCCCACAAGGCGTACTTAGCGTGACCCTCTAGGGTAAACAATCCAAAATGATTTTCTGATCCTGTTGGATTTGCTCTGTCTTTCCACTCCTCATCAAAGGCCTCAAAAAAGAAGCAGGTAATACTCAATTCCTGAGTCCATTCGTTGACTAACTCAAAATACTTCTTTTGCTTGTATTCATCAGCGGCTTTTGAACCATTTGATCCGTAATTAACAGAGGCAGTAGTAGCCCAACCCGTTTCTCCTATGTGAATGCTTTTATTGGGATTTAGACCTTCAGTATAACTGCGTGTTTGCTCATATTGTGTTTGGGCATAATTTTTTGCTCTCAGCATAGCCGCATCTATCTGTTCTTGTGGAGATAATGTTTGTCCATCTTTGGGAATGATCCAAAAATTAGGATTGTAATGCGTATCATGAAAGGGATAGGTATGTAAAGAAATAAAATCTACCGCCTTAATAAGTTTTTCTAAATCGGGGGTATGATAACTTTCATTACCTCCCCCCCATGATTCAAAATTATCCGAACTCGTAATCCATAACTGCTCTGGTAATGTTCCCGTTTCCTTGAGATTTTGTAAATAGTTTACCCATTTTAGTATGATGCTTGGAGTCACGTAGTACTGCGATGCCCAGTGGACCATAGATTCATTGCCCACGGCGATCATTTTGATGATATTAGGGTATTTTTTAGCCCATTCGACGGCCTTTGCGATCTCTTGGGTATTTTGAATGAGATTGCCTTGACGGTGGTCGATCTCAGTTGTCCAAGCACCTTTACATTCGATCCAAGCACCTAGCATTACGTACATTTCAAAAGCAGGATCTTCTTTTTTCATCAGACTGATGGCCTCAAGTAAGCGAGAGGTCTCCTCAAATAATTGGGTATTGTAGGTTCTAATCAATTTTATTCCCATTGCCTCAAGAAGCCGCATGTCTTCTTTTATTTCGTTTATTGTGGGGGCAATGGTTCTTGTGTCATGGCGATAACCACCGTAAGAAATCGCAGGATAGTCCTTATTTCCTAAAATTTGGGATGCGGTTACGAACGGGATTGGAGATTTTTTTTGGCTACAATGTACACCGAGGATGACGATTGATCCTACATAACATAAGATCAAATAAAATTTTGATTGAATCATGAGCTACAAAATTGCAGTGTTTTTTGATTTGTTGAATAAAAATTTCCAAAAAACCCGAGTCTTATTTTTAGAGAGTCAAGAAGAGGACTAAATCGAAAGAATAGATTCATGATTTTTTTGTGAAGTGCTAAAATATTTTGACCAAAAATTTATGAAAAGGCTATTTTTTGATATTTAAATTGAAATTATTGGCGTTACCTTACTTTTTATTCTCAGGGTTTCAGAATAAAGCTAAAAAGTGAAATTTATTCCTAGTGAAATGTATTTAAAAACAGATCTTGGTTAGCCAATTGGTTCCAATGCAGCAATGATTTGAGACTTGAAGTATTCTAATTTTCAGATTTTGATCATCCTTGAGTAAGGTAGGGGTTCATTAAGTGGTTTAATGATTTCCTGATTGTATTTGAACATTTTTAATTTTTCTTGGCAAAATTTAATCATTCATTTTCATTTATGATAGCATTACTATTATATTTGCTAATTAAAATAACTAAATGCAAGATTTATTTACTTCTTTCAGTCTCCAAGTCAATAATAGGGTCTATATAAAGAACCCAGAATCCAGTGCTTTGGGGCGTAAGATTGTTGAGTCTAGTATTAATTTGATTGATGAAGTAGGATTTGAAGCTTTCACTTTTAGAAAATTAGGATTAGAAATACATTCCAATGAAGCTTCGATTTATCGATATTTTGAAAGTAAGTACAAACTATTGCTGTATTTGACTTCATGGTATTGGTGCTGGATGGAATATCGAATAGCCTTCGGTTTGGCCAATATCCCTGCTCCTGAAGAACGCTTAGAAAAAGCGATTAAATTACTCACTGAAAATATCGAATTGGATGGGAGTTTTGAGCATATTAATGAATATAAACTCAATAAAATTGTCATTGCTGAGTCCTCTAAATCTTACATGACCAAAGAAGTGGATCAGAATAATAAAGAAGGTTTTTTTGCGGGTTATAAGCAATTGGTAGGAAGGGTGAGCGACATCATATTAGAAATTAATCCAACCTATAAATATCCCCACATGCTGATATCCACTCTTATTGAAGGGGCACATCATCAAAGATTTTTTGCACAGCATTTGCCACGTCTCACCGATGCGGTCAATGGAGAAGATGCTATTATCGAATTCAGTAAGGAGGCAACATTTAAAGCCATTGGTGCCAAATGCCCAACTAAATAATTAGTTATGATTAGGTTGACTCAAAATAGAATTTTTTTTATGAGATTGGCTTGTTGCATGTTTGGTCTTTTGATTTTTTTCAAGGCGGTTGATTCGAATAATGCAAGAAATGTTCATATCGATCTCTATGAGCAAGAAGAGAAGGATATGGAAGAATCTCAAGAGGAGAGTACTCATAAAATACCCGTTTCGAGTACATTTATTAAAATCAAAGACTTGACAATACGGTCTTTGAGATACCTTACATATATATTTGAATATCGCTACCAAAATCCTTTAGTTGATATATTGATACCACCACCGAAGTAGCCGGCAGTTTATCTCAAAGCAGGCTTTTTATTAAGATCTTGATCAGACAGCAGAGATTTTAAAAGTGAGCTTTTATTTTGTAAAACCTTAAATATTAGTAAATTAATTATGAATAATCATATGCAAAAATTGAATAATAATGGATTTTTTCAAAACCTAAAATATGACTTTCCGGCAGGTATTGTTGTGACTTTGGTGGCCATTCCTCTTTGCCTAGGTATTTCATTGGCTTCGGGGGCACCCTTGTTCTCCGGACTTGTAGCGGGAATTATTGGCGGTGTGATTGTCGCTCTCATTAGTGGATCTGCATTGGGGGTAAGTGGTCCTGCAGCTGGATTAGCAGTTATTGTATTTGCAGCTATCGAAGAGTTAGGATCTTTTGAGACTTTTTTACTGGCTGTTATTGTAGCGGGAATCGTTCAGATAATATTAGGCCTATTAAAAGCGGGTATCATTGCTTATTTTTTTCCATCCTCTGTGATCAAGGGAATGCTCTCAGGTATTGGTATTGTAATTTTTTTAAAGCAAATTCCCCATGCCTTCGGCTATGATGCAGATCCGGAAGGAGATTTAGGGTTTTTTCAAAAAGATGGTCAAAATACATTGAGTGAGTTGACCGTAATCTGGGATTATTTCAGTCCGGGTCCGGTCATTATCTCTATTTTATCACTTTTGGTTCTGATCACATGGGAACAAGCTTTTGTGAAAAAATATACTTTCTTCAAACTGATCCAAGGTCCACTGGTAGTAGTGAGTTTGGGTGTTGGTTTGAACTTGTTGTTTCGAAATTGGCCCGATTTGAATTTACTAGTCACTCAGGTAGTAGATATCCCAGTTGCTAATTCTTTTGGTGAATTTCTAGGACAATTTGCATCCCCTGATTTCACGCAGTTGGGAAATCCGCGAATTTATATTTTGGGAGTGACCATCGCTGTAGTCGCCAGTCTTGAGACCTTATTATGTCTTGAAGCGACTGATAAATTAGATCCTTACAAGCGTGTGGCTCCCCCTAATAAGGAGTTGGTGGCTCAAGGGATCGGTAATTTGGTTGCTGGATTCATTGGGGGGCTTCCATTGACGCAAGTCATTGTGAGAAGTTCTACCAATATTCAATCGGGAGGTAGAACCAAAGCATCCTCATTTTTTCATGGAGTTTTGATGTTGATATGTGTAGTACTATTACCGGGGGTGATCAATTTGATCCCTTTAGCGAGCCTTGCAGCCATTCTATTGGTAGTGGGTTATAAGTTGGCCAGTTTCAATGTAATTAAACAAGTATACAACATGGGTCGAGCGGAATTTATCCCCTTCGTTGTGACCATTTTGGGGATTGTTTTTACGGACTTATTGACAGGGATATCCATTGGACTCGTATTGGCCATATTTCATATTTTATGGAATAATTATAATGCGGCTTACTTTTTCGATTTTGATGCGTATGTGCCCGGTGAGCCCATTAAAATTCAACTGTCTGAATCTGTTACTTTTCTGAATAAAGCAGGGATTTCAAAGGCCTTAACAGAATTGCCGGACGGTAGCAATGTGATAATTGATGCCAGAAAAACAGTAAGTATTCATCCTGATGTGATAGAGATCATTTCAAATTTTGAATTAACTGCCGAAAACAGGGATATTACTGTGAATTGGACAGGTTTGGTTCAGGAAAAAAATAAAAATGCTCAAAATAATTTATTTGAGACCATAAAAAACACAACACAATAATTGAAACTAATGAAATTTAAATAAAAGATTATGATTAATAATATTGACAATACGGGTGTACAGACTGCAGAAAGTCAGGCCTCCCTTACTCCAGAAATGGCTATTGAATTATTGAAAAAAGGTAATCAGCGTTTTGTAGCCAATCAGACTATTCAAAGAGATATTTCAACGCAAGTGGCACAAACAGGAACTGGTCAATACCCCTTTGCTGCTGTTTTGGGCTGTATTGATTCGAGGGTGCCGGCAGAATATGTTTTTGATCAAGGAATCGGCGACATATTTAATGCGCGCGTAGCAGGAAACTTTGTGAATACCGATATACTAGGCAGCTTAGAATTTGCTTGTAAAGCGGCAGGTTCTAAGGCAATTGTAGTTATGGGACATAGTAGCTGTGGAGCGGTGAAAGGAGCCTGTGATCATGTAGAACTCGGTAACTTAACCCATATGCTTTCTAATATTCAGCCAGCCATAGATTCGGTCACGGGACACTATGAAGATAAAAGTTCAAAGAATGCTGCTTATGTACAAGAGGTCGCTGATAGAAATGTAGCCCTTACTGTAGCGAAAATTAAAAGTGACAGTCCAGTACTGAATGAACTCTACGAAAATGGAGAAATAGATATTGTGGGAGCCATGTACGATGTGCATACTGGAGTGGTGTCATTTATATAATTTCTATGCGTATTGGTCCAAAGATTAAGCTCCTTACACTGCTTTTTTTTACTACCTCCTCGGCTTTTTCTCAGTCAGATGAAATAGGAAATTGGCTGATGTATTTTGGGCAAAATAAGATAAAGGAACGTTGGAGTCTTCATACAGAAGTTCAACACCGTAATCATACGCTCGCACCAGTCAATATCGAGCAGCTCTTGTTACGAGGAGGGTTGAATTACCATTTGGCTCCTCATGTTTTAGTGACGGCAGGGTACGGTTATGTGACTTCTTACGATGAAGCGGACTCTAGTACGCCTTTGTCCAAAGAACACCGTGTATGGCAGCAGTTTATTTTAACTAATGCAGTAGGGCGTGTCAAGTTTGAACATCGCTACCGCGTGGAGCAGCGATGGGTCAGTGGTGATTATAAAAATCGTTTGCGTTATCGATTGATGTTGACGGTGCCACTCAATCAGAGGGTAATGGAGCCAGGAACGGTATTTTTAGGGATCTATGATGAAATTTTTGTGAATACCGAGCAAACATTTTTTGATAGAAACAGATTATATGGAGCTTTGGGATATCAATTTAAACCAGAGTTGGCTGTACAGGTTGGTATGCTTTATCAAAGAGTCAATGCTTATGGTAAAAAATATTTACAGCTGGCTCTGATATATAATCCAGATTTAAGGAAGAACTCAAAGAATTAAAAAAAGAACCTTACATCTGAATTTTTATATTTATCGTGTGGTGAGTTTCCCGAGCATCTCATCTAAATCGGAACGACCCATATAATGACCTTGCTTAATCACGGCATCAATCTTTTGCGTATTTTTAATGTCGATTAATGGATTGGCATCTAAAATCAGAAGGTCCGCCCACATGGTTTCTTTCACTGCACCTAACTCATTTTCTAGATGGAAGTATTTAGCTGGATTAATGGTAGCGGTTTGTAGCGCCTCCAAGGGAGATAGACCAGCCTTCACCAATACCTCTAATTCTTCATGTAGACTTCTACCTGGAGTGAGGTAATCAATAGGACAATCAGTTCCAGCCATTATTTCAATACCGGTGCGGTGCACTTGGCCCACCATGTTAGTAAACCACTGGGTATACGTTTTATTGAAGGGAGTGGGTTTCGTAGCGAGCAGCTGCTCAATTTCATTTTTCCAACTTCGTTCAATCGCTTGTGGTAAATATTTAAAAGTCTCTTGCCATTCGGGACTGGCAAAAGGTCTTTCGGTATATCCAGTAGCCAGAGCTAAGGTAGGTATTTGCCAGGTATCATTCTTGGCCAAAACATCGAGTACTTCTTGTGCCCTTTGAGGGTCGTAATTTGCAATGGCTAAGGGTCTTTGTAAGGCATGTATTTTGGAGCGGAGAACTCCGCCAATATCCTTTTTCCCCAGCGCCAGAATCTCTTGACGTTGTGCTAATAATTCATCTGAGTTAGTGGCACATGAGAGTTCGAGATTTCTCATATGTTCCATGCTGTTCAGACCCGCATTGGAAGCTGAAATAACATCCATGCTCAACGGTACATGACCGCTTACATTTAATCCTTTTTCCTTCGCTAATCGCATAATCTCCTTAAACTGGTCAGGTGTGAGCATTTCATAGGCCTTGAGTAGATCTACGCCTATACTATCTAACTCATTTACTTTATTACGGACATCGGAAACCGTAGCTAAACCTACCGATAAGGGTGGGTGCTCATGATCACTTCCATCGTACACATTGGGCATCCCGTCGAGCAGTGGACCTGCGATCATTACGCGTGGGCTGGAAGTAGGATTTTGAAGTGATTTCCTTTTCCATGCACTTGTAAAATTAATTTCACCTCCTGTATCCCTGACACTGGTAATGCCATAAGCCAAAAAGAGATCAAACATACTAGGGGCCATCTCTTCTATATAGGCAAAATGTACATGAGCATCCCATAAACCAGGCATTAAAAATTTATCTGTACCATCTATGAGCGTGTTCTTTGATGACAGATTTATTTTATCAGCAGGGAGGACTTGAAGAATTTTACCTTCTTTGATGATGACTGTTTGATGTTTTATTAGGCCTACTTTGGGGTCAATGATGGATATATTATCAATGCATAATGCATCTTCAAAATAGGAATTGGGCGTATTACAACGGGTTGCTATGAACAAAAAAAAGCAGAGAAAGAAACTTAAATATTTCATATCCATCATTATTAATTAGTAAAACATACGGGAATCTATCTAATTATCATTTCGAGGAGCACTTATTTTTTTGTTATAGTCCTTGAGTGTTGATCCAGTTATTGATTTTCTTTTCAAGCACAATCAAAGGAAGACTGCCTGTTTTAAGCACTTGATCGTGGAATGCTTTAATATCAAATTTATCACCTAATTTTTGTGTCGCTCTGGATCTCAATTCTTGGATCTTGAGTTGACCTATTTTATAGGAAAGGGCTTGTCCTGGAGTGGCCATATAGCGCTCAATTTCTGAAACGATGGAGGCTTCAGACTCCGCTTCATGATCGAGAGAATACTGAATGGCTTGTGCTCTAGTCCACCCCTTTCCATGAATACCGGTATCTACTACCAACCGGATGGCTCGGTGCATTTCCATACTGAGCATACCAAAATATTGAATGGGATCTTGGTAAAGCCCGAGTTCACGGCCCAAGGATTCGGCATAAAGTGCCCAGCCTTCAACGAAAACCCCAAGACTTTCAGGATGAAGAAATGCGGGTAACTGTTTATTCTCTTGTTGAAGCGAGAGCTGGTAATGGTGACCAGGAATGGCTTCATGCAGAAATAAGGCTTCATCGGCATATTTATTGTAGCGTGAGACGTCAGGAATAGGCACATAGAAGATACCGGAACGTGAAGCATCTTTTGATCCAGGGACATATTCTGCACTGGCAGAAACCTCTCTAAAAGCTTCTGTACGCCTTACTTTAAAGGTTGCTTTGGGTTTCAAGTTAAAAAGGGCGCTTAAGGAATCTGCCACTCGCCGTTTAATCTCATCAAAATGGTCAATGACTTGTTTTGGTTGGGTGAATGGCATTTGTTCTGGACTGTTTCTGATAAATTCAAAAAAGTCTTTAATGTCCCCATTAAAACCCATACTTTTTTTGGCATCCTCCATTTCGGACAAAATACGATCGACTTCTGTGAGTCCTATGTTATGAATTTCATCAAAGGTGAGATCGGTTGTCGTATGAAGACGAACCAGATATTGATAGGTCTCCAACCCACCGGGCAGACTTCCCAGACCTGAGGTATTTCGAGATTTAGGTAAGTATTCATTTTTTAAAAAAGCTCTTAACTCTCGGTATTTGGGTTTAAGCTGTTCATTGATCATGTTGCTATATGCCGTGGCCAATCGATCTCTTTCCGCTGAACTGAAATGGGTGGGCATACTTTTAATGGGGGTATAGAACAAATGACTTTCAATAGATTCCGTGATGAAAGGTTCCAACTGAGGGAGTACTTTTTGAACCAGAGATTTTGGTAAAACGATGCCTTTGCTCATGCCCAATTTCATTTTGATGATACAGGTATCTAAAAAAGTGAGGTAATCGGTCGTGCGCTGTAACCATTGATCATAATCTTCAATGGTTTCGAAAGGATGTACACTGTTGCCGGCCGCTAATTGGGCAGCATATAAGTGTAAGGATTGAACTTGTATTAGGGGCATTAACTCGAAGCTGGGCAGGTTGTACATGGGAGAGGCCATGGTGACAAGAGGTTGCAAAAGTCCTGCTCTTTTGATGGTACAATCCCATTGCATGGTCTGTATGCTGAGCCATTGACTGGAAGTTACGGAGGTAGCGTCAAAAGTATCTAAAGTATCTAAATACAGGTCATATTGTCTTTTTAGATAATCCTGATAATCAGATGAAATATAATTTGCAATTTTATTATTGTAGCTTGTTTCGCCTGCCTTAGTAGCTTCAATAGGATTGATCTGCTGTTTGAAGGTATGATAAGATTGAAAGATATCATCGATAGAACGGAAACTATTTTCTGATGTATTACTATGATGGCACCCTAAAGTGAATAATAGACTTCCGACAATGAGGAAATAAAGTAGATTAGATTGAGTCAATAATAAAGATTTTAAAAATTTCATAGATCAATATAAGCATTTTTTGAATTTTAAGGACCTTATGGTCTCCTAGTTCTTCTATTGATCTTCTTTAAGATATGCGGGTGGGTTCGATTTGGTTATTTGAAGCTCTGTGAAATAGCCTGGTGCGTTGGCTTTTTTGGCCGTTTTCATTAATTTGGAAAAGATCCTTTTTTTATCAATAAGACTAATGGTCCTTAATTCTCCACAGAGTTTGTTGAGGTTTTATTTCATCAAATGAGATAAAATATAAGAGGTTATCCAAGGCAGACAACTAATAAATTTGAGAGGGATATGCTGATTGCTATACATACACCCTCAAATTTCAAATTTTTCTTATTCCTTAATTATTTTGGTATTGTAAATTTGACTTGATTGGTCTTGAATTTTCATTAAATAAATCCCTTTATCTAATTTACTGATGTCTATTTGGGTCTTTTTGGATGACATTATTCTTTTCCCAGAAAGCTCGAATATCACCGCTTTAACAAAATTGTTGATGTTGATCTGAATCTGATCTGTTGCCGGGTTTGGATAAAAGAGGTTATTCTTTTTATTTATACCCAATGCAGTATCATCTTCTGGTGTGACATTTATTGCCATGTCTGCAGTAGCGGTCAAGGCACCATCGAAAACCTCAATACTTAATGTGAATAGAGGTGTAATAGTGTAATCTACTTCACCGCTTTTGGCCACAGTCAATTTGCCATCTGTACTTCCTAAGTCGAAGGCATCTCCCGTATTGCCACTTTTAATGGCATAGGTAAGTGCATCACCATCCGAATCACTGGCTGTAATGGTTCCTACCAATGTACCGTCTGCCGCTTTATTGGCTACTGAAAAAGTAGCCGCCGAGATGGTTGGAGCTGAATTATTTATTTCACCTGAGTTGAGTGAGGCCAGGCCATTCCACTCAACTTCAAAAAGATTGGCCCCCTTTGATCCCTCATCGATCCACATGGGACCCTGACTATCCGATATGTAGGCTTTGTCACCATCAATGAATATACCATCACCTCTCGATATCCCTACAGAAGCGGGTATGGTAATGTCATGAGTTAATGTACCTTCAGTTGTGTATGCATACAAATATTGATCGCCATTGGTAACGGTGCCACAAAATACAAGTAGCGCTTGTTCGTCAGTATCATAAAACAATCCACTGGGCGAATTGAGGACTGAAAATGAATTGATCTTAGTCACGGGGCAGATACTGGGATTGACACAGTTGTCAACAGCAAGATCTACTTCATGGATCTCTTTATCTTCTTGAATACCCACATAAAAATAGCCATTGGTAGGATTGAAAGCGATGGCTTCTATGCCCTTATCGGTGGGTGTACTGATATCGATATTGGCCAAATTCCATTGCTTTTTGATATCTCCTGTGGCGAGTTCGATTTGATAAATGTAGTTGTATTCATCTCCAACATAGATATAAGTTTCACCTCCATCAGGACCAAATGTGAGGCCTTCCATGTCTACTTCATGATCTATGATTACCCCATTAACTTTTGAAGCATTTGCTGTATTAGAAATACCATAATAGGGCCAGCGTTCCTCTATTTCATCTGAGGCTAATCCTGCTTTGATGATACTTTTGGGATAATAACTAATATAATCATCTTGGTTGGCTGGATGCACACCATTAACGGCAAAATAAGAATTGCCCGACACAACCACACCACTGTTTCTAAAGTAGGTATCTATGCCTGCACCATCACCAATGGTTACTGTTTCAGCAGTTGCTAGAGCAAAGGTGTTCAATACATTGGGTGTCCAAGTGATTTCAGTAACAGTGGATCCATCATCTCCTTCTAAGACATTAACAGTAATGGTGGCACTCGCACTTAATGCACCATCTGAAACCTGAATGTTCAGGCTGAAGACAGGATTGGTTGTATAAGCTACTTGGGTACTTGTGGCTACGGTCAATTTCCCATCTGTACTTTCTATAGCAAAGGCATCTCCGGTATTGCCACTGGTTATGGAGTACGTAAGCGCATCACCATCCGTATCACTGGCCGTGATCGATCCTACCAGCGTACCGTTGGCAGCGCCATCGGCTACGGAAAAAGTTGCCGCAGTGATGGTTGGAGCAGAATTATTTGTTATGACTTCATCGTATGAGGCACCGGCATATCTGGCTATTGCATCAGTTTTTAATTGACCGGTCTTCACCTCCAATAACCCAGGAATATCATTGATCTTCCCTTTCCATGCTCCGACCAATAAAAATCTTTGATCAAAAGTAACGGCATTATTGCCTGTGCTGCTTACCTCTAGGGTATGTGCATGATAATGGAAGCCAAAATCATCACCATGATCATGTCCTCCGTATTCGTCCAACGCGATACTGTATCCCTCCATCGTACCGTAATTTTCTTCATACCTACCAAACAAGGCCACTCCGTCATAGGCCATACCAATGAGGGGTGGGTGGTTGCGTCCTTCGTAATCAATGAGGTTATAAAGGTTGATTCCATTCTTACTGTAAGAATGACCATCAGCATGGTAGTGCAACTCCATTCCTCTGCCTACATGTATTCCTCCGTGAGTGATTTCTGCCGCATTTGAAGCATGGAGCAAGGTATTGTTTAAAGAAGGATATATCGGAACGCCATCCACAGCTACACCATTTGAGCTCAGACTGGCATAATTATACACGGTTTGGGTAGTTGCACCGGCATCTTCTCCCAAATCTCCATAGGCACTCAAATCATTATCAGACAGCGCATCTATCAATCCATAATTTTTGAGAGGTACTTTCATCAAATAAGAAGCCCCCTTGGTAGTTCGGGTCACGGATTGCTCTTCATATCCTCCGCCTTCACCATCTCCAGGAGGTCTGCTGACATTAATCAATTGATTGGGGCGAGTAGAAGCAGCAAAGCTTGCAGTTACTAAAAATGGATGGGGTACTCCATTGTCATCTGTGGCATTGGTGAAATACACGTATTTATTGGTGCGGTCGCCTAAGGTAGCACCATATACATCTGTGGAAGCAATGGTATGCGAGAGCATATTTTCACGTAATGCCAAATAAAATGCTTTTGGATACCGCAGTTCTGCTCCTGCATTGGTTAACGTAGTTTCTATGGCATCGAGCATGCTAGAAGCTGCGGTGGCCGCTGCAGTCGTTGCATCTAACTGTGCATGGTAAGCATTATCAAGGTCCTTACTTAAATCTGAGAAACCGGTTGAGGTCGGATTGATACTTTCTGGAAAAGCAGCCCAGGAATTGGGCTGATAGGAGGTGGATGCAGGGTTAAAATCAGAACCAGCTTCAATTTCAAGATCAATTAAATCATTGGGATCTGCCAAAAAGAAAGAAGAGGCATCTGCTGAAGCACTGGTCCACTCCAGAGAGGTACCATTGATTTTTAAATATTTATCAGTCCATGTAGTGACTTCAGTAAAACTAGAGGAGCTGGTATTATATTCATATTTACTACTTGCGGTAATCGTTGCTGTACTGGCATTGGTACTAAAAGTAATTCCTAAATACCCGGTATTATCTGCATCAGCAATATAGTAAGTACCTCGATCACTTAAAATAGCAGTATTATTGTCATTGGCATCCAAGGCATAATAGCTGTGGATAAATGAATTCAGTCGATAGGTCCCACTTAAGGAGGTCGCAGAATTATCCAAAGGAGCGTTGAGATCTACCATTTGGAAGATACTACGGAGCATCGAACCATAAGTAGCTCCAGAAGCGTACAGATTGGCAATGGGAGTCATCGATAAGGTTGAAATATATGAATCACCGCTGAAGGTGACCGCATTGGCTTTGACGGCATCCAAGAGGATCATGTACTTTCTATTCTCAATGGAGGAAAGTGCACTCGGGGTCCAAGATTTCTCAAAGCTGACTTCGAGAATTTCTCCAAAGGATTTAGGGCCGTAATAGTCTATGTCCTGGCCTATGCCGGCCCAAGAAGTAAGAATAAAGAGTAAAGTGATTATATTTTTTTTCATTTCTAAAAAAGTTATCGGATTGATCGTTTGCAAAATCCTATGGTTTTAGATTGGAAGCTAACAAAATTTTACATCTTTCATTTATAAAAAAAGTCTTACTTCCTTATAGAGGCAAGACTTTTTTCAAACGGTTATTTATATATTACGCAATTATTCTGCAGCCACTGCCATCATCATGCCCGTCGCATCGAAAAAATCACCAGCAGCAAAGATTTGACCATCTTTCATCTCCATCCAATGGTATGCGCTCAAGGCGAAAGATTTACCTGTTTCTTTAGACTGACCTTTCCAGGTTCCATACACACGTACGCCCCCGTTAGCCTTGAGGGTTTCATTATCAACTCCTGGAAGCCAAACAGCATCCTCAAAACTCACATTTTCGAATCCATTCATATAGAATTCACCCTGACCCAACATTTGTTCTTTGCCTCCTTCACCTACTCCGTACATGGGAGAAGTGTGCGTTACACTGTCATGGATCATTGATGCATACAAATCAAAGTCTGTGTCTCCTGTAAAAGTCATCATAAACTTCTGAGCGATCGCTAGATTTTCTTTGTACAACGCTAGGTCATCAACTTCGGCTACTGCAGGTGCCTCGGCTGGAGGCTGACACGAGATTATCGCAACTGACATTGCGAGCATTAGCAATAAATTTTTCATAATTGTTTGTTTTAGTTTGTACAAAGGTAGCGCTAATTTTAGTTAAAACATGAACTATTTTGGTTTAAATAGGGATGTTTAGGTAGATCAGGTATTTTTGAATATTACAAAGAGTATTTTTTTCTCCAATAGTGGTAACGATAACATGAAAATTCCTAATAAAAAAAATCCAGCATAATACTGGATTTTTAAGTTGTCTAAAAGTAAATCTATTCGGATGCTGGAAGCTTTCCAGAATAGATCCAAAATTTTTGAATCAAGTTATCTTTAACACCTACGGCCGCAAAATGGCGTTCGGAAACCTGCTGACCTTCAATGGTCATGTCTACCATATAGGCATTGTGTATCCATTGCATCCCATTGCCGTTGGGATCGGTGACGGCTGTGGCCCATTGTTGTCTGAATTTGGGATTGGCAGCGGTTAACCAGCCTTCTAGAAATCCCTTTAAAGCCTCTTTTCCTTTAATGTATTCGCCTTCAGGGCCATTGATTTCGATATTATCTGCGGCCAGTGACATGATTTTATTTATTTCCTTAGTATTGTGGTACTCGACCCATTTGGCCCAGACATCTATGGCTTCATCGGAGCCTAAGGCCCATTTTACAGATTCATTGCCTGTCATAAAACCAACGGTTTTGGGAGCTTCAAAGGCTTGGATAGTTTCTATTTTTTTGTCTTGCTCTCCGCAGCCAAAGATTATTGCGCTTAATAAAAGTAAGATTAGGTTTTTCATAGGTTTGTATATTGTATTTAATGGGATATTTAAAGATATGAATATTAAATAGAAGTGAATAAGGATCAATAAATTAAATATCTATCCAATTGGTCAATTATTTGGTTAAATCAAAAAGTAAAATAATTTATAGCCTTCAAAATAATTTTTATTGAAATATAAAAAATAAAAATACTAGAAATAACAAAGAAAATAATTATCAGAATTTTTTTCAATTTAATTACAGATAAGGAGGATAAGTTAGCTTGGAATTATTCTTATTGAATTTAATATCATATTAAAAAAAGGAAAATATTTTATTTGACATTTTTCAAATACCGCTGCGTCAAATGAGATGTAAGAATTTAATCCTGATTCGATAAATCCATGAATGTTGTAAATTTTTATTTTAAAACTCTCTTCATTCCATGAAAATTCCCTTTTGAAATAATATTTGCCTAACAGTTTTTCCTTATTTTCAGAAATTATTTGGTAATCATTAAAATTATTAGCCGTAATACCAAAGTAGTATTTTTGTATTTTATCTAACTGAATTATCTTTTTTGTTTTTTTAATTTGAAAACTGATTGAAGGGCGATATTCTTCAAATAAATCTTTATACCCATTTTCAAAATCTCCGAACAAACGGATGTTAGAATTATCAATAATTGAAAAAGTCCAATTTTCAGGGACTAATATTGATATACCCAAATTTGTATTATAATAGCTTACCAGATTGATTTTATCATTCATAATTTTTCTCAATTATGAATCTAAAAGATTCTAATGCATCATTAAAAACAGCTTTATATATATCCATTTCTTGTGCTACGCAAATCATAGAGATTGAAAATAAAACATCGTCAATTTTAAGGAAAATATGTTTTTTATAAAACTCAGAATTGATTTTGTCATCATGATAAATAAAGTCCTCAATAAATGCAGGCTGTTGATCAATATTTTTATTTGATGAAGATATATTATTGGTTATCTTATATTCTTTTTTTAATAAATTAGAACTTTTTGATAAAAGTTGGTTGTCCTCGCTTGAATTAGGGAATAGAGTCATAATGATTTTTGCATCGAGTATTTTAACTTCATTTTCATCATTCAACTCGTTAATATAAACAACTGTATTCTGATTTTCATTATACTCTTCCCATCCCACAGGAAGTAAAAACGAAATACTTGTTTTTTTGTTATAAAAGTGTAATTTTTCCAATTTCTTGATTCTAGTATTACTTACCTTTTTTCTTTCGGAAAGTATCAACATCGATAAGGTTTAACTTTACAATGTTTTTGTTGTTTACCTCTACGTAAGTTAGCATATCGTTATCTATTCCAGCTCTTAGAGCGTCTTCTATGGCTAAATCAACATATTTAGATGTCGATGTGACAGCGGCTTTAATGTCTTTATCTTCAGATTTTTTGATTTTGCTATCAATCATTTTTTGAAGTTTATCTTGCTTTACTAATTCCTTTGCTTTCCAACCATAAAACCAGCCTCCTGTAGTAACGAGCTTGCCTTTTTTATTGCTGTAAGCTTCAACGTGAGGTTTAAGTTCATTCATGATATTCCTTTTAACTGTAGCTTGAGTTGATTCATCTGGATCTGGCGTCCTATCATCGTGAGCGATTATTTCTTCAGGTTTTTTCTCTTTACCCCACCAGGTGAGTGCATTTTTAATAGCATTTTTAACAGCTATTCCTATTTCTTTTATATCAATTTCCACTCCAAGACCAACTCCACCACCAATTCCAAGAACAAGTGCAAGTTTTCCTTTTATTACGAGTTTACCATTTTTAAATGAAAATTCCCCTTCAACATTTCCACCAGCACCTAATGCTCCCTCTAATTCACCTGAGACCTTGAAGAGGACTTTTCCATTTACGGTGAGGCTCGTATCACCACTAACCTTGCCTGAAACACCTGCGAGGGCCTCTAATTTTCCTTTGGCCTCAATACCCTCAACTCCTACTCCAAACTTACCTTCCATGCCAGCTTTGGCACCTGCAAATCCCTCAACTTTAATTCCTGCGTCAAGACCTATATCTCCTGCTGATAGCGATACTTTAGTTTCCGCTGATCCTTCAACTCCAGCACTAACTTCGGCTTTCCCTTCTACAGATGCTCCCTTCCACCCATAGTTGAATTTCCCACCTACTTCGGCCTTTATACCAAAGAAGGTAGTCATTTTACTAGCCAATTTAGCTTTTAGTTCTAATCCGCCTACTTTTGTAGCTGCACTTAGCGTGCCCTCTAAAGTACCTTCAAATCCCAAACTTCCACTTATCTTCAAGATCTGAGTTAGTCCGTCAACAGCATCTAGTACAGTAGCTGACATTGCCTCTCCTTTTGCTCCTGCAGATGCGCTTGCCTTGCCATCTGCCTCCATAGTTGATCCATCACTTGATTCAATTGTTTTCTTTGCGGCAGATTCTCCGAAAGCACCCATTCTTGCCATGTATTGAGTTGCCGTCTTTATAGAAGTATCATCTATTTGTGTGAGTTTATTAACTACTGTCTCTAGAGCAATTTCTGATTTTGAAGAGCTTTCATCAATTGTCACTGAGCCATCATCATTGGCCTGTTTTTTTTTGTCCTTAGATTCAGTCGCGAATGAAAGTCCTGATTTCTTGGAATCAGCAGCAGCTATCGACTCTTCTTCAAAAAGATCATCTATTCCCTCTATGTTGATACCATCTCCAGGGATACCTTTCATGTCTTTCCCATCATCTGAAGAACCGATTTTTCCTGCTTTTACAGCTTTTTGTATCGTATCAGGAGTAGATGAATTGACTTGCTTAAATTGACTTACTTCTCTATTATCATCGGCTGCCCTCAATGCTTTAGCCCCCATAACATCTGCTTCATGTTCTAGACCTTTATCATCGTTTACGGGAACTTCGTCTTTCAATTGATTCGTGGGTTTTACCCTACCTTGCTTTTGTTGGACTACATGCCATGCTTCGTGGGGGAGGTGTTTTTCTTGACCGGAAGCGACGTGGATGTCTGTTCCTTGGGCAAAGGCATGTGCTTGCATTTGGGCAGGTTGGTCTGAATTAGTATGCACCTTCACATCATTCATTGAGACCCCCGATAGATTTTCGACACCTGACTTTAAAACATCCGGCAGGCCGGTGTTATTTTCCTTTTTTTGGACGGGTGCGACTTTCATTTGCACTTCTTCCTCGTCTGCCACTTTTTGTACCGGTTTGGCCTTCATTTGCACTTCCTCCTCGTCTGCGGCTTTTTGGACAGGTGGATTATTGGGCATAAGGGCTTGTAATTGGGCCGTTTTTTGAGCCCGCGGCCCCTCGCTCATCGCCTCCACCACTTTCATTTGAGCTAGGGTTCCCGGTCGATGATCTGAAAGGGTAGATGATTGTGATGCTGCTCTTGTTTGAGAAGCACTGTTTTCCTTTTTATTGGCCTTGGCACCTGATGGTGCAGTACGTCTTAAAGTAGGCATAAAATTGTAGTCATTGAGATTCCTAAAGTTAAAAAAAGAATTGATAAAAGCAAATGATCCATCTGTCTTTCACAACCCATTTTTAAGAAACAGGATCTCATGCTATTGAGTAGGATATGCTCCGACAATTTTTGTTACTAAAAGCCTCACATGAAAGGCTTCTTTCTTGTTTTAAAAAACAAATTAATAGGATCAGTAGAGGTATTGCCATGGCCGAATTCCTTGGTCCTGTACCAGCTCGATGAAGTCATCCAGAGCGGGCGATCTTTCCTTTGAGGTGGAGGTTTCCTCCTTCATCCAAGCCTGATAGGTTAAGATCAATTTTGCGATGAAAAAATAAATCAATCCTTCCGTAGATTTATTTTTCAAAGACTCATCTATCTTAAAACTTCCCCAATGAAATCTTCTGCCTCCCATAGACTCGACCGCCTCCGTATCTGCATCATAGGGGCCTGAAAAATGATTATTTAATATCCAAGTAAGTCTTTTCCAGGCCATAGGCGCTTTGTATAAAGTGGGCCACTCAGGTAGTGCTACATATTGATCATTAAAAAGCCCCACCATACAAGGACCTATATCCTCACTGAATGGACAAAATTGAGAGGAGGTGGTTAATGTCTGGATCAATCCAAACTGTTCTTCCAAAAACTCTATGAATTCAATATATCTTTTTTTTGAGGGTGCTGGTATTTGTGGAAATAGGCGCTTTGCCTCACTTTTGGGTCCATTTAAAAGGGTAGGATGAAGGTCAAGGGCGGGAAGTTTATCTAAATCATTAGCCAATAGATCAAAAAAAGGGTCAGGTAGTGGCTTTTGAATAGCTTTTAAGATACCAGGTTTGTTGAGCACCCACAATTTACGGTCGTCATTAAAAATATTTTTTGGGGACCATAGCGGACTGTGGGTCATGATTTTTTGAGAAGATTTGCCCTCGTATATGAGGTAGCCACATCCTGTGTCCTCATCATTTCCTTCCATAACCGATAACCCTGTCGAAAACCGAAACATTATGAGCTGTTATTTATTTTTTTGTACCAAAAATACTGGGAACATTTCGGACCAACCAAGATGCTTTTTTCGGTTCATCTCCAGGCTTATCAATGAAAATTTCCTTTGCTTTATCAGTAGCATCAGATTTTTTATTTCTTTTGAAATTACTTGGTCCAAATTTAGATATTGATTTTAGAGATTTTTCATCGGTAATAGTCGTACCCGTTATTTCTTTTTCGAATTTACCGAGGACCCCTTCAACAATAGGAATTGTTTTCTTTTTGGTCATCCACAGAATTTGACCTTTGGCAACAGCCGCTAATTTTCCTTTCGCTTCTCCCGATAGTGTGCCCGATAAGGTAATTCCCGCAGGGGTAGCACTTACATTTACCGCTGCATCTAAGGAAGCTTCGGCAGATCCTTCCCCGCCGACACTGACTTCTCCAAGTCCCGGAACGCCCACGGAGACTCCTCCAAACACACCTATACTTGCTTGAGCTCCTGCATTGACGGTTACGGCATTTACATTTATGTTTTGAGCATTTTCAAAATTATCGTCAGTATCACAAGAAATACCAAAATTACCTCCAAGCTCGGCTGATGAGGCCAGGTCCATGTCTACGGCTGCAAACACACCCGGAGGCCCTAGCGGGATTCTGGCCAAAGGAAGTGAGTATTTTACTTCTGGAGTTTTGAAACCTTTTACAGTAGTGGTGGCATCAATATGATAACCAGACTTATCCTCATTTTGTGCTACAGCGCCTTCTAATTTAAGGACTTTGCCTAAAGGACCTCCTGTCGCTGTAGCATTTCCTTTCTTGGTCGTCGGGTTGACCTTACCTTCCACTTCCATGCCTGCCAACATGAATTTGAAATCGTATGACTCAGAATCGTCTACGCTTGGAGTTTTTGGATCATCGCTTATAGTTTTGAAGTCATCACCTGGGGCTTTTGAATCGGAGTTGTCATCTCCTTCCGATTCCTCGAGTAAGCTAGGATCCCAAGCCACCGCCATCGTTTTATTTGAATCAATACCCTCTCCTGCCAAGTCATCCGTATCAAGATCTAAGCCTCCTAACCTCTCCATTTCAGCTGATTTTTTTTCTTTGGCTTCAGCTTTTACATCCTTATATGCTTTTTTTGCTTCCTCAATAGCTACTAAATTTTTACTTTTATGAGCCTCTTCCAATTTTTTCTCGGCGTCACCAATGAGACCTTGATACTTTAGTATGATCTCATTTAGATTTTGTTTTTCTTCTTTTGGTTCTGCAGCTTCTTCGAGCTGAGCTATCCCAGAAGCAGCATTGTTATTGGACTGAAGTTGGGCAGGGGCATTATTATTGGCCTTTGGAGCCATTTTTGGAGTAAAAGGAACAACTTTGGCTTCTTTTTTTCCTAGAGCATTGCTTAATTTTCTTTGCGAAACGATGCCCGCACGATTATCAGTAAATTCAGCCAATTCACTGGAGCTTTCAAGACTCGATTCGCTCTTATTTTCATCCCTCTTTTGAGTAGATTTAGATATTTTGTTTTGGGCTAGAAGCATTAACTACAAATATGAAATTAGCTCGAAAATAAAATTACATTTAAATTTCTCTAATACGTAACGATAGACCCTTAAATTTTTAAAATTTCTGTCTGAGAGCACTGATTACTGACCTCAATATAGATTATCGTTATTTGCT
>Ga0209630_10000036_pt1 | contig 155143 bp, 147 predicted proteins | sample COG_01_FD_184745 | JGI IMG/M metagenome (GOLD analysis project Ga0209630, IMG submission 184745) | Pelagic Microbial community sample from North Sea - COGITO 998_met_01 (SPAdes) (version 2) | ecosystem: Environmental > Aquatic > Marine > Neritic zone/Coastal water | place: Helgoland, sampling...
TGTGCATATCGCGCGAGCTTCGCCGCCATGTCCGCCTTAAGCCGCGCCATCGCATCGCCCGCGACGATATGCACATGCCAGGGCTGGAGGTTGCCGCCCGACGGCGCCCGCGCCGCCGCCGCCGCCAGTTCGTGGAGGACGCTCATGTCCACCGGCGCATCGAGGAACCCGCGCACCGATCGCCGCGCCGCTATCGCCTGTCGCACCTGCATCCCGATCCCCTTTGCGATCCCCTTGCACTCGCCCCCGGATTAGGCGACACAGCATCGCAATAACAAGAGTTATGGAGAGGATGCGATGGCGGAAGCCTATATCGTCGAGGCGGTGCGGACCGCCGGCGGCCGGCGTGGTGGACGGTTGGCGGGGTGGCATCCGGCGGACATGGCGGCCGCGGTGCTGGATGCGATCGTCGCTCGCAGCGGCATCGACCCGGCGGCGGTCGAGGATGTCATCATGGGCTGCGTCAGCCAGGGCGGCGAACAAAGCTTTCAGGTCGGGCGCGGCGCGGTGCTGGCCTCGACCTTGCCGACCAGCGTGCCGGCGGTGACGATCGACCGGCAATGCGGATCGAGCCAGCAGGCGATCCAGTTCGCCGCGCAGGCGGTGATGAGCGGCTCGCAGGACGTGGTGATCGCCGCCGGCGTCGAGAGCATGACGCGCGTGCCGATGGGGTCGACCGGCGCGCTGTTCGCGCAGGCGGGGCTCGGCCGGGCGAAGAGCCCGCGGCAGGAGGCGCGCTTTCCCGACGTGCAGTTCAGCCAGTTCATGGGCGCCGAGATGATCGCGCGCAAATACGGTTTCGATCGCGCCGCGCTCGATGCCTATGCGCTGGAGAGCCATCGCCGTGCCGCCGCGGCGACCCAGGCGGGCGCCTTCGCGGACGAGATCGTCGCGCTGGAGGTGGAGACGCCCGACGGGGTGGTGCTGCACGACACCGACGAGGGCATCCGCTACGACGCGAGCGCGGAGACGATCGGTGCGGTGAAGCTGTTGCAGGAGGGCGGGACGGTGACCGCCGCCAATGCCAGCCAGATCTGCGACGGGGCGAGCGCGGTGCTGGTGGTCAGCGAGGCGGCGCTCAAGGCGCACGGGCTGACGCCGCTGGCGCGCATCCACAATCTGACCGTCACCGGCGGCGATCCGGTCATCATGCTGGAAGAGCCGCTGTTCGCGACCGACAGGGCGTTGCGCCGTGCGGGCATGCGGATCGCGGACATCGACCTGTACGAGGTCAACGAGGCGTTCGCGCCGGTGCCGCTCGCCTGGTTGCAACATGTCGGCGGCGATCCCGACCGGCTCAACGTCAACGGCGGGGCGATCGCGCTGGGCCATCCGCTCGGCGCGAGCGGCACCAAGCTGATGGCGACGTTGGTCCATGCGCTGCGCGCGCGCGGCGGACGCTATGGCCTGCAGACGATGTGCGAGGGCGGCGGGATCGCCAATGTGACGATCGTCGAGCGGCTGTGAGAGGGGAAGAGCAATGACCATCATCACCGACACCACCGCCGCGGTCGTCACCGGCGGGGCCTCCGGGCTCGGCGCGGCCACCGCGCGGGCGCTCGCCGCCAAGGGCGCGAAGGTCGCGATCTTCGACCTGCAGCGCGAGAAGGGCGAGGCGCTCGCGGCCGAGATCGGCGGGCTGTTCTGCGCGGTCGACGTCACCAGCGACGAGAGCGTCGATGCGGGCTTCGCCCGCGCACGCGACGCGCATGGCCAGGAATCGGTGCTGGTCTGCTGCGCCGGCACCGGCAATGCGGTGAAGACCGCCAGCCGGTCGAAGGAGGACGGCAGCGTCCGGCATTTCCCGCTGGAGGCGTTCAACTGGCTGGTCCAGATCAACCTCGTCGGCACGTTCCGCTGCGTCGCCAAATCGGCGGCGGGGATGCTGACGCTGGCGCCGGGCGACCATGGCGAGCGCGGCGCGATCGTGATGACCGCCAGCGTCGCCGCGGAGGACGGTCAGATCGGCCAGGCGGCCTATTCGGCGTCGAAGGGCGGCGTCGTCGGCATGACGCTGCCGATCGCGCGCGACCTGATGGGGGAAGGCATCCGGATCAACACGATCCTGCCGGGCATCTTCGACACGCCGCTGTTGCAGGGCGCGCCGCAGCCGGTGAAGGATGCGCTCGCCGCCAGCGTGCCCTTCCCCAAGCGGCTCGGCGATCCGACGGAATATGCGCACCTCGCGCTGACGCTGATCGAGAACGGCTATTTCAACGGCGAGGACATCCGGCTGGACGGCGGGATCCGGATGGCGCCGCGGTAACCCAAGCGTCTCACCCTCACCCTTCCGGCGCTACCGCGCCTCCCTCCCTCTCCCACCGGGAGAGGGAAAAAGACGGCGAAGCCGGCGAGAGGGTGAGGGTGAGGGTGAGGGTGAGGGTGAGGGTGAGGGTGAGGGTGAGCGCGTGGCGCCGCCCTCAATCGACGAACACCGGCGGTCGCTTGCCCATGTTGGCGGCGACCGCCTCCATCATGTTGGGCTTGCCGATCACCTTGAGCTGCTCCTCCGTCTCCGCCGCGAGCATGGCGCGCGGATCGGCGTCGTGCGCCATGTTGAGCAGCCGCTTGGCGCCGCGCACCGCATGCGGCGAGCGCGCGACGATCGCCTGCGCCAGCGCCATCGCCTCCGCCAGCGGGTCGGCCGTCAGCCGCGTCACGAAGCCGTGGCGCAGCGCCTCGTCGGCGTCGAATTCGCGTGCGGTATAGACGAGTTCGCGCAGCACGTCGTCACGGACCAGCCCGCGCCAGATCGGGAAGCCCGCCATGTCGGGCACCAACCCCCAGTGGGTTTCGCGGATCGCAAAGCGCGTCGTCGGCGCGGCGATGCGGATATCGGCACCCGACATGATCTGGAAACCGCCGCCGAACGCGACGCCATGGACTGCGGCGATCACCGGCATCGGCAATTGCCGCCAGCCCCAGGTGACGTGCTGCGGCAGGATGCTGCCTTGCGCGTTGCGCTCCTGCGAGGTGCCCGAACCGCCGCGCGCCATGCTCTCCATATCCAGGCCGGCGCAAAAGCCCCTGCCCTCGCCCGACAGGACGACGCAGCGTACGTCGGTGCGGTCGGCGAGCGCATCGATCGTCGCGCCGATCCCCTCGAACATCGCCGGGTCGATCGCGTTCATCTTGTCGGCGCGCGCGAGGCGGACGTCGGCGATCCCGCCGGTGACGGTGAGCGTGACGCGGTCGTTCATGGCATCTCTCCTTTTGCCGGCCTTGCTAGGCCAAGCGCCTGCGTTGCGCTACCGCCGTCAGCGTGTAGAGGAACCGGCATGAGCGGCTTCAACATCGACGCCTTCATGGCGCACCGGTTCGGTGGCCATGCCGGGACCCTGGGCATCGTCTATCACGGGCGCAGCGACGACAGCGCGAGCGACCGCTGGGTCGAACTGGCGCTGCCCTATGCCGAGACGCTGATCGGCGATCCCGCCAGCAGGGTGCTGGCCTCGGGACCGATTATCGCGCTGATGGACATGGCGACCAGCGTCGCGGTGTGGGTGCAGCGGGGAAAGTTCGCACCGCAGGCGACGCTGGACCTGCGCGTCGATTACCTCCGCCCCGCGGTGCCGGGCCGCACCGTGATCGGCCGCGGCGAATGCCTGAAGCTGACCCGATCGATCGCCTTCGTGCGCGGCATCGCCTATGACGAAAGCCCCGACGATCCGCTCGCGCATGTCGCCGGGACGTTCATGCTGATGGACGCGCCCGCGCCGGGGGCGAAGGCATGACGCCGCTGCTGACCCTGCCGCCCTATGCAGACCTGCTCGGCGTGACGCTGGAACCGCGCGAGGGCGAGGCGCCGGTGCTGGTCATGCCGTTCCGCGACGATGTGCTCGGCCGCCCCGGCTTCCTGCATGGCGGCGCGATCTCCGGCCTGCTCGAGGTCGCGGCGATCGTGTCGTTGCAGCATGCGCTGGCGGCGGAAGGCGGCGCCAAGGAACCGCCCGCCCGTATCAAGCCGGTCAACGTCACCGTCGACTTCATGCGCGGCGGCCGCGACAAGCCGACACATGCGGAAGGGATCGTCACCCGCCTCGGCACGCGCGTCGCGAATGTCGAGGCGATCGCGTGGCAGGACGATCGCACCAAACCGATCGCGCATGCGCGGATGAACTATCTGATCGCACGCGACTGATCCCCGTCGAGAGCCCCTCCTCTTCTCGAATCAGATGACATCAGATCGATCCGCATGTTCGTCATTGCGAGCGCAGCGAAGCAATCCAGAGCCGTACCAGGACGCCCTGGAATGCTTCGCTGCGCTCGCAATGACGGATCAGTTCGATGTCATCCCGCTCGAGCGAGAGGCTTTCGGAAGATCATCCCCGCGCCACCGCGGCCGCGTCGGCGATCTGTGCGTCGGTCGGGGTGACGCCGGTGTAGAGCACGAACTGCTCGACCGCCTGCAACGTGCCGATCGCAATGCCGGTGATCGTCCGCTTGCCCGCATCGCGTGCCACGCGCAGCAGCGGCGTCTCGGGGGGCAGCGCCACCGCGTCGAGCACCAGATCGGCGCTCGCGATGGTATCGCGTTCGAACGCCAACGCATCGGCGTCCGCGCCCTCCATGCCGAGCGGCGTGACATTGGCGAGCAGGCCCGCTGTCAGCGATCCGACCTCTGGCGCCCAGTCCCAGCCGACCGAATCGGCCAGCGCCCACCCGGCGGGTTCGTTGCGCGCCACGATCGTGCCGCGGGTCAGGCCGGCGCCGCGCAGCGCGGTCGCCACCGCCTTGCCCATGCCGCCCGATCCGCGCAGCAAAACGGTCGTATCGGCGGGCAGAGCGGCCTGTTCGACCAATGTCTTTACCGCGGAATAATCGGTGTTGTAGCCGGTCAGCCGGCCGCCATCGTTGACGATCGTGTTGACGCTGTCGATCGCCGCGGCCGAGCCCTTGAGCCCGTCGAGCAGCGGGATCACCGCCTCCTTGAACGGCATCGACACCGCGCAGCCCCTGATGCCGAGCGCACGGATGCCGCCGATCGCGGCGGGCAGGTCGGTGGTCGAGAAGGCCTTGTAGACGTAATCGAGCCCGGTCAGCTCGTAGAGCCGGTTATGGAACCGCGTGCCGAAATTGCTGGGGCGTGCCGAGAGCGACATGCACAGCAACGTGTCGCGGCCGATGAGGGGTTTGGTCATGATCGTCTTTCGTTCGGTTACGGCATGGTCCCCGGTTTTGCGCGCGAGGGCACGGCAAAGCGCTATAAGGCCGTCGTGTCCTCGCGCGCAAAACCTGATGCGCAGCCTGAACGACGACCGTCCTATTTCGCGGTCAGCCGGATCAACCGTCCCTGCGACTTGCCGCCGTCCTCGATCACCCAGATCGCGCCGTCCGGCCCCTGTTCGACGTCGCGGATGCGCGCGCCCATCGGCCATTGGTCGCCCTTCTTCGCGGTCTGCCCGTCGAGATCGACGCGGATCAGCGCCTGCGACGACAGACCGCCGATGAAGGCGTCGCCCTGCCATTGCGGGAACATCGACCCCGAATAGATCATCAGCCCGCCCGGCGAGATCACCGGATTCCACCAGACCTTGGGCGGTTCGTAACCGTCGCCCGGCGCATGATCGGGGATGTCGCGGCCATCGTAATGGCTGCCGTTCGACACGTTGGGATAGCCGTAGTTGCGGCCCGGCATGACGAGGTTCAGCTCGTCGCCGCCCTTCGGCCCCATCTCCTGCTCCCACAGCCGCCCCTGCGCGTCGAAGGCGATGCCGAGCAGGTTCCGATGGCCGTAGCTCCAGATTTCCGGCGCGAAGCCCTTAGCGACCAGCGGGTTGCCCGGCGCGGGCTTGCCGTCCAGCGTCAGGCGCAGCACCTTGCCGAGCGTCGCCTGCGGGTCCTGCGCGGGCGTGAACTTCTGACGTTCGCCGTTGGTGAAGAACAGCGAACTGCCGTCCGGCGAGAAGGCGATCCGGCCCGAATAATGGCCGCCGCCCGACACGAACGGCCGCGCGCGGAACAGCGCCTCGATCTCGCCGAGCCGCTCGCCGCCCGTGCCGCCGCCGTCGGGGCGCAGGCGCCCGCGCGCCAGGATCACACCCTTGCCGCCCTCACCCGCCGCGGAATAGCTGAAGTAGATGCGCTTGCTGGTCGCGAAATCGGGCGCCGGCACGACGTCCATCAACCCGCCCTGCCCCTCGGTATCGACGGTGATGGTGGCGATCGTCTGGCGGCGCTTGCCGTCGGCGGACAGCAGGATCATCTGCCCTGCCTTCTCGGTCACCAGAATCCTGTCGTCGGGCAGGAACGCCAGCGCCCAGGGCGAGACGAAGTCGGCGACGACCGTCTCGCGGAACGGCTTGGCGGAGGGAGGCGTCTCGCCCGCCTGTGCGCCGTCGCCGGCGGCGGGCGCGTTGCCGGAACAGGCGATGAGGGCGATCGGCAGGGTGGCGAGCAGGCTGAGGCGCATGGAGGTCTCCCGGTTGGTTGTGCGGCGAACGCGCGAGGGGTGCGATGGATGCTTGTTTCCACACCGGGTCGCGCGTATATGGCTCGTGCCTTCTCTAACATCGTCAGGTGAAAGAGGCTGCGGGGGACCCTCCCGCGGCGGCGAAAACCTGTATCCCCGCGGCGGGGCAACGCCGCATGACCGGAGCCTGCATGGCGGATATCGCCCTACTCACGCAATTGATCGAACCCGAAGCCCGGGCGCTGGGCTTCGACCTCGTGCGCGTGAAGATGTTCGGCGGCAAATCCGACCCGACGTTGCAGGTGATGGCCGAGCGTCCCGACACCGGCCAGCTGACGATCGACGATTGCGCCGAGCTGTCGCGCCGCATCTCCGACGTGCTCGACGCGCTGGAGGCCGAGGGCCGCGACCCCATAGAGGACGCATACCGGCTGGAAGTGTCGTCGCCCGGCATCGACCGCCCGCTGACACGCCCGCAGGACTATACCAACTGGGCCGGGCATGAGGCGAAGATCACGCTGGTCGAGAAGATCGACAACCGCAAGATCCTGACCGGCGACCTCGTCGGCATCGACGGGGACAAGGTTTCGATCGACGTGCGCGGCCACACCCGCATGACCGTCGGCCTCGATGCGATCCACGACGCCAAGCTGACGATCACCGACCGCCTGCTCGCCGCCACCGCGCCGCTTTCGAGCGAAGGTGCGGACGAATTCGAAGAATCAGACGACAACGACGCCCTTAGCGAAGGACAGAAGTAAGATGGCCACCGTCGCCACCGCCAACCGCGCGGAACTGATCGCGATCGCCAATTCGGTCGCCTCGGAAAAGATGATCGACAAGAGCATCGTCATCGAGGCTCTGGAAGAGGCGATCCAGCGCGCCGCCAAGACGCGCTACGGCATCGAAAACGACATCCGGGCGAAGCTCGATCCCGTCAGCGGCGACCTGCGCCTGTGGCGCGTCGTCGAGGTGGTCGAGGCGGTCGACGATTATTTCAAGCAGGTCGACGTCACCCAGGCGCAGAAGCTGCAGCCGGGTGCGGTCGTCGGCGACTATATCGTCGATCCGCTGCCCCCGATCGAATTCGGCCGCATCCAGGCGCAGGCCAGCAAGCAGATCATCTTCCAGAAGGTGCGCGATGCCGAGCGCGAGCGCCAGTATGAAGAGTTCAAGGATCGCCAGGGCGAGATCATCACCGGCGTCGTCAAGCGCGTCGAGTTCGGCCATGTCGTCGTCGATCTGGGCCGCGCCGAGGGCGTGATCCGCCGCGACGCGCAGATCCCGCGCGAGGTGGTCCGCGTCAACGACCGTATCCGCAGCCTGATCCTCAACGTCCGCCGCGAGAATCGCGGGCCGCAGATCTTCCTGTCCCGCGCGCACCCCGACTTCATGAAGAAGCTGTTCGCGCAGGAAGTGCCGGAAATCTACGACGGCATCATCACCATCCAGGCGGCGGCCCGCGATCCCGGCAGCCGCGCGAAGATCGGCGTCATCAGCCGCGATTCGAGCATCGATCCGGTCGGCGCCTGCGTCGGCATGAAGGGCAGCCGCGTGCAGGCCGTCGTGCAGGAGATGCAGGGCGAGAAGATCGACATCATCCCCTGGTCGCCCGACATCGCGACCTTCGTCGTCAACGCGCTGCAGCCCGCCAGCGTCAGCCGCGTCGTGATCGACGAGGAGGAAGAGCGCATCGAGGTCGTCGTTCCCGACGACCAGCTGAGCCTCGCCATCGGTCGCCGCGGCCAGAACGTCCGCCTCGCCAGCCAGCTGACCGGCAAGGCGATCGACATCCTGACCGAGGCCGATGCCTCCGAGAAGCGCCAGAAGGAATTCGTCGAGCGCACCGAGATGTTCCAGAACGAACTGGACGTCGACGAGACGCTGGCGCAGCTGCTGGTCGCCGAGGGCTTCGGCGCGCTGGAAGAGGTCGCCTATGTCGAGCTCGACGAGATCGCCGACATCGAGGGCTTCGACGAGGACCTGGGCCAGGAGCTGCAGAGCCGCGCGCAGGAAGCGCTCGACCGCCGCGAGGCCGCGAACCGCGAGGAACGCCGCGGTCTGGGCGTCGAGGACGCGCTGATCGACATGCCGTACCTGACCGAGGCGATGCTGGTGACGCTCGGCAAGGCGGGCATCAAGACGCTCGACGACCTCGCCGATCTCGCCACCGACGAGCTGGTCGAGAAGAAGCGCGTCGAACCGCGCCGCCGCAACGAGGATGCGCCCAAGCGTCCCGAGCCGAAGGGCGGCATCCTGAGCGAATACGGCCTGTCCGACGAACAGGGCAACGAGATCATCATGGCCGCGCGCCAGCATTGGTTCGAGGACGATGCGGCGCCCGCCGCCGAGGACGCGCCGGCGGCCGACGCCGGGGAGGCGGAGGAGGCCTGATGCCCTTCGTCTCGATCCGACTGGCGGGCAGTGCGACCCGCGACCAGAAAGCGGGGATCGTCGCCGACGTGACGGCCTCGCTGGTGACGCGGCTGGGCAAGAACCCGGCCGCGGTGCAGGTCGTGATCGAGGAAATCTCGACGGAGAATTACGGTGCCGGCGGGCAGCTGCTCGCCGACCGCGATGCCCCCGAACCGAGGGAGGACGCGCATGCGGTTCCCTCACAATGAGCCGCTAGCGCTCCATCAGGTTCGCGCTGTGCGTGGCGACTCGCGGGTGACCGCGGGAATGCCCGTGCGTGCTTGCGCTCCGGCATCGGGAGGGGTCGCATGACCGATCCGATCCGCAAGTGCATCCTCACGCAGGATCGCGACCAGCGCGACAATCTGGTCCGACTCGCACTCGCGCCGGACGGGACGATCCTGCCCGACGTGCGCGCCAAGGCGCCGGGGCGTGGCGCGTGGATCGGCGTCACCCGGGTCGCGCTCGAGGAGGCGATCGCAAAGAAGCGCCTGCGCGGCGCGCTCGCGCGGGCGTTCAAGGGCGAGGCGCTGACGATCCCCGACGACCTGCCCCAGCGGATCGAGGCGGCGCTCGAACGCAATGCGCTCGATCGGCTCGGCCTCGAATCGCGCTCCGGCGGCCTGTTCACCGGCTCCGAGAAGATCGAGACCGCGGCGCGTTCGGGACAGCTCCACGCTCTGTATCACGCCGCCGATGCCGGCACCGACGGCAACCGCAAGCTCGACCAGGCGTGGCGGATCGGATCGGATCGCGAAGGCTCCGCGCTGAGGGGCTTGGTATTACCTGTACCGCGCACCATATTGTCGTTGGCGCTAGGCCGCGAGAATGTGGTACATATCGGCCTGACCGACCGCGCTGCCGCCGCGCGGGTGAGCGACGCGCTCGACCGCTGGCTGCATTTTATCGGACCTGAACCCACCCCCGTGCCTTGCGAAACGGCCTCGCAGGGCGCATCGGCGCCCGGACTTTCCCCCGAGACTCTTGGGGCTGTATCCGACGGGCATCGACCGGCCGTAGACGTAAACGAGGAATTTGAGTGAGCGACACCGACAACGAGAAGCCGAAACTTGGCATGCGCACGCCTTTGGGGGTGAAGCGCACGGTCGAGACCGGCCAGGTGAAGCAGAGCTTCAGCCATGGCCGGTCCAACACGGTGATCGTCGAAACGAAGAAGCGGCGCGTGCTCGGTCGTCCGGGTGAGGCGCCGGCCGCACCCGAGCCGCAGGTGCAGGCGCCCGTCGCCGCACCGGCGCCGGTCGCCGCGCCCGCCCCTGCCCCGCGTCCCGCGCCGTCGAACGAGACGGCGCAGGAGCGTCAGGCACGGATGCTGCGCGAGGCCGAGGACCAGCGCATGCATGCGCTGGAGGACGCGCGCCGTCGCGAAGAGGCCGCGCGTGCGCAGGCCGCCGAGGACGCGCGCCTCCGCGCGGCCGAAAAGGCGGCCGCCGCTGCGGCGCCTGCCCCGGCGCCCGAGCCCGCCCCCGAACCGACCCCGGCGCCGGTCGCGGCGGAACCCGCCGCACCGCAGGCGGCACCCGTCGTCGTGCCGACGCCGGCCGGCCGTGGCTTCCGTCCGGTCGAGCGGCCCGTGCCGCCGCCCGCACCGGTCGAGGCGCCGGCGCCCGAACCGGTCGCTGCCCCGGCGCCTGCGCCGGTCGAGGCGGCCGCTCCGGCGCCCGCCCCCGCACCGCGTCCGGCTGCACCGGCGCCCGCGCCGGCACCGACGCTCCAGCTCGGTCGCGATCCGTCGATGCCGGCCCCGCGCCGCTTCTCGCCGGTCGCCCGCCCCGAAATCCCGAAGCCGCAGCCCAAGCCCGAACCGGCTCCCGCTCCCGCGGCGGCACCGGCGGCGGCTTCCGCGTCGTCCGCGGGCGGCGCCGCATCGCGCAGCCTGCCATCGGGTCAGGCGACCCCGCGCAACGCCCCGCCGAGCCGGCCGACGCAGCGCGACCGCAAGGGCGACGAGCGTCGCGGCGGCAAGCTGACCGTCAATCGTGCGCTGGGCGACGATGGTGCGCGCTCGCGCAGCCTCGCCGCGCTCAAGCGTGCGCGTGAAAAGGAAAAGCGTCACTTCGGCGGCCCGCGCGAGCAGCAGGCCAAGCAGATCCGCGACGTCCAGGTGCCCGAGGCGATCACCGTCCAGGAACTCGCCAACCGTATGGCGGAAAAGGGCGCGGATCTGGTCAAGACGCTGTTCAAGATGGGCATGCCCGTCACGATGACGCAGACGATCGATCAGGACACCGCGGAACTGCTGGTGACCGAATTCGGCCACAACATCGTCCGCGTCAGCGACAGCGACATCGATCTGGCGCTCGACACCGGCGAGGATGCCGACGACCAGCTGCGTCCGCGTCCGCCGGTCGTCACGATCATGGGCCATGTCGATCACGGCAAGACCTCGCTGCTCGACGCGCTGCGCGGCACCGACGTGGTGCGCGGCGAGGCCGGCGGCATCACGCAGCATATCGGCGCCTATCAGGTCACGCTGAAGGACAAGTCGAAGGTCACGTTCCTCGACACGCCGGGCCATGAGGCGTTCACGCAGATGCGTGCGCGCGGTGCGGACGTCACCGACATCGTGGTGCTGGTGGTCGCGGCCGACGACGGGCTGATGCCGCAGACGATCGAGGCGATCAACCACACCAAGGCGGCCGGCGTGCCGATGATCGTGGCGATCAACAAGATCGACAAGTACGAGGCCAATGCCCAGCGCGTGCGCGAGCGCCTGCTGAGCGAAGAGGTCGTGGTCGAGGAAATGGGCGGCGACGTCCAGGACGTCGAGGTGTCCGCGCTCAACAAGACCGGGCTCGACACGCTGATCGAGAAGATCCAGCTGCAGGCCGAGCTGCTCGAACTGCGCGCCAACCCCGATCGCGCCGCCGAAGGCACGGTGATCGAGGCGAAGCTCGACAAGGGCCGCGGCCCGGTCGCGACGATCCTCGTCAACCGCGGCACGCTGAAGGTCGGCGACGTCTTCGTCATCGGCGCGGAAAGCGGCAAGGTCCGCGCGCTGATCGACGACAAGGGCCGTCAGGTGAAGGAAGCCGGCCCGGCGATGCCGGTCGAGGTGCTCGGCATGACCGGCGTCCCCTCGGCGGGCGATCCGTTGCAGGTGGTCGAGAGCGAGGCCCGCGCCCGCGAGGTTGCGGAATATCGTCAGGGCGTGCTGACGCAGAAGCGCACCACGACCGCGCCGGCGAGCCTCGAGAGCATGTTCTCGGCGTTGAAGGCCAATGCGGCGATCGAATATCCGCTCGTCGTCAAGGCCGATACGCAGGGGACGGTCGAGGCGATCGTCGCGTCGATCAACAAGATCTCGACCGATCTCATCAAGGCACGCGTGCTGCACGCGGGCGTCGGCGGCATCACCGAGAGCGACGTGACGCTGGCGGGTGCCAGCGGCGCGCCGATCATCGGCTTCAACGTCCGCGCCAATGCGAAGGCGCGCGAGATCGCCGATCGGCAGAAGGTGGCGTTGAAATATTACGACGTCATCTACGACCTGACCGACGAGATCCGCGCCGGCATGGCCGGGCAGCTCGGGCCGGAAGCGTTCGAGACCGTGGTGGGGCGTGCGGAGATCCGCGACGTCTTCTCGGCGGGCAAGCACGGCAAGGCCGCCGGTCTGCTCGTGGTCGAAGGCGTCATCCGCAAGGCGCTCAAGGCACGCATCACGCGCAACGACGTCATCATCTATCAGGGTGAGATCGCGTCGCTGCGTCGCTTCAAGGACGACGTTCCCGAAGTGCGCGCCGGTCTGGAGTGCGGCGTGACGTTCACGTCGAACTTCGTCGACATCAAGCCGGGCGACTTCCTCGAAACGTTCGAAGTCGAGATGCGCGAACGGACGTTGTAATCCACTCTCCCTCTCCCGGCGGGAGAGGGAGGGAGCCGGTTATGCCGGCGGAAGGGTGAGGGCAGGTGAGGTGGCAGGCGCCGCCCTCACCCTCCCACCCGGCTGCGCCGGGCGGGCCCCTTCCAGTATCAGATAAGCAGCGCCCCGCGCCGTTTAGTCTATGCTGGGAGCATGGACGGCCTGATACTCCCGTCGGGAGAGGGATGAGATGAACAAAGAACCCCAGGAAAAGTCCGTCCGCACGTTGCGCGTCGGCGAACAGGTGCGCCACGTCCTGTCGGAGATCCTCGCCCGCGGCGACGTCCACGACGCGACGCTGGAAAAGCACATGGTGTCGATCACCGAAGTCCGCATGTCCCCCGACCTGCGTCACGCGACGGTGTTCGTGAAGCCGTTGCTCGGCAAGGACGAGGACAAGGTGCTGAAGGCGCTGCGCACCAACACCGCCTATCTGCAGCGCGAGGTCGCGCACCGCATCCAGAACAAATATGCCGCCAAGCTGAAGTTCCTCGCCGACGAGAGCTTCGACGAGGGCAGCCATATCGACGCCCTGCTCCGCAAGCCCGAGGTGGCGCGCGATCTGGGCGAGACGGCCGAGGATTGACGCGGCTGTCAGTAAGACGCATCTTACTGCTATGAACGCCAGAACCACAATGTCTGCCAAGGGTCAGGTTGTCATCCCCAAGGATGTGCGTGACGCTCTGGGTCTGAAGCCTGGTCAGGCACTGGATGTCACGCACACCGCCGGCGGTGTGATGCTGCGCCCCGTAGCGCAGAAGAGCGGGCGTTCGTTCGAGGAGATCACGGCAGATATCCGCGCCCGGATCAAATACGATGGTCCTCCCGTGTCGATTGAGGACATGAACGTGACGATCCGGCAAGGTTGGATTGATGCAGCCGGCAGGAGTGATCGTGCGGGCGATCGACACTAACATTCTTGCAAGGTATTTGCTGGAGGACGACCCTCATCAATCCCCCATCGCGGTCGGGATCATGGCGACCGACGTATTTATACCCGTCACTGTTCTGTTGGAACTTGGCTGGCTATTGATGTCGCGGTATCGCCAATCCCGGCTCGATACCGCCGCCGCCTTGCGCGACATCATAGATCTTCCTTCCGTAACGGTTGCCGATGCCGCCCGGATACGCTGGGCAATCGTACGCTTTGCAGAGGGTGCCGATATTGCAGACATGATTCATCTGACTTGCTCGATCCCGGCAGGTTCGTTTGCGACGTTCGACAGCGACATTTACCACGCTGCGGGAGAAGACACTCCGGTCAAAATCGAAACGCTCCGGTGATGGCCAAGCTCTATTTCTACTACGCCAGCATGAACGCGGGAAAATCGACGACGCTGTTGCAGGCGGACTTCAACTATCGCGAGCGGGGGATGGAGACGATGCTGTTCACCGCGGCGGTGGACGATCGCTTCGCGGCGGGCACCATCACCAGCCGAATCGGGCTGGAGGCACCGGCGACGCCGTTCGATGCGGCGACCGACCTTGCGGCGTGCGTCGCCGACCGGCTGGCGACCGGCATGCTCGCCTGCGTGCTGGTCGACGAGGCGCAGTTCCTCACCGCCGCGCAGGTCGCACAGCTGGCGCATATCTGCGATTCGCTCAACGTGCCGGTGCTCGCTTATGGTTTGCGCACCGATTTCCAGGGGCGGCTGTTCGAAGGATCGGCGCGGCTGCTCGCGACCGCCGATGCGCTCATCGAGATCAAGTCGGTGTGCGTGTGCGGGCGGAAGGCGATCATGAACCTGCGCGTCGATGCCGAGGGCCGCGCGATCGCCGAGGGTGCGCAGACCGAGATCGGCGGCAACGACCGCTATGTCGCGCTGTGCCGGCGCCATTTCACCGAGGCGCTGGGGGTCTGACCACGCCGCGCCATTGCGAGCTAAGCGCGACATCCTGAGCCGCATCGCGACGCTGTGGATTGCTTCGCTACGCTCGCAATGACGGATACTGGCGTATGACCCCGCGCCACGCCATATCCCGCCCATGAACCCCGACCATATCGTCTACCGCACCGCCGTGTGGATCATCCCGCTGGTCATCGCGATCGTCTTCCACGAGGTCGCGCACGGCTGGATGGCGAAGTGGCTCGGCGATCCGACCGCGCAGGAACAGCGGCGGCTGAGCTTCAATCCGATCCGCCACGTCGATCCGGTCGGCACGCTGATCCTGCCGCTCGGCCTCGCCATCGCCGGCGCACCGGTGTTCGGCTGGGCGAAGCCGGTGCCGGTTATCGCGCAGCGCCTGCGCAACCCGCGCTGGGGCATGGTCGCGGTCGCGCTCGCCGGACCGGGCATGAACCTCGTGCTGGCGACCGTCGCCGCAGTCGCGATCGGCGTCGCCGCGGCGCTGTCGGGCGGGGTCGCGCCCACGGGCGTCGCCGCATTCGTGCTGGCGAACCTCATCAACTTCCTGCTGGTCAACGTCTTCCTCGCGCTGTTTAACCTGCTGCCGATGCCGCCGTTCGACGGCGGGCACGTGGTCGAGGGGCTGCTTCCCCGCCCGCTCGCGGCACAATGGGCGAAGATCGGGCGGTTCGGCTTCCTGCTGCTGATCCTCGTGCTCGTCGTGCTGCCGATGATCGTCCCGGGCGCCAATGTCGTCGGCCGGATCGTCGGCCCGCCGGCGGAAGCGGTGGTCGGCTGGTTTCTGGCGTTGGCGACCGCCATCGCCTAACGGCGCCCGATGCACGGTTGGATCATCATCGACAAACCCCTGGGGCTGGGCAGCACGCAGGTCGTCTCCGCGGTCAAGCGCGCGCTGCGGCAGGGCGGCTACGGCAAGTTCAAGGTCGGCCATGGCGGCACGCTCGATCCGCTGGCGACCGGGGTGCTGCCGGTCGCGGTGGGCGAGGCGACCAAGCTCGCCGGGCGGATGCTCGACAGCGACAAGGTCTATGCGTTCACGATCCGCTTCGGCGCACAGACCGATACGCTGGATGCGGAAGGACCGGTGATCGCGACGTCGGACGTGCGCCCGACGGCGGCGCAGGTGGCAGCGGTGCTGCCGCGCTTCACCGGCCCGATCGCGCAGGTGCCGCCGGCCTATTCGGCGCTCAAGGTGGATGGCGAGCGGGCCTATGATCTGGCCCGCGCCGGCGAAGAGGTGGTGCTGGCGAGCCGCAACGTGACGATCCACAGCCTTGCCCCCGCCCCCGCCCCCAGCGGGCCGGAGGGAGAGGTGCAGGAGGCCACCCTCACCGCCCATGTTTCCAAGGGCACCTATATCCGCAGCCTCGCCCGCGACATCGCTCTGGCGCTCGGCACGGTCGGCCACGTCACCATGCTCCGCCGCCTGAAGGCCGGCCCGTTCGACCTCGCCCCCGCGATATCGCTGGACAAATTGGCTGAGGCCGGTATGGCGCGCACCCTTGAACACTTACTCCTGCCGTTGAGGGCGGGGCTGGACGACATCCCGGCTCTACCCCTCTCCCCGGATCAGGCAGGGGCGCTCCGCCAGGGGCGCGTGCTGACCGGGATCGCTGCTGACGATGGCCAATATTTCGCGTGTGAGGGGGACACCCCGATCGCGCTGGTAGAGGTCGAGGCCGAAGAGGCCCGCGTCGTCCGCGGTTTCAACGTTTCGATGTCGAGGACCGAACCATGACCATTACCGCAGAACGCAAGGCAGAAGTCGTCAAGGAACACGCGCGCCAGGAAGGCGACACGGGTTCCCCCGAGGTGCAGGTCGCGATCCTGTCGGAGCGCATCCGCAACCTGACCGAGCATTTCAAGGGTCACAAGAAGGACAACCATTCGCGCCGCGGGCTGCTGATGATGGTCAACAAGCGGCGCTCGCTGCTCGACTATCTCCGCAAGACCGACGGCCAGCGGTATCTGGACCTGATCGCGAAGCTCGGCCTTCGCAAGTAACGATGAGGGCGGCCTTCGGGTCGCCCTTTTCTTATGGCCGTGCTACACGCGGCCATCGCAGTTTCACCCATACCGGCATGAGCCGGGTACGCGGAAACGGGCAATTCGGCCCCGATCCCCCGGAGCGACAAGACGCTCCACACCGCCGCGGGCCGGTTTAGCCCGCGAGACAGGCCCCCCGACGCATCTGGCGCGGGGAGTGAAGGAAAATACATGTTCAATGCCAAGAAGGTAGAGATCGAGTGGGGCGGCCAGACGCTGACCCTCGAAACGGGCAAGGTCGCCCGCCAGGCCGACGGCGCGGTGATCGCGACGCTCGGCGAGACGGTCGTGCTGTGCGCCGTCACCGCCGCCAAGAATGTGAAGGAAGGCCAGGATTTCTTTCCGCTGACCGTTCACTATCAGGAAAAGTTCTCCGCCTCGGGTCGCATCCCCGGCGGCTTCTTCAAGCGCGAGCGTGGCGCGACCGAGCGTGAGACGCTGGTCAGCCGCCTGATCGATCGTCCGATCCGCCCGCTGTTCCCGGAAGGCTTCTACAACGAGATCAACTGCATCGCGCAGGTGATGAGCTATGACGGCGAGAACGAGCCCGATCTGCTGGCGATGATCGCCGCATCGGCCGCGATGACGCTGTCGGGCGTGCCGTTCATGGGCCCGATCGGCGCCGCGCGCGTCGGCTACCAGAATGGCGAGTACATCCTCAACCCGTCGGACACGCAGGTCGCCGAGGGCGAGTTGGACCTGATGGTCGCCGCGACCCACGACGCGGTGATGATGGTCGAATCGGAAGCCAAGGAGCTGTCCGAGGACGTCATGCTCGGCGCCGTCATGTTCGCGCACAAGGCGTCGCAGGACGTCATCAAGGCGATCATCCGCCTCGCCGAACAGGCCGCCAAGGAGCCCTGGGAGCTCAAGGTCCAGGACGACAAGGCCGAGGTGAAGGCCAAGCTCAAGAAGCTGATCGGCAAGGATCTGGAGGCGGCCTACAAGCTGACCGACAAGCAGCAGCGCCAGACCGCGATCAACGAGGCCCGCGCCAAGGCGCGCGACGGCATGGCGGACCTGAAGGACAGCGATCCCCAGGCCTATCTCGCCAGCCTGAAGCTGGTGAAGAAGCTGGAAGCGGACATCGTCCGCACCGCGATCCTGAAGACCGGCCGCCGCATCGACGGTCGCGACACCACCACCGTCCGTCCGATCGAATCGGAAGTCCACTTCCTGCCGCGCGCGCATGGCTCCGCCCTGTTCACCCGTGGCGAGACGCAGACGATCGCGACGACGACGCTCGGTACCCGCGACGCGGAGCAGATGATCGACGGCCTCAACGGCCTGTCGTACCAGAACTTCATGCTCCACTATAACTTCCCGCCCTATTCGGTCGGTGAAGTCGGCCGCTTCGGTGCGCCGGGTCGTCGCGAAGTCGGTCACGGCAAGCTCGCCTGGCGCGCGCTGCACCCGGTGCTGCCGACCAAGGAGGAATTCCCCTACACGATCCGCGTCACCAGCGACATCACGGAGAGCAACGGCTCGTCGTCGATGGCGACGGTGTGCGGCGGTTCGCTGTCGATGATGGACGCCGGCGTGCCGCTGAAGCGCCCCGTCTCGGGCATCGCGATGGGCCTGATCCTCGAGGGCAAGGACTTCGCCGTCCTGTCGGATATCCTCGGCGACGAGGATCACCTCGGCGACATGGACTTCAAGGTCGCCGGCACCAGCGAGGGCATCACCGCGCTGCAGATGGACATCAAGATCTCCGGCATCACCGAAGAGATCATGAAGGTCGCGCTGAAGCAGGCCCACGAAGGCCGCGCGCACATCCTGGGTGAGATGGCCAAGGCACTGGGCGAAACCCGCTCGGAACTGTCGGCGCACGCACCGCGCATCGAGACCTTCACGATCGACAAGTCGAAGATCCGCGAAGTCATCGGCACCGGCGGCAAGGTGATCCGCGAGATCGTCGCCACCACCGGCGCCAAGGTCGACATCGACGACGAGGGCGTCATCAAGGTGTCGTCGTCCGACCCGACGCAGATCGAAGCCGCGATCAAGTGGATCAAGGGCCTCGTCGAGGAAGCCGAAGTCGGCAAGGTCTATGACGGCAAGGTCGTCAACCTGGTGGACTTCGGTGCGTTCGTGAACTTCATGGGTGGCAAGGACGGCCTCGTCCACGTCTCCGAGATCAAGAACGAGCGCGTCGAAAAGGTGTCGGACGTCCTTTCGGAAGGTCAGGCCGTCAAGGTCAAGGTTCTCGAGATCGATCCGCGCGGCAAGGTGCGCCTGTCGATGCGCGTCGTCGATCAGGAAACCGGCGCCGAGCTGGAAGACACCCGTCCGGCCCGCGAGCCGCGCGAGGGCGGCGACCGTGGTCCCCGCGGCCCGCGCAGCGGCGGCGGCGATCGTGACGGCGGTGGCCGCGGCGACCGTGGCCCGCGTCGCGACGGTTCCGGCCGTGACGGCGGTGGCCGTGGTCCCCGTCGCGACGGCGGCGACCGTGGTCCCCGCGGCGAGGGCGGCGATCGCGCGCCCCGCAACGGTGGCGGCAACGACGACGGCCCCGCGCCCGAGTTCGCGCCGGCCTTCCTGACCGGCGATCGCGACTGATCCTCGGCCACTGGCTGACACAGGAAGGGGTTCGGCAGCGATGCCGGACCCCTTTCGCGTTCCGGGGGGCGCCCGTGTCGACCGATGCGATACGGCCACGCCGATCGTGCCGGAATAAACGGGATTACATGGCGTTAACCGCAGGGAGCGCGCATAGCCGGTGCATGCCGGTACAGCGCGACACGTCCCCGGCGCCGACCGGTCATCCCCTGCTCGCCCGGTTGCAGCATTATGTGCGGTTCACCGGGGAGGAACGGCTGGCGCTGGAGGCGCTGTCGGCCGGTCCCGCGCTCACCGTGCGCCAGCGCCGCGATCTGGTGCGCGAGGGCGACCGGCCGCGCGGCGTCATCCTCATCCTCGACGGCTGGGCGTTCCGCTACAAGACGCTGGAGGACGGGCGGCGCCAGATCATCGCCTTCCTGCTGCCGGGCGATCTGTGCGACGCACATGGCTATATCCACCGGCATCTCGACCATTCGATCGGCGCGGTAACGCAGGTCCGCTATATCGAGGTGCCGCGCGAGCGGATCGAGGCGCTGGCGGTGCTCGGTCCCCGCCTCGCGCAGGCGCTGTGGTGGGACGCCTCGGTCACCGCGTCGATCCAGCGCGAATGGACGATCAACCTCGGCCAGCGCGACGCGATCGAACGGCTGGCGCATCTGTTCTGCGAACTCGTCTACCGCCTGCGCGCGACCGGACTGGCCGCCGGCGACCGCTGCGATATCCCGCTGACCCAGACCGATCTGGCCGAGGCGACCGGCATGACCCCCGTCCACGTCAACCGCATGGTGCAGGATCTGCGCGCGCGCGGGCTGATCCGCTGGAAGGGTCATGATTTCGAGATGCTCGATCTTGCCGGCCTGTGCTCGGTCGCGATGTTCAATCCCGGCTATCTCCATCTCGATCACGAAGGGCGCCTGCTCGACGCCGCTGGCTGACCTGCCGCGGACATTGATCCAATTAAGCGAAGTGCGCGGATCATTTCGTTACAAGGCAGAGGCTTGCGACGCGTCGCCCGTTGGCAGCAAGCTGGTGTTCATCATGGATCCCGAGTCATGCCGACATCTGCCGACCTCGTTTTCTACCGCCGCCGCGAACAGCAGGAGCGCGAGCTCGCGGCCCGCGCCCGCCATCCGGAGGGGCGCTGCGTCCACCTCGAACTGGCAGGCTGCTATGCCCGCATGATCGAGGAAATGGAGGCCGGCCCCGACTCCGGTCCGGCGCTGCACATGCCGCTGTCCGGCTAGCGCCGTTCCGATCCGCGCCTGACGGCACCGATCGGATCGTCCTACGTCGGCTGGCGACCGTCGCCCGTCGATCGCGGAAAGCCGATCTGTCGCAACCATGCCGCCGCCAGCACCGGCCATGCCGACACCGGCAGGCCGACCGTGTCCAGCGCGAAGCCGTGCGGCGCATCGGCGAAGACGTGCAACTCCGCGGCACCCCCGACCGCCAGCCACGCCGCGTGCAGGCGGTGCGCATTCTCCACCGGCACGACGGGATCGTTGCCGGCATAGACGATGAACGCCGGCGGCGGCGCGGGCAGCAATTGCGCGTCGGGCTGGAGCGCGTCGTACAGCGCCTGTTTCTCGACCGGCGGCAGCGGCGGCTTGTCGGCGACGATCGTCCGCCCCGCGGCGTTGGTCGAGATGGGCGCATAGCCGATGACCATCGCGTCGGGCCGGTCGGGCGCCGCGCCGGGCCAGTCGGCGGGGCGTGCCGCGGCAAGACAGGCGGCGAGATGCCCGCCCGACGACAGGCCGACGACGCCGACCGCATCGAACCCCGCCGCCCGGATCATGCGCAGCGCCTCACCCGCATCGTCCAGCGGCGCGGCCGGGCCGTGCCGCGCATCCGGAAAGCGATGGATCAGCACGAACGCCGCATAGCCCAGCGTATTGAGCCAGCGCGCGACCTGCACCCCCTCCCGCCCCGCCATCAGCGCGACGTACCCGCCGCCGCCCAGCACCAGCATCGCCGCGCCATTGGGTACGGCGGGGCGGAATGCGAGCAGCACCGGTTGCGCGACCGCGCTCACCACCGCCTGATCGTCGCTACGATCCGGCTCGAACGTCACGCCGCCGTCGACCAGCGTTTCGCCCCGCAGCGGCAGCACCGCATCCGCGCCCAGCATCAGCATCCCGGTGTCGCTCCATCGAACGAGGAATGGCCCGCGACGCAGGGGTGCGTCGGATAGGCCTCGCCATCCAGCTCGGTCGCCTCGCGCACCACCGACAGCCGGTCGCCATCGTCGCGCATCTCGTACAGCTTGCCGAGCGCATGGTTGAACGGGCGGTGCAGGATCATCATCAGTCGCCCGTCGAAGGCGCGGAACAGCATGCCATGGCCGCTGTCGCGCTCCACCAGCGTGCCGAGCTGCTCCCACGGCCCCGCGATCCCGCCGGACACCGAGCGCGCCTGCGCCTCGACATAGCCCTTCCTGCCGTAACTCGACCACAGCATCAGCAACTTGCCGGTCCGGCTGCGATACAGTTCGGGGCCATCGGTGACGTAGACCGTGTCGCCGTCCGGCTGTTTCTGCCCGACCGCCCAGGGGGCGTCGCTCGCCTTGAACAGGGTAAGCGGCGGACCGGCGGCAGCGAGGTCGTCCGTCAGCGGCACCGCCTCCATCGTGCCGACGCCGGTCTGCCACCATTCGTGCGCATAGACGAGCCACGGCCTGCCCTTCGGATCGACATAGAGCGATCCGTCGAGCGTCATCCGGTCGGCCGCGACGATCGGTTCGCCGCCGCGCACCAGCCGGTACGGCCCGTCGATCCGGTCCGCCACCGCCAGCATTGTGCCGCGGCGATAGGTCGCCCGCTTGCCGCTTTTGCCCAGGGTCGCGGCGGGATCGTGAAAGGTGGTGAAGAGGTAGTATTTCCCCTTCCACGCATGCACCTCGGGCGCCCAGCTGCCCGCCTTCGCCCATGTGTTGGGCGGCAGCGCGAAGACCAGCTTCGGCCGGGTCCAGTGCTTCAGGTCGCGGCTGGCGTACATCATCGTGCCGAGCCGGGTGTCGCCGGTCATCGCCGCTTCGTTGCGGGTGAACAGATAATAGGTGCGGCTCGCGGTGTCGGCGACGATCCACGGATCGTGCAGGTGCATCGCGGTCATCACCAGCGGCGCCTCCGCCGCGGGCCGCACCGGCGCCGCGCCGGTGAATGCCAGCAGCGCGGCGGCGAGCGCCAGCCGGATCACGCCGCCGGGCCCGTCATGCGATGCTGTTGCCGTAGCCAATCACGATTGTCGCGATCAGCAGCAGCGCGACGCCGCCCCAGACGATGCCCTTGATCCGCACGCCGACGTCCTTCCATTCGCGGAAGGCGAAGCCCCAGAGCGTGCCGAAGATGATGATCGACGCCATGTGCAGCGTCCAGCTGGAGAAGCCGAGCCGCCCCATCTGGCTCTCCCCCATCGTGTAGAAGAAGAACTGGAAGTACCAGGTGACGCCCGCCAGCGCGCTGAGCACGTAGTTGCGCAGCAGCGGCGGGCGTTCGATGCCGGGCTTTGTCCGCCCCAGCCATTCCGCGCCGCTGCGGTTGCGGACGACGAGGATCGAGCACCAGACCAGATTGGTGACGAGCCCGCCGAACATGACGAGGCACAGCACCGGCAGTCCGGTCCACAGCGGCCCGGTGCCGGCGGCGGCGGACAGGCCCTTGATCGGCTCGCCCGCGGCGAGGCCGAAGGCGAAGCAGGCGGACATGATGCCGGCGAAGATCGCGACCGCGATGCCCTTCCTGAAGTTGAATTCGGCGACCACCGCGGCCTTCTGTTCGGGGCTGAGCAGCGCGTCCTTCTGCGCACCGGCGATGGCGACGACGACGATGCCGAGCACCGTCAGGCCGATCCCCGCGAGCACGATATTGCCCGACGTGGTCGCCAGCAGCTTTGCGTGGAATTCGCCGGTGAACAGCGGCGGGATCAGCGTGCCGAACACGGTGCACAACCCCAGCACCACCGCCATGCCCAGGCTCAGCCCGAGATAGCGCATGACGAGGCCATAGCCGAGGCCGCCGAAGCCCCACAGCAGCCCGAACAGGATCGGCCACCAGAAGGCCGGCGCCGGCGCACTGCCGAGCACGCCGAGCAGGTCGTTGGTTTGGAGCGACGCGAAGAACCATGGCGCGAACACCCAGGAGAAGATGCCCCCGGTCAGCCAGTAGATCTCCCACGACCAGCGCTTCACGCCGCGATAGGGAACGTAGAAGCTGGCGGAGGCGAGCCCGCCCAGCCAGTGATACATTACGCCGAGCAGCGGATTGGGGGTCATGGATTCAGTCCCAGTCGATAGAGGCGGTTCGCGTTGCGACCGAACAGGTCGCGGCGCTCGGCATCGGAAAAATCGGCGGCGATGGCGTGGTAGGTTTCGAGATAGCGGTCGATCGGCGCGAACAGCGTGTCCGTCGGCGCATCGCTCGCGAACAGGCAGCGGTCGGGACCGAACAGGTCGATCGCCTCCAGCAGGATCGGCCGCACCCGCTCGAACGTCCAGTCGCGCCAGATGAAGCCGAGGCCCGACAGCTTGACCGCGACGTGCGGCAGCGCGGCGAGCGCGCGCATCCCGTGGCGCCAGTCGGCGAGGCCATCGGGATCGCTCATCACCGGCATGCCGAGGTGGTTGACGATCACCGGCACGTCGGGATGGCGCGCGAACAGCGGCACCAGCCCGGGCATCTGCCCCGGATAGCATTGCAGGTCGAACGACAGGCGATGCGTCGCCAGCCGCGCGAACCCCGCCTGCCACGCCTCGTCGCGAGTCAGGTCGCGGGGCGTGTAGGTCCGCTGCGCGTCGGCGTGCCAGTTGACGATCTGGCGGATGCCGCGGACGCGGGGATGCGCGGCGTGCTGCGCCAGCAGCGCGTCCGCGCCCGGATCGGCGAAATCGGCATAAGCGACGATGCCGGTCGGCAGGCCGGTGTCGGTGGCGAGGCCCTCCAGCCATTCGGTTTCGCGCAGGGAGTGTGCCGCATCCGCGCCGGCATCGATATGCACCGCGCCGACGACGTTCCAGCGGGCGAGCGCGGCGCGATAGTCGGCGACGCTGTAATTGCGCGCGATCGCCTCGGCGCTGCCGTTGGGGCCGTCGCCGTCGAACGGCGGGGTCAGCCACGGATAGCGGATGTGGTTCAGGTCCCACAGGTGGATGTGGGCATCGACGAACGGGATCGCGGTCATCCGTCTCTCCGGCAAAGGCCCGCGCCGTCTCGTGCCGGACGGCTGCGGAATATGGAAAACACCGCGTTCCGCCCTGCCCTCACCCTTCGCCGGCTTCGCCGCCTTTCCCTCTCCCATCGGGGAGAGGGAGGGCGCCGCGCCAGCGGCGGAAGGGTGAGGACGGGCGGAAACGTCAGTAGGTCGTCCGCCCCCCGGACGTGTCGAACACCGACGCCGTCGTGAAGCTGCATTCCTCGCTCGCCATGAAGCAGACCATCGCGGTCGATTCGTGCACCTCGCCGAGGCGGCCCATCGGGATCTTGGAGCGCATGTAGTCGACCTGGCTCTGCGGCAATTGCTCGAGGATCGGGCTTTCGAACGTCGCCGGGGTCAGTGCGTTGGCGATCACCCCCTTGCCCGCCAGTTCCTTGCCGAGGCTCTTGGTGAAGCCGATCACGCCCGCCTTGGTCGCGGAATAGGCCGACGCATTGGGATTGCCCTCCTTGCCCGCAACCGAGGCGACGTTGACGATCCGCCCGTAGCCGTTCGCCAGCATCGCCGGCACGATCGCCCGGTTGCAATAGAACAACCCGTTGAGGTTGACGCCGACGACCTTGAGCCAGTTGTCGATCGGAAATTCGTGGACCGGCACCGTCGCACCGGTGATCCCGGCCGAGCAGACCAGCACGTCGACCTTGCCGAGCGCCGCCAGCGTGTCCGCCGCCGCCTGCGCCACCGCATCCGCGTCGGACACGTCGAGCGCGGCGACGTGCGCCGCGCCGATCTCGTCCTTCGCCGCCGCCAGTGCGTCGGCGTTGAGGTCCCACAGCGCGACCGTGCCGCCCTCGGCGACGATGCGCTTCGCGACATCCTTGCCCAGACCCGAAGCGCCACCGGTAATCACCGCGTGGCGCCCCTCGAACCGTCCCGCGAAGGTCATGCCGCGGTTCCGGTCCAGGCGACGAAGTCCTGGCGCTGCTGCCCGAGCTTCTCGATGCCGAGTTCGACGACGTCGCCGGCCTTCAGATACCAGGGCTCGGGCTTCTGGCCGAGGCCGACGCCCGGCGGCGTGCCGGTGGTGATGATGTCGCCGGGCAGCAGCGTCATCAGCTTCGAGACATAGGCGACGATCTCGGCGACGCCGAAGATCATCGTCGCCGTGCTGCCGTCCTGCACGCGCTTGCCGTTGACCGACAGCCACATCGACAGCGCCTGCGGATCGCCGACCTCGTCGCTGGTGACCAGCCACGGGCCGACCGGACCGAAGGTCGGGAAGCCCTTGCCCTTGTCCCACGTCGGCCCGCGCTCGGTCTGCCAGTGCCGCTCGGACACGTCGTTGACGACGATGAAGCCCGCGACGTGGCGCAGCGCATCGGCTTCCGACACGTTGTTGGCGGCGGTGCCGATGACGATGCCGAGTTCGACCTCCCAGTCGGTCTTGAGCGAATCCTTCGGGATCGTCACCGGATCGTTCGGCCCCTGCAGGCACGAGATCCACTTGTTGAACACGACCGGCTCGCCGGGGATCGGCAGGTTCGATTCGGCGGCGTGGTCGGCATAGTTGAGGCCGATCGCGACGAACTGGCGGGTGCCGCTGAACGGCACGCCGTAGCGCGGATCACCCTCGACCACCGGCAGGTCGTCGACCGGCAGCGCGGCGAGGCGCGCCAGCCCCTCGGGCGACAGCTCGGCGGGCGAGATGTCGGCGACATGCGCGGACAGGTCGCGGATGCGCCCCTGTGCGTCGATCAGGCCGGGCTTCTCGGCGCCCGGCTGGCCAAAACGGCAAAGCTTCATGGGGAGGATCTTTCTCGAAGGATCAGTGGGTGTAGGGACGGTGCATCGCGATCTCGCGGTTCAGCTCGACGCCGAAGCCGGGCGCGTCGAGCGCGCTCGCCTTCAGCCGTCCGTTCTGCGGCACCGGCTCGCCGATCAGCTGCGGATGGAACATCGGCACCACCTCGGTCGGGCCGGGGTGCATCATCAGATATTCCGCGAACGGCGAATTGTGGCGCGTGATGACGAAGTGATAGCTGTAGACCGACGATCCGTGCGGCACGACCATCTTGCCGTGCGCATCGGCGAGCGCGCTGATCTTCAACAATTCAGTGACGCCGCCGCACCAGCCCACGTCCGGCTGGATGATGTCGCAGCAGTCCATCTCCATCAGCATGCGGAAGCCCCAGCGCGTCGCCTCATGCTCGCCGGTGGTGACCAGCATGCCCTTGGGCACGTTCTTCTTCAGCTGCGCATAGCCCCAGTAATCGTCGGGGCTGATCGCCTCCTCGATCCACTTCAGGTCGTAGTCGTGCGCGGCGATGGCGAGGCGGGTGGCATAGTCGACGTCGAGCGCCATCCAGCAATCCCACATCAGCCAGAAATCCGGCCCGCATTTTTCCCGCATGTCGGCGAGCTCGGCGATATTCTTCTTCAGGCCCTCGATCCCCTCGGCGGGGCCGTGGTGCAGCGGCATCTTGCCGCCGATGAAGCCGAATTCCTTCGCCTTGTCGGGCCGCGCGCCGGTCGCGTAGAATTGCAGCTCGTCGCGCACCGCGCCGCCGAGCAGGTGATAGACCGGCTCCTGCCGCAGCTTGCCGATGAGGTCCCACAGCGCGAGGTCGACACCGGAGATGGCGTTGATGACCAGACCCTTGCGCCCGTAATATTGGGTCGAGAAGTACATCTGGTCCCAGATCTTCTCGTATTCGGTCGGGCTGCGCCCCTCGAGGAAGCGGGCGAGATGCTTTTCGACGATGTAGCAGGCGGGCTCGCCGCCGGTCGTCACCGCGAAGCCGATCGTGCCGTCCTCCGCCTCGATCTCGACCACCAACGTGCCGAGCACGTTGATGCCGAAGCTCTGCCGCGACTGGCGGTATTCGGGGTAACGCGACATCGGCGTCGCGATGTGGTTGTCGATCCAATGGCCTTCGCCCTGGTCGTGGTAATCGGCACCGCCGCCGCGCACCGTAAAGGCGCGGACATGCTTGATCTTGGGCAAGGACACGATTCCCACGCGAAACTCCCGTTTGTCGCCAGTATCAGTCCCGGGCCGGACACCGCCGATGGCGGTACGAGCATCCCTCCCGAGCTTGTTACTTTTTTCACTTTATGGGATAGCTCGTTACGTGATGAGAAAAGCCGCGTCAAACGGAGACTCGGGACAGGTGAGGAAAACGAGCTTGAGCCGACGATCGCCACCGTCCCTGCGCCCGCCAGAGCGCCGTCCCTGCCGGAAGGGCGGACGATGACCGCCCCCCGCGTCGCGCTGTTCGTCACCTGCCTCGTCGACCTGATCCGCCCGCAGATCGGCTTCGCCGCGATCACCGCGCTGGAAGCCGCGGGTTGCGAGGTGATCGTGCCCGAAGCGCAGACCTGCTGCGGCCAGCCCGCGCTCAATTCGGGCGACCGCAAAACCGCCGAGGACCTCGCCCGCCGCGCCATCGCCGCGCTCGAGCCCTACGATCATGTCGTCATCCCGTCGGGCAGCTGCGCCGCAACGATCCGCGTCCATTATCCCGAGATCCTCGACCATGACGCGACATGGGGACCGCGCGCCACCGCGCTGGCGGCGAAGACGTGGGAGATCATGGCCTATCTCGACGAGGTGCGCGGCTGGAAACCCGAGGGCGTCGCTTTGCCCGCCACCGCCACCTATCACGACAGCTGTTCGGGCCTGCGCGAACTCGGCATCAAGCGCCAGCCGCGCCGCCTGCTCGCGGCGGTCGACGGCCTTGCGCTGACACCGCTCGACGGCGCGGAAACCTGCTGCGGCTTCGGCGGCACCTTCTGCGTCAAATATCCCGCCATTTCGAACGCGATCGTCGCGGAGAAGGCGAGCGCGATCGACGCGACCGGCGCCGACCTGCTGCTCGCGGGCGATCTCGGCTGCCTGATGAACATGGCGGGCAAACTGCACCGCGAGGGATCGCCGGTGCGCGCCTTCCACGCGATCGAGCTGATCGCCGGCATGGGCGACGGCCCCGCGATCGGGGAAGATTCATGAGCTTCGCCGCCCGCGTCGACGAGGCGCTCGCCGACCGCAACCTCAAGCTCGCGGTCGAACGCACCGCCGGCACCGCCGAGGCGAAGCGCACGATCGCGGTCGACGCCTTCCCCGATTTCGACGCCGCGCGCGACCGCGCCGCCGCAATCAAGGACCATGTCGTCGCCAACCTCGGCTTCTACCTCGAACGGTTCGAGGCGAACGCCACCGCCGCCGGTGCGACGGTGCATTGGGCGCGCACCGCGCAGGAGGCGTGCGACATCGTCATACGACTGTGCACGGCGGCGGGGGCGAAGAGCGTCGCGCGCTCCAAGTCGATGCTCGGCGAAGAGATCGGCCTGCCCCATGCGCTCGCCGAGGCGGGGATCGGCCGGATCGAGACCGACCTTGCCGAACATATCATCCAGCTGAGCGGCGAGCGTCCGTCGCACATCATCTGGCCGGCGATGCACAAGACGCGCGAACAGGTGTCGGCGCTGTTCAAGGCGAGCCATCGCGCGCCGCACGAGGAGGAGACCATCGCCGCGATGGCGGAAAGCGCGCGGCGCCACCTGCGCGAGGGCATGCTCGCCGCCGATGTCGGCATCTCCGGCGCCAACTTCCTCGTCGCCGATACCGGCGCGGTCTGCACCGTCACCAACGAGGGCAATGCCGAGCTGTCGCTGGTGCCGCCGCGCATGCATATCGTCACCGCGGGGATCGAGAAGATCGTCCCCTCGACCGGCCATGCCGTCCATATGCTGCGCATGCTGTCGCGATCGGCGACCGGCGCGCCGCTGAGCCAGTATACCACCTTCTACACCGGCCCGAAGCGCGCGGGCGACCGCGACGGGCCGGAAGAGATGCACATCGTGCTGGTCGACAACGGCCGCACGACGATGCGCGAGGAGGGGCTGGCCGAGATGCTGCGCTGCATCCGCTGCGGCGCCTGCATGAACCATTGCGTCGTGTTCCGGCAGATCGGCGGCCACGCCTATGGCGGCACCTATCCCGGCCCGATGGGCGCGGTGCTCACCCCCGCGTTCGACGGGCTGAAACAGTCGCGCGACCTGCCCAACGCCTGTACGCTCAACGGCAAATGCCAGGAGGTCTGCCCGGTGCGCATCCCGCTGCCGACGCTGCTGCGCGGCTGGCGCGAGAAGAGCTGGCGCGAGGGGCTGGAGCCCGCCTCGCTGCGATCGGGCCTCGGCGCCTGGGCGTGGTTCGCGCGCCGGCCGCGGCTGTACCGCGCCGCGACCGCCGCGGCGCTCCGGTCGATGCGGATGATGGGGCGGACCGGCTGGCTGACCCGGCTGCCGCTCGCCGGCGGCTGGACCAGGTACCGCGACATGCCCAGACCCGCCGCGGAGAGCTTCATGGCGCAATATCGCAAGGGGCGTCGCTCATGACCGCGCGCGAGGCGATCCTCGCCCGGCTCGGCGGCACCGCCACGCCCGCGGCGATCGACGGCACCGCGGCGACGCTGCTGGTCGCGCCCGAACGCCCGCCGGTCGACCCGGCCGCGCTGGAGGAGACGTTTCTCGCCCGGCTGACGCTGCCGAGCGTCGCCGCGACCGTCGACCGCATCGCCGACATGGCGGAACTGCCCGCGGCGATCGCCCGCTATTGCGCCGGTCAGGGCCTCGCGCAGACGCTCTGCGTGCCGCCCGATCCGCGCCTGTCCGGCTGCGACTGGACCGGCTTCACGCTGCACGACAGCGCCGCACCCGACGAGCCGGCCGCGCTCGCCATCGCGCGCTGCGGGGTCGCCGAGACCGGCAGCCTCGTCTTCGAGACCGCACCGGACGCGCCGATGCTGCCCAATTTCCTTGCGCTCCATCATATCGTCGTGGTGCCGGCGGTGGTGGCGTATCTGGAGGATGCGATGCTCGCCGGCCGCCACCCGCGCGCGCATTACTGGGTCACCGGCGTGTCGGGCACGACCGATATCGAGGGCACCTATGTGCGCGGCGCGCACGGGCCCCGCTTCCTCCACGTCATCCGTCTGGCCTGACGGACGCTGCCGTTCCGCCCGTTTGTACGTTATCGGTTGCGGTTACGGCCGATTCGGGCAACGCGGAACGGCCGTCTGGGAGAGACCGTGAAGTGACCACCACCGCCATTGTGCGCCGGCCCGCCGCCGAGGATGCGCCCGAGGAAAGCCGCGCCGCCAAGGCCGGCACGCAGACGCTGGATCGCGGGCTCGACCTGCTCGAGCTCGCCGTGCAGGAGCCGGCGACCGTCATCCAGCTGGCGGAGCGCAGCGGCCTGTCGCGCGCCATCGCCTATCGCCTCGTCGGGTCGCTCGCCTCGCGCGGGTTCCTCGCGATGGGGCCGAACAACCAGGTCCGCGGCGGCCGCCTGCTGCTGCGCCTGCGCCATCTGGTGCAGGACCAGACCGACCTCGTCGCGCTCGCCCGGCCGCAGCTGGAATGGCTGGCGCAGGAAAGCGGGATGAGCGCGTTCATGGGGCGGCGCGAGGGCGACGAATCGGTGCATATGCTGCGCGTCCCCGGGCGCGAGCGCGTCGCCGTCACCACCCAGCCCGGCACCCGCCGCCGGCTCGGCGAGACCGGGCTCGGCAAGGCCCTGCTGCTCGACGATGGCGAGGGATCGTGGCGCCGCCTGTTCGGGCAGGTCGACGCGCCCCATCGCCGCCCCGACTGGCTGGCGGAAATGACCGCGGCGGCGGCGCGCGGCGTCGTGCTGCAATGCGGCCCCGCCCCCGATCACATCCATTCGGTCGCCGCGCCGGTCCGCGACGCCGCCGGCGGCATCGTCGCCGCGATCAACGTCGCCGCCGCCGCGCCCTATCTGGATGCGGACCGCATGCAGGAGCTGGTGCCCCTGCTGCGCACCGCCGCCGCGGAGATCGGCGCCGCGCTGGGCCGCGAAGGCGCCGCGGGTTGACCGCGTCCGGCGGGATTCCCCGATCATGAACCGCCTGTCCCCCGACGCGGACGACGCGCGGTTCATCCGTCGCGTCCTCTACGTCCTCGTCATCGCCGCGGTGGCGGCGGCGCTGTTCAAGGCGGGCAACCTGCTGATCCTCGCCTTCGGCGCGATGCTGGGCGCGATCGCGATCCATGCGCTCGCCGATTTGTATCGCGACCATCTGCGCGTCCCCGAAAAGGCGTCGCTCGGCCTCGGCATGGCGACCGCCTTCGGCATCGTCGGCTTTCTCGTCTGGCTGTTCGGCGTCCAGTTCCGCGAGCAGGTTAACGTGCTCGTCACGCAGCTGCCGACCCTGCTCGACCAGCTCGCCGCCTGGGCATCGCAAAGCCCGGTCGGCGCCAAGATCGTCGATGCGGTGCAACAGGCCTATGCGGGATCGAAGGTCGCGCAGGACGTCGGCGGCCTCGTCACCGGCGCCGGCGAGCTGCTGCTCAACTGCATCCTGCTGCTGGTCGCCGCGGCTTTCTTCGCCGCCGATCCCGGCATCTACCAGCGCGGCTTCCTGTTCCTGATCCCGCCGACCAAGCGCCCCGCGATCGAGGACGCGCTGTTCGACGTCGGGTCGACGTTGCGGCTGTGGCTGCGTTCGTCGCTGATCCTGATGACCAGCATGGGGGTGCTGATCGGGCTCGGCCTGTGGATATCCGGCGTGCCGTCCGCCGCCGCACTCGGGCTGCTCGCCGGCCTGTCGGAGTTCATTCCCTATATCGGCCCGACCGCGGCGATGGTCCCGGCGCTCGGCCTCGCCGCGACGCAGGGGACGGGGCCGCTGATCGGCACGCTCGTCACCTATGCGCTCGTCCGCCTGATCCAGACCAACTTCATCACCCCCTACGTCCAGGCCCGCGTCATCTCGATCCCGCCGGCGATCACCGTCTTCGCGATCATCGGCATCGGCGTGATCTTCGGCATCTTCGGCCTGTTCTTCTCCGCCGCTTTGCTGGTGGTGATCTTCACGCTCGTGCGCAGCCTGTACCTGCGCGAGGTGCTGGGCGAGGACATCCCGCGCAGCCGCCACCAGACGCTGCTCGGCCCCGACCTGACGCCGCACGATCCGGAGGCGTGATTCGCGGCCCGACTCGCCGGAAACCCTCGATTAAACCCAAATTAACCTTTTGCCTTCAGATGTTCTTTGGTTAATGAATCTCGGCCAGCCGCGAGCAGGGGTGCTTGCGGTCTCGCCAACAGGGGACTTCGCGATGCGGGTGTTGTTGATCGAGGACGAGCCGACCACGGCCAAGGCGATCGAGCTGATGCTCGGGACCGAAGGCTTCAACTGCTACACCACCGACCTCGGCGAAGAGGGTCTCGATCTCGGGAAACTCTACGACTACGACATCATCCTGCTCGACCTCAACCTGCCCGACATGCACGGTTACGACGTCCTCAAGAAACTGCGCGTCGCGCGCGTGTCGACCCCGGTGCTGATCCTGTCGGGGATCAACGAGATGGACAGCAAGGTGCGCAGCTTCGGCTTCGGCGCCGACGATTACGTCACCAAGCCGTTCCACCGCGAGGAACTGATCGCGCGTATCCACGCCGTCGTCCGCCGCTCCAAGGGCCACAGCCAGTCGGTCATCCGCACCGGCAAGCTGGCGGTCAACCTCGATGCCAAGACGGTCGAGGTCGACGGCAGCCGCGTCCACCTGACCGGCAAGGAATATGCGATGCTGGAGCTGCTGTCGCTACGCAAGGGCACGACGCTGACCAAGGAAATGTTCCTCAACCACCTGTACGGCGGGATGGACGAGCCGGAACTCAAGATCATCGACGTCTTCATCTGCAAGCTGCGCAAGAAACTCAGCCTCGCCTGCGAGGGCGAGAATTACATCGAGACCGTCTGGGGCCGCGGCTATGTGCTTCGCGAGCCAGAGGAAATTACCGCGGTCGCCTGATCGCCACACATCTTCCCCGAGTATCGGGAAAGAGGCCGCGACATCGGGGGGTGTCGCGGCCTTTGTTGTGATTCCGCCAGCCGGATCATGCACGTACGTCATTGACGTTTTCTTATGACCATTGTGGACATAAGATCCGGACCCGAGGCAAGGGATACGGATCATGGTCGACCATCGCGCATCGCCCGCGCCTGCGGGCGGGACGGGCATAGCGCACAGCCGGCGCGGCAGCGTGATGGTGATGTTCGCGCTGTTCCTGACCGTGCTGGCCGGTGCGACCTCGTTCGCGCTCGACCTGTCGAACCTCTATCTGGTCCGCCAGGAACGCCAGATGGTCAGCGATCTGGCGGTGCTGGGCGCGACCAGCACGGCCGCGCCGATCGCCGGATCGGTGCCGTCGGCGACCGCGCTGGCGACGGCCCGGGCGATCGTCGCCGCCAACGGCCTCGATGCCGGCGCCACGACCCTGACGGTGACGCCATCGCCGGCGCGCAGCGGGGCACAGGCGCTGAAGGCGACGATCGGCGCGCCGGTGGCGCTGCCGATCGGCCTGCTGTCGCTCGGCAGGCCGCCGACCGTCAACGTCGCCTCCTGGGCCGAACCGTCCGGCACCGGCGCCTGCTTCCGGTCGCAATACGGCCCGACCAACATCTACAACAATGCGGTCGTCACCGCCCCCGCCTGCACGGCCGAGGCCAAGACCTTCTTCTATTCCTGCGGCAAGTCGCAGACCGTGCTCGCCAATGTCGCGACCGGCTATACGCCGCTATCCGAAGCGCCCTATCTCTGTCCGACGGCGAGCCTCCAGCCCAATGCCGCGGGCTTCGATTATAGCGCGACCGTCACCGACACGATCGCCGGCACCGCCCCGGTCACCGGCATGCTGGCCCATCTCGACGCGATGGCGGGCGGCTGGCCCTATGGCACGCGATCCCCGGTGCGGCCGTCGATCCCCGCCGGCACGACGACGAGCCCGTCCTATAGCGGCCAGACCGCCACGATCGCCGCGAACGCGCGTCTCGGGTCGTTGACCGTGTCCAATTCCAGCCTGTCGTTCCAGGGTGGCGGCGCCGATCCGCGATGCACGGCGCCGACCACGATCGCCGCGACGCTGACGCTGAGCGGCACCAATTTGCTGACCTTCGGCTCGGGTTGCTACGTCTTCGGGGCCGCGGTCAATGCGGCGACGGGGTCGACCAGCAGCCTCGCGGTCGCCCCGGGCGCGTCGGTGGTGTTCGTCTTCGCGGGCGGCACGCTGACCGTTGCCAGCGGCGCGACGCTGGTGTTCGGCGATGCTGCCGTCTATGTGAACGGTGGATCGATCGCCAATTACGGCACCCGCCTGTCGTTCGGCAACGGCCCCTTCTACCTGTGGGGCGGCACGATCTACAATGTGCTGGCTACATCGACGCTGACCTTCGGCAACGGGCCCTTCTATTTCTACGGCGGCAGCGTCTCGAACATCGGGACGATGACGCTGGGCAACGGGCCGTTCGACTTCCAGGGCGGTTCGCTCGCGCTTATTTCGGGATCGACGACCAGTTTCGGGGTCGGCGACATGAGCTTCTACGGCGGCACCGTGATCGCGGGGGGCAAGTCGGTCACCTTCGGCGCGGGGGGATCGGCGACCACCGGGTCCGGCACGGTCGCGATGCATGGCGGGTCGTTCGCGTTGACGGCGGATTCGCTGACCGCGATCGGCACCAGCTTCGGCTTCAAGGGCGGCACGCTCAGCCTGCTCGGGATCGGCACGATCAAGGCGACCGCGCCGACCGACGCCAACCCGAGGCTCGGCTATCGCAACCTGCTGTTCGCGGTGTGGGGCGGCGCGTTCAACCTGTACCAGTCCGGGGGACAGAGCGATACGATGTCGGGGCTGGTCTATGCGCCGGCCACCAACGCGTCGATCTACGGATCGCAGACGATCACGCCGCCGCCGGGGGGCTGTTTCGGCGTGGTGTCCGGCGTGCTCGACATCTACCAGAATGCAACGATCAATGGCGCGCCCTGTGCCGGCCTGACCGGCAATACCGCCGGGCGCGCGGTGCTGGTGCAATGACGACGCCGCGTGCCACGTCCTCCATGCGGCTGGCGGCCGACCGCCGGGGCGTCGCGCTGATCGAATTCGCGCTGGTGCTGCCGCCGCTGCTGCTGCTCGTCGCGCTGATCGTCGATATCGGCTTTGCCTATAACGCCCGCCTCAACACGCTGCGCGGCGTCAGCGCCGGCGCGATGTACGCCTTCGAGAATGGCGGCGACGTCGATGCCGACAGCGCGGAGGCGTTCCGCCAGACGATCGCCACCATCGTCCAGCAGGGCGCGGGCGCGACCGCGCCGACCGTGACGGTGCTGGTCAACAACGTCGCCGGGCCGGGCGCCGCCGACGGTTATTACTGCACCAGCGGCACCCCGACCCAATGGCGCTCGACCGGCATGACGCGCAGCGCCTGCGGGGACGGCACGATGTCGGCCAAGTTCGTGACCATCCGCACCACGGGGACGCCCGTCGCGATCATCCCCGTCGCCGCGATCGGCGCGCGCCTGTTCCCGCTGACCGAAACCGTAGTGGTGCGGGCGAAATGATCCGCTGCCTGTCGCGTGACATCAAAGGAGCGACCATCGTCGAATTCGCGCTGGTCGCGCCGGTCTTCTGCGCGATCGCGCTGATGATCGTGCAGGCGGGGATCGCATTCCAGCGCTGGAATGCGATGCAGTCCACCGCGCATACCGTCGCCCGCTGCCTCGCGATCGCCTCGCCGCGCTGCACGGTCCCGGCGTCGGGCAGCGGCGTCGATCACGCCATCGCCTATACGCTGCAGGTCGCCGCCGCCAACGGGATCGGCATGGTGACCGCCGACCGGGTGCGGACCGAAACGACGGCACCGATCGGCGGCCTGATCTACAAGCAGGTGTCGATCACGCTGCCCGTCTCGATCCTCGGCATCGGCTTCACCCTGCAGGCCAGCGACCGCTTTCCGCAGGTCTAGGGTCGATCGACATTCAGCCCTGACGGCCTGCAAACGGCGGTTTCGCGCGCTTCCGGTGCTCACGTACCGAAAGTACGCTGCGCTCCGGGTCACGCAAAACCACCGTTTTCGGCACGTCATCATCTGAATGGCCATCGGCCCTAGAAAGGGTCCCGCGCCGGTTCGAACACCGACCAGCCGGTGCGCTGCACCAGCCGCTCGAGCGCCAGCGTGCCGAGCTGCGAATTGCCGCGGGCGTTCAGGCCGGGCGACCAGACCGCGATGCTCGCCCGTCCCGGCACCACCGCGAGGATGCCGCCGCCCACCCCGGATTTGCCCGGCAGGCCGACGCGGAAGGCAAATTCGCCCGAGCCGTCGTAATGGCCGCAGGTCAGCATCAGCGCATTGATCCGCCGCGCCCGCTGCGCCGACACGATCCGCCGCCCGGTCGTCGGCAGCATGCCGTCGGCCATCAGATAGCGGCCGGCGAGCGCCAGCTGGCGACAGCTCATCGCCAGCGCGCATTGGTGGAAATAGACGCCCAGCGTCCGTTCGACGTCATGCCGGATATTGTCGAACGATCGCATGTAGCTCGCCAGCGCGCGGTTGCGATCACCGGTCGCCAGCTCCGCCTCCGCCACCGCGCGGTCGATGACGATATCCTCGTCGTCGGTCAGCATCCGGACGAAGCGCAGGATCTCGCCGATCGCTTCGCGCGGCTGGTGCTGGCCGAGCAGCACGTCGGCGACGACGATCGCACCCGCGTTGATGAACGGATTGCGCGGGATGCCGTGTTCGAATTCGAGCTGGACGATCGAATTGAACGCGCTGCCCGACGGCTCGCGCCCGACGCGTTGCCACAATTGGTCGCCGACATGGCCCAGTGCCAGCGTCAGCGCGAACACCTTGCTGATCGACTGGATGGAAAACGCCTCCTCGGCATCCCCGGCCAGATGGCAGCTGCCGTCGGCCTCGATCACCGCCATGCCGAACCGGGCGGGATCGACGCAGGCAAGCGGCGGGATGTAATCCGCCGGCGTGCCGCGATCGGGCGCCGCGGCCATTTCCGCGGCGATCTCGGCGACGATCGCGGAAAGGTCTATTTCCGCTCCCACACCTTCTCGCCTCCGACCCACGTCTCCTGCACCTTGGTTGCGCGCAGGTCGGCGGGCGAGGCGAGCAACGGATCGCGATCGACGACGATGAAATCGGCGCGCAGCCCCGGTGCGAGGCGGCCGATGCGATCCTCGGCAAAGCCGGCATAGGCCGCGCCGCCGGTGAACGCCCACCACGCCTGTTCGCGCGTCACCGCCTCTTCGGGGCGCCAGCCGCCGAACGGCTGGCCGTCGGCGTCCTGACGGGTGAAGGCCGCGGCCCAGCCCGCCCAGGGATCGGGCTTCTCGACCGGAAAGTCGGACCCGAACGCGAGCTTCGCGCCATTCTTAAGCATCGACGCCCAGGCATAGGCCCCCGCCAGCCGCTGCGGCCCGAGCCGCGCCTCCGCCATCACGCGGTCGCCGGTCTGGTGCGTCGGCTGCATCGAGGCGATCGTGCCGTATTTGCCGAAGCGCGGGAGGTCGACGGGGTCGACGATCTGCGCATGTTCGATCCGCCAGCGCCGGTCGCCCTTGTAGGTCTGCGCCATCTCCTCGATCGAATCGAGCGCCTCGGCATTGGCGCGGTCGCCGATCGCGTGCACCGCGACCTGATAGCCGTCCATCGCCGCCCGGCTCATCAGGTTGCGCATCACGGTATCGTTCATGAAGCCCGCGCCCGACTGGCCGGGGGCGTCGGCATAAGGCGCCTTCAACCACGCGCCGCGCGAGCCCAGCGCGCCGTCGGCGTACAGCTTGACCCCGACCAGCTTCAACCGGTCGTTATACAGCCACGGCGACGGACCGACCGCGCCGATCTGCACCGTCGTGTCGACCCCCGCGCCATAGCTCATGATCCGCACGCGCAGGCCGCCCGCATCGCCGATCCGGCGATAGGTCAGCCAGTCGTCGATGCTCGTCCCCATGTCGGCGGTGGCGGTGATGCCATAGCTCAGCAGGATCGCCTGAGCCTTCAGGAAGGCGGCGTTGCGGTCCTTGCCGAGCGGCTGCGGCACGACCCGGGCGACGAGACCCTGCGCCGCATCGACGAACACGCCAGCGGGCAGCCCGCCCGCGCCCTTCTCGATCCGCCCGCCGGGCGGCGACACGCTCTTCGCGGTGACGCCGGCCGCCTTGAGCGCGGCGCTGTTGCCCCAGCTTGCATGGCCGTCCGCACGCGACAGCCAGACGGGGCGGTTCCCGACCGCGGCGTCGAGGTCGGCGGCGGTAGGGAACCGGCCGAGTCCCCACGCCTCCTGATTCCAGCCGCCGCCGATGATCCAGGATTTATCCGGATTGGCCTGCGCATAGGCCGCGATCTTCGCCTGCGCCTCGGCGAGGCTTTTCGTGTCGGAGAGGTCGAGCTCCAGCGCGCGGAAACCGAGTTCCATCACATGGCCATGCGCGTCGATCATGCCGGGCAGCAGCGTCCGCCCCTTGAGATCGGCCCGCCAGTCGAGCTTCTCCGGCCGTTTGTCCTTGGCCGACAACAGCTTGCTCACCTTGCCATCGGGCGTCACCAGCAGCGCCTGGAACCGGACGACCTTGCCGTCCTTGTCGAGGGTCATGCCGTTGACGTTGTCGACGATGCCGTCGGCGGATGCCGTGACGGGCAGCATCGTGCCGGTCAGCGTCGTCATCGCCAGTGCGATCGCGGTCGTCGTGAAAGCCGTTCTTGCCATAGCCGCCCGCATAAGCGGTGTTCCCCCGTCGCACCAGATGGTCTAGCGGCTGGCCATGGCCACCAAACACGCCGCAGCATCCTCCGCCATCCCCGTCACCATCGACGACGTCCGCGCCGCCCATGCGCGCATCCGCGACGCGATCGTGCGCACGCCGACCCTCGTCAGCAAGACGCTGAGCGACATGACCGGCGCGACGGTGTATCTGAAGTTCGAAAACCTGCAGTTCACCGCCGCCTATAAAGAGCGCGGCGCGCTCAACACGCTGCTGCAGCTGTCGCCCGAGGCGCGCGCCAAGGGCGTGATCGCCGCATCGGCGGGCAATCATGCGCAGGGCCTCGCCTATCATGCCAACCGGCTCGGCATCCCTGCGACGATCGTCATGCCGCGCACCACGCCGACGGTGAAGGTGACGCAGACCGAAGGCCACAAGGCGAAGGTGGTGCTGGAAGGCGAGACGTTCGACGCCGCCTATGCCCATGCCCGCGTGCTGGAGGCCGAGTGCGGCTATACCTTCGTCCATCCGTTCGACGATCCGCGCGTCATTGCCGGACAGGGCACCGCGGCGATCGAGATGCTGGAGGACGTGCCCGGCCTCGACACGCTGCTGATCCCGATCGGCGGCGGCGGCCTGATCTCCGGCACCGCCGTCGTCGCGCGCGCGGCGGATCATCCGATCGAGATCGTCGGCGTGCAGGCCGAGCTGTTCCCGTCGATGTACAACCGGATCCGGGGCACCAACCTGCCCTGCGCCGGCGATACGCTGGCGGAGGGGATCGCGGTCAAGGAGCCGGGCGGGATCACCAGCGGCATCATCGCCGATCTGGTCGACGACATCGTGCTGGTCGGCGAACGCAACCTCGAGGAAGCGGTCAGCCTGCTGCTCCAGATCGAGAAGACGGTGGTTGAGGGCGCAGGAGCCGCCGGCCTCGCCGCGTTGATGGCCTATCCGGAGCGATTCCGGGGTCGTACCGTCGGCATCGTGCTGTGCGGCGGCAATATCGACACGCGGCTGCTCGCCAACGTGCTGCTGCGCGACCTTGCCCGTTCCGGCCGCCTCGCGCGGCTGCGCGTGCGGCTGCGCGACCAGCCCGGCGCCCTGTTCAACGTCGCGCGGATATTCGACCAGCAGCGCGTCAACATCATCGAAATCTATCACCAGCGCATTTTCACCTCGCTGCCGGCGAAGGGGCTGGTCACCGATATCGAATGCGAGGCGCGCGATCGCGATCACCTCAACCGGCTGATCGCCGCGCTGCGCGATGGCGGCTACGAGACCAGCATGGTCGAGCAGGCGTAAACCACGGCGCGTCTACGGGAACGCCCGAACGAAAACGGGGGCCACGCTTGCGCGCAGCCCCCGTTCGAAACGATGTCAGAACAGCTTAGTTGCTGTCCGAGTCACCGTCCTGCACGATCGCGACGACGCCGATGGCGACGACGCCAGCAGCGATCAGCGCGGCCAGCAGGCCACCGCCGGCGAGGTTGTTCTTCTTGGCCGACGGTGCGCTCGCGCGAACCGACTTGGCCACCGACAGCGACGCCGCCGGGTTGGCAGGCGCTGCGAACGCCGGCGTAGCCGCCAGCGGCGCAACGGTCATAGCGAGCGCAGCAATGGAACCTGCGATTTTCTTCATATACAATTCCCACCTAATTGGACTGCGGAAACGTTCTTTTCGACCATTTGTTCCTGCAATGCAACATCGTCCCGATTCGGGGCCATGACCGCACCGATCAACATCCCATGCACGAGATTAACTCTCTTTGGCCGGAATGCCGCTTTTCAGACCGCATCCGCTTATTCATATGTCGCTGGCGCCGCGTCGCGGATCGCCCCTGTTTCTGGAGGACTGCCGGCGGTGACCGCGCCATTTCGTTTCCCGCGCTTCTTCGTCACCACGCCCGCCCCCTGCCCCTATCTGCCCGGGCGGCAGGAGCGGAAGGTGTTCACCGAACTCAGCGGCCCGCATGCGACCGAGCTCAACGACGCGCTCGGGCGGATCGGGTTCCGCCGGTCGCAGGGCGTCGCCTATCGCCCGTCCTGCGCGGGCTGCGCCGCCTGCGTGTCGGTGCGCGTCGTCACCCAGCAGTTCGCCCCCAATGCGACGCAGCGCAAACTGCTCCGCCGCAACGACGACCTCGAGGTCACCGCCTGCCGCCCCTGGGCGACGGACGAACAGTTCCAGCTGCTCCGCCGCTATCTGGCGGCGCGTCACCCCGGCGGTGGCATGGCGGGGATGGACGAGGACGATTACGCCGACATGGTCGAGCATTCGCCGGTCGATTCGATGATCCTCGAATATCGCACCCGGTCGACCGACGGCGGGCGCGGGCGGCTGGTCGGTGCCTGCCTGACCGATCGTCAGGCGGACGGGCTGTCGATGATCTACAGCTTCTTCGCCCCCGACGACGATGGCGGCGCCGACGCACGGCCCGGATTGGGCAACGTCATCATCATGGATCACATCACCCGCGCCCGCGCCGCCGGCCTGCCCTATGTCTATCTCGGCTATTGGGTGAAGGGGTCGGCACGGATGGCGTACAAGACCCGTTATCGGCCGCTGGAAGTGCTCGGCCCGAGCGGCTGGCGCCCCTTCGTCGAGGATGAGGACGCGCCGGCGCCGGCGATCCGCCGGGTCGAACTCACGGCCTGAACCGGCTCAGGTCGGATCGGTTTCCTCGCCGATCGTCGCGCCGTCGGTGACGATCGTCCGCGGCGCCTCCGCCCCCAGATGGACGCGCACGCCCGACACCATCGTCATCCGCGCAGGGCGGACGGCAACCGCGGTCGGCGCGTCGGCGCTGGCGGCCACTGGCGTCATTTTGCCGCGGTGGACGTTGACCCCGCCATCGGCGCTGCTGTCGCGATAGAGCGCGGCGGTCTGCACGGCGGAATCGCCGGGCGCAAACGTTGCCGCACCGGGTTCGACCCCGGCATAAGCGGCGCGGAAGCTCAGCGCCCCCTCCATCGCGCCACGCCAGCGATAGAAGATATGCGCGCCGACCGACCCGATCCGCGCGAGGCTGGACGCCCACCACGGCAGGATCGCGCTGGTGTGATAGAAGGTCGCGCCACCGACCGGCGCATAGACGCTGCCCGCCAGCGCCGCCTGCGCGACCAGCTGCGCGCGCGCCCATGAGGCCGGATCGCGGCGATAGGCCATCGACCCGTCGCAGGTGAAGGAGAACTGGCAGCCGGTACGGCGGTTCGAACCCTGGAAGACGACGCCGCAGACGCTGTGCGGGAAGGCGCGATCGCGCACGCGATTGAGCACGACCTGCGCCACCGCGCGCTGTCCGTCCACCGATTCCGACCGTGCCTCGTAATAGACCGCCGCGGTCAGGCATTCGGTCGCGCGTTCGGCATCGCTCTGGCTTTGCATCTGCGCGAGAAACGGCGGCGCCGCGGCGGCGAGCGCCGGTGCGGCATCGTCGTCGACCTTGGCGCGCAGCGAGGCCGGCAGACCGGCGAGCCCCGGCAGGTCGCCGGGAACGTCGAGCGCGAGGTCGCGGAGCAGCTGGCGCGGCGTCGGCGGGGGCACGGCCTGCCCCACGCGGGTCGCCTGCCCGCGCGGCGGAACGCAGGACGATGCGGCGAACAGCGCCGCCGCAAGGGCCACCTGCCCTGAAGAGGAAATACGAAGCCGCCCCACGCTATGCGGCGTAGCGGGGGCGGCTTATGATAGGGTTAATGCTCGGGTGGCGTCACCCCGGACCGGGCCGGGGTGACGGCCGGAGGTTATGCCAGGGTGCGGACGTTCGGCTCGCGGTCCCAATAGCGCTGCTTCGCCGCCTCGACGAAGCCCTTGAGGTCGGTAACCCCTTCGTCCGGCTCGACGCCCGCCTTGTCGAGCAGCGGCTTGGCGGCGGCATTGTGGCCGATCGCCTTGAGGTGACCGAAGGCGTCCATGACCCATTGGACCGCAGCGCCCTCCTTCACCAGCTTCGCACAGGCCTCCTTCGACAGGATCACCGCACAGGCATCGACGGTGACCGAGGGCTGGCCGAACAATTGTGCGTCCGCCGCGACCGACGACCCGTCCGACAGCGGCACCTTGCCGACCTTGGGCGCGATCGTCAGCGGGGTGCCGCCGGCGGCCTTTACCGCGTCCTTCACCGCATTGAGTTCACCGGCGTCGGTGCCGTCGGCGAACAGGATGCCGACGGTGCGACCCTCGAGCATGTGCTTCTCCAGAGGCCCGCGGATGATCCGCAGCGCGGGTGACGGGTCCATGTCGAGCACCGGTGCGGCGGTCGGCGACGCCGCGGGCAGGTCCATCGCCAGCCCGTCGGCGACGCGCTGCGCCAGCGTTTCATCGACGTTGCGCAGGTTCGCCATCACCGCGACGCGGATGTGTTCGAGGCTGACCTTGGACAGTTCGAACACGAGGGCGGACGCGATATGCGCCTGCTCCGCCGGGTCCATCGAGCGGAAGAACAGCCGCGCCTGGCTGTAGTGATCGGCGAAGCTTTCGGGGCGGATGCGCAGCTTCTGGCCCTGCTCCTCGGACGGGAAGGTCTTGTAGCCGCCCTCCGGATCCTCGCGCGCGCCAGCCTCTTCGCCCGCTTTGGCGAGGCTGTTCGGTTCGTAATTGGCGCGGCCCTTGGGCACCGCCATCTGCATATGGCCGTCGCGCTGCTGGTTCAGGAACGGACAGCCCGCCGCTGCGGCGCGACCCTTGGCGGCGTTGATCGGCAGCTGGTGGAAGTTGACCGAGCCGAGGCGCGACAGCTGCGTGTCGGTGTAGCTGAACAGCCGGCCCTGCAGCAGCGGATCGTTGGAGAAGCCGATGCCGGGAACGACATGGCTCGGCACGAACGCTGCCTGTTCGGTTTCCGCGAAGAAATTGTCGGGATAGCGATCGAGCACCATCCGCCCGACGATCTTCACCGGCAGCACTTCCTCGGGGATGATCTTGGTCGCGTCGAGCACGTCATAGGGCTGGCTGTTGGCGAAGTCCTCGTCGAACAGCTGGACGCCCAGCTCCCAGGTCGGGAAGTCGCCGCGATCGATGCTCTCGAACAGGTTGCGGCGCTGGAAGTCGGGATCGGCGCCGGCGATCTTGACCGTCTCGTCCCAGATCGTCGAGGCGAGGCCCGCCTTCGGCTTCCAGTGGAACTTGACGAAGGTACTCTTCCCCTCCTTGTTGATGAAGCGGAAGGTGTGGACGCCAAACCCTTCCATATTGGCGAAGGTGCGCGGCAGCGTGCGGTCCGACATCGCCCACATAATCATGTGCGTCGATTCCGGCATCAGGCTGATGAAGTCCCAGAAGGTGTCGTGCGCGGTCGCCGCCTGCGGATAGCCGCGGTCGGCCTCCATCTTGGCGGCATGGATCAGGTCGGGGAACTTGATCGCATCCTGGATGAAGAACACCGGGATGTTGTTGCCGACGAGATCCCAATTGCCCTGCCGCGTGTAGAATTTGACCGCGAAGCCGCGCACGTCGCGCGGCGTGTCGACCGAGCCCGCGCCGCCGGCGACGGTCGAGAAGCGGGTGAACACCTCGGTCCGCTGCCCCTTCTTCTGGAACAGGTCGGCGACGGTGATATCGGCGAGGCTCTCGGTGCATTCGAAATAGCCGTGCGCGGCCGAGCCGCGGGCGTGGACGATCCGCTCCGGGATGCGCTCGTGATCGAAATGGTTGATCTTCTCGCGATAGATCTCGTCCTCGAGCAGGACGGGGCCGCGCGCACCCGCCTTGAGCTGGTTCTGGTTGTCCGCGATCGGCGTGCCGTGGTTGGTGGTCAGCACCGGGTGATCGGCGTCGGTGACCTGATGCGTCTCGCCGCCGTTGCCGGCGTTCAGGGCTTTGGTATCGGTCATGGGGGTACTCGCGTCGGAGGATGCTTACCCCCCTCAACGATCCGGTACGACGGCAGTGCCTTGGCGAACCAAGTTTAGTTTTCCGGCTATTGCGCCGCCGACACCTTTACCGCGACGTCCATCTCCTCCTCGCCCTCGCCGAGGCGCGATCCGGCGACCGGGGCGGCGCCCGAGGCGTCGAGCGCGGCGGCGACGCGCACGCTCTCCTCCTGCGGCGAACGGCCGGTGCAGGGATCGAAGCCGACCCAGCCGAGCCCGTCGACATGCGCCTCCGCCCAGCCGTGCGGCGTCGGCCGCAGCGATCCCTCGACGATGCTGTACCCCGACACGTAGCGCGCCGGGATGCCGAGCGAGCGCGACGCGACCACGAACATCTGCGCCAGATCGCGCGACGTCGCGGTCGGCTTCAGAAACGCGTCCGCGGCGCTGAGGCCCGGTTCGGGGCGGACCCGGTCGAGCCCGAAACGGCCGTTGAACGCCCGGTTGAGCCGGTGCAGCATGCCGATCGGGCCGGTCGCGCCGGCGCTCGCCTCGACCGCGAAGGCGGCGATGGCGGGATCGCGCGGCGTCGCCTCGGTCGCGCGCAGGAACACCGCGGGCGGCAGCACCTCGGCGACGCCGCGGACGACGCCGTCGGAATGGCTGGTCAGTACCTCGCCGCGCACCGCGATCTCGATATCGGCGATCGGCCCCTCGCAATAGAGCATCGTCACCGCATTCCCGAAACCGTCGCGCCCGCGCCGCATCGTCGCGTCGCAATCGACGTCGATCCGCCAGCGCGCGACCGTCTGGTCGTGGCTTGCCTCCGGCGTCATGCGCAGCATCTGTACCAGCCGGCTCTGCGGCTCGCTGAACCGATAGACGGTGCGGTGATCGATCGAGAGTCTCATGCGAAGGACTGGCGCATCAGCCGAACCTGAACTGGCGACCGATCGCCTCGTGCAGTTGGCCGTTTTCGCGGATGAACGCCTGCAGATACTGGTGCAGGCCGCTGGCGATCACCTCGCCCGACCGCGTCTTGCCAAGCCGCGCGGCGCGCATCCGCGCCATCCGGTCCGCCTCGCCATGGCTGCCGGTGCGCTCGGCGAGCAGGCCGAGGATGTCGACCGTGATCTCCGCCGAGGCGACGAGGCTGCGCGGCAGTTCGCGGCTGGCGATCAGCAGGTCGATGACGTTCGCCGGGGTCAGCCCGTCCGAATAGAGCCAGCGATAGGCGGTCACCGCCGAGACGACCTGCAGGATCGTCGTCCACTGGTCGCGATCGACGACGCCGCCGACCACTTCCCCCTCGGGCAGCAGGATATGGTATTTGACGTCGAGCAGCCGCGCGGTGTTGTCGGCGCGCTCGACCGCCTGCCCCAGGCGGATGAACCAGTGCGACTGGTTGCGCAGCATCTGGTGGACCGCACCCTCGAAGCCGCGCGTCTCGTTCTTGACCGATTCGACGAGGCTGAGCGTCGCCTGCGTGTCGCCGACCTGCCCGCGATTCTCGAACACCAGCCACGCGCGGTTGATCGCGGTCCATGCCTCGCGGCTGAGCGCGGTGCGCACCGCCTTGGCATTGTTGCGCGCGCGGTCGAGACAGCGAATCAGCGAACCGGGATGGCTGGTGTCGACGGTGAGGAAGCGGACCACGTCGGTCTGCGTCATCGCGCCGCCGCTGGCGAGGAAGTCCGCCTCCGTATCGGTGACCGCCAGCGCCGACGACCACGCCACCTCGCCCGCCGGGCGCGACGACATCACGTCGAAGCGCACGGTTGCCTCGATCAGCCGCGCGAAGAAATCGGCGCGTTCGATGTAGCGCCCCAGCCAGTAGAGCGAGGAGGCGGTGCGCGAGAGCATCATGCCCCGAACCCCTGCGACTGCGTCATCCCGCCGATCGTCTGGCTCTGGCTCTGGTTGCGGGGTTCCGCCATCAGCACGAAACTGTCCTTGGTGCCGCCGCCCTGGCTCGAATTGACGACCAGCGACCCCTCCTTCAGCGCGACGCGGGTCAGCCCGCCCGGCACGACCTGCACCCCCTTCGATCCGGTGAGGACGAAGGGGCGGAAATCGACGTGGCGCGGGCTGAGGCCGCTGTCCGCCAGCGTCGGCACCGTCGACAGCGCCAGCGTCGGCTGCGCGATATAGCGATGCGGCTCAGCGATCAGCGCGCGGCGGAAATCCTCGATCTCCTGCCGGCTGGCAGTCGGACCGACCAGCATGCCGTAGCCGCCCGATCCGTCGACGAGCTTCACCACCACCTGATCGAGGTTGTCGAGGACATATTGCAACGCCTGCGGTTCGCGGCAGCGCCACGTCTCCACGTTCGGCAGCTTCGCCTCGCCGCCCGAATAGAAGCGCACGATTTCGGGCATGTAGCTGTAGATCGCCTTGTCGTCGGCGATGCCGTTGCCCGGCGCGTTGATGATCGCGACGTTGCCCGCCGCATAAGCGGCGATGAGGCCGGGGACGCCGAGCATCGAATCGGCACGGAACACCAGCGGGTCGAGATAGTCGTCGTCGACCCGCCGATAGATGACGTCGACCTGCACGCGCCCGGCGATCGTCCGCATCCAGACGCGGTCGTCGTCGACGACGAGGTCGGCCGCCTCGACCAGCTCGATACCCATCGAATCGGCGAGGAAGCTGTGTTCGTAATAGGCCGAATTGTAATGGCCCGGGGTCAGCACGACGCACACCGGCTGCGCGCCGCGACCGCGCGGCGCGACCGACTTCATCGTCTCCAGCAACCGGTCGGGATAGCTGTCGACCGGCTCGACGCGATATTCGCGGAACAGCTCGGGACACAGCCGCACCATCGCCTCGCGGTTCTCGAGCATGTAGCTCACCCCCGACGGCGTGCGGGCATTGTCCTCCAGCACGTAGAATTCGTCCGGCCCGGTGCGGACCAGATCGATGCCGCAGATATGCGCCCAGATGCCGTGCGGCGGGCGCATCCCCGCGATCTCCGGGCGGAATTGCGGATTGCCGAGGATCAGGTCGGCGGGCAGCACGCCCTCCTTGAGGATGCGACGTTCGCCATAGATGTCGTCGAGGAAGGCGTTGATCGCCTCGACCCGCTGCACCAGCCCTTCGGACAGGCGCGACCATTCGTCCGCCATGAAGACGCGCGGCACGATGTCGAACGGGATGATCCGTTCGCGCGTGTCGGTGTCGCCATAGACCGCAAAGGTGATGCCGAGCTGGCGAAAGGTGTTCTCCGCCGCTTCCTGCCGACGGCGAAGTTCGCCGTCAGGCGTATCCTCGAGCCATTTGCCAAGAGCTGCCAATGCGGGACGCGGCGGAACATCGCCGGTCATCCCCATGATTTCGTCGAACGCCGGTCGTTTCCCCATCGGAACGGTAAAGCCCTCCACGACTTTGAGGTTCCATGCTGCGGGCAATCGCTGCGCTGCACAAGGGCCGTTTATGGCGGGATGCGGCACGGACCGGACATTTTGTCCCGGTAAGGGCGGGTTTCAGTGCAATGCGGCCAGCATCCCCGGCGTCAGCACCTGCGGCAGCACCCGCGGCTCCGCGGCGCCCGGCGCATAATAGAGGTACAATGGCACGCCGGCGCGGTTGTGCGCCTGGATGAACCGCCCGAGTGCGGGGTCGCCGTCGGTCCAGTCGCCGACCAGCACCGCCACCTTGTTGCTCGCGAAGGCCGCGCGTGTTGCGGCGGTGTCGATCGACGAAGCTTCGTTGACCTTGCACGACAGGCACCAGTCCGCGGTGAAATAGGCGAAGACCGGCCGCCCCTCCCGGCGCAACGCGGCGAGCCGCGCCTCGCTGAACGCATCGCCGCCGACCTTGGCCGGACGCGCCGCGCCGCCGGTCAGCGCCGCCGCCAGCCCGGCCGGCAGCACCAGCGCCGCCGCGGCCAGCGCCCAGCCGAAGCCGAGCCCGCGCTTCTGCCGCTGGCCGCCGAGGCCGAGCACGATGCCGGTGACGACGATCGTCGCCAGTCCCAGCGCCAGCCCGATGTTGCCCGCCTGTCGCCACGCCAGCCACAGCAGCGCGAGCACGGTCAGCGCCATCGGCACCGCCAGCACCCGGCGGAACCGCTCCATCCACAGGCCGGGTTTCGGCAGGCGGCGGCGCAACGCGGGTACGAAGCCGATCGCTAGGAAGGGCAAAGCCAACCCCAGCCCCAGGCCGGCGAACACCGCAAGCGCCGCCGGCCACGGCAGCACCAGCGCCGCACCCAGCGCCGCGCCCATGAACGGCCCCGAACAGGGCGTCGCGACGAACGCCGCCAGCGCGCCCGTCGCCACCGACCCTGCCGCGCCGCCATGCGAGGCGAATTGCGGCACCGGCACCTCGAACCGTCCGGCAAGGTTGAGCGTGATCGCAAAGGTCAGCGCGATCAGCAGCACGACGATCCGCGGGTCCTGCAGCTGGAACGCCCAGCCGACCGCCGACCCGCCGGCGCGCAGCCCGAGGATCAGCCCGCCGAGCGCGACGCACATCAGCACCGCGCCCAGCATATAGCCGAGCGCATCGATCCGCGCCGCACGCTCGTCCTCGCCGCCCCGCGCCAGATGCAGCGCCTTGAGGCTGAGGATCGGGAAAACGCAGGGCATGACGTTGAGGATCAGCCCGCCGAGCACCGCGCCGGCGAACGCCAGCAGGGCCGCGGACCAGCCGCTGCGATCGGTCGGCATCGCCACCGTGCCGGCGACGGCATGGACGCTCAGCCCCAGGTCGGGACCGATCCGCAGCACGCCCTCGATCCGCCCTTTCGGCGCACCGTCGGTCGCGATCAGCAGCCGGTCGCCATCGCGCGTCACCGTCTGCGGCGCGGCATATCTGACCATGTCGGGGCCATAGGGAAAGAAGGCCGCATCCCGCACTGTCGCCGCCGCGGGCAACGGCACCGCGATGACGAGCCTGCCGTCCTTCACCTGATAAGTGCCGGCCGCATCGAGCGGTTTGGGGATGGCGGCGCGCCAGCGGTCGAACCGGTCGCCATTGGCCGGCGCGCCGTCGCCGACGGTCAGGTCGAGCGCAAGGTCCTGCGCTTCCGGCACGCAGATCGCATTGGTGCAGACCAGATAGTTGATCGACAATCGTACCGGCAACCGCGTGCCCGGCGCCAGCCCCTGCGGCAGGTGCAGCGTCGCCAGCGGCGCATAGGGCGCCTCGTAGACATAGTTCATCAGGCCGGCGATCAGCAGCGTCGTCGGCACCGGCCATTGCAGATCGGCATCGGCGGTCATGCCCTTCGGCAGCGTCCAGGTCAGCGACGGCGCGAAGCCCGCATCGCCGGGATTGCGCCAATAGCCGTGCCAGCCCTTTTCCGGCCGGGTGTCGAGCGCGAGGGTCAGCGTCTGCCCGGCGCGCGGTGCCGCACTGTCCGGCACCAGCGTCATCGCGAGATGCGGCGGCCCGTTCGCGGGCGCGAGGTCGGCATGCGCCGTCCCCGTCGCGACCAACGCCAGCACCGTCATCAGCGCGCAACACAGCGCGCGCATCGCCGCGGTCATCCGATTTGCCATTCTTGCCCCATGCATCGCGCACCGCCATAGCGGTCGCGGCCCACTAACACGAGTGTCCCCGATGAAAGCGCTGATCGCCGCCGCCCTGTTCGCCACCGCCGCGCCGATCGCGGCGCAACAGGTGCCCGTGCCGGCACCGGCGCCGGCGCCGGCGGCCGTTACGCCCGCGCCGACGCCTGCGCCGGTCACGCCGCCGCGGCTGATCGTCGCGATCTCGGTCGACCAATTCTCCGCCGACCTGTTCCAGCAATATCGCAATCACTTCACCGACGGCTTCGCACGGCTGCTGACCGGCGTCGTCTTCCCGTCGGGCTATCAGAGCCATGCCGCGACCGAGACCTGCCCCGGCCATTCGACGATCCTCACCGGCATGCGCCCGGCGCACACCGGGATCGTCGCCAACAACTGGCTCGACCAGCGCGTCGGCCGCCCCGACAAGATCGTCTATTGTTCGGAGGACGAGAATGTCACCGGCTCCACCCACGACAGCTACACGGTCAGCGACAAGCATCTGAAGGTGCCCACGCTGGGCGAGATGATGAAGAACGCGCGCCCCGCCACCCGCGTCGTCTCGGTCGCGGGCAAGGATCGCGCCGCGGTGATGATGGGCGGCCACAAGGTCGACGAACTGTGGTGGTGGGACGGCAAGACCTATGTCAGCTACGCCGGCCGCGCCGTCCCGCGCGCGGTGCAGCGCGGCCGCGACGCGGTCGCCGCGCTGATTGCGCAACCGCAGGCGGCGCTGCCCCTTCCCGCCTTCTGCCGGTCGCTCGATCGTCCGATCACCGTCGCGGGCAAGGTGTTCGGCCAGGGCCGGTTCGAGCGCGCGGCGGGCGACCTCAAGGGCTTCCGCGCCTCCCCCGCCAGCGACGCCGCGGTCTTCGCGATCGCCGCGGGCCTGATCCAGGACATGAAGCTCGGCCAGGGCAAGGAAACCGACATCATCGCGATCGGCGCGTCGGCGACCGACTATATCGGCCATTCGCTCGGCACGCAGGGCACCGAGATGTGCATCCAGATGCAGCAGCTCGACCAGACGCTGGGCAGCTTCTTCGCCGCGCTCGACGGCTGGGGCCTCGATTACGAGGTCGTGCTGACCGCCGATCACGGTGCGCACGACATGACCGAACGCCAGCAGCAGCATGCGATGCCGATGGAGGAGCATGTCTCTCCGCAAGCCTCGATCAAGGCGGTCGATGCCGCCGTCACCGCCGCGCTGGGGCTGAAGGGGCCGGTGCTGCTCGGCGCGGAGGGCGACGTCTATATCGCCGACAGCCTGCCCGCGGCGACCCGCGCCAGGGTGTCGGCCGAGGCGCAGCGCCGCTTCGCCGCGCTGCCGCAGGTCGCCGCCGCCTTCCCACGCGCGCAGATCGCCACGCAGGCGATGCCGACCAGCCCGCCCGAAACCTGGACGCTGCTGGAACGTGCCCGCGCCTCGTTCGACGCGGACCGCTCGGGCGACATCCTCGTGCTGCTCAAGCCGCGGGTGACGACGATCGAGGCGCCAACGACCGGCTATGTCGAAACCCACGGGTCTCCATGGGATTACGACCGCCGCGTGCCGATCCTGTTCTGGCGCCGCGGCATGGCCGGCTTCGAACAGCCGCTGTCGGTGGAGACGGTGGACATCGCCCCGACGCTGGCGGCGACGATCGGCCTGCCGGTGAAGGGGTTAGACGGGCGTTGCCTCGATCTCGATCCGGGGGCCGGCGATACGTGTCTGAAGTGATGGTTCCCGCGAAGGCGCGACGCCGCGAAGAGAAGGAAGAGGGGTTCGCGCGGAGGCGCGGAGACGCGGAGGTGTCGCGATCGACGCGGAGCGTCCCGCTCGCCAACCCGCCGCGGAGACGAGGCTGGCCGCTGATGCGGCCGGGATGCCAAATATCCCTCCGCGTCTCCGCGTCTCCGCGTGAACCCTTCCTTCTATCCCTTCGCGGCTTCGCGTCTTTGCGTGAACACCCCTTCCGCCAGCGCCTGCCTCGGGCGATCGCCCTCACCCCCGCCACCCCGATGCGGGCGACGACGACCGGCCTGCCGGTCAAGGGGCTCGACGGGCGTTGCCTCGATCTCGATCGGGGGGGCCGGGGGTACGTGTCTGAAGTGATGGTTCACGCGAAGGAGCGACGCCGCGAAGAGAAGGAAGAGGGGTTCGCGCGGAGACGCGGAGACGCGGAGGTGTCGCCATCGACGCGGAGCGTCCCGCTCGCCAACCCGCCGCGGGGACGAGGCTGGCCGCTGACGCGTCCGGGATGCCAAATATCCCTCCGCGTCTCCGCGTCTCCGCGTGAACCCTTCCTTCTATCCCTTCGCGGCTTCGCGCCTTCGCGTGAACACCCCTTCTACCGGCTCCTGCCCGCAGCCATCGCCCTGACCCTCGCCACCCCGGCGATCGCTCAACACCGCCCCACGCCGATCCTCGCGTCGGAGTTCATCGACCCCGCCCCGCCCTATCCGCAGGCGCATGCCTCGACGCTGGTCGAGCTGCCCGACCGCAGTCTCGCCGCCGCGTGGTTCGGGGGCAGCGGCGAGAGCCGGCCCGACGTCACGATCCGGTTCGCCCGCCGCACCGCACGGGGCTGGGACACGCCCGTCACCGTCGCCGATGGCCGCGACGGCGACCGGCGCTATCCGACGTGGAACCCGGTGCTGTTCCAGCCCAAGGGCCAGCCGCTCCATCTGTTCTACAAGGTCGGCCCGTCGCCGCGCGACTGGTGGGGAATGGTCATCACCTCGACCGACGGCGGCCGCCACTGGGGCGCGCCGCGCCGCCTGCCCGACGGCGTGCTCGGTCCGATCAAGAACAAGCCGGTCGTCACCGCCGCCGGCACCTGGCTGTCGCCCTCCAGCCGCGAGCAGGGCACGCCGGCGCGCAACCGCTGGTTCCTGCGCATGGAACGGTCGGAGGATCGCGGCCGCAGCTGGCAGGTCGGGCCGGAGATCGCCTCGCCGATGGGGATCGAGGCGATCCAGCCGAGCGTCCTCACCCATCGCGACGGTCGCATCGAACTGGTCGCCCGCACCCGGCAGGGCGCGCTGGCGATGAGCTGGTCGCGCGACGACGGCCGCAGCTGGTCGCCGCTCGCGGCGATCGACCTGCCCAACCCCAATGCCGGCACCGACGCGGTGACGCTGGCGGACGGCCGCCAGCTCATCGTCTACAATCACAGCGCGCACCGGCCGGACACGCCCGGCGACGGCCCGCGCTGGCCGCTCAACGTCGGCCTGTCGGACGACGGCATCCACTGGCGCAACGTGCTGACGCTGGAAAGCGCGCCGGTGCCCGACGGCTATGCCTATCCCGCCGTGATCCAGACCGGCGACGGACTGGTCCACGTGACCTACACGCACAACCGCACGCGCATCCGCCATGTCGTGATCGATCCGCGGTTGCTGGAGTAGCGACGCCGCCCATCGGCGGCGATGTCGCCGGCGCTTGCAACCGGACGCCGTCTGCGGCTTTATCCTTCCGAACGGAACGGGAGATCGGTCGTGAAGCGGATGCTGTTCATTCTGGCGCTGGCATTACCCTCGCTTGCTGCGGCGCAATCGCCCGAATCGCGGTTCAACACGCCGGCACCGATCGGCCTTCAACCGCCGATGCCATTCATGAACTTGCCCTGGCAATCCGACGATACGCCGACGCTGCGCGATCAGAAGGTGCGATGGGCGATCGCGCTGCGCGAGGAAGCCGCCGAGCTGCTGCGGCAGGACGGCGGCACGCTGACGTCCGAGCACAAGGCCTATATCCGTCGCCGGGTACAGCGTATCCTCCACGGCACGTGATCGGCGCGCGGGTCGCTGACAATATTATTTCGTCCGGGTGCGGAACGGCGTGATCTGGCGCGTTGCGCGGAACGATGGATCGCGTCGCCTCGCTTGCAATGACGGCGTGCGAAGGCGCGCACCACTATCCGTGGTCAGCGCACCTCGAACATCCGGATGCCCGGCCCCAGGCGGTTGGCGCCCACCGCCAGCCGCTGGTGACTGAGATCGGCGACGAAGGCGGGATTGCCGGGCGCGCCGGGGGCCATGCGCGCGTCATTCTCCTCGATCCTGAGGCCGGCGGAGGAGAAGGTCCGGTTCTCCGCGGCGACGACGATCAGGCCGCTGCTGTTCTCCTTGCCCCGCCCCTGTACGAACGTGTTGCGCGCGATCAGACCCCGCGCGCCGTCGGGCAGATCGATCATGTAATTGGTCTTGCGCCCCGCGGTGTCGTCGAAGCTGTTATCGGTGATCGTCACGTTCGGCACGCGCAGCTTGACGTAATGGCCGCCGGTGCCGCGCTCGAAGCGCGAGCGGGTGATCGTCACGCTGCCCTTGTTGCCGAGGTAGATCGCGTGGCTGCAATTCACCGCCTCGTCGCACTGGCCCAACCCTGAAAAGGTCGAGCGGTCGACCGTGATCCGCTGCCCGGTCGGTTCGCCGCCGAGGATGCCCTCCTGACTGTCGAGGAACATGGCGTTGGTGACGGCCAGGTCGCCCATCTCGGCACGGATGCCGGCGCCATTGCCGTCCGACACGCTGTAGCCGCGGAACACCAGTCCATCGACCGCCGATCCCTGCCCGCGCAGCACCAGCGCCGCCTTGTCCTCGCACGTCTCCTTCTCGAAGATCGCGGTGCCGGGCTGGACCGCCTTGAAGGTGATGCGCCCGCCCTGCTGGACCGCGCACTGGCGATAGGTGCCGGGCGCGATCAGGATGGTTGCGGTCCCCATCCGCACCGACGACACCGCCGCCTGCAGATCGTCGAACCCCTGCCCGGTTTCGGCGATGGTGAAGGGCTTGCCGCCCTGCGCGAAGGCGGGCGCGGCGATCAGGGCGAGGGCGAGGAGGATGCGGGTCATGCCGCGATCCTGCGCCGGTAAGGTACACCGAAACCAGAGGCTTTCGCGGTTAACGCCGGTGCGCGATGGCGCGACCGGTTACCGTGGCCGGCCGCTGTCCCACAATGACGCGCGATTGCATGCGCGCGGCGTGATCGACTAGGGCGGCAAGACGGAGGCGGCCGGGGGGTCGGCCACGGGGGAGCAGGGCCGACGATGCACGCAATGTCACCGACGGAGGTCTTCCTCCTCGCGATCCTCATCATCTTCACGCTGCCCTGGCTGGTGTGGCGGCTGGGGCGCACCGATTACTGGGCGCCGCTGGTCGTGGTGCAGATCATCGGCGGTATCCTGCTCGGGCCGGGCGTGCTCGGCGCGCTCTTCCCCGATTATTATGCGTTCGTGTTCGCCGCACCGACCCTGGGCGCGCTCAACGGCATCGCCTGGTGGTCGGTGATGCTGTTCGTCTGGGTCGCCGGCCTCGAACTCGACGTCGGGGAGGCGTGGAAGCGGCGCCGCGAAACCGGCATCACCGCCGGCCTCGCGCTCGGCATGCCCCTGCTGGCGGGCAGCCTCGCCGCGCTCGTCATGCTGCGCTTTCCCGGCTGGCGCGGCGTCGACGGCGCCGACTGGCAGGTGGTGCTCGGCATCGGCATGGCCTGCGCGGTCACCGCCCTCCCCATCCTCGTGCTGCTGATGGAAAAACTCGACATCCTGCGCGCGCCGCTCGGCCAGCGCGTGCTGCGCTACGCCAGCCTCGACGATATCGCGATCTGGGGCGTGCTCGCGCTGATCCTGCTCGACTGGGAGCGGGTCGGGCGGCAGGCGGGCTTCCTGATCGGCTTCGCGCTCGCGACCTGGGCGATCCGCCGGCTGCTCCGCGCGATCACGGAGAACGACCGCTGGTACGTCGGGCTGATCTGGCTGGCGGCGTGCGGGTTCGCCGCGGACTGGGCCGGGCTGCACTTCATGGTCGGCGCGTTCCTCGCGGGCGCGGTGCTCGACGCGCACTGGTTCGGCGAGGAACGGATGGACCGGTTCCGTGGCACCATCCTGCTCGCGGTGATGCCGGTCTATTTCCTGTCGACCGGCCTCAAGACGCAATGGGGCGTCGGCGGTACCGCAGTGTTCGCCGCCGCCGCGCTGCTGCTGCTCGCCTCGGTCGGCGGCAAGCTCGCCGGCGTGCATCTGGCGGGCCGCATCCTGCAATGGCCGAAGGGCGACGCCAGGGCGATCGGCTGGCTGCTGCAGACCAAGGCGCTCATCATGATTATCTTCGCCAACATCCTGCTCGACAAGCATATCATCACCAACGAGACGTTCACCGCGCTGCTGCTGATGGCGGTGGCGAGCACGATGCTGACGATCCCGATCGTCGCGCCGATGCTGAAGCGCGACCCGGCGTTGCGGAAGCGGGGATTCTAGGCACCGCCCCGTCATTGCGAGCGCAGCGCGGCAATCCAAGGCGCCCTGGTCCGGTTCTGGATTGCCGCGCTACACTCGCAATGACGAACTGGAGATGGCGTCGTCGTCCGATCAGTCGAGGTTCGGCCGGAGCCAGCGTTCCGCCTGCTTCAGGTCCACCCCGCGCCGCGTGGCATAGTTCGCCACCTGATCCTGCCCGATCCGCGCCACGCCGAAATATTCCGCCTGCGCATGGCCGAAGTAGAATCCCGACACCGCCGCGGTCGGCAGCATGGCGAAGCTCTCGGTCAGCTCCAGCCCGGTGTTCGCCTCGGCATCGAGCATGTCGAACAGCGTCCGCTTGAGCGAATGCTCCGGGCACGCCGGATAGCCCGGCGCCGGCCGGATGCCGCGATACTGTTCGCGCACCAGCGCCTCGTTGGTCAGCTGCTCGCCCGGCGCATAGCCCCACAAATCGGTGCGGACATGCGCGTGCAGCCGCTCGGCGAACGCCTCGGCCAGACGATCCGCCAGCGCCTTCAGCAGGATGTCGTTGTAATCGTCGTTGTCCGCCTTGAACCGCGCGATATGCGCGTCGATGCCGTGGATGCCGACCGCGAAACCACCCATCCAGTCGCCGGCGGTATCGATGAAGTCGGCGAGGCACATGTTCGCCCGGCCCTCGCGCTTGGCGATCTGCTGGCGCAGGAACGGCAGCCGCACGGTCGCCTCCTGCGTGCGGTCGAGGTTGGGGATGTGGAAGCCTTCGGGAATGCTCGCGCCGTCCGGGCTGCGATGCGATTCGCGATGCTCGGTATAGACCCAAACGTCGTCGTCGTGGCGATGGCACGCCCACAGCCCGGCGACACCGCGCGCGGTCAGCCACTTCTCGGCGATGATCCGGTCGAGCATCGCCTGCGCGTCCGCGTACAATCCGGTCGCGCTCTCGCCGACGACCGCGTCGGTCAGGATCGCCGGGAAGTTGCCCGCGAGTTCCCAGGCGCGGAAGAACGGCGTCCAGTCGATATAGTCGCGCAGGTCGGCGAGGTCCCAGTCGTCGAAGCGATGCACGCCCGGCTGCGCCGCCGGCGGCGCCTTCAACGCCATGTCGAGCGTCAGTCCGCGTGCCCGCGCCTCGGCGAGCGGCAGCAGGTCGTTCTGCCCCTTGTTGGCGCGCGCGATCCGCACCTTCTCATATTCCTCGGCAACGCCGATGACATAGGCGTCGCGCTGGGTGTCGCTGACCAGCGTCGTGGCGACACCGACCGCGCGGCTGGCGTCGAGCACATGGACGATCGGCCCGTCATAGGCGGGCGAGATGCGCAGCGCGGTATGCACCTTCGACGTGGTCGCACCGCCGATCAGCAGCGGCATCGTCATGCCCGCGCGCTTCATCTCTTCTGCGACGGTCACCATCTCGTCGAGGCTCGGCGTGATGAGGCCCGACAGGCCGATCATGTCGGCGTCGTTCTCGTTCGCCGCGGCGATGATCTTCGACCAGGGCACCATCACGCCGAGGTCGACCACGTCGAAGCCGTTGCACTGGAGCACGACGCCGACGATGTTCTTGCCGATATCGTGGACGTCGCCCTTGACGGTCGCCATCACGATCTTGCCCTTGCCCTTCGCGCCCGGCTCCTTCGCCGCCTCGATGAAGGGCAGCAGATGCGCCACCGCCTTCTTCATCACGCGCGCGCTCTTCACCACCTGCGGCAGGAACATCTTGCCCGATCCGAACAGGTCGCCGACGACGTTCATGCCGTCCATCAGCGGGCCTTCGATCACCTCGATCGGGCGCGCGAACTGCTGGCGGCATTCCTCGGTATCGTCGACGACATGCGCGTCGATGCCCTTCACCAGCGCATATTCGAGCCGCTTGGTGACCGGCAGGCTGCGCCATTCCGCCGCCTGCTTTTCCGCGACCGCATCGGTGCCGCGATACTTTTCCGCCAGCGCGACCAGCCGGTCGCCCGCCTCGGGATCGCGGTTGAGGATGACGTCCTCGCAGGCGGTGCGCAGTTCGGGATCGATCGTGTCGTAGACGTCGAGCTGCCCGGCGTTGACGATCCCCATGTCCATGCCCGCAGGGATGGCGTGGTAGAGAAAGATCGAGTGCATCGCCCGGCGCACCGGCTCGTTGCCGCGGAAGCTGAACGACAGGTTGGACAGGCCGCCCGAGATATGGACGTGCGGGCAGCGCGCCTTGATCGCCTTGCACGCCTCGATGAAATCGACGCCGTAATTGTTATGTTCCTCGATGCCCGTCGCGACCGCGAAGACGTTGGGATCGAAGATGATGTCCTCGGGCGGGAAACCGATGCCCATCAGCAGGTCGTAGGCGCGGCTGCAGATCTCGACCTTGCGCTCCTGCGTGTCCGCCTGCCCGACCTCGTCGAACGCCATGACGACCACCGCCGCGCCATAGGCCATGCACTTGCGCGCATGGTAGAGGAACGCCTCCTCGCCTTCCTTCATGCTGATCGAATTGACGATCGGCTTGCCGGATACGCACTTCAGCCCCGCCTCGATCACGCTCCATTTCGAGCTGTCGATCATGATCGGCACCCGCGCGATATCGGGTTCCGCCGCGATCAGCTTGAGGAAGGTGGTCATGGCGAATTCGGCGTCGAGCAGCCCCTCGTCCATGTTGACGTCGACCACCTGCGCGCCATTCTCCACCTGCTGGCGCGCGACCTCGACGGCACGGGTATAGTCCCCGGCCATAATCATCTTCTTGAACGCCGCGGAGCCGGTGACGTTGGTGCGCTCGCCGATGTTGACGAACTGGGTAGCGGAGGCAGTGGTGGTCATTTCGGTCTTTCTAGCCCCTCCCCTTCAGGGGAGGGGTCGGGGTGGGGCCTGTCCCATCAGGCGATCGTTTCGGCGGAGGCGGTGTCCCCCACCCCAACCCCTCCCCCGAAGGAGAGAGGCGTCAGGTCACGCCGCCATCGTGAACGGCTCCAGCCCCGCCAGCCGCGTCCGCACCGGCGGCACCGGTATCCGGCGGGGATCGACCCCGCGCGCCATGTCGGCGATCGCCTTGATATGCGCCGGCGTCGATCCGCAGCAGCCGCCGAGCACGTTGACCTGCCCTGCCTGCGCCCATTCGCCGACCAGCCCGGCGGTCGTCGCGGGCTCCTCGTCATAGGCGCCCAGCTCGTTGGGCAGACCGGCGTTGGGATAGACCATGATGAGCGTGTCGCAGATCTCGCTCAGCGTCTTGACGTGCGGCCGCAGCTGCTCCGCGCCGAACGAGCAGTTGAGCCCGATCGTCACCGGCCTGGCATGCCGCACCGCATGCCAGAACGCCTCGACCGTATGACCCGACAGGTTGCGCCCGCTGAGGTCGGTCAGCGTCATCGACAGCATCAGCGGCAGGTCGCGGCCGAGATCGTCCGCGGCGTCCAGCGTCGCCATGATCCCGGCCTTGGCGTTGAGCGTATCGAACACCGTCTCGATCAGGATGAAGTCGGCGCCGCCCTCGACCAGGGCATCGATCTGTTCGCGATACACGCCCTTCAGATAGTCGAAGTCGATCTCGCGATAGCCGGGGTCGTTGACGTCGGGCGACAGCGACAGCGTCTTGTTGGTCGGCCCGATCGCGCCGGCGACGAAGCGCGGCCGGCCGTCGCGCGCGGCGAATTCGTCGGCGATCCGCCGCGCCATCGCCGCGCTCTCGACGTTGATCTCGCGCACCAGATGCTCGGCGCCGTAATCGGCCTGGCTGATCCGGTTCGCCGAGAAGGTGTTGGTTTCCGCGATATCCGCCCCCGCCTCGAAATAGGCGCGATGGATCGAGGCCGGCACCTCCGGCTTGGTCAACGCGAGGATGTCGTTGTTGCCCTTCTGGTCGTGGGACAGGCCCAGCGATCCGGCGTAATCGGCTTCCGACAGCTTCCAGTTCTGGATTTCGGTGCCGAACGCGCCGTCGGTGATGAGGATGCGCTTGGCGGCTTCGCCCAGGAATGTGTCGCGGATGGTCATGTCTTGTCCTTGAAAGCCCCCCTCGGTCAGGGGAGGGGCTTGATTGCCTTACGCCGCCGCCGCGGCGTTCACCGGCTTCGACCGCACGCCAAGCAGATGGCAGATCGCGAACGCTAGCTCCGCGCGGTTGAGCGTGTAGAAGTGCAGCGACTTCACCCCGCCCGCATATAATTTGCGGGACAGTTCCGCCGCCAGCGTCGCCGCGATCAGCTGCCGCGCCGCCGGATGCTCCTCCAGCCCGTCGAACAGGCGCGCCATCCATGCCGGCACCTCGGTCCCGCACATCGCGCTCATCCGCACGACGCTGGCGAAGTTGGTGACCGGCATGATTCCCGGCACGATCTCCGCGGTGATCCCCGCCGCCGCCACCTTGTCGCGATAGCGGAAGAAGGTTTCGGGTTCGTGGAAGAATTGCGTGATCGCCCGGGTCGCGCCGGCATCCAGCTTGGCCTTCAGATTGTCGATGTCGGCCGCCATGTCCGGCGAATCCGGATGGCATTCGGGATAGGCCGCGACCGAAATCTCGAACGGATGCAGCCGCTTCAGACCCGCGACCAGCGCCGCCGCATTCTCGTAGCCGCCGGGATGGCTGGCGAATTTCGCGCCGCTCGCGGGCGGATCGCCGCGCAGCGCGACGATATGGCGCACGCCCGCCGCCCAATATTCCTCCGCAACCTGATCGATCTCCGCCTTCGTCGCCTCGACACAGGTCAGGTGCGCCGCCGCGGCGAGGCTCGTCTCGCGCTGGATGCGTGCCACCGTCGCATGCGTCCGCTCGCGCGTCGACCCGCCCGCGCCATAGGTCACCGACACGAAGCTGGGTGCCAATGGCTCCAGCGTCCGCACCGCGTCCCAGAGCTGTTCCTCCATCTTCTCGTTCTTCGGCGGGAAGAATTCGAACGACACGTCGAGATCGCCCGCGACGTCCGCATAGAGCGGCGCCTTGAGCGCGATCTGCGCCTCCTCGAGCTGGTTCACCGAGATCGTCATGCCGCCCCAACCCTCTTCCCAAAGCTCTTCACTGGCACCTCACGCAAATTCGCACCGGACTTGCGTCCGAGCCACAATGTCACCGTCAGTTCGCCGCCCTCGAGCGTATCCGTCCGCGCGAGCGTCAGCCCGGCATTGCCGAACCAGCCCGCGATCTGCTCGTCCGCGAAGCCCAGCCGGGTATGCGCGTCGCGCGTGCGCAAATCCTCGCGATCGTGCGGGGCGAAGTCCGCGATCAGCAGTCGCCCGCCCGGCCCCAGCACGCGCGCCGCCTCGGCGATCGCCGCGCCGGGCTGCTGCGCGAAATGCAGCACGTGATGCAAGATCGCGACGTCCGCCGCACCATCCGCCATCGGCAGCGCATAGAGATCCGCCTGCCGCAATTCGGTATTGGGCCGGTCGTGCAGCTTGGCACGCGCCAGCCGCAACATCTCCGACGACCGGTCGATGCCCAGCGCCGTCTCCGCCTGCCCCCCGAACACCTCGAGCATCCGCCCGGTGCCGGTGCCGATATCGATCAGGCTGCCGATCGGGCCATCGCCCAGCACGCCCGCCATTGCCGCCTCGACCTCGCTCTCGGCGATATGCAGCGAACGGATCGCGTCCCATTCGTCGGCATGGCCTTCGAACCATTGCGCCGCGCTCGCCGCCCGATCGGCGCGCACCGCGGCGAGGCGCGCGGCATCGGCCACCGCCCAGTGATCGGGCTCGCTCTTCTGCCACTGGTCGATCGCGGCGGCGACCGGCTGCGTCGCCGCCTGCCGGCCGAGCGCGACGAACACCCAGCTGCCCTCCTTGCGGCGCTCCGCCAGCCCGGCGTCGCACAGGATCTTCACATGCCGGCTGACGCGCGGCTGGCTCTGCCCGAGCACCTGCGCCAGCTCGCCCACCGACAGCTCCATCGAGCGCAGCAGCGAAAAGATGCGCAGCCGCGTCGCATCGGCTAAGGCACGGAAGATATCGAGGGCGAGGGTCATGTCGCATCAACATATAAAGATATCTTTATATGAGGTCAACGCGGACCCGAACCGGCCATGCTGCGTTTGCAGCCGGTCAGTGACACCTGGGAGATTATCATGAAGCGCCTGCTGATCCTCGCTGCCCCGCTCGCCATCGGCCTCGCCGCGTGCAGCCAGAACACGCAGAACGAAACCGCCGAAGCCGGCAATGCGATCGCCGCGGATGCCGAGGCGACGACGCGCAACGCGGTCAGCGACGTGGATGCCGCGACCGATCGGGCCTTCGGTTCCGCCGAGCGCAACCTCGACAATGCCGGCGAGCGGATCGATGCGGCGACGGATCGCACCGGCGAGCGCCTCGACGCGAGTGCGGACCGTGCCGGCGCGGCGATCAGCAACGGCGCCGATCGCGCCGCCGACGCGACCGGCAATGCGCTGGAGCGCGCCGGCCGTACGCTGAAGGACTAAGCCGCTCGTTCGGGGGAGTATGGTCGCATGTCGCGTTTGATCCTGTCGGCCACGCTCCCCCTGCTGCTACTCGCCGCCTGTTCGCGCGGCGGCGACGGCGACGATCCCGGCGCGGTCACCGCGGACGAAGCCGCGCAGCTGAACGACGCCGCCGCGATGCTCGACGCCAACAGCATCGACCTCGACGCCGCCACCTCCAACGACACGGACACCGCGCCATGACCGCCACGCGCCGCCTCGGCTCCACCGACCTCCGGATCGCGCCGCTGGTGCTCGGCGGCAACGTTTTTGGCTGGACCGCCGATCGCGCTGCCAGCTTTGCCGTGCTCGACGCCTTCGTCGCGGGCGGCGGGACGATGATCGACACCGCCGACGTCTATTCCGCCTGGGTCGACGGTCATCGGGGCGGCGAATCGGAAACGATGATCGGCGAATGGCTCAAGGCGAGCGGCAAGCGTGATTCGGTGCTGCTCGCGACCAAGGTCGGCATGCTGCCCGGCGACGGCGGCGACAAGCTCGCCCCCGCCCGTATCGCCGCCGCGGCGGAGGCGTCGCTGCAACGGCTCAGCACCGATCGCATCGATCTCTATTATGCGCATCAGGACGATGACGATGTACCGCAAGAGGCGGTGCTGGAGGCGTTCGGCAGGCTCATCGACGCCGGCAAGGTCCGCGTCCTCGGCGCCTCCAATTTCCACGCCGCCCGGCTGAAGTCCGCGGTCGATGCCGCCAAGGCAAGCGGCCTGCCCCGCTATCACGTGCTCCAGCCCGAATATAATCTGGTCAGCCGCCATCGGTTCGAGGGCGAATTGCAGGATTATTGCGTCACCGAAAATATCGGCGTGTTGCCTTATTACGGCCTCGCCTCCGGCTTCCTGACCGGCAAATACCGTAGCAGGGACGACCTCGGCCAGAGCGTGCGCGGCGGCCGGATGGGCGATCTGCTCGACGGCAAGGGCGCCGCCGTGCTGGCGGCGGTGGACGGCGTGGCGGAAGAGACCGGCGCAAGCCACGCGCAGATCGCCTTGGCCTGGCTGATCGCGCAGGACGGCGTCACCGCCCCGATCGCCAGCGCGACGCGGGTCGACCAGCTGGAAGACCTGCTGCCCGCAATGGAGCTGGAACTGACCAAGGACCAACTCGACCGACTGGACGCCGCCGGGGCGTAGGGTCTCGCTTCCTCGGTAAAGCCCGGTGGGCGTTTAGAGCGGGATGACATCGAACTGATCCGTCATTGCGAGCGCAGCGAAGCAATCCAGGGCGTCCTGGTACGGCTCTGGATTGCTTCGCTGCGCTCGCAATGACGAATATTCGGATCAATCCGATGTCATCCGATGCTAGATAAGCCGAAGACCGAGGAAGGGGCGTACGTTCCTGTTCCCCGGCGAAGGCCGGGGCCCAGTCGCGCCGTCCCCGGTTGGCGACGCGCAACGCCCGTCACCAACCTCGCCACACTGGACCCCGTCCTCCGCCGGGGAACAGGATCACCGATCTATCGGACGCTTACGGCGCAAGACGCCTACGCCGCGAACTGGTTCATCGTGTTGTGCGCGCCGCCCGCCTTCAACGCGGCCTCGCCGGCGAAATACTCCTTATGGTCGTCGCCGATGTCCGAGCCCGACATGTTCTGGTGCTTCACGCAGGCGATCCCTTCGCGGATCTCCTTGCGCTGCACGCCCTTGACGTAGCCGAGCATACCCGCATCGCCGAAATATTCCTTGGCGAGATTGTCGGTCGACAGCGCCGCGGTGTGATAGGTCGGCAGCGTGATGAGGTGGTGAAAGATGCCCGCCCGCGCCGCCGCATCCTTCTGGAAGGTGCGAATACGCTCGTCGGCCTCGTCGCCCAGCGCGGTGCCGTCGTAATCCACCGACATCAGCCGTGCGCGGTCATAGGCCGACACGTCCTTGCCCGCCTCGACCCAGGCATCGAACACCTGCTGACGGAAATTGAGCGTCCAGTTGAAGCTAGGGCTGTTGTTGTAGACCAGCTTGGCGTTCGGGATCACCTCGCGGATGCGGTCGACCATCGATGCGATCTGCTCGATGTGCGGCTTTTCCGTCTCGATCCACAACAGGTCGGCGCCATTCTGCAGCGATGCGATGCAATCCATCACGCAGCGGTCGGCCCCGGTCCCCTCGCGGAACTGGAACAGGTTTGACGGCAGCCGCTTCGGCTTCAGCAACTTGCCGTCGCGGTTGATGATGACGTCGCCGTTGATCGTCGACAGGTCGGTCACCTCCTCGCAATCGAGGTAGCTGTTATACTGGTCGCCGAGGTCGCCCGGCGTCTTGCTGACCGCGATCTGCTTGGTAAGGCCCGCGCCGAGCGAGTCGGTGCGCGTCACGATGATGCCGTCCTCGACGCCCAGTTCGAGGAAGGCGTAGCGGCAGGCGCGCACCTTCGCGAGGAAGTCTTCGTGCGGCACGGTGACCTTGCCGTCCTGGTGGCCGCACTGCTTCTCGTCGCTGACCTGATTTTCGATCTGCAGCGCGCAGGCGCCAGCCTCGATCATCTTCTTGGCGAGCAGATAGGTCGCCTCGGCATTGCCGAAGCCCGCGTCGATATCGGCGATGATCGGCACGACATGCGTCTGATGGCTGTCGATCGCATGCTGGATTCGCTGCGCCTCGACCGCATTGCCCGCCTCGCGCGCATGGTCGAGATCGCGGAACAGCAGCCCCAGCTCACGCGCATCCGCCTGGCGCAGGAAGGTGTAGAGTTCCTCGATCAGCGCCGGGACGCTGGTCTTCTCGTGCATCGACTGGTCGGGCAGCGGCCCGAAATCGCTGCGCAGCGCCGCGACCATCCAGCCCGACAGGTACAGATAGCGCCTGTCGGTCGTGCCGAAATGCTTCTTGATGGAGATCATCTTCTGCTGACCGATGAACCCGTGCCAGCAGCCCAGCGACTGGGTGTAGGCGGCCGGATCGGCGTCATAGGCCGCCATGTCGCGGCGCATGATCGCGGCGGTGTAGCGCGCGATGTCGAGCCCGGTCTGGAACCGGTTCTGCAACCGCATGCGCGCAACCGACTCGGCGTCGATGCCGCTCCACGTCGCCTGGCCGCCGATCACCTGGCTGGCGGCACCGATCTGCTGTTGATAGGTCATGTCACGTCCCTCGCTCTGTACCGAATGGGACGATCTGTACTGATGTTGACACGCCTGACAGCCCGACATCGGCGCAAAACCGCGTAATCCTGTCACACTTCGCCGAAGTGCGGTGTATAAATGTACGCTTATTTACAGCCTAGTCTCCGGCGAAGGTGAAGCCCGAGACGCCGCGATCCCGCTCGTTGATAAGCAGCGCCCGCCCGGCCGGGGGCGCCGAGCGCTGCGGGCAGTCGGTGCGGTGACACGCGCGGCAGCCGAGACCGATCGGCGTCGCATCGCCCTTGAGGTCGACGCCCCGCGCCACCGCCAGCGCGCCGCCCAGCTCCGCCGCGACGCCGATCCCGACCGCGAACTCGGCGAGCACCCCGCCATAGCGGCGGCGCTGCGGCGTCACCGTCCGCGCGATCGTCAGCCAGCGCGCCTTATCCTCCAGCTCGACCAGCTGCACCGCCAGCGATCCCGGCCGGTCGAAGGCATGGTGCAGCCGCCACAGCGGACAACGCCCCTCCGCTTCCGCCAGCGGCGACGCGCTCGCGCCCGAAAAACGCTTCGAACATTGCCCGGCCCGGTCGATCCGGATCAGGAAGAAGGGCAACCCCCGCGCGCCGACCCGGTGCAGCGTCGTCAGCCGATGCGCGACCTGCTCGAACCCCGCGCCGAACCGGCGCTGCAATAGCTCGAGGTCGTAGCCGGTCGTTTCGCACGCGCGCAGGAAACGGGCGTAGGGCATCATGACCGCGGCGGCGAAATAGCTGGCGAGATGCCGGCGGAACAACCGCTCCGCCGACCGGTCCGCGAACCCGGCGCCCTTGGCGAGCGCATCGATCTCCGCCCGCGCCTCGATCTGCGCCAGTTGATAGGCCGCCGCGAAGGTCCGCGACGCCGAATCGAGCACCTCGCTCAGCTGCACTTGCCGTGCGTGCAGGTCGAGCCGGCGCAGCAGGTCGGGCATGACGTCGACCGGCAGGATGCGGATCGTCAGCTGGTGCTTGACCCGCAGCCGCTCGGCGATCGCGCCGTACAGGTCGCCCGCCCCCAGCCGCAGCTCGTCGGCCAGCGCCTCCGCCGCGCCGTCGAGGTCGGCAAAATGCCCGCGCCATCGCTCGATCTCGCGCCGCACCTCGGCCACCGGATCGACGCCGTCCGATTCGCCGCTGCCACCACCCGCGCCGAGCCGGTCATAGGCGCGCGCGAACGCTTCCGCGCCGCCGGGCGCGCCGGCGAGCCATTCGCCCACCTCGTTCCGGTCGATTTCGAGGTCGGCGAAAATCGGGTCCGCCAGCCGCCGCCGCATCGCCGCCTCGCCGCCACCCGGCTCGCCCGCGGTCAGCGCCCGCGGATCGAAGTCGTAGGATTCGGCCAGCTTGACCAGCAACGCCGCCGACAGCGGCCGCTGGTTGCGCTCGACGAGATTGAGATAGCTGGACGAAATCGCCAGCACCTCCGCCATCGCCGCCTGGGTCAGCCCCGCCTGTCGCCGCAACCGGCGCACGGCGTGGCCGGCAAACAATTTACGCTCCGCCATCGTCGCTCCTCGTCCGGATCGAGGTTCGGGTATGGAGGGTGGTTTGTCAATTCTTCACAGTATGACCGATACGTCTGTCCGCGAGGTGTACACGATGACCTTGGCCGGGTGTCACCCCCCACTGCCCCCCGCCCGACTCTCTGGCTAACGGCCTTTTCAAGAGTTTCCTGGGGAGGAAAGGTGACCGCCGGCGCTTCGTGCGCCGGCGGTCATTCCGTTTTCGGGCCAATGCCCTACGTCACGCGATGTGCGTGCGGAACCAGTCTGCCAGCGCCGGCACGTCGAGTTCGCCGGCAGCCAACGCCAGGAACGCGACGACCACCTCCGCATTCGATGCGGTCAGTTCATAGCCGTTGAGTAGCAGAAAGGTTTCGCTGACCACCAAGGCGGTGCGTTTGTTGCCATCGACGAACGGATGGTTGCGCGCGATCCCGAAGGCATAACTGGCTGCCAGATCGGCGATATCGGGCTCCTCGTACGCGACCAGGTTGAGCGGTCGCGCCAGTGCGCTTTCCAGCATCGAACGGTCGCGAAGGCCCGCAGCCCCGCCATGTTCCAGCAACTGCTCGTCATGCGCCGCAAGGGCGATTTCGATATCGACCCAAATCCAGTCGCTCATTTGGCGAGTTCGCGCAGCGCGTCCCGCCGCCGCCGCATCACCTCGCGCGCCGCAGCCATCTGTTCGGCGAAGCCCGCATCATGCTTGCGGACGAACAGGCCGTCCGGCTTGCTGACCACGTCGAGCACGTCGCCCTGCTCGACCCCGAGCTTCGCCAGCATCTCCTTGGGCAGGATCACGCCTTGCGAATTCCCGATCTTGATGATGCGCAGATGCTGCGCGGCGGTGATATCGACGGGCTTGTTCATACGTCCGTTATAACATCCTTGGCGGACCCGCACCAGCCGTTCGCGCGTATCGCCCCCGGCGTCGTCACGATCGCCGACGAGGACCCTGCATGAGCCACGGACTGACCGCCCGCATCCGCGAGAATATCGTTCTGTACGGTGCGCTTGCCGCCAACCTCGGGATCGGCATCGCCAAGTTCGTCGCGGCCGGTATCACCGGGTCGTCATCAATGCTGACCGAGGGCGTGCACAGTTGCGTCGACAGCGGCAACCAGATCCTGCTCCTCTACGGCCAGCACCGCGCCAGACGGCAGCCGGACGTCGCCCATCCCTTCGGCTATGGACGCGAGCTGTATTTCTGGGCGTTCGTCGTCGCGATCCTGATCTTCGCGGTCGGTGCGGGCGTCTCGGTCTACGAGGGCTATCGCCACATCGTCGCCCCCGAAGAATTGTCCGACCCGCTCGTCAATTACATCGTCCTCGTCATCGCCTTCGCGCTCGAGGGATCGTCGTGGTTCATCGCCATGCGCGAATTCCGCAAGGCGAAGGGCGATACCGGCTGGTGGCGCGCGATCCGCCAGAGCAAGGACCCGGCCGGCTTCATCGTGCTGTTCGAGGATTCGGCGGCGCTCGCCGGCCTCGTCATCGCCGGCATCGGCATCTGGGCGAGCCATGCCTTAGCCGATCCGCGCATCGATGGCGTCGCTTCGATCCTCATCGGGCTGATCCTCGGCCTCGTCGCGGTGCTGCTGGCGCGGGAGGCAAAGGGGCTGCTGATCGGCGAACGCGCCAATCCGCAGGTCGTCGAGACGGTGCGCGGGATCATCGCCGCGCATCCGGCGGTGACCCACGTCAACCACGTCCGCACGATCCACACCGCCCCCGATGCCATCTTCGTCGCGGTCAGCGCCGATTTCGTCGACACTATCACGCTCGGCGAGGGCGAGACGCTGATCGAGCAGCTGGAGGATGCGCTGCGCGCGGCGGTGCCGGCGCTGAGTTCGATCTATATCCGCCCGGAAAAGCAGGAGAATGCGGCGACGCTGACCGGCACCGCAACCGGCAGAACCACGGCATAACGTGGTTTCATAAACCGGCGCGCGCCGATACCATCCGTCGCCATGCACCGCCTGTTCCTGCGTCCGTTGCTCGCCGCCCTCCTGCTGGCCGGATCGCTTGTCGCCGCCGCGCCCGCCTGGGCCGCAGTGACGATCACCTTCTGGAGCCACGAGCTCGGCAACAGCTTCCCGCACGCCTTCTTCACGCTGCGCGGCACGCCCGATGCCGGCGGCGCCCCGGTCGACGTCAATTACGGCTTCACCGCAAAGGCGATCACGCCCAAGCTGTTGATGGGGACGGTCGGCGGCCGGCTCGACATTTCCAAGCCCTTCTACATCGCGGGCAGCGACGCACAGTTCGCGGTCGTGCTCAGCGACGCGCAATATGCGCAGGTGCTGGCGCTGATCGCCGCCTGGGACGACAAGACCGGCGACGGCCGCTACAACCTGAACAGCCGCAACTGCGTCCACTTCGTCAAGGAAGCCGCGCGGATCGTCGGCCTGTCGGGGCTCGACCAGCCGAAGCTGATGAAGAAGCCGCGCTCCTATCTGAAGGCGGTGGCGGCGGCCAATCCCGGACGGGTCACGCCGGTGAACCTGCGGGGCAAGGCCTATCTCGCCTCGCTCCCGCCGCTCGCCGCCACGCCGGTGATGGTCGTGTCCCCCGCAACGGTGCCGGTGGAGTCGACCCGGACGGCAGCGGATCTCGTGCCGGCGCAGTGAGGCGCAGAGGGGGGATGCGCGTGGGCGATCAGGCCCGCACGATCTCCATCACGTCCAGCGTCGACTGGAAGCCCGGATAGGGCAGTACCAGCCGCCAGCGGGCCGGGGCGATCCGCTCGACCAGCCCCGCCATGTCGCGCCGTGCATCGCGGCCGTAGCGCATCGGCCGGTCCTCGTCGCCGAGCGCCAGCGTGCCGAGGAAGACGGTGCGCGAATCGGTGCTGTCGAACAGGTTGCCGCTGGTGCGCTGGTCGCCGTCGGTGACGAACTGGCGGACGATGCCGCTCTCCGCCACGCGGCACCCGGTCCACGCCCCGCGCAGCAGCGGGCGGGCGTGCGGGCCGATGCCGCCCAGCCGGTGCATCCGGCAGCGATAGGCCCCCGGTCGCAGCGCCGCGCCCTGGACGATGCGATCGGGGTCGAACAGCGCCGGGTCGGCGGCAAGCCCCGCCGCCCCCTCCGGCGTCGCGCGGACGCGGGCCAGCGCCTGTACCCAGGCGTCGCGCCAGTTGCGCAGGCGCTCGCGATCCTGCCGCGTCGCGACCTTGCGCCAGTCGACGTTGCCCTCGTCCTGCGCGCGCACCGCGGCGGTCGCCAGCATCGCGCCGGCCAGCGCCACCGCGGCGATCCGGGTCGCCCTCACGCTGCGGTCCAGCCGCCGTCGACCGACAGGTTCGCGCCGGTGATCGCCTTCGCTTCGTCGCGGCACAGGAACAGTGCCAGCGCCGCCACCTGCTCGGGCGTCACGAATTCCTTGGTCGGCTGCGCGGCGAGCAGCACGTCGGTCATCACCTGCTCGCGCGTCATCCCGCGCGCGGCCATCGTATCGGGGATCTGCGCCTCGACCAGCGGCGTCCAGACATAGCCGGGCGAGATGCAATTGACGGTGACGCCATGCTGCGCCGTCTCCAGCGCCAGCGTCTTGGTCAGCCCCGCGATGCCGTGCTTGGCCATGACATAGGCGGATTTGTTGGGGCTTGCGATCAGGCTGTGCGCCGAGGCGGTGGTGATGATCCGTCCCCAGCCTGCCGCCTTCATATGCGGGATCGCCGCCTTGGCGACATACCATGCCGACAGCAGGTTGATGCGGATGATCGCCTCCATCCGGTCGTCGGGAAAGCTCTCGATCGGGGCGACATGCTGGATGCCGGCATTGTTGACCGCGATATCGATGCGGCCGGTTTCGCGCACGGCGCGGTCGACCAGCGCCGCGATCTGGTCGGGCTGCGTCATGTCGGCAGCATCGTACAGCGCGGCCGCGCCGCTGATCGCCGCCAGCTCGGCACGCAGCGCCTCGATCGCGCCGGGATCGCCGAAGCCGTTGATGACCACCGCCGCGCCCTCCGCCGCGAACGCCCGCGCATAGGCGAGGCCGATGCCCGAGGTGGAACCCGTGACGATCGCGGTCTTGCCCTTGAGGAACATGCGTCTCTTCTCCTGATGACGCCGTCGTCCTGCGTCGTCGTGCACAACGTTGCAACCGGGGGGTCGGTTCGGGCATTCGTAACGCACGCTAAACGGAGCCTGCCATGCGCCTCGACGATTTCGACCCCAACGACATCAACGTCGGCGACCAGCGCGGATCCGGCGGGGGGTTCGGCGGCGGCGGTGGCGGCGGCGGATTGCTGTTCGGCCTGTTGCCGCTGATCGGCAGCCGCTTCGGCTGCGGCGGGATCATCGTCGTGCTGTTGCTGCTTGCGGTCTTTGGCGGGCTCGGCAATCTCGGCAGCCTTGTAGGCGGCGGCAGTGGCGTCAGCAGCCGCCCGGCGGCGTCGGCCGAAGGGCCGCAGGCGGTCACCGCCGCCTGCACCGCCAATCCGCAGAGCAAGGCCGCCTGCAACGCCTTCCAGTCGGCGCAGCGCACATGGACCGCGATCTTCCAGCAGTCCGGTCAGCAGTTCCAGAAGCCCAGTCTGCAATTTTACGGCGGCAACGGCCGGTCGGGCTGCGGCGCGGCGCAGGCGGCGATGGGGCCCTTCTACTGCCCGACCGATCAGGGCATCTATCTCGACACCAGCTTCTTCGACGAACTCGCCAACCGCTTCGGCGCCAAGGGCGATTTCGCGCAGGATTACGTGATCGCGCACGAATTCGGCCATCACATCCAGAACCTGCTCGGCACCTCCGAACAGGTCCAGCGCATCCAGCGCAGCAGCAGCGAGACGGAAGGCAATGCCGCCTCGGTCCGGCTCGAATTGCAGGCGGATTGCTATGCCGGCGTGTGGGCGGCGCAGAACCGCAGCAGGATGGAGCCGGGCGATCTCGAAGAGGGGCTGACCGCGGCGCAGGCGATCGGCGACGACACGCTGCAGAAGCAGAGCCAGGGCCGCGTCGTCCCCGACAGCTTTACCCACGGCACCTCGGCCCAGCGTCAGTCATGGCTGCAACGCGGCCTGCAGACCGGCGACCCGGCGCAGTGCGACACCTTCTCAGGCGCGATCTGACGAACCTCGCTCCCCTCCCTCCGGGGAGGGGAAATCCCTATCGGCTCGCGAGCTGCCGGGCGAAATGCACCTCGACCGCCTTGGTCACGCTTTCCGCGATCCGCTCGCGCCCGTCGCGGCTGTCGAGGAACGCCGCATCGACCGGGTTCGAGATGTATCCCGTCTCGAACAGGATCGAGGGCATGTCCGGCGCTTTCAGCACCATCAGCGACGCCATGCGGTGGAACAGCGGCTTGGTCGGAATCCGCGGCTTGGCCTCGCGCCCCAGCAATCGGGCAAAGCTGGCGGAGGTGTTCATCGTCTCGCGTTGCGTCAGGTCGATCAGGATCGACGACACGTCCGCCCCCGCCTCGCCCAGATTGACGCCGGAGATGACGTCCGCCTTGTTCTCGCGGCTCGCCAGCCGCGCGGCTTCCTTGTCCGACGCGACCTCCGACAGCGTATAGACCGACGCGCCCGAGGCGTCGCCGCTGCCGACGCTGTCGCAGTGGATCGATATGAACAGGTTCGCCTTCAGCCGCCGTGCGATGCCATAGCGTTCGCGCAGTACCAGATAGCGGTCGTCGTCACGGGTCAGCGCCACGCGCACCCGGCCGCTCGCCAGCAGGTCGTCGCGGATCGCCCGCGCGATGCGCAGCGTCACGTCCTTTTCGCGCAGCCCCGTCTCCGGATTGATCGCACCCGGATCGACCCCGCCATGCCCCGCATCGATCACCACCAGCGGCCGGCTGTCGTCGCCACGGACACGCGGCAGCGCGACGCCGCGCGCGGGCGGCGGCACCGGTATCGACACCTTGTATTTCGGCCGGGCGGCCCAGTCGCCGAAGTCGAACGCCATGAAACTCAGCGGCCCGGCCGCACTCGCCGCCGCGAAGCGCGCGGCGGTGACCGGCTCCAGCGACAGCGTCAGCCGCCGGCCGTCGGCGTCGAATCCGCCGTCGCCGATGATCGCGGGTCGCGCGAGATCGAACAGCAGCCGCGTGCCGCCGCCCTGCCGCAGCTGACGCACGCCGCTCACCGGCCCGCCCGCCGCCGCCAAAACGCCGGGCAAGGCGCCCGCAACGTCGATCGCGATCTGACGACTGCCGTCGAGCATCACGCCGGTCGCATCGCCCACCCGCCCGTCGAAGCGGATGACGATCCGGCCATCGTGCACCGCAACGCTGCGGATTGCGGTCGCGCCCCATGCGGGCGCGCTCGTCAGCCAGCCGGCAATCAGGGCAAGTACCACGAACACACGGCGGTCTTGCCGCGCCGAGGGTACGCGGGTCCAGCGAAAAGCCATTGCCAACCCCTTCTGGCGATTCTCCTGCGATCGCCGCGGGTTGTTCTAGCTGCGCGGGTACGAACGCGGCGTTGCCCGGCAAGGTTAATCCGGGATTCGGCATGTTCTTGCCGGTGGACCGGCAATTCCCTGCCAGTTGCGGTGTGCTGGGTCCGATGCTACCAACGGACTGCACCCGTGCGTCGCGCGCTATCCGTAAGACGCGAAGCACAGGTCCCCGCGCCTTCCTGGGGCGGGTTTAACCAGGTTGACGCTCGCATGACGCACTTTTCCAACGTTCGACACCGCCCGGCCTCGGCCGGCGGCGTGTCGGGCGTGTGGGAGGGCCGAGCCCCCCGATGTGCCGGGCGAGCAGACGCATCTTTGCCACACACCCGCGCCGGTTCGCCCGGCGCCATCTATCAACGCGCATGCGCGCCCTCCGGACCGGCCCCGTCAGGGCCACCCGCAGGAGCGCCACGCGCGCGGAGACTATCCAATGACCACGCGTATGCTGATCGACGCACGCCACCGGGAAGAGACCCGGGTCGCCGTCGTCAAGAATAACCGGATCGAAGAGTTCGATTTCGAGAGTGCCGAGCGCAAGCAGCTCAAGGGGAACATCTACCTCGCCAAGGTGACGCGCGTCGAGCCGTCGTTGCAGGCGGCGTTCGTCGATTACGGCGGCAACCGCCACGGCTTCCTCGCCTTCAGCGAAATCCACCCCGATTACTACCAGATCCCGAAGGAAGACCGCGACGCGCTGCTCCGCGAGGAAGCCGAGCACGCCGCCGAGGAAGCCGCGCTGCGCGCCGAGCACGACCATGACGACGACGACCATGACGGCGACGAGCACGACGATTACGACGATGCCGACCACGGCGACGACACGGATCACGACGGCGGCGATCACGATCACGGCGACGGCACCGCCCATGGCGAAGGCACGTCGAAGAAGCCGCGCACCGCGAACGACGACCAGGTCGAGGCGCTCCGCCAGCGCCGCATGAACCTGCGCCGCCGCTACAAGATCCAGGACGTCATCCGCCGCCGTCAGGTGCTGCTGGTCCAGGTCGTCAAGGAAGAGCGCGGCAACAAGGGCGCGGCGCTGACCACCTATCTCAGCCTCGCCGGCCGTTATTGCGTGCTGATGCCCAACACGTCGCATGGCGGCGGGATCAGCCGCAAGATCAGCAACGCGGCCGACCGCAAGCGGCTGAAGTCGATCATGGCCGACATGCAGCTGCCGCCGTCGATGGGCTGCATCGTCCGCACCGCGGGCCTGCAGCGCACCAAGGTCGAGATCAAACGTGACTTCGACTATCTCGCCCGCCTGTGGGACGGCATCCGCGAAGCCACGCTCGGCTCGGCGGCGCCGGCGCTGATCTATGGCGACAGCGACCTCATCAAGCGCGCGATCCGTGACATCTACAACAAGGACATCGACGAGGTGATCGTCGAGGGCGAGGAAGGCTATCGCCACGCCAAGGAATTCATGAAGCTGCTGATGCCCAGCCACGGCCGGCGCATCAAGCAATATGCCGACGCGGTGCCGCTGTTCCAGCGCGCGCATGTCGAGGACCAGCTCGCCGCGATGTACCATCCGGTCGTGCAGCTGAAGTCCGGCGGCTATCTGGTCATCAACCCGACCGAAGCCCTGGTGTCGATCGACATCAACTCCGGCCGTTCGACCCGCGAACACAATATCGAACAGACCGCGACCGCGACCAATCTGGAAGCGGCGAAGGAAATCGCCCGCCAGCTGCGCCTGCGCGACATGGCCGGCCTCGTCGTCATCGACTTCATCGACATGGACAACAATTCGAACGTCCGTAAGGTCGAAAAGGCGATGAAGGAGGCGCTGAAGGACGATCGCGCCCGCATCCAGGTCGGCCGCATCTCGTCGTTCGGCCTGATGGAGATGAGCCGCCAGCGCTTGCGCACCGGCGTGCTCGAGGCGTCCACCCGCCCCTGCCCGCATTGCGAGGGCACCGGCCTCGTCCGCACCGCCTCGTCGGCCGGGCTGTCGGCGCTGCGCATGATCGAGGACGAGGCCGCCCGCGGTCGCGGCTCGCTGCTGACGCTGCGCGCGAGCCAGGAAGCGACGATCTACGTCCTCAACCGCAAGCGCGCCGACATCGCCGAGATCGAGGATCGCTACGGCGTACAGGTCGAGATCATCCCCGATCGCGAGGAGGAGGGCGCCCGCATGTCGGTCGAGGTGTCCGGCCCGCCGCCCGCCTATGCGCCGAAGATCGAGGCGCTGATCGAGGAAGATTACGACGACGTCCCCGAGGAGATCGAGGACGAGGAAGAGGAAGAGATCGTCGAGGAGGCCGAAGAGCAGCCGCGTCGCGAGCCGCGCGACGGCGGCCGTCGTCCCGAGAATCGCGAAGAGCGCAGCGACGACGACGGCGAAGGCCGCGGTCGTGGCCGCCGTCGCCGCCGTCGCGGCCGTCGCGGTCGCAAGGACGAGAATGGCGACGTCGTGCAGGACGAGGCCGGCGTCGAGGGTGAAGCGGTCGCGGGCGACGAGCTCGAAGCCGCCGAAACCGCCGACGTCGATACCGGCGAGACCGAGGGCAACGGCACGGACGGCGGCGAGTTCGCTGGCGAGCAGCCACAGGGCGAAGGCCGCCGTCGTCGTGGCCGTCGCGGTCGCCGTGGCGGCCGTCGCCAGGCGGGCGATCAGGTCGAGGGCAACGAGGCCGAGGCTGCGGGCGATCCGCAGTTCCCGGCGGACGACGCCGACGGCGAACCCGCCGAGCTGGAGCCGATCGCCGAAGCCGGCGATGCCGGCCCGGTGACCACCGGCCTCGACGCGCCCGTCCCGGCCGCGGTCGAGGACGACGCCCCGGTCGAGGCGCCCAAGACCCGCCGCCGTCCCCGCGCCCGCGCCGCCGCCCCGGCGGTCGAGGCACCGGTCGCGGAAACGCCGGTCGCAGCGGAGGCGCCCGTCGCCGAAGCGCCTGCGGTGGAAGCGGAAGCGCCCGTCAAGCCGAAGCGCACCCGCAAGAAGGCGGCTCCGGCCGCCGCGGTCGAGGACGTGGTCGCCGAGGCTCCGGCCGAAGCCCCCGCGGCCGAGGACAAGCCCAAGCGCCGCCGCACCCGCAAGCCCGCCACCACTGCCGACGCCGCGCCTGCGGACACGGTAGCAGCCCCGGTCGAGGAGCCCGCTCCGGCGCCCGAGGCCACGCTCCAGACCGCACAGGACGGCACCGCCCCGACCGACGACACGTCGGAAGACGGCGAAGCGCCCCGCCGCGGCTGGTGGCAACGCACCTTCGGCGCCTGAGTCGAAACGACGAACCCCCTCCCGCTCACCCGAGCGGGAGGGGGTTCGTCGTTGAGGACCTATCCCGTCGCGACCGCGTCCGGCGCGTGGATGGACCGGGTCCGGGGCGTCCCCGATCTCCGGCCTTCATCCGCCGCCGCATGCCGTCGCAAAGACGACGAAGGCGCGGCTAGGCGCCCGCCAGTGCGATCACGCCCACGATCAGCACGCCGCATCCTGCCAGCCGCCAGATGCCCACGGCTTCCCGCAGGATGACCATCGCCAGCACGGCGCCCACCATCATCGACATCTCGCGCATCGGCGCGACGAGGCTGAGCGGCGCGCCGTTCCGTAGTGCGGCGAGCACCAGAATATAGGACAGCGGCGACAGCAGGCCGACGCCGATCGCGAGCCACCAATAGCCCTTCATGGCGTGGATCGCCCGACGTGGGTTCGCGCCCACGATCGGCGCCAACAGGGCGAAGCGCAACAGGTTGGAAAACCAGTCGAGGATCACGGGCATGATGCTGAGCGCCTTCACCGCATGGGCGTCCACGACCGTATAGGAGGCGATCAGACCGCCGGTCGCGGCACCCCATCGTACCCCGGACTGACCGCCTGGCCGGCGGAAGGCGGACAGGTCGCCGCGCGTCGCGATCAGGCCGATGCCGATCACGACGAGCGCGAGCCCGCCGAGGCTCCGGCCGCTCGGCACCTCACCGAGCAACAGGATGGCGCCGATCGTCGACAGCATCGGTCCGGTGCCGCGGGCGACGGGGTAGATCACCGACAAATCTGCGACCTGATAGCCGCGCTGAAGGCAGAGGCTGTAGGCGAGATGGATCACGCCGCTGAGCAGCACGACGGCGACGCCCCCCGCCGTCCAGCCGACCGTTCCGCCCGACAGCAGATATAGCACCGATGGCGCATAGCCGATGCAGGCGACCAGATTATAGGCGAAGACGAAGACCGGCCCGACCGATGCCGCCCGCTTGGCGAGCAAATTCCAGATGGCATGGGTTACGGCGGCGAGGACGATGAGGAGCAGTGAGGCAAGCGTCATGGAGACCCCCTTTCGCGCAGGTGCGCTAATGGTCTCGACGTCTCCTCCCCTGGGCTTCTATCCCTTGGGTGCAGCCGCGGAACGTCCGCGGTCTCTGCAACGCTCGGTCCAGCGGCGGTGCCCGCCCGGAACCCTAGTTGCCACTCGGTCGATGTCGCACGATTAGCGCGACCGGGCACGCCCGATCAAGACGTGACGGGCGGGTGCCAAAGCATCTCGGGGAGGCGCCGCACGCGATCTCCGCATACGGCGCCCGCCCATTCCCTTACACCCGGACCAGCATCTTCCCCGTATTGCCGCCGGTGAACAGCCCCAGGAACGCGTCCGGCATCGTGTCGAGCCCCTCGAACACCGTCTCGTTGCGCTTGAGCTTGCCGTCCTTCAGCCAGCCGCCCATGTCGCGATAGAAGTCCGCGGCACGGTCCATGTAATCGCTGACGATGAAGCCCTGCACGCGCATGCGCATGCCGATCAGCCGCGCGAGATAGCGCAATTCGGTCGCTTTGCCGCTGTTGTAGACGTCGATCATCCCGCAGATCGCGAACCGCGCGCCCTGATTGCCATGCGCCAACGCCGCATCGAGATGCTCGCCGCCGACATTGTCGAAATAGACGTCGATCCCGGTCCGCGCGACCTCGCCCAATGCCTTCACCACCGGTGTGCCGCTCTTATAGTCGATCACCGCATCCGCGCCGAGCGATTCGACCCAGGCGCATTTCTCGGCGCCGCCCGCCGAACCGATCACCCGGCATCCCTTGGCCTTGGCGATCTGCACCACCGTCGATCCGACCGCACCGGCTGCGGCGGAGACGAACACCGTGTCGCCTTCCTTCGCACCCGCGACCTCGAGCAGGCCGAAATAGGCGGTCATCCCCGGCATGCCGAGCTGGCCCAGATAGGCCTGCGGATCGACGTCGAGCTGTGGCAGCGCCTGCACTTGATCGGCGGGCAGCACCGCCTCGTCACGCCAGCCCGCGAAATGCTGGACGGTGTCGCCTTGCCTAAACGTGTCGGAACGGCTCTCGACCACCTTGCCGATCGCGCCGCCCTGCATCGGTGCGCCCAGTTCGAAGGGCGGCGTGTAGCTTTTCACGTCGTTCATCCGCCCGCGCATATAGGGGTCGACCGACAGCCAGCTGTTGGCGATGCGGACCTCGCCGTCCTTCAGATCGCGCGTGCCGAGATCGACCAGCTCGAAATTCTCCGCCGTCGGCATACCCTGCGGCCGCGACTTGAGGCTCCATGCACGTGCCATCTCTCACTCTCCCGATTGCTTTGGCCACAGCTTGGCCATGTCAGTTGCAGGCTGCAACGAAAAAGGCCCGGGCGGTCGGCCCGGGCCTTCGTTATCCGGCATTCTCCGTGGTTTAATAGGTACCGGAGAAGCTCTTGTTCAGCGTCTTGCCGTCATTCGCCGTACCGCTGGCGGTCGACTGGCTACCGGTCGCGGACGACGACGACTGGCTGTATGCCTGCGAGGACCGCGAACGGTCGTCGCTGTCGTCGCCGAACATCGCCTGATTGCGCTCCTCGTCGCGCCAGGCCTTCTTGGCGTCGGCGGCCGACTTGCTCAGCGTCACCTTGCCATCGACCGTCTGCAGCCAGCTCGACGGGATCGAATGGTGGCGGCCGCCGGCGTCGGCGTCGTTCTTGGTCAGCAGGATGCGGTCGCCACGCACCTTGTCGACCGTGCCGACATGTTCGCCGTCGCTGCCGACCACGTCCATATGCTCCTCGACCGCGTTCAGCGCATCGCGCTGCGTCTGACGGGTCGAGCGCCACGCGCCGAACTCATTCTCGAACTTCGACCGGTTCTCTCGGCGATATTCGTCGTAATCGCGGTCGAGCGACTGGATCTGGCCACGGCGCCAGCTGTGATAATCGTTGTCGCGATCGGTGTCGTAGCGATCGTCCATCCGCGAATCATATTCGCGACGCCGCTCGGCATCCTCGTCGCCGAACCACGAGCGGACCTCGTCGCCGGCGCGGGCGAAAAAGCCGCGATCCTCATAGTCATAGCCTTGCGGCTGACGGCCATAGCCCTGCTGCTGCGACCGGCCGTACGGCTGCTGGCGATCGCGGTTGTCGCGGTAATTGTCGTCGTCGGCATGCGCCGTGCGGCCGAAATCCTCGAACCGGCGGCTGCCCGCACCATAGCTGCCATGATATTCGCGCTGCTGGTCGCGGCCGGCATCCGCGCCATAACGGCTGCGCTCGCCATAGCCGCCACCGCGGTTCTGGTCGTCACGATAGTCGCTGCCGCCGCGTCCGCCATAGGAGTCGCGCCCGCCGGCATTGCCGCGCGGCTGATCGTACTGGCCATAGCGCCGGTTGCCGTAATCGCGGCTGCCATAGCCGGACCGGTCGCCGTCGCCGAAACGGCCCGCGGCCTGATAATCGCGCGCGCTCGAATAGCTGTAGTCGCGACCGGACCCGTAGTCGCGGCCATAGTCCTGCGGATCGGTGCGCCCGTAATCGTCGCCCTGCGGATTGGTACCGCGCGGATAGCGTTCATAGCCCATGATCGTCTCCTGCATGATCGTCCTGCGGGTGCGGGGCGCGTCGTTGTTCGCACGCCCCTGCTCCTGCGCTAACAAAGGACAAACCCTCGCTTCGTTCCGATTGTTGAGCAATCGCAACGACTTTGCACCGCACGGGGCGGGCGTTCCGTCGCAGGAGAAATTCGCGCGGCAAGAAGCGCGCCCTGTTGCATCCGTTTCGCGAGCCCGCTAATGGCGACGCTCCCGGGCATGGCCCGGTCGGGGTGCGGGGCTGTAGCTCAGATGGGAGAGCGCTGCAATCGCACTGCAGAGGTCAGGGGTTCGATTCCCCTCAGCTCCACCACCACCCCGCGACATGGCCGACGATCCGCTGCTACCAACCACGCCGATGCGCGTTACAGCAGGCCATGGCCAACCCACCGATCCCCGCCGCCACCCTCGTCCTGTTCCGTGACCGCGCCGACGGCCCGCCGCACTTGCTGATGGTCGAGCGTGCCAAGGCGATGGCGTTCGCCGGCGGCGCGATGGTGTTTCCGGGCGGGCGGATCGATCCCGGCGACCATGCGCTCGCCGAAGCGGCGGGAGCAGGCGCGGACGGCGCGGCCCGGATCGCCGCGATCCGCGAGACGATCGAGGAGGCCGGCGTCGCCGTCGGCCTGTCGCCACCGCCCGCACCGGATCGCCTCGCCGCGATGCGCGCGCGCCTGCACGCCGGCGACGCGTTCGGCGCGATCCTCGCGGACGAGGGCATCGCGCTCGATCTCGACCGGCTGGTGCCGTTCGCCCGCTGGCTGCCCGCCCATGCTCCTATGCGCATCTTCGACACGTTGTTCTTTCTCGCCCGCGCGCCGGACGAGGTGGAGGCGACCGTCGATGCGACCGAGAACGTCCGCCTCACCTGGACGACCGCGGCCGACCTGCTCGCCGAGGCCGACGCGGGGCGGGCGACGATCATCTACCCCACCCGCCGCAATCTCGAACGGCTGGCGCTGTTCGCGGGCTATGACGCGGCGGTCGCGCAGGCGCTGGCGCATCCGGTGCGTGTCATCACGCCCTTCACCGAGGATCGCGCGGGGACGCCCCATCTCTGCATCCCCGACGATCTCGGCTATCCCGTCACCGCCGAGCCGATGCACGCAGCGATGCGCGGCTGACCGGCGGTGCGGGCGCTGCGGCGGACGATCGGCTGGATCGCGGCCCTGTTGACGATCGGCGCGGCGGCGTTCCTGCTATGGGCGTTCGCAAAGGGGCGCCCGCAGGATTTGCCATGGACGCCGCTCAACCTCAGCGAACCGGTCGGCATGTTCACCGGGCGCAAGCTCACCGCGCTGACCGGGGATTTCCCGCAATGCCGCGCGCTGCTCGACCAAGCCGGCGTGCGCTACACCGCCCTGCCGGAACGGCGCGACGGCGGACAATGCGGCTATGCCGATGCCGTCCGCTTCACCGAAGGCGGGTCGCGACGCATCGATTTCCGCCCGGCCGGCCTCGGCATCGCCTGTCCGGTCGCGGCGGCGCTGGCGATGTGGGAATGGGACGTGGTGCAACCCGCCGCGCAACGCCATTTCGGCAGCCGCGTCGTCGCGATCGACCATTTCGGCAGCTATGCGTGCCGCCGCATCTACGGCCGCGATGCCGGCAGCTGGAGCGAGCATTCCACCGCCGATGCGGTCGATATCGCCGGCTTCCGCCTCACGGACGGGACGCGGGTCACGGTGGTCGGCGACTGGCGCGGCGACGCGGCGAAGGCCGCCTTCCTCCGCGAAGTGCGCGACGGCGCCTGCACGCTGTTCGCGACGACGCTGTCGCCCGATTACAACGCGGCGCACCGCGATCATCTGCACCTCGACCAGGCGAACCGCGGCAGCATGGGCTGGCGCGCCTGCCGCTGATCCGCCCCGATCGAGCCAGTTCGCCGGGTCAGTCCGCCGGGATCAGTTCGGCAGCGCCGCCGATCCGCTGTCGACCTTCTCCACCCAATGCGGGAAGAACGCCGGCTGGCGGTTCGACCAGCCCGATGCGGTCGCCGCGGCCTCGCTGATCGACTGCAGCAGCTTGCGCCGCAATTCGGGATGGAGATGCGGCAGCGCCGCCGCCGCGCAGAATGCGCTCGGCAGCCACGGGCGCGATTCCGCTCCGATCAGCCGTTCATAAAGGAAGCGGAACGCCGAGAAGCTGGTCAGCCGCCCCTGCCCCAGATCGAAACCGACGAGCGTGACGAGCGGCGCGAGGAACGGCTCGACCGCGGCGAGGTCGGCATCGTCCGGCACCAACTGGCGCAGGTCCGGGAGCGCGCGATACAGCCGCGCCTGCGCCCGGATGCTCGCCGCCTCGACGACGTCGCGCGACCAGCGCGCCATGGCATCGTCGCGGTCGAGACCGATGTCGAGGCTGCGCCGGATGTAGCGCTGCGTCGCACTCGGAAAGCTCGCGAATTCCTTCATTTCGGCCAGCGTCATCGCGCCCTCGGCCGGTCTCATCTTGGCACCCATGCTCGTTACCCCGCCCCGCCAGTGAACACCGTCGGGACCATGGCACAAGATGGTTAACAGCCGCCTTAACGCCGTGGTCCCGCGATGGTCACGAAAGCATCACGAAAGCTGCTGCGCTGCAACAAGCGTTGCGACGAACCGAACGGTTCCGGTCGCAAACGTCGCCGGGTGAGACAGTTACGCAACAATGTGCTAAGCCCCGCACATGAAGACGGCGGCCCCCGCGAAGGGACCGCCGCCTGCCATCGTCCATCCGGACCTTACTTCTGGCGCGCGCGCTCGGCATCCTCGTCATAGCCGGACGACGGCGCCGGCCCGTGATTGTGCACGGGCTGCGTCGACGAGGGCGGATCGCTGGCATCCATCGATTCGTCCAGCCCGACGTCGAGCCGCGCGTCGGAACTTTCCGGGTTCTTTTCTAGACGCTTGTTGATCGACTTGTCCTGGCCGGCGTCCTGGCGCGGATTGCGCTCCTGATCGCCGTCGGTCGGCGCGACCGACAGGCTGTCCAGCGCCTTTTCGTCGATACCGGTCATAGTGCACCCTCCTGTGATTACAGGGGCAGAACGATTGCTGTATCGTTTCCGTTCCTGCCCCCGCCGATCATAGCTGCGTCACCCGCACCTCCTGCCGGACGAACTGCGCGTTGCCGAACACCGTCATGAACGCGATGTCGGTCGCATCGCGGCCGACGCACACCCGCGCGATCGATTCCGCCGGCGCCATCCGCGTCGCATCGACCAGCCGCCACGCGCCGTCCAGCCACAGCTCCGCCACCGCGTGGAAATCGGGGGGATCGACGCCGGGTGCATAAGCGGCGACGCAGCGCCCCGGAATCTCGCCCGCCCGTGCCAGCGCGACCAGCAGATGCGCATAGTCGCGGCACACGCCCGCCCGGCTGGCGAAGGTGTCGAGCGCGGTCGTCTCGCCGCTACTCGTATTCGCCCGGTAATCGAGCGCGTCGGCCACCCAGTCGGTCAGTGCCGCCGCCAGCGCCCCGCCCTGCAACGCGCCGAATTCGCGCCGGACGAAGCCCTCCAGCCGGTCCGACTGACAATAGCGGCTCGGCAGCAGATAGGGCACCAGCGCCCCGTCCAGCGCCCGCGCCGGCGTCGCGCCCAGCGCCGCCAGATCGACGCCCTCGCGTGCCACCGCGACGGTGGCGCGATATTCGGCCTTCAGCCAGTTCTCGGCGCGGATCCAGCAGCGCTGGCCGATGCCGTCCTCGCCGCGGACCGCCGCGATCGGATTGTCGCTCCAGATGTTCAGCGCCTCGGCCTCGATCCGCTGGTCGGGCATCGCCGCGACCTCGATCTGCATCAGCACGTCGGCGGGCGGACCGATGATGGCATAGTCGAGATCGACGGCGATCGAGAGCCGCATAAGCGTCAATTCCTTGGGGAGAGGAGCGATGGGGTAACGGGCAGACGCGGGCAAAAACAAAGAGCCCGGCGGCATCGGCCACCGGGCTCCCCGTCACGTAACGTTCGGTTCCGGGTATCAGTCGCGCGATGCGCCGAACAGACGGAGGACGAACAGGAACATGTTGATGAAGTCGAGATAGAGCGACAGCGCCGACATGATGACGGCCTTGCCGACCATGTCCGTCCCCGCCACCTCGAAATACAGGCTCTTCGTGCGCTGCGTATCATAGGCGGTGAGGCCCGCGAAGATCAGCACGCCGACCGCGCTGATGACCAGCTGCATCACGCCCGACTGCAGGAACAGGTTGATGAGGCTGGCGACGATCAGCCCGACGAGGCCGATGATGAGGAACGTGCCGAATGCCGACAGGTCCTTCTTCGTCGTATAGCCGTACAGGCTGAGGCCCGCGAAGCCCGCAGCGGTGGCGAAGAACGCACCTGCGATCGACGTCCCGCTATAGACGAGGAAGATGGTCGACAGCGACAGGCCCATCAGGACGGCGAACGCCCAGAACAGCAGCTGCAGCGTCGACGTCTTCATCCGCCCCTGGCCGAAGCTCATCGCGAATACGACGCCAAGCGGCGCGAACATCAGCACGTAGCGGAGGATGCCGCCGCCCATGAACACCTGCGCCGCCGGCGACGAGGCGCCGCCCCAGGCGAACAGCAACGCGACGATGCCGGTGAGCAGCACGCCCGAGCCCATGTAATTGTAGACCGACAGCATGTACGAGCGCAGACCCGCGTCGTACGCGCCGCTGCGTGCCGTGTCGGTGCGCGCGGCCCCGAACGGCGCGGCGCCCGGCCGGGGGTCAGACCAGTTAGCCATGGTATCCAGAACTCCTTTGCCGACCTGATGTCGGTTCCTCGAAATATCGGCTTGCGCTTGTCGGTTTTCAAGCGAAACCGGGCAGGCTTCCGTTCCGTGGCAACAGAACATTACACAAGGATGCTCCACCCGCCATGCGCCTGTTCGTCGCCCTGCGTCCACCGCCTTCGATCCGGCAGCAACTGATCGCGGCGATGGGCGGCGTGCCGGCCGCCCGCTGGCAGGACGACGCGCAATTGCACTGCACCTTGCGCTTCATCGGCGAGGTCGACCGCCCGCAGGCCGAGGATGTCGCCGCCGCGCTCGCCGCCGTGCATGCCGAGGCGCCGATGGTGTGCATCGCCGGTGTCGGCCGCTTCGAACACAAGGGGCGGACCGACACGCTCTGGGCCGGCCTCGCACCGCACGATGCGCTCCGCCACCTCGCCCGCAAGGTCGACCAGGCCTGTATCCGCGCCGGCCTGCCGCCCGAACGCCGGGCCTATCTGCCGCACGTCACCCTCGCCCGCCTGTCGCGCAGCGCCGGCATGGCGCCCGAGATCGAGGGCTGGCTCGCGGTCCACGCCGGCCTTGCCAGCGCCGCCTTCCCGATGCCGCACCTGATGCTCTATCACAGCCACCTCGGCCGGTCGGGCGCCGCCTACGAACCGGTGGCGCGCTGGCCGCTGGAACCGGCAGTACCCGTGCCGGGTTCGTAACGCACTTCAGGGAGAAGAATCATGCGCGCCATCCTCGTCCTCGCCGGCCTGTCCACGCTGGCGCTCGCCGCCTGTACGAAATCGGAGGAGGTGGCGGTCGGTTCGCCCACCGCCGGCGGCGCACGCGCGACCGCGATGCTCAGGACCGGCACCGGTCAGGACGTCGGCCGCGCCACCGCGACCGAGGTCGCCGGCGGCATCCGCTACACACTCGACGTCAAGGGCCTGCCCGCCGGTATCCACGGCGCGCACATCCACACCACCGGGCGCTGCGACGGCCCGGACTTCACCACCGCGGGCGGCCACTGGAACCCGACGACGATGAAGCACGGCAGCATGAACCCGCAAGGTCCGCATGAGGGCGACCTGCCCAATCTGACGATCGGCTCGGACGGCCGCGGCACGCTGGGCGCCACCGTCCCGGGCGCGACCATGGCCGGGCTGCTCGATGCCGACGGCGCCGCGATCGTCGTCCATGCCGGTCCCGACGACCTGATGTCCGATCCCGCCGGCAACAGCGGCGGCCGCATTGCCTGCGGCGTGTTCGCACCCGCCTGATTACCCGCCCGTGCTCCCGCATCGGGCGGGAGTACGGGCATTCTCTCAGATCACCTCGCCCGCGGCGCGCGCCCGCGCCTCGCGCGATGCCTCCGCCTTGGGCACCAGCTTGTAGGCCGCGATCGCGCAGCCGAGCGTGATCGGCATCACCGCCAGCAGCGACAGCATGCCGACCGACAGGCTGCCCGACAGCGTCGAGATCCGCCCCGCCAGATACGGCCCCATCGCCAGCCCCATCAGCGTCGTGCCGATGAAGAAGGTCGCGGTCGCCGTGCCGCGCATTCGTGGCAGCACGAGGTCCTGCGTCGTCGCCGCCGCCGATCCCAGCGCGCCGCTCGCGGTCAGGCCCGACAGGAACAGGCAGGGGTAGAAGACCCAAACGCTGCTCGCAGTGAACGCGCCGATCAGGAACGGCACCGGCACCGTCGCGCCAAAGATCACGACGATCAGCCGCCCGGCGGGATCGGTCCGCCGCAAGCGGTCGGCGACGACGCCACCGATCGTCAGCCCCAGAAACCCCGCCAGCGCCCCGCTGCTACCCAGCAGCAGCCCGGCGCGCGCCGGCGTCTCGCCCAGTTCGCGCAGCACATAGGGCGCGCCCCAGAAGCTCGCCGCATAGCTGAGGAAGGAATTGAGGCCATAGGCGACCACCGTGCACAGGAACGCCGGCGTGCCGACGATCAGCGCGAAGGTGGCGGGATCGCGCCGCTTCAGCGCGCAGGCCCAGGAAAAGACCGCATAGACGCCGATGCCGACCGCGAACCATTGCGGCTTCGGCTCGCCCAGTCCGATCAGCAGCGTCACCACCGCGACGACCGCGGCCAGCCCGGTCAGGTTTATCAGCAGCGCCCGCGTGCCGCCCCGCGCCGCGCCGATCAGCGTCAGCGGCGGGATGATCGTCAGCAATTCCTGAAAGAAGGCGCGGAACGGCGCGGGATGCTTTTCCGGCTCGGGCAGCCCCTCGACCATCCCGCGGATCGGCTCGCGCAGCGTCGCGATCCAGATCGCGACGAGCAATCCCGGCAGGCCGACCGCCAGGAACGCCGCCTGCCAGCCGACCAGCCCCATCGGCCCGCCACCCGGATAGGCCTTGTTCCAGCCCTGCACGATCAGCCCGCCGATGAACAGCGACACGCCGCCGCCGACGTACAGGCCGGCAGAATAGATCGACAGCGCGGTCGCGCGCAGCCGCTTGGGAAAATAGTCGGAGATCAGCGAATAGGCGGACGGGCTCGCCGTCGCCTCGCCGATCCCGACGCCGATCCGCGCTGCCGCCAGTTGCCCGCCGGTGCGCGAGAAGCCCGACAAGGCGGTCATCGACGACCATAGCGCCAGCCCCACCGTCATCAGCCGCACCCGGTGCCAGCTGTCCGCCAGCCGCCCGAGCGGAATGCCGAACAGGGCATAGAAGACGCCGAACGCGGTCCCGTACAGGAAGCCGAGATCCTCGTCCTTCAGGTTGAGGTCGCGCTTGATGTCCTCCGCCAGGATCGAGATCACCTGCCGGTCGATGAAATTGAGCACGTAGACGAGGAACAGGATGCCGAGCACGTACCAGGCGTAGCGCGACGCCTGTTGCTCGTCCGCGGCCAGACCTTGCGGGGCGGGGTGCGCCATCAACCTCTCCGTTCTGTTTTGCGGGAGGCTAACAGACGGCGGATGGGGCGGTAAGCCCGAAAACGATACCCGATATTCTAAAGTGTTGCTGGCCGATCAGGCACGCAGCGGCCGCCGCGTGCTCTGCTCCAGCCGCCGCAGCAGCGATTCGATCGAGGGCGCGCTGGCCGCTTCGGTCGGCGCGCGCGGCAGTTCGACGCTGGCGATCCGCTCGCCATCGACCAGCGCGACCGGGCGCAACGATGCGACCGGACGCACCGGCTCGCGCGGCACCGCCGGCAGCGCCTCGGGATGGAAGGCGGCGAGCGGCATGTCGAGGTCGGCCGGGATCGCCTGCACCACCAGCACCGGCGACGAATCGGCATCGTCCTGCGCGGGGTCCTGCGCCGGCGGCATCGGCGCGCCGAGGTCGGCGGCGGACAGCGGCTTGCGCGCGGGCGCATCGGGATGCGCATCGGCGCGGCGCAGCACCGGCACGCCCTCCTGCGCGACCGGCCGCGGCGCGAACAGGCCGTCGGGACCGACCAGCAGGAACAGCGCCGACCAGCTCACCGCCGCAGCGAGCGCCCCCGCGCCCAGCGCCAGCACCGCCCGCGCGGTCGTGCCGAGCGGCGGTTCCGCCACCGCGATCAGGCCGGGCAATCCGCTCTGCCATACCCAATCCTCCAGCAGCGTCTGCGGCAGCAACAGGAACAGCGCCGCGGCGGCAAGCCCCGCCATGATCGCGCCGCCCGGTGCGATCCATGCGGGCGCCCGGGAAAGGGTCAAATTCCGGCTGGTGAACGCTGCCATGATCCATCCACTGTCGCGGCTGCCATCAGCCGCTGGTAAATTGGTTCGTAACGACAAATGTTTGACGACCAGTTACGCTCCGCCGCGACGAACGCCCGCCCCCGCGCCCGCCGCGCCTCCCAGCCGCTACGGTCGGCGAGCAGGCCCGCCAGCGCCGTCGCGATCGCATCCGGATCGTCGGCGCGGAACAGCGTCCCCGTCTCGCCGTCGCGGATCAGCTCGCGATGGCCGCCGACGTCCGATGCCGCGACCAGCTTGCCCTGCGCCATCGCCTCCAGCGGTTTCAGCGGCGTGACCAGCTCGGTCAGCCGCATCGCCTTGCGCGGATAGGCGAGGATGTCGACCAGCGCATAATAACGCTCCACCGCGGTATGCGGCACGCGTCCGACGAAGCGGATCGCATCCGCCACCGGCGATGCCGCCGCCTGCGCCCGCAACGCCGCCTCCATCGGCCCGCCGCCGACCAGCAGCAGCCGTGCCCTGGGCCGCGCCGCGACCAGCGCCGGCATCGCCGCGATCAGATCGTCGAGTCCCTCGTAATCGTAGAAGCTGCCGATGAAGCCGATCGTCTCGCAATCCTCCAGCCCGAGCTCGCGCGCGAGCTCGGCATCGCGCGCCACCGGTTCGCCGAACAGCGTGAGGTCGACGCCATTGGGCGACACCACGATCTTGTCCGCCGCCACCCCGCGCGCGACCAGATCGCCGCGCAGCCCGTCGCAGATCACCGCCACCGCATCGGCGCGCCGCACCGCCCAGCCCTCCAGCGCCCGCGTCGCGCGATATTTCGCCGATCCCTCGCGCCCCGTGCCGTTGCCGACCGCCGCATCCTCCCAGAACGCCCGGATTTCATAGACCAGCGGCAGACCGCGCCGCCGCGCCACCCGCAGCGCCGCCAGTGCGTCGAGCACCGGCGAATGCGCGTGCAGAATATCGGGCCGGAACGATTCGACCGCCGCGTCGATGCGCCGCGCGAACGCCGCGATGCCGGCGAGTTCGCCGACCACCCCGCCGCGCCGCGCCGCGCGGGTGCGGTGGAAGGTGAGGCCGTCGATCGATTCGACCGCGTCGCCGCGATCCGCATGATACCGCGGCCCGGTGACCGCCGCGACCTGCCAGCCGCGCTGTTCCTGCGCCTTCAGGATCGCACGGGTGCGGAAGGTATAGCCGCTCTGCAGCGGCAGTCCGTGGTCGAGGACATGGAGGATGCGCATGCCGTATGCCTTCGCACGCCGCCGCTTAATAGGCCGTCAACCGCATCGCCCCGCGACGAAACCGGGCGTCTCCACCGCGTTACGCACACGTTTCGACTTATATCGATTGTCAGGCGTTCCAGCGCTGCGCTGACTGGCGCGACCTGATTTCGGAGGTAAGTATATGCGTTCCACGTTTCCCAGATATGCCGCTGTCGCGATGATCCTCGCCGGCTCGACCGTCCTCGGCGGGTGCGCCACCAAGGGCTTCGTCCGCGACCAGATCGCGACCGTGAACACCCGGATCGACGGCATGGACGGGCGCCTGCGCACCGTCGAGGGTACGTCGGGACAGGCGCTCGCCCAGGCGCAGGCCGCCGCCGGCCAGGCGCAGCAGAACGGCCAGCGCATCGACCAGATCAACGGCCGCGTCGACGGGCTGGAGCAGCAGCTGCAGCAGCAGGCGCAGCAGCGCCAGCGCAAGCCGCGCGGCTGATCGCCTGACCGCACGCCAGCACGAACGGACGGCTCCGCTGAACAGGACAAAGATGTTCGCGGGGCCGTTCCGCATCGCCTGCCACGCGGCGTTCGCGCTCGCGCTGCTCGTGCCGCCCGCGGCATCGGCGGCGCCGCGCACCCGCAAGCCGGCCGCCAGGATTGCCGACGCGCCACCGCCGGTGCCGCCGATGATGCCGCGATCGGAGGCCGCCAGCCGGATGATCGCCTGGATCGCCGCGGCGCAGGACAATGCCGGCCTGCCCTATGCGGTCGTCGACAAGCAGGCCGCGACACTGTTCCTGTTCGATGCGACCGGCGCGTTGCGCGGCGAGGTCCCGATCCTGCTCGGCGTCGGCGTCGGCGACGATTCGTCCCCGGGCGTCGGGGCCAAGGACCTGTCGGAGATCGGACCGGCCGAGCGGACGACACCCGCGGGCCGCTTCGTCGCGAAGTTCGGACGCGCCTTCGGTCGTCAGCGCGTGCTCTGGGTCGATTACGCCAATTCGGTCGCGCTGCATGCGGTCATCACCACCCATCCAAAGGAACGCCGGGTCGCGCGGCTGCTGTCGCCCTCGCCGGACGACAATCGCATCACCTTCGGCTGCATCAACGTCGCCACGCGCTTCTACGCGGGCACGCTGAGCCCGCTGTTCCGCCGCAAGGGCGGCATCGTCTACGTCCTGCCCGACACGCGGCCGCTCGACGACGTCTTCCCGCGCGTCCGCCTGCTGCCCTATCTCGCCGCCGCCAGCGGCTGAGACCGCCAGAAATAAGGATTCCCGCGATGATGCCGTTGTTGCTCGCCCTGCTCGCCGCGGCGGACCGACCGGTGGTGGTGAGTTCGCTGACCACGCCGCAGCTCGTCGAGCAATGCCGCGGCAAGGACGACGATCCCGCCCCCAATTTCTGCACCGGCTATATCGTCGGCGCCTTCGACACGCTGTCGCAGACGCGCCAGATCTGCCCCGCCGCCACCCGCCTCTCGACCAACGACATGGTCGCGGGCGTGCGCAAATACCTGCGCAAGCGCGGGAACAAGGCAACCGGCGCGCCCGCCTTCGTCGTCCGCGACGCGCTGCGCGCCGCCTTCCCGTGCCGGCGCAAATGACCCCGCCGGCGCGCCACCCACGCACTTAACGCCGCATCAACCCCTCCCCGCCTATGGCGGCGCGGGAAAGGAGCGGCGACACCATGATCGACAATCTGTCGCTGGGCCTCACCCACGGGCTGATGCTGCTCGCCGCCTGGCTGCTGCTCCGGCGCCCCGATCTCGATTCCGAAGCGCCGCCGCCGCGCCACTGGCGCGCGCGGACGCGGCCGCAGGACCCGCCGCCCGGTGCGTGACCTCGTCTTCGTCGCCTTCCTCGCCGCGATCTTCGGGATGGGGCTGCGCCGGCCGTTCATCCTCGTGCTCGCCTATGTCTATATCGACATCGTCTCGCCGCAGCGGCTGACCTACATCCTGCTCAACACCGTGCCGATCTCGCTGATCGCGGTCGCGCTGGCGGTCGGTGGCTGGCTGCTGATGGACGCCAAGTCGGACAGCCGCTTCACCCCCCGGCAGGGGCTGATCGTCGTCCTCCTCCTCTATTGCTGGGCGACGACGGCAGGCGCCGACTTCCCGCTCGATGCGAAGGACAAATGGGACTGGGTGTGGAAATGCCTCGCCTTCGCCGCCTTCCTGCCGCTGACGCTGCGCACGCGCCTGCGGATCGAGGCGCTGCTCCTGTTCATGATCCTGTCCGCCGCGTCGATCATCATCGTCGGCGGCATCAAGACCGCGGCGGGCGGCGGCGGCTATGGCCAGCTCGACCTGATGGTGAACAACAATTCGGGCCTGTACGAGGGCAGCACCATCTCCACCGTTGCGATCGCGATCGTGCCGCTGATCGCCTGGTTCATGCGCTACGGCACGATCTTCCGCCCGGACTGGAAGGTGAAGGGCTTCTGCCTGTGCCTGATCTTCGCCTGCCTGCTGATCCCGATCGGCACCTCGACCCGCACCGGCCTGCTCTGCATCCTCCTCGTCGCGCTGCTGTCGCTGCGCAACGCGAAGCGCAAACTGCTCTATTTGACGATGATCGGCGCGGTGGCATTGACCAGCATCCCCTTCCTGCCGGCGAGCTTCACCGACCGGATGAGCACGATCAAGAGCCACGACGCCGACGAATCCGCCTCGACCCGGCTCGCCGTCTGGCAATGGACGATCGACTATGCCCGGGCGCATCCCTTCGGTGGCGGGTTCGAGGCGTATCGCGGCAACCGCATCCGCTATGAGATCAAGCGTGCCGACGGCGCCGGCCCCGCTCCCGCGGTCGCCGATCAGGCGGTGACCGACAAGGCGCGCGGCTATCACAGCGCCTATTTCGAGATGCTCGGCGAACAGGGCTATCCCGGCCTCGTGCTCTGGCTCGCGATCAGCCTGATCGGCCTGGTCCGCATGGAGGTGCTGCGCCGCCGCTATCGCGATGCGGAGGGCGAATTTGGCTGGGCCGGACCCTTGGCCGCGGCGTTGCAGACGGCGCATCTGGTCTATCTGCTCGGCGCCGCCTTCATCGCCATCGCCTTCCAGCCGTTCGTCTACATGCTGATCGGTGCGCAGATCGGCCTCGATTCCTACCTCGCCCGCCGCCGCGCCGAAACGGCGAAGGTGCCGATGCGCAAGCCGAGGCCCGCAGCGGCGCTCGCGGCGTGACCGGCGAGCTGCGCGCCCTCACCAGCGTCCGCGGGATCGCGGCATGGCTGGTCGTCCTCTACCATATCCGCGGCGCGATCGCCGGCCTGCCCGCCGGTATCGAGGCGCTGCTCGCCCGGGGCTATCTCGCGGTCGATTTCTTCTTCCTGCTGTCCGGCTTCGTCATCTGGCTGACGTGGCACGATCGCCTGCGCACGCCGGGCGCGTCGTGGCGCTTCCTGCAAAAGCGGATCGCGCGCATCTGGCCGCTGCATGCGGTGATGCTCGGCTTCGGCGTCGCGCTCGCGCTGCTGTTGCGCGCCACCGGCCGCGACGATCCGGCATTTCCATTCGCAGAGCTGCCGCTCCACCTGCTGCTGATCCAGAACTGGGGGTTCACCGACGCGCTGCGCTGGAACGATCCGTCCTGGTCGATCAGCTGCGAACTCGCCGCCTATCTGCTCTTCCCGCTGCTGGTCGTGGCGGTCGACTGGCGCCGCCTGCCGACGCCCGCGCTGGTCGGCATCGCCGCCGCAATCCTGCTCGCACTGCACGGCGCGATGCAGGGCGCGCCCTCGCTCGGCACGGACATTCCCCGCTACGGCCTGATCCGCTGCCTGTGCGAATTCGCGACCGGCACGATCCTCGCCGCGCTGTTCCTGCGAACAAGGGCGCACGGCAGCATCGCGATCCCCGGGCTCGCGACCGCCGCGACCGCCGCCGCATGGGCGCTCGGCGCGCCCGAAACGCTCGCCGCGCCCGCCACCTTCGCCGGGCTGCTGCTGACGCTGGCGCATACCGCGGGCCGCCGTGGCCACCCGCTGGAAGGGCGCGCGATCCATTATCTGGGGGACATCAGCTACGCGACCTATCTGTCGCATTTTCTGCTGTGGAAGGCGTTCCGCCTCCCGCTCGACGCCGCCATGCTCCCGACATGGCTGATCGCCGGCTATCTGGCGCTGGTGCTCACCGCCTCCGTCGCGCTCTACCATCTGGTCGAGCGCCCGGCGCAGCGGCGGATCAACGCGCTGTCGATCCGCCGCCGGTTCGTACCGGCCGCCTAGGGCCGATGGGCTCAGGCGTCCTCGGTCTCTTCGGCCAGTTCCTCTTCCAGCGCCGCGATGATCGCCGCGTTGAAGGCGGGGATATCGTCGGGCTTGCGGCTGGTGATGAGGTTGCCGTCGACCACGACCGCCTCGTCCACCACGTCCGCGCCGGCATTCTCCAGATCGGTGCGCACCGACGGCCAGCTGGTCACGCGCCGGCCGTCGACCACGTCCGCCTCGACCAGCAGCCACGGCGCGTGGCAGATCGCGGCGACGATCTTGTCGTCCTCCATGAATTCGGTGACGATCTCGATCGCCCGCTCCTCCAGCCGCATCTTGTCGGGATTGCCGACGCCGCCCGGCAGCACCAGCGCGTCGTAATCGTCGGTATCGACGTCCTCCAGCGTCAGCTCGGGCGTGATGCTCTCGCCCTTCTCGCTGTCGTTGACGACACCCTGGATCGGATCGGTCGCGATCGACGCCAGCGTCACCGTCGCGCCCGCGTCGATCAGCGCCTGCCGCGGCTTGAACAATTCGTCCTGCTCGAAACCGTCGGTCGCGATCATCAGCACGCGGGCTTGGGCGAGGTCGGCCATGACGAGTAACTCCTGTGATTGGGGAATGCCGGGCCTTAACCCCCGCATCGACCCGCCCGTTCCCGGAACACACCGTCGGTCCTGCGCATTTCCGATAACCTGCTGAAAGGATGCGCCGGGTGGCAATGCGGATTACCTATTGCGACGATTCGAAACCGGGCATCACCCGCCGGAAGGTCCGCAACGGCTGGGCCTATTATGCCCCCGACGGCGACCGCATCACCGACCGCGACGAGATCGACCGCCTCAACGCGGTCGGCCTGCCCCCCGCCTATCGCGACGCCTGGTTCTGTCCCCGCGCCAACGGCCATATCCAGGCGATCGGCTGGGACGAGAAGGGTCGCAAGCAATATCGCTACCACACCGGCTTCCGCGAGGCGCAGGAGGCGGCGAAATACGAGAAATGCGCCGATTTCGGCCATTGCCTGCCAAAGATCCGCAAACAGGTGGACGACGACCTGACCGCACGCGGCCTCGGCAAGGACCGTGCGGTCGCTGCGGTCGTGCGCCTGCTCGACATCGGCCATATCCGCGTCGGCAACGAAGCCTATGCCGAGGCGAACAAGAGCTATGGCGCGACCACGCTGCGCAAGGATCACGGCAGCGTCCGCGGCGACACGCTCAAGCTCCGCTACACGGGCAAGTCCGGCAAGGAACGGGACATGAAGGTCACCGACAAACGCCTCGCCGCCACCGTCCGCAAGATGCAGGATCTCGACGAGCAGCATCTCTTCGCCTGGGTCGACGACGACGGCACGGCGCACCCGGTGACCTCGTCGGACGTCAACGACTATATCCGCCGCGCCGGCGGCGGCGACTTCACCGCCAAGCATTTCCGCACCTGGGGCGCCAGCGTCACCGCATTCGAGGCGCTGGCCAGCGCCGAGGCGGACCTCAGCCTCAAGGCGATGCTGGAGCCGGTCGTCGCCCGCCTCGGCAACACGCCCGCGATCGCGCGCAAAAGCTACGTCCACCCCGCGCTCATCGCCCTCGTCAAAAAGGGGCAGAGCACCTTCCGCAAGGCGCTGCGCCTGCCGCGCTCCGCCCGCTATCTCAGCCGCGCCGAACGCGGCCTCATCGCGTTCCTCGAAGCCGGAACGCCCGCGACCCTGCCCGATCTGAAGGCAGCCGCCTGAAAAGAGTATCCATGGCCAATAGCACTACCACCGCCGCCCGGGCGCCGATCTTCGATGCCGACAACGTCCAGGATCAGGTGTCCGATCTCTACGTTGCCAGCGAGCTGTGGCTGCACACGCACTGGCTGCAAATCCTGATCGCCTTCGCGGTCGGCGCGGTCATCGTCATCGCGCTGCACGGCCTGCGCCGGCTCGGCAACCGGCTGTGCGACACGCCGCTCGGCACGGGCGAGCTCGCCCGGCGCGGCTGGGGGACGATCGTCGGCCGTGCGATCACCCGCACCAGCAATTTCTTCATCGTCATGCTCGCCGCGAAGCTGGTCGTGGGGTACGCCGGCGCGCCCAGCCAGGTGTCGACCACGGTCGACTTCCTGTGGACCGTCGCCTCGGTGTTCCAAGCAGCGATCTGGGCGCGCGAGCTGATCCTCGGCGCGATCGAGCACCGCACCAGCAGCGAACATTACAGCGGCGAGGCGCTGCTGTCGGCGATGGGCCTCATCCGCCTCCTCGTCACCGTCGCGCTGTTCGCGATCGCCCTCGTCGTCGTGCTCGACAACCTGGGAGTCAACGTCAATGGCCTCATCGCCGGCCTCGGCGTCGGCGGCATCGCTATCGGTCTGGCAGCGCAGGGAATTTTCGGCGACCTGTTCGCCGCGCTCGCGATCATCTTCGACCGCCCGTTCCGCCGCGGCGACAAGATCAGCTACGGCACCACCAGCGGCGTCATCGAATCGATCGGCCTCAAGAGCACCCGCATCCGCGCCTTCACCGGCGAGCTGCGCGTCATCAGCAACAAGCAGCTGCTCGACAAGGAAATCCAGAACACCAGCGTCCGCGACCATATCCGCATTAGCTTCACGATCGGCGCCGCCTACGAAACCCCGCCCGACACGCTCGCCCGCATCCCCGCGCTGCTCCGCGAGATCGTCGAGGCCGAAGGCGGCAAGGTCGCGCGCAGCGGCTTCGAGACGTTCGGCGCCTCCAGTCTCGACTTCGCGCTCCAGTTCGACATCCCCGGCGACGACTGGGCCACCGCCCACCCGATGCGCGACCGCATCATGGTGGGCATCATGACCCGCTTCGCCGCCGAAGGGATCGTCATCCCCTATCCCACGCAGACCACCTACACCGCCGCGCCCGACGGCACGCTGGTGATGCCGTACGCCGTGCCGGTGGAGGGGCAAACGGCATCGGCGTAGCGCCGATCAGCCGTGCGTCATCGCTTGACGTCCGCTGGTGTGATCGTCTGGCCGGCGACCTTCCAGATTTGCCTGTCCGGCGTTCCGACGAACACGGGCATACGGAGGTTATAAGACGCGAACACATGGATTTCGGTTGGTACGGGGTCGAGCAGATGATTGACGATGACGCCAACCGGTTTGGCTTTTGGGGGGAGGCTGGGAATTTCAACGTTAAGGCATGCAACGCTATAGGGCCGGTTCGCCACTATCGCGCCGTCAGCGCCGACGATCACGCGATAATTTCCGCCAATCGGGTAAGATCGCAAGTCCAGTTGCGCCGACAGCAAGTAGACGATGCTCGGGCCGCCGTTAGGTGACGGAAGAACGACCGTGTTGAACGGAGCGGCAGTGCAAGGCTTGTAACCGAGCCTCACTGCCGCCGCAGCCGCATTCTCACGCGCTCTCGCCAACAAAGACTGCGCCGGCGTCAGCGGTGTTGGCGTCACCGTCAGATCACTGTCGACCACCTTGCCGTCTCGAACGTCCGCATGGAAAAAGGCACGCGCATCCACGCCCTTACCGCGAAAATACGTTACCCGAAGCCCCTGCCCGTCGATCGGTTCGACCACATAACCGCCGATGCCGGTGAGCTGATCCTTGGTCACCTTGGCCGCCAGGGCATCCGAGCTCACCCATGCCGCGCGATCGTACAGATATAGCAGCCCACCGATTTTGGCGGCTTGCGCAAGGCGTTGCTGGTGGGCGACCGCGGACGAAGGTTGGGACGGCACGGGCGGCACCGCCTGTTGCGATACCAGAGCTGCCAAGGCAAACCCCTGCAAGACCGTCATGCTTCCCCCGTTTCGCCGTCCATGCCGCCCGTCTTCCACCCATGCGATGACATGCACAAGTCGGCAGCGCTACGGCGACCATCGGTTTACCGACGGCATGGGCGGCCCGCCTAGATCCCCCCTTCGTCGAGGCTCAGCAATGTCGCATTGCCGCCGGCGGAGGTCGTGTCGACCGACACGGCCCGTTCCGCGCAGAAGCGGTAGAGGTAATGCGGTCCACCCGCCTTGGGTCCGGTTCCCGACAGTCCCTCTCCGCCGAACGGCTGCGATCCGACCACCGCGCCGATCATCGAGCGGTTGATGTAGAGGTTGCCGACCGCCGCAGCCGCTTCGGTCACCTCGGCCGCGCGCGCGATGCGGCTGTGCAAGCCCATCGTCAGGCCATAGCCCTTGGCGTTGACCCGGGCGATCGTATCGGCGAGCTTGCCCGCTTCCCAGGTCGCGACGTGCAGGATCGGCCCGAACCATTCGCGATCCAGGTCCTCGATAGCATCGAGCTGGACCAGTGTCGGCGGCACGAACAGCCCGTCGGCCGGAGCGTCGAGCGTCTTGAGCGTCCGGTCCGTGACGGTTGTGCGATAGGCCATCAGCTTGTCGTATGACGGTTGGTCGATCACTGGTCCCACGTCGGTGGCCGGATCGGCCGGATCGCCGAGGCGCAGCGTCTCCATCGCACCGGTCAGCATGTGGATGACGGTGTCCGCGACATCCTCCTGCACGAGCAGCAGCCGCAGCGCCGAACAGCGCTGTCCCGCCGAGCGGAACGAGGAGGTGACGACGTCCGCCACCACCTGTTCGGGCAGCGCGGTCGAATCGACGATCATCGTGTTGATCCCGCCCGTCTCCGCGATCAGCGGCACGATCGGGCGATCGTCGTCCTCCACCAACGTCCGCGCGATCCGCTTGGCGGTCGCGGTCGATCCGGTGAAGGCGACGCCCGCGACGCGCACATCGGCGGTCAGCGCCGCGCCGGCCTCCGGCCCGCCGGTCACCAGCACCAGCGCATCCGCCGGCACGCCCGCGCGATGCGCCAGCTCGACCGCGAAGCGCGCGATTGCGGGCGTCTGCGGTGCCGGCTTGGCGACGACGCAATTGCCCGCGACCAGCGCCGCGACCGTCTGGCCGAGGAAGATCGCCAGCGGGAAATTCCACGGAGCGATCGTCGCCCACACGCCGCGGCCCTCGATATGCAACATGTTGCGCTCGCCGGTCGGCCCGGGCAGCTCGACCGGCCGCAACCGCGCCCGCGCCTCGCCCGCATAATAGCGACAGAAATCGGCCGCCTCGCGCACCTCGCCGATCGCATCGGGGATCGTCTTGAACGCCTCCTGCACGCAGATCGCCATCAGCCGGTCGCGATTCTCCTCGAGCAGGTCGGCGAGCCGTTCGAGGCAGGCGGCACGCTCGTCCACCGGCGTCGCCGACCAGGCGGGAAAGGCGGCATGCGCGCGGGTGACGGCGGCCCTGACTAGCCCCTCCCCTTCAGGGGAGGGGTTGGGGGTGGTGGAGGTCTCACCGAGACCTGTACCACGTGACTCCCCCACCCCAACCTCTCCCCTGAAGGGGAGGGGCTTTTTGACCGCCGCCACCGCGGCCTCCAGCGTCGCGACATCGCTCAGGTCCAGCCCGCGCGAATTGCGATGCCCCGGCGCGAACAGATCCTTGGGCAACGGAATGCTGGGATGCCGCGTGCCGCCGACCGCAGCGATCTTCGCCACCGGGTCTGCAAGGATCTCGTCCTCGCTCAGCCGCGCATCCGCCAGCTGGTGGACGAAGCTCGAATTGGCGCCATTCTCCAGCAGGCGCCGCACCAGATAGGCGAGCAGGTCGCGATGCCCCCCGACCGGCGCATAGATGCGGCAATGATAGCCGTTCTCGCGCACCAGCCGCTCGTACAGGCCGTCGCCCATGCCGTGCAGCCGCTGGAATTCGAAATCGCGCGCATTCCCCGCCCATTCCAGGATCGTCGCCACCGTCAGCGCATTGTGGCTGGCGAAGGCGGGGCGGATATTCTCCGCCGCCAGCATGTCCTTCGCCACTGCCAGATAGGATACGTCGGTCGCCGCCTTGCGTGTGAACAGCGGATAATCGTCCAGCCCCTCGACCTGCGTCCGCTTGATCTCGCTGTCCCAATAGGCGCCCTTGACCAGCCGGACGTTCATCACCCGGTCCAGCCCGTTCGCCCAGGCGACCACCGGCCGCGCCCGCTTGCCATAGGCCTGCACCGCCATGCCGAACCCGTCCCAGCCCTTCAGCGACGGCAGCGCCGCGACCGCGCCGATGATGTCGAGGCTCATCTCCAGCCGCTCGGACTCCTCCGCATCGACGGTCAGCGCGATGTTCTTCGCCGCCGCCTGCACCGCCAGCGCCTCCAGCATCTCGGTCAGCGCCGGCACGCACTCGCTCCACCGCGCCACCTCGTAGCGCGGGTGCAGCGCCGACAGCTTGACCGATACCGAATGCCCCGCGGCGGGATCGCTGCCGACCGCGTCGATCGCGCCGACATAGGCCTGGAAATAGCGCTCCGCGTCGTCGAACGTCCGCGCCGCTTCGCCGAGCATGTCGAAGCTGGCGGTGAAGCCCTTGTTCTCGCCGCGTTTCATCCGCCGCATCGCCTCGTCGATGGTGCGGCCCATCACGAAGATCTCGCCCATCATCTTCATCGCCGCGCCCACCGCCTGCCGCACGAACGGCTCGCCGGCGCGGCCGATGAGGCGACGCAGCGGCCCCGACGGCCCCTCGCCGACCAGCACGCGCCCGACGACGAGGCCCCAGGTCGCGCTGTTGACCAGCTTGCTGTTCGACCGCCCGGCATGCGCGCGCCAGTCGGCATCGCCCAGCTTGTCGGCGATCAGCAGGTCCGCCGTCTCCGGGTCGGGCACGCGCAGGAACGCCTCGGCAAGGCTGAGCAGCGCGACGCCCTCCGACGAGTTGAGCCGATATTCCTGCAGGAACTGGTTCACCCAGCCGCGGTTCTGCGCCGCGCGCAGGTCCGCCAGCAGCCCCGACGCATGGCCCATGATCCGCTGACGCGAGTCGGGCGACGTGGATGCGCGGTCCAGCAGCGATTTTAGAACATCGGGTTCGCTGGCGCGATACAGTTGTGCCATGGATTTACGGGCGGCAGACGTTACGGCAGAGGACATGTTCAAGCTTTCGGTCGGTCGAGGCTTGCGAGGAACACCCTCCCGCGCCTACAGAATGGCCCGCGTCTAGCGCCAAACGGCAGGCGCCAAAAGCCGGGACCAGAGGCCAAGGAGAGAAACGCGTGGCGACGATCACCATCGACGAGATGAAGGCCAGGATCGGCACCGAAACCGTCTCCGACTGGGTCGAGGTGACGCAGGCGATGATCGACCTGTTCGCCGAGGCGACCGGCGATCACCAGTTCATCCATCTCGATCCCGTCGCCGCCGCGCAGACGCCGTTCGGCGGCACGATCGCGCACGGCTTCCTCACCCTGTCGCTGATGCCGCTGCTCGCGTCGAAGGTGCCGGACGCGCCCCGTCTCGACGGCGTGAAGATGGGCGTCAATTACGGCGGCAACAAAGTCCGCTTCCTCACGCCCGTCCGCTCCGGCAGCAAAGTGCGCGGACGCTTCAAACTGCTCGAATTCGACGAGAAGCGCCCCGGCCAGTTCCAGCAGACCAACGCATTCACCGTCGAGATCGAAGGGCAGCCGAAGCCCGCGATGATCGCCGAATGGATAAGCCAGATCTTCGTCTAACCACCCCATCATCAGCCGAGAGAAACCACCATGCGCTCCGCCGTCATCGTCTCCACCGCCCGCACCCCGATCGGCCGCGCCTACCGCGGCGCCTTCAACAACACGACGCCGCAGGCGCTCGGCGCGCATGCCATCGAACATGCCGTCAAGCGCGCCGGGATCGAGGGGGCGGAGGTCGAGGACGTCGTCTTCGGCGCCGCGCTCCAGCAGGGACATCAGGCGGGCAATATCGCGCGCCAGGTCGCGCTGCGCGCCGGTCTGCCGACCTCGGTATCGGGCATGTCGCTCGACCGCCAGTGCGCCAGCGGCCTGATGGCGATCGCCACCGCGGCCAAGCAGATCATCGTCGACGGCATGGACATCGCGATCGGCGGCGGCGTCGAGAGCATCAGCATGGTCCAGACCCCGCAGATGCGCGTCGCCCCCGACAAGCAGCTGATCGCGATGCACAACGACATCTACATGCCAATGCTCCAGACCGCCGAGACGGTGGCGAAGCGCTACGGCATCGGTCGCGACGTGCAGGACGCCTATGGCCTCCAGTCGCAGCAGCGCACCGCCGCCGCACAGGCCGCGGGCAAGTTCGACGACGAGATCGTGCCGATGGCGGCGACGATGAACGTCGTCGACAAGGCGACCAAGGAGGTCAGCACCAAGGACGTCACCCTGTCGAAGGACGAAGGCAATCGCGCCGACACCACGCTGGAAGGCCTGCAGGCGCTGCAGCCCGTCGTCGGTCCGGACGGCGTCATCACCGCGGGCAACGCCAGCCAGCTGTCGGACGGCGCCTCCGCCTCGGTACTGATGGAGGAAAGCGTCGCGGCGGCGCGCGGCCTCACCCCGCTCGGTCGCTACGTCGGCATGGCGGTCGCCGGCACCAAGCCCGACGAGATGGGCATCGGCCCGGTCTTCGCGATCCCGAAACTGCTCGAGAAGAACGGCCTGACGATGAACGACATCGGCCTGTGGGAGCTGAACGAGGCGTTTGCGGTCCAGGTCCTCTATTGCCGCGACACGCTCGGCATCCCCGACGAACTGCTCAACGTCAACGGCGGCGCCATCTCGATCGGCCACCCCTATGGCATGTCCGGCGCCCGCATGACCGGCCACGCGCTGATCGAGGGCAAGCGGCGCGGCGCGAAGTACGTCGTCGTCACGATGTGCATCGGCGGCGGCATGGGCGCGGCCGGGCTGTTCGAGGTGCTGTAAACTTGAACTTCACCCCGTTCGGGGATATTTAGACGGCGGACATTGTCATTGGTGTCCTCCTTGTATGGGCCTCGACCGTTGCAGCGGTCGGGGCCCAAAACGTTTGGGGTTCGAGTTGCAGCCCGAACCCCGCCCGTGTGCCTTACCTGTTGCGACTATCGACGATCTTCACGGTCAGAGCCGCAAAGGCGATGATGACGCCCAGGATCTGGCACAAGTCGGCCACCGTCATTGCGGTATCCTCCTTGTGGTGACGGCGGGATTGCCGCCGTCGATGATCGTGACCGATGCGGCCCCATCGCGCAACCAACCCCCATCGCGCTCGTTCTCCCGCCAACACCCGCACAGGAGACGATGCATGGCCGATCACGACAGCCCACAGGAAATCGCCGCCAAGTTCCTCGACAAACTGAAATCCAGCCCGTTCGTGATGATCGGCCTGCATGACGGCGGCCATTCCGAACCGATGACCGCGCAGATCGACGACGATCAGCCCAATACGCTGTTCTTCTTCGCCGGCAGGGACAATCGCATCGCCAAGGGCGGCGACGCGATGGCGCAGTTCGTCGGCAAGGGGCACGATTTCTTCGCCTGCCTCGCCGGCACCGTCAGCCAGGACGACGACCGCGCGCAGATCGACAAGCTGTGGAATAACCAGGTCGATGCCTGGTTCCCGAACGGCAAGGACGATCCCAACCTGACGCTGCTGCGTTTCGACATCGACAGTGCCGAGCTGTGGGAAACCGACATATCGATCTCGGGTCGCGTCAAGATGCTGTTCGGCGGCACCATCCGCGGTGACGAATCGAGCAGCCATGCGGTGGTCGACTCGGTCGCCTGACACGAAAAAGGGGCGGTTCGCGCCGCCCCTTTGAGCAAACGGAAGGGCGGCGCCGTCAGGTGCCGCTCTTCTGGTGTCAGGCGTTCGCCGCCATCCATTCCTCGACCACGGGGGCGACGTGGTTGCGCCACTTCGAGCCATTGAAGATGCCGTAATGGCCGGCGCCTTCCGCCATCAGATACCGCTTCTTGTCGTCCGGCAGGTTCGTCGCCAGCGTCAACGCCGCCTTCGTCTGCCCGAGGCCCGAAATATCGTCGCGCTCGCCCTCGATCGCCAGCACGGCGACATCGGTGATCGCGGCGGGATCGACGCGACGGCCGCGATGCATCATCTCGCCCCTGGGCAGGGCATGCGTCTGGAAGACCAGATCGACCGTCTGGAGATAGAATTCGGCGGTCATGTCGCAGACCGAGCGATATTCCTCATAGAAATTCTTGGTCGCGTCCGCGCTCTCGCCGTCGCCCTGCACCAGATGTTTGAACATCTCCCAATGCGACATCATGTGGTTGCCGAGATTCATCGACATAAAACCGGCGAGCTGCAGGAAGCCCGGATAGACCTTGCGCCCCGCACCCGGATACATCGCCGGCACCTTGACCACGACATTCTGTTCGAACCAGGCATGCGGCCGCTCGGTCGCCAGCGTGTTGACCGCGGTCGGCGCCTCGCGCGTATCGACCGGGCCGCCCATCATCGTCAGCGTCCGCGGGCGGCAGGGGTGCCGGTCCGCGCTCATCAGCGCCACCGCGGCATAGCAGGGCACCGACGGCTGGCAGACCGCGAGCATGTGCGCGCCGCCCTGCCCCTCGTTGGGGCCGATCGCCTCCATGAACGCGATCAGATAATCGATATAATCGTCGAGGTCGAAACCCCCGTCCGACAGCGGCACCAGCTTCGCATCGCGCCAGTCGGTGATGTATACGTCCGCGCTCGGCAGCATGCGCTCGACCGTGCCGCGCAGCAGCGTCGCGAAATGACCCGACATCGGCGCGACGATCAGCAGCTTCGGACCGCCCTCGACCCCGTCGCGGCGGAAGCGCTTGAGCTGGCCGAACGGCTTCTGCAGCACGATCTCCTCGTGCACCGCGACCTCGCGCCCGTCGACCGTCGTATGGGTCAGGCCGAACGCCGGCTTGCCGCGAGTCGCCGAGGCGTGGGCGAACACTTCCAGCGCGGAGCTGACGATCTGGCCGCCGCCGGCATAGGACCAGGGGTTGGCGGGATTGCGCAGCCAGTCGGCCCCGAACGTGGCCATCGCGCTCGCCCCGGCGAGCATGGAGCGCTGCATTTCATAGGCGTCGTAGAGCATGGTTCGCATCTTTACATCAGATAGGTTGCAAGGGTCGTAACGCAAATCACGCCCCGTTCAATCGGTCTGAACGCCCGAGACGGCCGACAGGACCCCTGCCCCGTCCCCGCCCGGCGTTGAGCCGGCCTCCCCCGCCTGCTAGGCGCATCGGCGATGGCCAAACCTCCCGTACCCAGCAATCGTCGTCTCGGCGACCTTCGCCTCGTGGTGGAGCGCGTGTTCGCCTATCCGCGGCACCTCGCCATCGCGCTCGCCGCGCTGGCGACCACCTCCGCCGCGACGATCGGTATTCCCTACGGATTCAAGCGCGTGATCGACCGCGGCTTCGCGCCGGGCGGTGGCGAGACGGTGGCCTCCTCCTTCCACTACCTGCTGATGATCGTCGCGGTGCTCGCGGTGGCGACCGCGATCCGCTTCTATTTCGTGTCGTGGCTCGGCGAGCGCGTCGTCGCCGACATCCGCACGCGGGTGCAGGCGCATCTGCTCGGCCTGACGCCGCGCTTCTTCGAGGAGAATCGCCCGTCGGAGATCGCCTCGCGCCTGACCTCGGACACCGCGCTGATCGAGAGCGTCGTCGGCAGCACGGTCAGCATCGCGCTGCGCAACACCTTCACCGGGGTGGGCGGCATGATCTATCTGTTCGCGCTGTCGCCCAAGCTCGCGGGCATGCTGCTGCTCGGCATCCCGCTCATCATCCTGCCGGTGACGATCCTCGGCCGGCGCATCCGCAACCTGTCGCGCACCTCGCAGGATCGCGTCGCCGACGTCGGTTCGCTCGTCACCGAGACGTTGGGGGCGATGAAGATCGTCCAGGCGTTCGGGCAGGAGCCGCGCGAGGCGCAGCGCTTCCACACCGCCGTCGACGCGACCTTCGCCGCCGCCAAGACGCGCATCGCGCTGCGGGCGTTCATGACCGCGATCATGATCTTCCTGATCTTCGGGTCGATCACGCTGGTGCTGTGGGAGGGCGCGACCGATGTCGCCGCCGGGCGGATCAGCGGCGGCGCGATCGCCGCCTTCGTGCTGACCGGCGGTATCGTCGCGGGCGCGTTCGGCGCGCTGACCGAGGTCTATGGCGACCTGCTGCGCGGCGCCGGTGCGGCCAGCCGCCTTGCCGAGCTGCTCGCCGAACAGCCCGAGATCACGCGCCCGGCCGCGCCGATCCCGCTACCCGTCCCGGTCAGCGGCGCGCTGACGTTCGACGATGTGCGCTTCCACTATCCGACCCGGCCGGAGGTGGCGGCGCTCGACGGCTTCTCGCTCGCGGTGCGGACCGGCGAGACGGTGGCGGTCGTCGGCCCCTCGGGCGCGGGCAAGTCGACGCTGTTCCAGCTCGCCGAGCGGTTCTACGATCCCGCCGCGGGCCGCGTCCTGCTCGACGGCGTCGACCTGCGCGAGGCCGATCCCGCCGCGGTGCGCGCGCAGATCGCGATGGTGCCGCAGGATACGGTGATCTTCGGCGCATCCGCCCGCGACAATCTGCGCTACGGCCAGTGGGAGGCGAGCGACGACGAACTCTGGGCCGCCGCCGAGGCCGCCAATGCCGCCGACTTCCTGCGCGCGCTGCCGCAGGGGCTCGACACCAATCTCGGCGAAGGCGGTGCGCGCCTGTCGGGCGGCCAGCGCCAGCGGGTGACGATCGCACGCGCCTTGCTGCGCGATGCGCCGATCCTGCTGCTCGACGAGGCGACCAGCGCGCTCGATGCGGAAAGCGAGCGGCTGGTCCAGCAGGCGCTGGAACGGCTGATGGAGAATCGCACGACGCTGGTCATCGCGCATCGCCTCGCCACCGTGCGCGCCGCGGGACGGATCGTCGTCATGGACCAGGGCCGCATCGTCGAGGAAGGCACCCACGCCAGCCTCATCGGCCACCGCGGCCTCTATGCGCGGCTGGCGAGCCTGCAGTTCAGCGCAGCGGCGTAAGCCCCGCCCCGATCCGCGAACGATGGAAGGGTGGGTGGCGCGGCGGCCACGGGCTTGATCCCCCTTCCGCCAAGGCGCATGACGCGCGCGGAAAGCAAGGGAGAGAGCAATGCGCGACTATGACATCATCGTCTATGGCGCGACCGGCTTCACCGGGCGCCTCGTCGCCGAATATCTGGTCCGGCAGGGCGTCACCCGCTGGGCGATGGCCGGCCGCAGCCGCGCGAAACTGGAAGAGGTGCGGGACCTGATCGGCGCGCACGCCGACACGCCGCTGGTCGTCGCGGACGCCGACGATCCCGCCAGCCTGACCGCAATGGCGCAATCGACGCGGGTCGTGCTGACCACCGTCGGCCCCTATCAACTGTACGGCGCGCCGCTGGTCGCCGCCTGCGTCGCCGCCGGCACCGCCTATGTCGACCTGTGCGGCGAGCCTGCGTGGATGCGCCACATGATCGACGCGCACCATGCCGCCGCGCAGGCGAGCGGCGCGCGCATCGTCTTTTCCTGCGGCTTCGATTCGATCCCGTTCGACCTCGGCGTGCTGACCCTGCAGGAATGCGCGATCGCCAAATACGGCCACCCCGCGCCGCGGGTGAAGGGCCGGGTGCGCGCGATGCAGGGCGGCTTTTCCGGCGGCACCGCGGCCAGTCTGAAGGCGACGCTGGCCGCCGCGGCGCGCGATCCGTCGCTCCTCGGCCTGCTCGCCAGCCCGTTCGCGCTGACGCCGGGGTTCAGCGGCCCGCACCAGCCGACCGGCCTGCTGCCCGAATTCGATGCGACGCTGAACACCTGGGTCGCGCCGTTCATCATGGCGGCGATCAACACCAAGAACGTCCACCGCACCAATTTCCTGCTGGGCCACCGCTACGGCAGCGACTTCGTCTATGACGAGATGATGGTCGCCGGGCTCGGCGATATGGGCAAGGCCGCGGCGGAGGCGATCGCCCGCATCAACCCCTTCGCCGGCGACAAGGGCCCCAAGCCCGGCGAGGGCCCGAGCCAGGAAGAGCGCGACAACGGCCATTACGACCTGCTGTTCGTCGGCCTGATGCCGGACGGCGCGCGCTTCGACGCGGTGGTGACGGGGGATCGCGATCCCGGTTACGGTTCGACCAGCAAGATGATCGCCGAAACCGCGCGCTGCCTGTTGGAAACGGAAGGCGCAGGCGGCGTCTGGACCCCCGGCGCGCTGCTCGGCACGACGCTGCGCGACCGGCTCCAGGACAAGGCCGGGCTGACCTTCACCGCGGGGTGACGGCGGGCATCGCGGCGGAGAGCGTCACCGGTGGCATGCCTCCGCCGCCGGAGCCGCCCCCCCCGCCCCGAAACGGCGGTTCAGCCCCGGTAGAAGAGGAACGCGACGGCGGCGAGCAGCAGTGCCACCATCAGCAGCACCGGCACGCGCCTCGCCCGTCGCGCCGCGGCGGCGGCCTCATAGGCGGTCATGTCGAACCAGAAGCGCCCCGGCGCCGCCACCCGGATCGACCCGTCCGACAGCATCGCCGCCAGGGCCTTCGCCTCGCGCGCATCCGCCGGCACGAAGGCGATGGCATCGCCCGCGGTCACCGCATGCGCCGCGACGAAGCGCGGCGCGATCGATCCGCGCACCAGATAGGAATCGCGCACGCTGCCCTGCGGCTCGACGCGGGTCAGCCGGGTCATCGCCACCGCCTCACCGCCGCTTGCCCTGATGGCGGATGTTCTGCGGCCGGCCGCGATGTTTGATGACGCGATCCTTCCGCCCCGATCCGACATGCCGCGGCCCGGGCGCCGCGCCCTTGCCGCCGGGCAGTTCGAAGCGCAGCGCGCCCGACACCGGGTTCGCCTCCGCCAGCCGCAGGTCGATGCGCTGGCCGAGCGCATATTCCTCGCCGGTCTGCTCGCCGATCAGCTTGCGCGCCGCCTCGTCGAAGCGGAAATATTCGCCGCCGAGGTCACGGACCGGCATCAGCCCGTCCCCGCCGATCCCCTCGACCGTGGCGAAGAAGCCGTAATTCTGCACGCCCGTGATCCGCGCCGACAGCGTCTCGCCGACCTTTTCCGACAGGAACGCCGCGACATAACGGTCGATCGTGTCGCGCTCCGCCTCCATCGCGCGGCGTTCGAGGCCGCTGATCGTCGTGCCGATCTGCTCCATCGCCTCGGCATCGGCACGGGTCAGCTCGCCCGGTCCCAGCGCATAGGCCGCGACCAGCGAACGATGGACGACGAGGTCGGCATAGCGCCGGATCGGCGAGGTGAAATGCGCGTACGAACCGAGGCTGAGCCCGAAATGCCCCTGGTTGGCGGGCGCATAATAGGCCTGGGTCTGGGTGCGCAGCACCTGTTCCATCACCTGCGGCCGGAAATCGGCGTCGCCGACGCGGGCGAGGACATGGTTGAACGTCGCCGGGCGGATCACCTGCCCGAGTGCGAAGGGCACGTCGAACGTCTCGAGATAATCCTTCAGCGCGACCAGCTTCTCGCGGCTCGGCGGCTCGTGGACGCGGTACATCACCGGCGCCTTCTTTGCCTCCAGCGCCTTCGCAGCGGCCACGTTGGCGGCGATCATATAATCCTCGATCAACCGGTGCGCATCGAGCCGCTCGCGCGGGGCGACCGACATGATCCGCCCCTCCGCGTCGAGCACCACGCGCCGTTCGGGCAGGTCGAGATCGAGCGGCTCGCGCGCGTCCCGCGCCTTCGCCAGCGCGCGCCAGCAGGCCCAGAGCGGCTTCAGGACGGTGTCGGTCAGCGGATGCGACAGCGTGCCGTCGATCGCCGCCTGCGCATCCTCATAGGCGAGGTTCGCCGCGATCCGCACCCGCGCGCGGGCGAAGCGCCAGCTGTCGAGCTTGCCCGATTTGCCGATACGCAGATGGCAGACCAGCGCGGCGCGATCCTCGCCCTCCTTGAGCGAGCATACCTCCGCGGACAGGATCTCAGGCAGCATCGGCACGACGCGGTCGGGGAAATAGACCGAATTGCCGCGGCGGCGCGCCTCGCGGTCGATCTCCGATCCGGGGCGGACGTAGAAGCTGACGTCGGCGATCGCGACCACCGCCTGCCACCCGCCGGCGTTACCCGGATCGTCGTCGGGCGCCGCCCAGACCGCATCGTCGTGGTCGCGCGCGTCGGCGGGATCGATCGCGACGATCGGCAGGTGGGTCAGGTCCTCGCGCTCATCGCCCAGCGGCATCCGCGACACCCGCTCCGCCTCGTCCAGCGACTCGCCCGAAAAGACGTCGGGGATGCCCAGCTTGTGGATCGCAATCAGCGAAAAGCTGCGCGGCGCGAACGGGTCGCCCAGCCGCTGCACCACCCGCACCGATATCCGCGGCGGCCGCCCGGTGATCTCGGTCATCACCAGATCGCCTGCCGCCGCATCGCCGACGTCGGACACCGGGAATTCGCGCCGGTCCTTCTTCTCGACCCCCGTCAGCCAGAACCGGTCGCCGTCGCGCCGCAGCACCCCGAGCACCTGTTCGGACGCCTTGGCCAGCACCTTCATCGGATGCGCGATCCAGCCCGCACCCGCTTCCTCGGTGCGCGCGAGGATGCGCTCGCCGATCCCCAGCGCGCCGCGCTTGCGTTCGCGCACCCGCAGCCGCGGCGGCGGCGTCTCCGCCTCCCAATGCTCCGGCACCGCCCAGACGTTGCCGCCATCGTCGACGTCGGCGATGCGCAGCACGGTCACCTTCGGCAGCCCGCCCATCTTGTGAAAGGCGCGGCCGGGCGCGGAGTCGATCAACCCCTCGTCCGCCATGTCCTTGAGCAGCGCTTTCAGCCCGATCTTCTCCTGCGCGGTCAGGCCGAACGCCTTGGCGATCTCCCGCTTGCCGGCGGGGACATCGGAATTGGCGATGAAGTCGAGGATCTGCGCCTGCGTCGGCAGGCCGGTTCTGGGTTTCTTTGGCACGGACAGGAGATAGGGACTGCGGCGGGCCGCGTCATGTGCGAACTTTGCGTGCGCGCCGGCCAGCGGCTACAGGGCGGCATGTTCCGCGTCTGTGCGCTCTATCGCTTCACCCCCTTCGCCGACCCCGCCGCGCTGAAGCCGCCGCTGCTCGCCGCCTGCGAGGCCGCCGGGGTGCGCGGCACGCTGCTGCTCGCGCACGAGGGGATCAACGGCACGATCGCCGGGCCGGATGAAGGGATCGACGCGGTGCTCGCGCATATCCGCGCGCTGCCCGGCTGCGCCGCGCTCGACGTCAAGGATTCGCGCGCTGCGGAGATGCCCTTTTACCGGACCAAGGTGCGGGTGAAGCGCGAGATCGTGACGATGGGCGAACCCGCGATCGATCCGCTCGACGCCGGCCATTATGTCGATCCGGCGGACTGGAACGCGCTGATCGCCGACCCCGCGACGGTGCTGATCGACACGCGCAACGACTACGAGGTCGCGGTCGGCACGTTCGCGGGCGCGGTCGACCCCGACACGCGCAGCTTCCGCGAATTCCCCGCCTGGTTCCGCGACCATCGCGACGACCTGCTCGCCGGCCGCACCCGCGTCGCGATGTTCTGCACCGGTGGCATCCGCTGCGAAAAGGCGACCGCTTTCCTGAAAGCGGAGGGCGTCGACGACGTCTTCCACCTCAAGGGTGGCATCCTCAAATATCTCGAGGAGGTGCCGGCCGCGGACAGCAGCTGGACCGGCGAATGCTTCGTCTTCGACGAGCGCGTTGCGGTGGGCCACGGCCTCGCCCCCGGCACGCACGGCCTGTGCCGCGCGTGTCGCATGCCCGTCTCCGAGGCGGACCGCGGATCGCCGCTCTACGAGGAGGGCGTCAGCTGCCCGCGCTGCCATGATATGCGGGACGACGCCGACCGCGCCCGCTACGCGGAACGGCATCGGCAGGCGCTGCTCGCCGAAGCACGCGGCGAGGCGCATGTCGGACGGCGCTACGGGGAAGACTGACGAACCCGGCCCGCCCCGACCCTCACCCTATCGACGGCTGCGCCGTCTCTTCCCTCTCCCAATGGGAGAGGGAGGGAGCGCCGAAGGCGCGGAAGGGTGAGGGCCGTGGCGCGATGGCCCGAAGATCAATACGCCCGCGCCAGCAGCACGCGCTCGACGGCAGGCGCACCGGTGAACACGCACGCACCCTCCGCCGCACCCGCATCGCTCGGCGCGTTGCGGATCGTCAGCTTGAGCGCCTTCAGCCGCTCGACCACCGCATCCAGCGCCGCGCCGGTCGGCTTCGCCCAGTGCACCTCGACCCAGCCGGGATTTTTTGCGCCCTCGGCGAAATGCGCCTCGACCGCGGCCCAGTCCGCCGCCGGCACGATGTTCGCCTGCAGCCGCTCACGCGCCTGTTCGTGCAGCGCGCTCTGGATCGCGGCAAGCAGCGCGGGCGCGTCCGCTTCGAAATTGCCGCGCGGCATGACCTGCGAATCGAGCTTGCCGTCTTCGCGATACAGCCGGTCGCGACGGATCACCGAAACGTTGCCGCCCGCCATGTCGCGGCCGCCGATCTCGACGACGATCGGCGCGCCCTTCTTCACCCAGCCCCAGCGCTTGGTCGCCGCCTTGGCGGGCTTGAGGTCGAGCAGCGCGCGCACCGGCTCGCCCAGCGCCGACAGGCCGGCGAGGTTCGACTGGATGTCCTTTGCGTAGGCGATCAGCGCCTCATCTTCGGGCGTGTCGCGCAGCATCGGCACGATCACGATCTGCCACGGCGCGATCCGCGGCGGCACGCGCAGGCCGTCGTCGTCGCCATGGACCATGATGACGCCGCCGACCATGCGCGTGCTGACGCCCCAGCTCGTCGTGTTCGCCAGTTCGAACTCGCCGCCGGCATTCTGGAATTTGATGTTCTGCGCTTTGGCGAAGTTGGTGCCGAGGAAGTGGCTCGTGCCCGCCTGCAGCGCCTTGCCGTCCTGCATCATCGCTTCGATGCTGTAGGTCGCGACCGCGCCGGGGAAGCGCTCGTTCTCCGGCTTCTCGCCCGCGACCACCGGCAGCGCGAGGCAATCCTCGGCGAACGACCGGTACACCTCGAGCATCTTCAGCGTCTCGTCGCGCGCCTCGTCGGCGGTGGCGTGGGCGGTATGCCCCTCCTGCCACAGGAATTCGCTGGTGCGCAGGAACATGCGGGTGCGCATTTCCCAGCGCACGACATTGGCCCATTGGTTGATGAGCACCGGCAGGTCGCGCCACGACTGCACCCAGCGCGCGAAGGCGGTGCCGATCACCGTCTCCGACGTCGGCCGCACGACCAGCGGCTCCTCCAGCTTCGCGGCCGGATCGGGCATCAGCCCGCCCTTGCCGTCGCTCACCAGCCGGTGATGCGTGACGACCGCCATCTCCTTGGCGAAGCCCTCGACATGCTCCGCTTCCTTCTCGAAATAGGAGAGCGGGATGAACAGCGGGAAATAGCAATTCTCGTGGCCGGTCGCCTTGATCCGGTCGTCGAGCAGGCGCTGGATCCGCTCCCAGATGCCATAGCCCCACGGCCGGATGACCATGCAGCCGCGCACGCCCGATTCCTCGGCGAGGTCGGCCTCCGCGATGACGGACTGATACCAGGCGGCGAAATCGGCGTCGCGCGTGACGGGGAGAGCATGCTTCATGGCCGCCGCTTTATCCGCGACGGTCATATCCGTCACCCCCGCACGTCCGCCCCACGGGCGGGGGAGAACCCGACATGGCCGACCGGCGTGCACCGCGGCGTCCCATCCCGTCCGTCACCCCGGACTTGTTCCGGGGTCCACTCCGCGGCTAGGCGAACGGCATCGAGCCGACGCGATACGCCCGCCCACCGGTGGCCCCCGGAACGAGTCCGGGGTGACGAAGGATTTTGGACATGTCGCAGGTCATGCGATCACTGGAGGGCGCAGCGTGAACGACCGTATCCTGCCCGCGATCGGCCTGCGCCTGCTGTCGGTGGTGTTCTTCGCGCTGATGAACGCCGCGATCAAGCTCGCCGGACAGGCGGGCGCGAGCGTCGTCGAGATCCTGTTCTTCCGCCAGTTCGGCGCGGCGCTGCTCGTCTCCGCGGTGATCCTCGCCGGGCCGGGCCTGCCCTCCGTCGCGACGCGGCGGCTGCCCGCGCATATCGTCCGCGCCGTGGTCGGCCTGTCGGCGATGGCGATGACCTTCAACGGCATCGTCGCGCTGCCGCTCGCCGAGGCGACGACGATCGGCTTCACCGTGCCGATCTTCGCGACCATCCTCGGCGCCGCCGTGCTGCGCGAACCGACCGGTGCGTGGCGCTGGGCCGCAGTGGTGGTGGGCTTCGCGGGCGTGCTGATCGTCGCGCAGCCCGGCGGCGACCATTTCCCGCTGCGCGGCGCGGGCTTCGCGCTGGCGGGCGCGTTCGGCACCGCCTGCGTCACGATCCTGCTGCGCCAGATCGGAAAGACCGAGGCGGCGCTGACCACGGTCTTCTGGTTCTCCGTCCTGTCGCTGGTGCCGCTGTCGGTCCTCTACGCGCCCGCCGCGCAGGCGCACGGGCCGATCGGCTGGGCGGCGCTGGCGGCGGTCGGCACGCTCGGCGGCTGCGCGCAGATCGCGATGACCAATTCGCTGCGCCTCGGCCCCGTCTCGGTCGTCGTGCCGATGGATTATTCCAGCCTGTTATGGGCGGCGCTGCTCGGCTGGCTGCTGTTCGACACGCTGCCCGCCGCCGCGACCTGGATCGGCGCGCCGGTCATCATCGCCAGCGGTCTGGTGATCGTCTGGCGCGAGGCCGTCCGCCGGCGTCAGGAAACGCTGGCGGCGGTCGCCGAGGTCGCCTGAGCCCCCGCTCTGGGCGCTGCCAGCATCCGCCGCCCGCGCAGATACATCTCCAGCCGCTGCGCGGTGAACAGTCCGAGCGTGAGCGCCATCAGGATATCGGTCAGCGCCATCGGATCGAGTCCCGCCGGCCCGGCGTAGCTGATCGCCCCCTTCGCGCCGCTGCGCACCGCGATCAGCAGCAGGATGAACAGCAACGCCGCGGGCGACGACGTCTGCCCGAGCCGATGCGTGTCGGGATCGAGCGTGATCCGCATCATCTTGCCGCGCTGCCACCCCAGCCCCGCGCCCAGCACCAGCGCGATCAGGCAGAACAGCCACCCCCAGCGCTGCGGCGGAAAGCGCGAAAAGGTGACACCGATCACCACCGCGTAGAGCGTCGGCAGGATCCACAGCCGTTCGAGCTTGAGCGGCCGCACGCGGCTCATCCGCTTCCACCGGATCGCCATCACCATGGCGATGACGACCAGCGGGATCGCATAGCTGATCCACCCGCCCGCCTGCTGTACCTGCATATGCCGTCCCCCTTACCCGCCGGGCTTGAGGGTAACGCGGCAGCGTGCGGGGGGAAAGAGGGACCGCAGCCCCTGCCCGGCCGACCCGTCATCCGGACTGGTTCGGTGGCTATAGCTTTCCGGCAAGTACCTCCCCGGCGGAGGCCGGGGTCCAGTTGCGGAACACCGCCGCCCGGATGCCGCGCTCCCTTGTCATGACTTTCCCAACTGGACCCCGGCCTCCGCCGGGGAGGCGTACTTCCCGAAAACGGGATGATCGCGACGGGTTCCGCCCCCCCCCCTTTGCGGCGAAGGGTGCGGCCAGAGGTTCATGCGTAAGGCCTGCGGACCGGCGTCACCCCGGAACCAGTCCGGGGTGACGGCGAAGATGACCCGAAGGTTGCCTATTCCGCCGCGGCGGCGAGCGGCGCGTCCTTCCACACCAGCACCGGCTTGCGCGCGGCGAGCGTCTCGTCGAGCCGGCTGCGCGGCGCGAAATGCGGTGCCGATTTCAGCGACGCATCGCCCGCCTTCGCCCGCTCCGCCACCGAGCGCAGCGCGCCGATGAACTGGTCCAGCGCCGCCTTCGATTCGGTTTCGGTCGGCTCGACCAGCATCGCGCCATGGACGACGAGCGGGAAATAGACCGTCATCGGGTGGAAGCCCTCGTCGATCAGCCCCTTGGCGACGTCCAGCGTCGAGAAGCCCTCGGCGAGGTTGGCGTCCGAGAAGATCGCCTCGTGCATGCACGGCCCCGCCCCCGCGAACGGCGCGTCGAGCGTGCCCTCCAGCGAGCGCAGCACGTAATTGGCGTTGAGCACCGCATCCTCGGCGACCTGGCGCAGGCCGTCGGCACCGTGGCTGAGGATATAGGTCAGCGCGCGCGTGAACATCCCCATCTGGCCATGGAAGGCGACCATCCGCCCGAACGTGTCGGGATGGTCGTCGCCGGCCGTCTCTTCCTCGATCAGCTGGATATGGCCGTCCGCCATCCGCGCCGTGAACGGCAGCGGGCCGAACGGCGACAGCGCCTCCGACAGCACCACCGGCCCCGACCCGGGTCCGCCGCCTCCATGCGGGGTGGAGAAGGTCTTGTGCAGGTTGATGTGCATCGCATCGACACCGAGGTCGCCCGGGCGCACCCGCCCGACGATCGCGTTGAAATTGGCGCCGTCGCAATAGACGTAGCCGCCCGCCGCATGCACCGCGTCCGAAATCTCCTTGAGATCGCGCTCGAACAGGCCGCAGGTGTTGGGGTTGGTAATCATCACCGCCGCGACGTCCGGCCCCAGCCGCGCCTTCAGCGCCGCGGTGTCGACGCGCCCTTCCGCGGTCGCGGGAATATCCTCGACCTTGAAGCCGGCGAAGGCGGCGGTGGCGGGGTTGGTGCCATGCGCCGATTCGGGCACCAGCACGACCTTGCGATGCCCCTCGCCGCGCTTCTCCAGCGCCGCCTTGATGCACAGGATGCCGCACAATTCGCCATGCGCGCCCGCCTTCGGGCTCATCGCGACGCCGTGCATGCCGGTCAACTTGATGAGCCACACCGCCAGTTCGTTGATGACCGCCAACGCGCCCTGCACGGTATCGACCGGCTGGAGCGGGTGGACGTCGGCGAAACCAGGCAGCCGCGCCATCTTCTCGTTCAGCCGCGGATTGTGCTTCATCGTGCAGCTGCCGAGCGGAAACAGGCCGAGGTCGATCGCGTAATTCTGACGGCTGAGGCGGGTGTAGTGGCGCACCGCCTCCGGCTCGGCGAGGCCCGGCAGGCCGATCGCGCTCTCGCGGAACAGGCCGCCCAGCCGGTTGTCCGCCCCGATCTCGCCGCGATCGGCGAAGTCCACGCCGGTCGTCTCGGTCGAGCCGATCTCGAAGATCAGCGCCTCTTCCAGCATCAGCGCCCGGTTGCCGGTGAAGGTCGGGGCGGCCGTGCCGGTACCGGCGGTCATCTCGGGGCGCCAGCCGCTCTGGTTGATGCTCATGCCAGTACCTCCTCGAGCGCCGCGGCAAGCGTTTCGACGTCCTCCGCGGTGGTGGTTTCGGTGACCGCGACGATCAGCCCGTTCGCCAGCGCCGCCTGGTCCGGATAGAGCCGCCCCAGCGACACGCCCGCCAGAATGCCGCGATCCGCCAGCGTCCGCACGACGGGGCGCGCCTCGACCGGCAGCTTCAGCGTGAATTCGTTGAAGAACGTGTCCGTCACCAGTTCGACGCCCGGCACCTTCGCCAGCCGCGCCGCCGCCGCCGCCGCGCCGACATGGTTGATCGCCGCGAGCTGGCGCAGGCCCTTCTCGCCCAGCAAGGTCATGTGGATCGAGAAGGCGAGCGCACACAGGCCGGAGTTGGTGCAGATGTTCGACGTCGCCTTTTCGCGGCGGATATGCTGCTCGCGCGTCGACAGCGTCAGGACGAAGCCGCGCTTGCCATCGGCGTCGACCGTCTCGCCGCACAGCCGGCCCGGCATCTGGCGGACATATTTGTCCTTGCAGCCGAACAGGCCGACATAGGGGCCGCCGAACTGGAGGCCGACGCCGAGCGACTGGCCCTCGCCGACGACGATGTCCGCGTCCATCTCGCCCGGCGACCGGATCGCGCCCAGCGCGACCGGCTCGGTCACCACCGCGATCAGCAGCGCCTTGTTGGCGTGGCAGGCGTCGGCGAGCGGCGTCAGGTCGGCGATGCGGCCGAGGATGTCGGGATATTGCACGACGACGCACGACGTGTCGCCGTCGATCGCGGCGATCAGCGCGTCGATATCGGTCTCCGCGCCCAGCGTCGGCAGCGACGTTTCGAGCGCGTCGCCGGTGTATTTCGCCATCGTCTTCGCGACGCTGACGTAATGCGGGTGCAGCCCCGACGACAGGATCGCCTTGCCACGCCGCGTGATCCGCCGCGCCATGCCGATCGCCTCCCAGCAGGCGGTCGAGCCGTCGTACATCGACGCATTGGCGACGTCGGTGCCGAGCAGGCGCGCGACCTGCGTCTGGAATTCGAACAGCATCTGCAGCGTACCCTGCGCGATTTCCGGCTGGTACGGGGTATAGGCGGTCAGGAACTCGCCACGCTGGATCAGGTGATCGACGCTGGCCGGCACGTGATGCCGATACGCCCCCGCCCCGAGGAAGAACGGCACTTCGCCAGCAACCGTATTCTGGCGCGCGAGTGCGGTCATGTGCCGCTCCACCGCCAGCTCGGACGCATGGTTCGGCAGGCCGTGGACGGGGCCGTCGAGGCGGGCGGATTCGGGCACGTCGACGAACAGGTCGTCGATGCTGGCGGCACCGATGACCGACAGCATCGCATCACGGTCGGGCTGGGTAAGCGGCAGGTAGCGCATCAATTACTCCCTAGACCCCTCCCCTTCAGGGGAGGCGCAAGGGGTGGGGAAGATCTCACCGAGACCAGCGCCTGCGGACAGGCCCCACCCCGACCCCTCCCCCGAAGGGGAGGGGCAAAGACTTACAGCTTCGAGGCGAACGCCGCGTAGGCGGTTTCGTCCATCAGCGATTCGAGTTCCGACGGGTCGCTGAGCGTGATCTTGAAGAACCAGCCCTCGCCCTCGGCATCCGAATTGACCAGCGACGGATCGTCGACCAGCGCCGCATTACCCTCGATCACGTTGCCCGACACCGGCGAATAGACGTCCGACGCCGCCTTGACTGATTCGACCACCGCGGCCTCGTCGCCCTTGTTCAGCTGCTTGCCGTCTTCCGGCACGTCGACGAACACGATGTCGCCGAGCTGGCCCTGCGCGTATTCGGAGATGCCGACGGTGCCGATGTCGCCATCCACGTCGACCCATTCGTGATCTTCGGTAAAGTAACGGCTCATCTCACTTGCCTCCCAGGATGTTCAAAGCTGCCGGACGTAGCGGTGGGGAACGAACGGCATCGCCACCACCGTCGCCGCGTGGATCTTGCCGCGCTGGACCAGCTGCACGGCCGTGCCGGCGGTGGCGAGCGCGGTCGGGATATAGGCCATCGCGATCGGTGCGCCGACGCTGGGGGCGAAGCCGCCGCTGGTGACGCGGCCGATCACTGCGCCGTCCGCATCGACGACGCTCGCGCCCTCGCGCACCGGCTGGCGCCCGGCGACCGACAGGCCGACGCGCTTCACCGCCGCGCCGTCGGCGCGCTCGGCAAGGATGCGCGCCGCACCGGCGAAGTCGGCGGCCTCGCGGCGGCGCTTCGACAGCGCGAAGCCGAGGTCGGCCATCACCGGCGTCGTCTCGGGATCGAGGTCGTGGCCGTACAGCGGCAACCCCGCCTCGAGCCGCAGCGAGTCGCGCGCACCGAGGCCGATCGGCTTCACTTCCGGCTCGGCACAGATCGCGTCGGCAAAATCGGCGGCGGCCTCGGCCGGGATCGAAATTTCGACACCGTCTTCGCCGGTATAGCCCGAGCGGCTGATCCACAGCGCATGGCCGTTCCAGTCGAACGCGCCCGCGGTCATGAATACGAGGGTTTCGACACCGGGGACCAGCCGCGCGACCGCGGCGACCGCCTTCGGCCCCTGCACTGCTAGCAGTGCCTGATCCTCCATCAGGTTCATCGTGATATCGTCGGGCAGCACGTCGAGCAGATAGGACAGATCGTCATATTTGGTCGCGCCGTTGACGACGACGTAATGGCTCGCCTCGCCAAAGGGATGCGCGCCCTCCTCGGGCAGCCGCGTCGCCATCAGGTCGTCGAGGATGCCGCCCTCGTCGTTGAGCAGCAGCGAATAGCGGATCTTGGTCGCGCCGAGCCCGGCGATATCGCCCGGCAGCACCACCTCGAGCGCCTTGGCGACGCCGGCCGCATCCACGCCGTCGCCGGTGAAGCCGACCTGTCCCATATGGCTGACGTCGAACAGGCCCGCCGACTCGCGCACCCACAAATGCTCGGCCATGATGCCCTCATACTGGACGGGCATCTCATAGCCGGCGAACGGCACCATCCGACCACCGCGGGCGCGGTGCCAGGCGTCGAGCGGCAGCTGGAGGATGGCAGGCTCGTCGCCTTCGTTCAGGTCGTCGAGCGGGTCGGGCAGGGTGTCTGGCAGCGTATCGCTCATCAACCGTCTCCAAAAAAAGGCACGCGATCAAGGCGCAGCCGGGGCCGCATCCGATCCGTCATACCCCCTCTGTCACGGTGACCTGAGAGCTTTGACCCGATGTCGCGAAACGCCGGGCTTACCCCTTCGGTGGCTCCTCAAAGGAACGCTTTCCAGAGTGTCGATGAGGCGGCGCGCGGTCCGTGGTGCCTGAGAGATTCCGGGGTGGTTGCTCCTTCGGCGGCCCCCTTGTGAAGAGGCTCTCTCCCGCGCGCGCCCATGCCGGTTGCCCGGCATCGACCCGGCGATCTGTGGCGGCGCAGCATGGCTTAGTCAATCAGGAAAGACGCCGATCCGCCCCTCCCTGGGAGCGAGGGGGCGGGGATGGGTCGCGCACTCGCGATACGGACGCCGCCGAACGCGGACCGAGCGGTACGTCCGCACGGCCCCAGCCCGCCGGACACCCACCCATAACCGCCGTCATCCCCGCGCAGGCGGGGATCCATAACCTCCGCCCCCGCTTGGGCCGAACCGCTGGCGTGTCTGGATCCCCGCCGGCGCGGGGACGACGAACGACGCCGAGGCTTACGCCACGAAACTACCGCTGCGCGTTATACTTCAGCTGCTCGTCGGTCAGCTGGAACCCGACCAGCGCCTCGAAGCTCGCCCGCAGGACGGCGGACCGCACCTCGGGCCGCGACAGCGGATCGGTCGCGGCATCCTCGTCGCCCGCCTTGCGCTTGCGGGTCAGCTGCTCGCGCACCTCGTCGGGCAGCGTCGCCGCCGACCGCGCAATCTGCGTCGAGGCGGTGCCGCTCGCCTGCGCACGCGCCTGTCCGGCGTCGAAGTGGATCGCGATCTGCCCCTTGCGCTTCGCCGTCACCGCGCTGCCGCCGCGGACGATCGCGATATAATAAGGCAGCACGATATCGCGCGGACCGTCGGCGCGGGTGCGGCGCGCGGCGACGTCGAACGTCACCGTGGTCGCGATCTGGTCGCCCGCGTCGTTGCAGGTGCCGCGGACGTTGGTCATGTTCGCCACCACGTCGATCGCGCTCGCATCGCGGCTGGTGACGGGATCGAACAGCGTGATGTCGCCGGTGCCGGCGGCGACGCCGACCGTCGGGCAGGCCGAGCGCACGGCGGTGATGCCGCCTTCCACGATCTCGCCCTTGCCGGCGCACCCGGAGAGGATCAGGCCGAGGGCGGTGAGGCCGAGAAGCGGAGTTTTCACGGGGACGCGTACCTTTGTCGAACGGGCGGGATGCGGCGCCGGACGGCCCCGACGGTGCGGCGCGCAGCATAGGAACCGGCTGTCGCGGGTGCAAGCAATCGCGTGCTCCCGCGCGCTTGCCCAATCGCGGACTTCCGCGCGCCGGTCCAATCGCGTAGGAGCGCTGCATCATGGCCTCTCTTTCCCAGGTGGACGGCGCGAAGCCGGTCCTCGAGCTGCTGATCGCAGCGCCCCGCGGCTTTTGCGCCGGCGTCGATCGCGCGATCCGCATCGTCGAACTCGCAATCGAAAAGCATGGCGCGCCCGTCTATGTCCGGCATGAGATCGTCCACAACAAGTTCGTCGTCGACACGTTGAAGGCGCAGGGCGCAATCTTCGTCGAGGAACTCGATCAGGTGCCCGACGGCGCGCCGGTCGTCTTTTCCGCGCATGGCGTCCCGAAATCGGTGCCGGCCGATGCGCAGAATCGCGGGCTCGACTATCTCGACGCGACCTGCCCGCTGGTGTCCAAGGTCCATCGCCAGGCCGAACGCCTCGTCGCGGCGGGCCGCCATATCGTCTTCATCGGCCACGCCGGCCATCCGGAGGTCGTCGGCACCTTCGGCCAGGTGCCCGAGGGCGCGATGTCGCTGATCGAGACGGCCGAGGATGCGGAGCGGTTCACGCCGCCTGATCCCGACAATCTCGCCTTCCTGACGCAGACGACGCTGTCGGTCGACGACACCGCCGCGGTGGTCGCGGTGCTGCAACGCCGCTTCCCCAACATGCAGCCGCCGCGCGGCGAGGACATCTGCTACGCCACCTCCAACCGTCAGGCGGCGGTGAAGGCGATCGCGGCGGCGTGCGATGCGATGCTGGTGATCGGCGCGCCCAATTCGTCCAACTCGGTGCGGCTGGTCGAGGTCGCCGAGCGCGAGGGCATCCCCGCGCGGCTGATCCAGCGCGCCGCCGATCTCGACTGGTCGTTCCTCGACGGCGTCGGCACGCTGGGGATCACCGCGGGCGCCTCCGCCCCCGAACTGCTGGTCCGCGAACTCGTCGACCAGCTCGCCACGCGCTTCGCAGTGACCGAGCGCGAGGAGGAAACGACGCGCGAGACGATCGCCTTCAAACTGCCCCGCGGGCTGGAGGCGGCGGCTTGAAGGACTGATTGTCACGCGAAGAGAAGAGGACACGCGCAGAGGCGCAGAGGACGCCGGGAAGATAGCCGCGCAGCATCTTCGATCATCCTCCGGGACGTTGGCTCGAAAGGCGCTCCGCGCCGGACCCGACATCTCCGCGCCCTCCGCGCCTCCGCGCGAACCAACCTTCTTCGCGTCTTCGCGTCTTCGCGAGAACACATGAAAAATCAGCAACCGGGGAAGAGGACAGCATGGCCGTCTACACACAGGTGTCCGCAGAAGCGCTGACCGCCTTCCTGCGCCGCTATGACGATGTCGGCGACCTCGTCTCCGCCAAGGGCATCGCGGAAGGGGTCGAGAACAGCAACTACCTCGTCGACACCACCACCAGCCGCTTCATCCTGACGCTGTACGAAAAGCGCGTCGACGCCGGCGACCTGCCCTTCTTCCTCGCCCTGCTCGACCATTGTGCCACGCGCGGCCTGCCGGTGCCACCCGCGATCAAGGACCGCGACGGCGTCGCGATCCAGCAGCTGGAGGGCCGCCCGGCCTGTCTGATCCGCTTCCTCAACGGCGTGTCGCTGACCCAGCCGACGCCCGCACAGGCCGCCACCGCCGGCGCCGCGCTCGGCGATCTGCATGCCGCGCTCGCCGACTTCGCCGGGGATCGGCCCAACAGCCTCGGCATCGCCGACTGGCGGCCGTTGCTCGACCGCTGCGGCAGCGACCTCGACCGGATCGCCCCCGGCCTGTTCGTGCGTATCGACGGCGCGCTCGCCACGGTCGAGGCGAACTGGCCGCACGCCTTGCCCGCCAGCGTCATCCACGCCGACCTGTTTCCGGACAACGTGCTGATGCTCGGCGCGAAGGTGACCGGACTCATCGATTTCTATTTCGCCTGCCGCGACATCCGTGCCTATGACGTCGCGGTGATGCACACGTCCTGGGCGTTCGATCCGCTGGGCGCGCCGCTCGACGGCGTCGGCCCTGCCCTGCTCGCCGGCTATATGCGGGCGTTCGGCCTGTCCGATGCGGAACGCGCCGCGCTGCCGGTGCTGGCGAAGGGGGCCTGCATCCGCTTCCTGCTGACCCGCGCCTGGGACTGGCTCAACACCCCCGCCGACGCGCTGGTGACGCGCAAGGACCCGCTCGCCTATCTGCGCCGGCTCGACTGGTACGACGCGCATCCGGAGGTTTTCGCATGACCGACCCCGCCCCGCAGCTGGTGGAGATTTCGACCGACGGCGCGTGCAAGGGCAATCCCGGCCCGGGCGGCTGGGGCGCGCTGCTCCGCTTCGGCGGCCACGAAAAGGAATTGTCCGGCGGCGAGACGCTGACCACCAACAACCGGATGGAGCTGACCGCGGCCATCGAGGCGCTGCGCGTGCTGACCCGGCCGTGCAAGATCCGGCTGTCGACCGACAGCAAGTACGTGATGGACGGCCTGACCCGCTGGATCCACGGCTGGCGCAAGAACGGCTGGCGCACCGCCGACAAGAAGCCGGTGAAGAACGCCGAACTCTGGCAGGCGCTGTTCGCCGAGACGCAGAAGCACGACATCGAATGGATCTGGGTCAAGGGCCATGCCGGCAACGCCGACAACGAACGCGTCGACAAGCTGGCGAGCGACGCCGCCGTCGCGGCGGGCCGCGGCACGGTGTGACGGCGCGCTGACCGGTCCGCCCTGAGCCCGTCCCGGCGGCTCAGTCCCGACGGGTCACGCGCGAATGCACGCCCCCCTCACGTTTCCTCGACCGGCGCCTCCGGCCCGTTCTTCAGGATCGAGGCGATGGCATTGCGCGCGGAGGCGCGGCTCTCATAGCCTTCGGTCCACCAGATCAATTCGCTGTTGTGCTTGAACTTGGCGACGTAATCGCCGGCCTTGTTCTTCTCGATCACGAACTTGTGCGGCATGTCCTGCTCCTTCTCGTGGCGATCCCACGAGGTTAGCAGCATCCGCTTCGCACGCCAGCCTATTCCCGCGCGAACCGCGCCGGGCTGTAGCGCTCCGGATCGACGCCTTCGAATCCGTCCGGCAACGGCCGGCCGAGCAACAGGCTCGCCGCCACCGCGGCGCCCGCGGGCGCGGTCTGGATACCGAAGCCGCCCTGCCCCGCGCACCAGAAGAAGCCCGGCACCCGCGCATCGAACCCGTAGACCGGCAACCGGTCGGGCGCGAAGCTGCGCAGCCCCGCCCAGCTGCGCTCGACCGCCGCGACGCGCCAGTCGACCACCTGTTCGAACCGGTCGATCGCGATCGCGACATCCAGTTCCTCGGGCGCGGCGTCGCAGGGGTCGACCGGCGTCTCGTCATGCGGGCTCAGCCACAGCCGGCCGCCCGATTCGGGCTTGAAGTAGAAGCGCCCCGATATGTCGGCGACATGCGGCAACGCATCGGTGGAGGCGGGATCGGTGCGGATCTGCGCGATCGTCCGCCGATAGGGCTGGATGCCGATCGGCGCGGCGCCGACCCGCGCGGCGATCGGATCGGCCCAGGCGCCCGCCGCATCGACCAGCACCGCCGCGCGATACGTGCCCGACGGCGTCGCAATCGTCCACACGCCGTCCGCGCGCTCCGCCCCCTCCAGGCCCGCCCGCGTCGCGATCGTCCCGCCCGCCCGGCGCACCGTCGCCAGATACGCGGCATGCAGGGCGGCGACGTCGATATAGGCGCAGCTCGGCTCCTGCACGCCCAGCGTCCATTCGGGCCGCAGCCCGGGGATGAAGGCGGCCGGGTCGACCCGCGCCAGCGCCACCGCCGTCCCCTCGAACGCCGCGAGGAACGCGTCTATCTTGGCCGCATCCTCCGCCCGGCCGATGTGCAGCGAACCGAGCGGCTGCAGGAATCCGCCGTCGCGCAGCGCCGCCTCCGATGCGCTGGTCAGCGGCTGGATGCCCGGACCGCCATAGGTTTCCGACCAGAAGGCCGCCGAGCGCCCGGTCGCGTGATAGCCCGCCTGATCCTCCGCCTCGAGCAGCAGCACGCGCGCATGCGGCGCGACCGCGGCGGCGAGGCTGGCCCCGGCGATCCCCGCGCCGACGATGGCGATGTCGTAGGTCATGCATGTCCGTCCAGAAAAGCGTCGATCAGTCCATAGGCGCGCAGCCGCACCGCATCGTCCTCGCGCAGGATCTCATGCGCCGATTCGGGGCCGAAGCGCACCAGCTCGGCATGCGGCAGCCTGCCCGCCAGCCGCACAGCCGCACCGCTGTCGACCAGCCCGTCGGCGTCGGCGACCAGCATCAGGATCGGCGTCGTCAGCGTCGCGAGGCGCGGATCGGCCTGCAACCGCGCGCCCGAGACGAACGCCTCCAGCACCCAGGCCCAGCTCGGCGGACCGAGCAGCAGCGACGGATCGCGCGCATACCAGAATGCCTCGTCCGCATAACGCTCGCGCGAATGGGTGAGCAATCGTTCGCGATGGCCCGCGGACTTCGCGTCGTCGCGCACCCTCCACGCGCCGCGCGCCGGGTCGCCGAGCCGCGTCATCAGCCGCGCGACGCGCAGCCCGGCCCCCGCGCCAAGCGGCGAACGCACGCCAACCATCGGCGCGACCAGCACCGCGGCATCGGGATCGACCCCGCCGTCCAGCATCGCACGCAGCGCCAGATGGCCGCCCATCGAATGCGCCAGCAGCATCGCCGGCCCTGCTTCCTCGCCCTTTCCCTCGCTACGCCACGCCTGCCAGAAGGCGGTGAGGTCCGCGACCCAGGGATCGAAGCTGGCGGCATGGCCGACATGCGGATCGGCGCCGAGCCGCCCCGACCCGCCCTGCCCGCGCCAGTCGAACGCGGTCACCGACCAGCGCTGCCCGTGCAGGTGCGCGATCGTCTCCAGATACTTTTCGATGATGTCGGCGCGTCCGCCCTGGACGAGGATGCGCCCCCGCGACTCGGGGTGCGGCCAGTCGAACCGCCGATGCGACCAGCCATCGGGCGCGACCCAGCGGGACAGGCGCGATTCGGCCGCCATGTCGCGGCGCAGGCTGACGGGATCGGTCATCTTCCCGGATGGTTACGTTTTCGCAAGCCATCGCGTCTACCTGTTCCGTCCGATGGGGTGGGACAATCTTTCTATGGTGGCGCTGGTCGTCATCCTTGCCGCGCTGCTGCTGTCGGCGGGGATCGAGGACGTCCGCACGCGTGAGATCGCCAATGGGAAGAACGCCGCCATCGCGCTGCTCGCGCCTTTGTGGTGGTGGGCGAACGGCCTCGGCTGGGGCGAGGTCGGTATCCAGCTGCTCGTCGCAGGCATCGTCTTCGCCGTGTTCGTCGGCGCCTTCGCCTGCGGATGGATGGGCGGCGGCGACGTCAAGATGATCGCCGCGCTCGCGCTGTGGCTGCCGCTTGGCGGGCTGCTCCAGATGCTGGTGGTGATGTCGGTGCTCGGCGGCGCGATCACGGTCGCGCTGATGCTGGAGCGGCGCTGGGAACGGCGAATCGGCGCGATCGAGGTTCCCTATGGCGTCGCGATCGCCGCCGCGGCGCTGCTGGCGCTGCCGGCGACGCTCGCGCCGCAATGAAACGAACCGGATTTTAACCACTTAGAACCAATGATTAGCGCAGGTTCAACACCGGTGCGCTGAAAGGCCCGATGAGACATGGATAGTCGCAAGATCGTTTTGCTGGTGGGCGCGTTGTTCGTGGCCGGCATCACGGCATTCTTCGCCCGCACCCTCATCGCAGGGTCCTCGGCGCCGCAGGCCGCCGCGATGGGACAGCCCGTCGCGCCGCCGCCGGTCACCGGTCCCGAAGTGCTGGTCGCGACCCGCGCACTGCCGGTCGGCACCATCCTCGATGCGACCGCGCTGAAGTTCCAGCCGTGGCCGCAGGAGCTGGTCGACGGCGCCTATTACCTGAAGGCCGGCACCGACCTCAGCAAGCTGCTCGGCACGGTGGTCCGCAACGCGGTCACCGCCGGCCAGCCGGTCACCAAGGGCGCGCTCGTCTCGCCCGGCGACCGTGGCTTCCTGGCGGCAGCGCTCGGGCCGGGGATGCGGGCGGTCACCGTCAGCGTGTCCAGCCAGGCCGCGGTCGCGGGCTTCGTCTTTCCGGGCGATCGCATCGACCTCGTCCTGACGCAGACCGTCGCCGGCGGTGGCGAAGGCCAGCCGCTCAAGGTGTCGGAGACGATCATGCGCAACGTCCGCGTGCTCGCCACCGACCAGCGCACCGACAATACGGTAGGCGAGGACGGCAAGAGCCGGGTCAGCACCTTCTCGACGGTGACGCTGGAGGCGACGCCGAAGATGGCGGAGCAGCTCGCGGTCGCGCGCACGCTCGGCGAACTGTCGCTGTCGCTGCGCGCGCTCGCCGACAATTCGTCCGAGCTCGAGGAAGCGATCGCCAGCGGCGCCGTCTCGGTGGCGAATGGCGATCCCAAGGCCGAAAAGGCGATGATGCTCCGCGTCGCGACGCAGCCGCAGGTCGGCAGCGCCAGCTTCGCCACCGGCGGCGACGTCTCGCGCTTCCAGCGCAGCACGGTGCCGGCGAAGGCCAGCGACTCGATGTCCGGCGTGCCGATGGCCGGCACTGCCACGCCCGGCGCGGCACCCGCCGCGATCCAGGGCCCCGTCGTGCGCATCGCGCGCGGCAACAGCGTGACCGTGGTTCCGGTCGGGGGGAAGAATTAAGATGCGCACCACCTTTGCGTCCCTGAACGGCGCGGCGCTCGCGGCCGCGCTCGCCGCCGCGGCGATCGCCGGGATGGCGGATGCCCGGCCGGCCGGCCGCAGCACCGCGATCGGCAGCTCGTCGGTCGTCCAGATCAACACCGGTCGTGGCCGGCTCGTCACGCTCGCCCGGCCGATGAGCGACGTGTTCATCGCCGACGAGACGATCGCCGATGTCCAGGTCCGCTCGCCGACGCAGCTCTACATCTACGGCAAGAAGACCGGCGAGACGACGATCTCCGCCACCACGCGGAGCGGCGCGGTCGTCTATGCGACCACCGTCCGGGTCGGCCAGAACCTCGATTCGATCGACGCGATGCTACAGCTGGCGATGCCCGATGCGCAGCTGACCGCGACGCCGATGAACGGCCTCGTGCTGCTCACCGGCACCGTCGCCGGGCCGGGTGACGCGGCGGAGGCGGAACGGCTGGTCCAGGCCTATGTCGGCGACGCGACCAAGGTGCTCTCGCGCCTGCGCACCGCCACGCCGTTGCAGGTCAACCTGCAGGTTCGCGTTGCCGAGGTGAGCCGGAGCTTCATCAAGAACGTCGGCGTCAACCTTGCCTCGGTCGATGCGACCGGCGGCTTCCAGTTCGGCATCGCCCGCGGCTCCGGCGGCGGCACGACGTTCTCGCCGGGCGGTCCGCTCGGCGTCGGCTTCACCACCGCGCCGTCCGGCGGCAGCATCATCACGAAGGGCGCCGGGTCGACGCTCGGCCTTGCCGGCAAGCTGTTCGGCCTCGACCTGCTGTCGGCGATCGATCTGGGTGAAACCACCGGACAGGTCACGACGCTCGCCAACCCCAACCTGACCGCGCTGTCTGGCGAAACCGGCACCTTCCTCGCGGGCGGCGAAGTCCCGATCCCGATCGCGCAGGGGCTTGGCGCCGTGTCGGTCGAATTCAAGCAATATGGCGTCAGCCTCGCCTACACGCCGACGGTGCTGTCGGATGGTCGCATCTCATTGCGGGTCCGTCCGGAGGTGTCGCAGCTCGACTATTCCAACGCGGTGACGCTCAACGGCACGCGCGTTCCCGGCCTCACCAGCCGCCGGGTCGAAACGACGCTGGAACTGGGCTCGGGCCAGAGCATGATGATCGGCGGCCTGCTCCAGAACAGCCACAACAACTCGATCGACAAGACGCCCTTCCTCGGCGACCTTCCGATCATCGGATCGCTGTTCCGGTCGAATAGCTTCCAGCGCAACGAGACCGAGCTGGTCATCATCATCACGCCCTATCTGGTGAAGCCGGTGAACAGCCCGTCGCAGATCGCGCTGCCGCACGACGGCTATCGTGCACCCGGCGACGCCGCGCGCATCCTGATGGGCGAGCTCGGCAGCGGCGGTGGCGGCCCGCGGCCGGTGCCGACGATGGTGCCCGGCCGTTCCGGCCCCGCGCCGGCGCTGGGGGCGGTCGCGACCGTGCCCGCCGTGCCGCGCCGCGACGTGCCCGTCGTCACCGCGGATCCCCGTTCCTCTTCGAAGAAGAAGGGTGCGGCGCCCGCACCCGGCTTCTCCAACTGATGTCTGCGAAGGACATGGCTGCGATGACCAAGCGTTCGATCCTCCTTGCCACGCTCGCCGCACCGGCGCTGCTGCTCGGCGGCTGCATGGGTACCGAAAACCGCGGGGTGGAATCGGTCCATCAGCCGGTCGTGACCAGCCACGACTATGCGCTCGACCTCGCCACAACTGGCGGCCGTCTCGCCCCGGGCGAGAAACGCCGCCTCGCCGGCTGGATGAACGCCATGCACCTCGGCTTCGGCGATCGCGTCGCGATCGATGCGGGCGCCGACACCGGCTATGGCAACGGCCCGGCGCGCGACGAGATCGCGGGCGTCGTCGCCAGCTACGGCCTGCTCCTGTCCGAGGATACGCCGGTGACCAGCGCACCCGTCACCGCCGGCACGCTGCGCGTCGTCGTCAGCCGGATGCGCGCGAGCGTTCCTGGCTGCCCCGACTGGAGCCGCAATTCGAGCAGCGAGTTCGACGCCAGCACGTCGTCCAACTTCGGTTGCGCGATCAACACCAACCTCGCCGCGATGATCGCGCGGCCGGGCGATCTGGTCCGCGGCGCCGATCCCGACACCGTCGCGGACACGGCGCTGAACACCAAGGCGATCGACGCCTATCGCAAGAAACCCGCCACCGGCGCCGGCGCGCTCGAGCAAGTCAGCGCCAAGGGGGGCAACTGACCATGAACGCACCCTGGAAGCCCGTCGGCATCGGCCAGCGCGAACCCTTCGCCGCCTATGTCTGCGACGACACCACGGTCGAAACGCTGCGCCCGCTCGCCGCCGAACTCGGCTGGTCGGTCGACAAGGTCCACAAGGGCGGGCTGCGCAACGCCGTCCAGTCGCTCTCGGTGTCGGCCAGCCCGCAGATCCTGTTCGTCGACCTCGCCGAATCGGGCGACCCCTTGAACGACATCAATGCCCTCGCCGAAGTCTGCGAACCCGGCACCGTGGTGATCGCCGCCGGTCAGGTGAACGACGTCCGCCTGTACCGCGACCTGATCGCCAGCGGCATCCAGGATTATCTGCTCAAGCCGCTGCATCCCGACGCGATGCGCGAGGCGTTCGTGCACGCGCAGACCATGCTCAACGCGCCCAAGGTTGCGGAGATCAGCATCGACCGCCCGCATTGCGCGATCGCGGTGATCGGCACGCGCGGCGGCGTCGGCGCATCGACGATCGCGACCTCGCTCGCCTGGCTGACCAGCGAGAAGGAGAAGCGCTCGACCGCGCTGCTCGACCTCGACGTGCATTTCGGCACCGGCGCGCTGACGCTCGACCTCGAACCCGGCCGCGGCCTGACCGACGCGATCGAGAATCCCAGCCGCATCGACGGCCTGTTCATCGAGCGCGCGATGGTCAAGGCGACCGAGAACCTCGCCGTGCTCTCCGCCGAAGCGCCGATCAACGCGCCGCTGATGACCGACGGCACCGCCTTCTTCCAGTTGCAGGAGGAGATGCGCGCCGCCTTCGAGGCGACGGTGGTCGACCTGCCGCGTGGCATGCTGGTCCAGCATCCGCACCTCATCAGCGACATTCAGGCCGCCGTGGTGGTGACCGAACTGACGCTCGCCTCGGCGCGCGACACGATCCGCATCCTGTCCTGGCTGAAGACCAACGCCCCGCAGACGCACGTCACGCTCGTCGCCAATCGCGTCCACGCCACCGGCCAGCTCGAGATCAGCCGCAAGGATTTCGAGGGCTCGATCGAGCGCAAACTCGATTTTCTGGTGCCGTTCGACCAGAAACTGGCGGCGCAGGCCGCCAAGCTCGGCAAGCCGCTCGCCGAGGCGGGCAAGACCTCGAAGACCGTCGCGCCGATCGTCGACCTCACCCGCCACGTGCTCAGCGCCGGCGAGGAACTGGTCGCGGGCGGCAAGGACAAGCCCCCGGGCGCGAAGGGCAAATCGCTGATCGGCGGCTTCTCGTCGCTGCTGCCCCGGCGCGCGAAGAAGTGATGCACGCCCTTTCCCGCTGTCCCGGCCCGTCCGCGGTCCGGACAGCCTGACCGACCGGAGGCCGGACGCACCGCGATGGATCTGTTTTACCTCCTGATGATGGCGCTCGGCGCCATGGTGGCGCTGGGCATGGTGGTGTTCGCCTTCGCCGGCCCGTCGCCGCAGCGTGTGCAGAGCCGGCGCATCGCCGCGCTGCGCGAACGCCACGGCGACAGCGCCACGGTGGCCGAGGCGCAGATGCGCAAGATCACCGCCGGCCGCGCGCAGACGAAGACCGACGTCGCCTTCGGCCGCCTGCTGCCCAACCCGGCCCAGCTCGCCAAGCGGCTCGCGATGACCGGCCGCGACTGGACCGTCGGCCAATATGGCATGGTCAGCGCCGGGCTGATCCTCGTCGTCGCCACGCTGCTGTGGCTGAAGGGCGCGCCGCTCCTGCTCGCGCTGCTGTTCGGCCTCGCGGTCGGCGCCGGGCTGCCGCACTGGCTGGTCGGCTTCTTCATCAAGCGCCGGATCGCGAAGTTCACCGCGAAATTCCCCGATGCGATCGAGCTGCTCGTCCGCGGCCTGCGCTCGGGCCTGCCCGTCACCGAGACGATCGGCGTCATCGGCAACGAGGTGGAAGGGCCGGTCGGCGAGGAATTCCGCATGGTGTCCGACAAGATGAAGATCGGCAAGTCGATGGACGCGGCGCTACAGGATACCGCGGACCGGCTCGGCACGCCCGAATTCCAGTTCTTCGTCATCACCATCGCGATCCAGCGCGAAACCGGCGGCAACCTTGCCGAAACGCTCGCCAACCTCGCCACCGTGCTGCGGCAGCGCGGCCAGATGAAGCTCAAGATCAAGGCGATGTCGTCCGAATCCAAGGCGTCGGCCTATATCGTCGGCTCGCTGCCCTTCATCGTGTTCGTGATGATCTGGATGATTAACGCCACCTACATGCAGGGGTTCTTCGTCGAGCCGCGCCTCATCATCGCCGGCATCGGCGGGCTGCTGTGGATGGGCATCGGCGTCTTCATCATGGCCAAGATGGTCAGCTTCGAAATCTAACGGAAAGAACTGGGTAGCGACATGCAGGCTTCCGGACCGACGCTGATGGGCATCGACGTACTCTGGGTCGCGACGATCCTGTCGGGCGTCGCCGCCTTCGCCGTAATCGTCGCCATCTATGCCGCGACCACGGTCAGCGACCCGATGACCAAGCGGGTCAAAGCGCTCAACGACCGCCGCGAGCAGCTGAAAGCGGGCATCACCGCCTCCACCAAGCGCCGCGCCAAGCTCGTCCAGCGCAACGACACCACCGACCGGATGCGCAGCGTCCTGTCGTCGTTGCAGGTGCTGCAGGACAGCCAGGTCAAGGAGGCGCAGGTCAAGCTGATGCGCGCCGGCATCCGCTCGAAGGACTGGGCGGTCGCGGTGATCTTCGGCCGGCTGGCGCTGCCGATCGTCTTCGGCGGAATCATGCTGTTCGTCGTCTACGGCACCGACACCTTCGCCGCCTGGACCCCGCTGAAGCGCTACGGCCTCGTCGCGGTGACCTTCATCCTGTCGTACAAGGCGCCCGACATCTATCTCAAGAACAAGATCACCAAGCGCAGCGACGCGATCCGCAAGGGCCTGCCCGATGCGCTCGACCTGCTGGTGATCTGCGCGGAGGCGGGCCTCACCGTCGATGCCGCCTTCCACCGCGTCGCCAAGGAACTCGGCCGCGCCTATCCCGAGCTGGGCGACGAATTCACCCTGACCGCGATCGAGCTGGGCTTCCTCACCGAACGGCGCCAGGCGTTCGAGAACCTCGCCACCCGCGTCGATCTCGACGCGATCAAGGGCGTGGTGACGACGATGGTGCAAACCGAGAAATACGGCACCCCGCTCGCGTCGGCGCTGCGCGTGCTCTCGGCCGAATTCCGCAACGAACGGATGATGCGCGCCGAGGAAAAGGCTGCGCGCCTGCCCGCAATCATGACGATCCCGCTGATCCTGTTCATCCTGCCGACGCTGTTCATCGTCATCCTCGGCCCCGCCGCCTGTTCGATCAGCGACGCCTTCTGACCCGACGCCACGGTACACGCGGGCGGAACAGCAACGCTTTTCCGCCCGAGTGAACCAAGCCGCCCGCACCTCGTTATGCTCCCGTAACAGGGAAGGCCCAACGATGCTGTTCACCACCACCACGCAATTCGCCGCGCTCGCCTTGTGCCTCGTCGCGGGCTGGTTCCTCGGCCTCGCCAGCCACAGCGGCGGCCGCAAGTGGAAGACGCGCTACGCCACCGAGCGCGAGGCGCATGCCGGCTATCGCAAGCAGAACGGTTCGAGCCTCGCTGACGCCAACCGCCGCATCGCCGAGCTTGAGCGCGAGAATGCGCGTCTCGCCCGGGCCACGGAGGCGGTGCCCGTCGCCGCGCCCGCCCCGACGCTGACCGAGCGCGTCACCGGCCGCCCCGCCGCGGCTCGCGCCGCGCGCCCGGCCTATCCCGCCGGCAACCGTCCCGGCTGGTTCGACTTCGGCCCCCGCGCCCGCGTCTGACGGCGCTCGACAGCGGCTGACCGGACGGCGATAGTCCGCGGATGGAAAATCCGATCCGTACCGGCGGCCGCATCCTGGTCGACCAGCTCCTCGCGCAGGGGTGCGAGCGCATCTTCACCGTCCCCGGTGAAAGCTTCCTCGCCGTGCTCGATGCGCTGCACGACACGCCGGCGATCCAGACGGTGACGTGCCGGCAGGAAGGGGGCGCGGCGTTCATGGCCTGCGCCGACGGCACGCTGACCCACCGCCCCGGCGTCGCCTTCGTCACCCGCGGCCCGGGCGCGACCAATGCCGCGATCGGCGTCCATGTCGCGCGGCAGGATTCGCAGCCGCTGATCCTGTTCATCGGCGACGTCGATCGCGCCACCCGCGACCGCGAGGCGTTTCAGGAAATCGATTTCCAGGCGATGTTCGCGCCGCTCGCCAAATGGGCGGCGCGGATCGACGATGCCGCGCGCATCCCCGAATATGTCGCCCGCGCCTATGCGGTCGCGATGAACGGGCGCCCCGGACCGGTCGTGCTCGCGCTGCCCGAGGACATGCTGCTCGAGACCGTCGCCGCGGTCGACCGCCCTCGCGTCGAGCGCCTCCCGCAGGGGTGCGACGAGGCCGCGCTGGACCATTTCGCCGATCTGCTCGCCACCGCCGAACGCCCGGTCGCGATCGTCGGCGGCGCGGGCTGGGACAATCTCGCGGCGCAGGACTTCGCCGCCTGGGCCGACCGCACCGGCGTGCCCGTCGTCGCCGCCTTCCGCCGGCAGGATGCGATCCCCAACGCCTGCCCCAGCTATGCCGGCAACCTCGGCTATGGCCCCAATCCGAAGCTGGTCGAACGGATCAGGGCCGCCGATCTGCTGATCGTCGCCGGCCCGCGGCTCGGCGAGGCGACGACCGACGGCTATACGCTCGTCACCCCCGATCACCCCGGCCAGCGGCTGGTCCACGTCCACCCCGACGCGAACGAACTCGGCCAGACCTATCGCACCGACCTCGCGATCTGCGCCGGCATGGCCGATTTCGCCGAGGCGATCGCTGCGATCGACGGTCCGCCCCGCGCCGGCGGCGCGGAGGCGCATGCCGACTGGCTCGCCTGGTCCACCCCCGCCGCGCGCGACGGCGTGACGATGGACCTCGGCCCCTGCGTCGCGGCGATGCGCGCGGCACTGCCCGCGGATACGATCATCTGCAACGGCGCGGGCAATTACAGCGGCTGGTGGCATCGCTACTGGCCCTATGCCGCGCCGGGGACGCAGCTCGCCCCGACCGCCGGAGCGATGGGCTATGGCCTGCCCGCCGCGGTCGCCGCCGCGCTCCGCCACCCGGAGCGGCAGGTCGTCGCGCTCGCCGGCGACGGCTGCTTCCTGATGAACGGGCAGGAGCTCGCCACCGCGGTCCAGCACGACGCCGACCTGCTGGTGCTGGTGATCGACAACAACGGCTATGGCACGATCCGCATGCATCAGGAGCGCACCTTCCCCGGCCGCGTCTCGGCGACCGGTCTGTCGAACCCCGACTTCGCCGCGCTCGCACGCGCCTATGGCTGCTGGGCGGAGACGGTCGAGCGGACCGAGGACTTCGCCCCGGCGCTGCATGGCGCACAGCAGCGGCGCGGCGTGCGCCTGCTGCACCTCAGGACGGATATCGAGGTCATCACCGCCGGCACGACGCTCGCCGCGCTGGCGCGATAGGTGATCCCCCGCCACCGCAGGTGGCGAGGGGCGGTAGGAGAACGGCTCAGCGCAGCTTGGCGGAGCCGTTGATGAGCGCGGCCTTCTGCTCGTCGCTCATCGCGGCGGCATTGACGTCGGCGTCGTCGATCGCCTCGTTCTGGCGCTCGCCATTGGCGCGGACCGCTTCGGCGCGATCCTCGAGATTGTCGGCGGCGGCTTCCAGCGCGTCGGCGCGGTTGTCCGCGGCGGCCTCGACCTGGCTGCCGAGCTTGTCGTCACCCTTGCCGCCGCAGGCGGCCAGCGAAAAGGCCATGGCGCCGAGGGTCAGGGCGGTCATCGTCGTCTTCATCACTCTATTCCCCTGTTACGATGAAAGGCCGCCCCGGACGGGACGGCCTTTCGAAACGCTTACCGGACCGTCAGGTCAGATGTTGTCGCCGAGCGCGCCCTTGACGCTGCCCTTGACCTTTTCACCCTTGCCTTCGAGCTGCTGCGCTTCGCCCTCGGCGACCAGCTTGTCGTTGTCGGTGTGCTTGCCGACGGCTTCCTTGACGTTGCCGATGGCTTCGTTGACGGTGCCTTTGACCTTGTCGGTGAACTCGCCCATCAGGACCTCCTGCGAATAGTGCGCCCCGCCAGCCGGGCCGCTTGATCTAACGCAAGAATAACGGGTTCAACTCGGACCGGTTCCGTGACAAATATGTTAAGTCCTTCCGATCATTTTCTTGTTTCCGGTCGGAACCTTTCACCAACTTGCTTGCTCAGATCAGCCCCGCCAATGGGCTCGACGGATCGGCATAGCGCCGCTGCCCCATCCGCCCGGCGCGATAGGCGAGCCTGCCGGCCTCCACCGCCGACTTCATCGCCGCCGCCATCATCACCGGGTCCTTCGCCTCGGCGATCGCGGTGTTCATCAGCACGCCGTCGCAGCCCAGTTCCATCGCCACCGCCGCGTCCGATGCGGTGCCGACGCCCGCGTCGACCAGCACCGGCACGCCCGCGCCCTCGACGATCAGGCGGATGGTGATGCGGTTCTGGATGCCCAGCCCCGATCCGATCGGCGCGCCCAGCGGCATGATCGCCACCGCCCCCGCATTCTCCAGCCGCTTCGCCGCGATCGGATCGTCGACGCAATAGACCATCGGCTTGAAGCCCTCATTGGCCAGCACCTCGGTCGCGCGCAGCGTCTCGTGCATGTCGGGGTACAGCGTCTTGGCCTCGCCCAGCACCTCGAGCTTGACGAGGTCCCAGCCGCCAGCCTCGCGCGCCAGCCGCAGCGTGCGGATCGCGCTCTCCGCATCGAAACAGCCGGCGGTGTTGGGCAGGTAGGTCACCTTCTTCGGATCGATATAGTCCATCAACAGCGGCTGGTTGCGGTCCGAGATATTGACCCGCCGCACCGCCACGGTCACGATCTCCGCACCGGAAGCCTCCAGCGCCGCGGCATTCTGCGCGAAATCCTTGTACTTGCCCGTGCCGACGATCAGCCGCGAGCCGAACGTCTTTCCCGCCACGGTCCAGCCATCGTCGATGATCGGCGCGACATGGTCGCCACCACCGACAAAGGTCACGATCTCCAGATCGTCGCCATCCTCGACGCACACGTCCGCGAGCGTCGAGCGCGGCACGATCTCCAGATTGCGCTCGACCGCGACCTTCTCCGGCACCAGCCCGAGTTCGGTCGCCAGATCGGCAAGGCTCATCCCCGCATGGACGCGCTTGTGCGCGCCGTTCACGGTGATCGATACGGTTCCGTCGCTATGCGGCATGACGCTTAAACTCCTTGAGCGCCCCATCTAGGCACCTGATCCCGGGTGTCCACCTTGCGAGGCCTGATTCACGCGAAGGCGCGAAGCCGCAAAGAGGTAGAAGGTGGTTTCGCGCGGATACGCGGAGACGCGGAGACTGTCTCGCCCGCGTCAGCGGGCTGTCCGTCATCACGCACGATGATGAAAGCGCTACGCGCGAGCCTACCGCCCTCTTCTTCTCCGCGTCTCCGCGTGAAATCCGCGTGAAACAATCTTCTTTGCGCCTTCGCGCGTTCGCGTGAAAACACCCCGCTTTGCGCGCCCCGCAAAACAACGATAAGCCGCGACCATGACCGACACGATCTACGTCCTCAACGGCCCGAACCTCAACCTGCTCGGCACCCGCGAGCCCGACATCTACGGCAGCGACACGCTCGACGACATCGCCGGCCAGCTCGAAGACCGCGCCCGCGAACTCGACCTCGCCATCGACATGCGCCAGTCCAACCACGAAGGGCATCTGGTCGACTGGCTGCACGAGGCGCAGGCGCGCGGCGCGAAGGCGGTGATCCTCAACGCCGGCGCCTTCACCCACAGCTCGATCGCGGTGCACGACGCGATCAAGGGCATCCGCACGCCGGTGATCGAGGTGCATCTCTCCAACCCCCACACCCGCGAAGACTTCCGCCATATCAGCTACGTAGGGCGCGCGGCGAAGGGAACCATCGCCGGCTTCGGTGCGCTCTCCTACACCCTTGCGCTTGAAGCGGCGGCGCGCTTCTGACAGGAGGCTCCCCCATGACCGACCAGACCAACTCAGGCGCCATGCAGGTTGACGTAAACCTCGTGCGCCAGCTCGCCGAATTGCTCGACGCCACCCACCTCACCGAAATCGAGGTGGAGGAAGGCGACCGCAAGATCCGTGTCGCCCGCAAGGCCGCGCAGCAGGCGCCCGTCTATGCCGCGCCGCAGCCGATGGCCTCCGCACCGGTCGCAGCCGCCACACCGGTCGCCGCCGAAGCCGGCGCGATGGCGCCGACGGTCAGCGCCGCCAATGCAGTGAAATCGCCGATGGTCGGCACCGCCTATCTCTCCGCCGAACCCGGCGCCAAGCCCTTCATCGCGGTCGGCCAGACCGTCGCCGCCGGCGACACGCTGCTGATCGTCGAGGCGATGAAGGTCATGAACCCGATCACCGCGCCGTCCGCCGGCGTCGTGCGCCAGGTGCTGATCGAGAACGGCCAGCCGGTCGAATTCGACCAGCCGCTCGTGGTGGTCGAGTAACCGTCTTGCGCCCCATCAAGAAACTGCTGATCGCCAACCGCGGCGAGATCGCGCTGCGCATCCATCGCGCCTGCCACGAGATGGGCATCAAGACGGTCGCGGTGCATTCCACCGCCGACGCCGATGCGATGCACGTCCGCCTCGCCGACGAGGCGATCTGCATCGGGCCGCCCGCGGCCGCCGACAGCTATCTCAACATCCCCAACATCATCTCGGCGGCCGAAATCAGCGGCGCCGACGCGATCCACCCCGGCTACGGCTTCCTCAGCGAAAATGCGCGCTTCGCGGAGATCGTCGAGCTGCACAACCTGCTGTTCGTCGGCCCGAAGCCCGAACACATCCGCACGATGGGCGACAAGATCGAGGCGAAGCGCACCGCCGGTGCGCTCGGCCTGCCGCTCGTCCCCGGTTCCGACGGCGCGATCAGCGACCTCGCCGAGGCGAAGGCGATCGCGGCGAAGGCCGGCTATCCCGTCATCATCAAGGCGGCGTCGGGCGGCGGCGGGCGCGGCATGAAGGTCTGCACGTCCGAGGACGAGCTGGAAACGCTGATGCAGCAGGCCGGCAGCGAGGCGAAGGCCGCGTTCGGCGACGCGACCGTCTATCTCGAAAAATACCTCGGCAATCCGCGTCACATCGAGATCCAGGTGTTCGGCGACGGCAACGGCAACGCGATCCATCTGGGCGAACGCGATTGCTCGCTGCAACGCCGCCACCAGAAGGTGCTGGAGGAGGCCCCCTCCCCCGTTCTGGGCCAGGCGGATCGCGAGCGGATCGGCGGCATCTGCGCCCGCGCGATGGCCGACATGGGCTATCGCGGCGCCGGCACGATCGAATTCCTGTGGGAAGACGGCGAGTTCTACTTCATCGAGATGAACACCCGGCTGCAGGTCGAGCATCCGGTGACGGAGATGATTACCGGTCTCGACCTCGTCCGCGAACAGATCCGCATCGCCGAGGGGCATCCGCTGACGCTCCGGCAGGAGGACGTGCAGTTCCGCGGCCATGCGATCGAATGCCGGATCAACGCCGAGGACCCGCGCACCTTCGCGCCCTCGCCCGGTCTCGTGAAGCAGTTCCACGCCCCCGGCGGCATGCACGTGCGCGTCGATAGCGGTCTCTACGCCGGCTACCGGGTCCCGCCTTATTACGACAGCATGATCGCCAAGCTGATCGTCTACGGCACCACCCGCCAGGGCGCGCTCCGCCGCCTCCGCCGCGCGCTGGAGGAATTCGTGATCGAAGGGCCGACGACGACGATCCCGCTCCATCAGGCGCTGCTCGACGATCCCGAATTCCAAGACGGCCAATATACGATCAAATGGCTGGAGGAATGGCTGGCGAAGCAGGGCTGACGAACATCCCTCTCCCGGCGGGAGAGGGAGAGAGCCGTGCGAAGCACGGCGGAAGGGTGAGGACGAGTATGCTGACGGCAACAATACCGCCCCATCCTCACCCCGCCCCCCTGACCCGGCGGCCCCCTCTCCCGACGGGAGCGGGCATATGAAAGCCACGATCTACCACAACCCGCGCTGCTCCAAGTCGCGCGCCGCGCTCGCCCTGCTCGCCGAGGCCGGCGCCGACATCACCATCGTCGCCTATCTCGAACACCCACCCGCCGCGGCCGAACTCGCGCGCCTCTACGCCCGCGCCGGCATCGCCCCGCGCGACGGCCTGCGCCTTGCTGAGCCGTCCGCGAAGCCGCTCCGCGACGCCGACGACGCCGCCGTGCTCGCCGCCATGGCGGCCGACCCGATCCTCATCGAACGGCCGCTGGTCGAAACCGCAAAAGGCGTCGTCCTCGCCCGCCCGACCGACCGTCTCCACGATATTCTCTAGCGCCTGCCCAACCAGCGGGCAGCGCAGCTGGCGATGCCCGTTTGAAGGGCAGCAAATCCGTCCGAATCCGCATTGTCCCGGGCGGCGCGGACTGGCACATTTGGTGCAAGATGCCCGCATGGGGCGAGGGTTTCGTAAAGGGGCGTATTCCGGTGAAAAAGGTCGAAGCCATCATCAAGCCGTTCAAGCTCGATGAGGTGAAGGAAGCGCTCCACGAGATCGGCGTCAGCGGCATCACCGTGACCGAGGCCAAGGGCTTCGGCCGGCAGAAGGGCCATACCGAACTCTACCGCGGCGCCGAATATGTCGTCGATTTCCTGCCCAAGGTGAAGCTGGAGGTCGTCGTCGACGACGCCCTGGCCGACCGCGTCGTCGAGGCGATCGCCGCCGCCGCGCAGACCGGCCGGATCGGCGACGGCAAGATCTTCGTCATCCCGGTCGAAACCGCGCTCCGTATCCGCACCGGCGAACGCGACGAGGCGGCGATCTGACGTCCGCCTGACAGCATCGTCATTTGACGCGGCGCAACATTCCATGTGAATACGCCGCCGCGACGCAACATCCTTCCCGGCCACGGCCGGCACATCGTACCAGAGCAAGGGGCTTTTCCATGGCTGCGACTGCCAACGACATCCTGAACAAGATCAAGGAAGAGGAGATCGAATGGGTCGATCTGCGCTTCACCGACCCCAAGGGCAAGTGGCAGCACCTGACCATGGTCGCCTCGATCATGGGCGAGGATGAGTTCACCGACGGCCTGATGTTCGACGGCTCGTCGATCGAGGGCTGGAAGGCGATCAACGAATCGGACATGGTGCTCAAGCCCGACCTGGACGCGGTCTACACCGATCCGTTCTCGGCCACCCCGATGCTGATCGTGTTCTGCGACGTCGTCGAACCCTCGACCGGCGAACTCTACGCCCGCGACCCGCGCTCGACCGCGAAGCGCGCCGAGGCGTATCTCAAGACCACCGGCATCGGCGACACCGTCTACGTCGGTCCGGAAGCCGAATTCTTCATGTTCGACAACGTGCAGTTCGACACGAACTACGCCGAATCCTACTTCAAGATCGACGATATCGAATTGCCGACCAACACCGGTCGCGAATATGAGGGCGGCAACCTCGGCCACCGTCCGCGCGCCAAGGGCGGCTATTTCCCGGTCGCGCCGGTCGACAGCGCCGTCGACATCCGCGGCGAGATGGTTTCGACCATGCTCGAAATGGGCCTGCCCTGCGACAAGCACCACCATGAGGTCGCCGCGGCGCAGCACGAACTCGGCATGACCTTCGGCACGCTGACCACCACCGCCGACCGCATGCAGATCTACAAGTACGTCGTGCATCAGGTCGCGCATGCCTATGGCAAGTCGGCGACCTTCATGCCCAAGCCGATCAAGGAAGATAACGGCTCGGGCATGCACACCCACTTCTCGATCTGGAACGGCAAGACCCCGCTGTTCGCGGGCGAGGGCTATGCCGGCCTCAGCGAGATGTGCCTGTACTTCATCGGCGGCGTCATCAAGCATGCCAAGGCGATCAACGCCTTCACCAACCCGACCACCAACAGCTACAAGCGGCTGGTGCCGGGCTACGAAGCGCCGGTGCTGCTCGCCTATTCGGCGCGCAACCGTTCGGCCTCGTGCCGCATCCCCTACGGCACCGGCCCGAAGGCGAAGCGCGTCGAGATCCGCTTCCCGGACGCGATGGCCAATCCCTATCTCGCCTATGCGGCGCTGATGATGGCCGGCCTCGACGGCATCCAGAACAAGATCCATCCCGGCGAGGCGATGGACAAGAACCTGTACGACCTGCCGCCGGCAGAGCTCGCGCAGGTCCCGACCGTCTGCGGTTCGCTCCGCGAGGCGCTGGAAAGCCTCACCGCCGACCACGACTTCCTGCTCAAGGGCGACGTCTTCTCGAAGGACCAGATCGAGGCCTATGTCGAGGTGAAGTGGGCCGAGGTCGCCCGCTGGGAAATGACCCCCAGCCCGGTCGAATACGACATGTACTACAGCGCGTAAGGCGTATCAGGCCGTCCGCCCCTCGGGCGGACTGGAAACAGCCGGGGGCTGTTTCCACCTGATGCTCGCCGGCAGCCGGTGCGCGCAAGCGCATGCGTGCTGCCGGCCAGCCTCGCCCCGGCGAGGACCGACGACCCGGCTCTGCGGGGCAGGAACAACGAAAAAGGGGCGCCCGTTCGAACGGGCGCCCCTTTCTCTATTCATACTGCCCCGGCGCAGGCCGGGGTGCGCTCACCAGCCCTATTTCTGGCAGGCGACGATCGCCGTCACCACCGAGATCGTCTCTTCCGGATCGCGCACGCGCACCGTGTCCAGACCCAGTTCCTTCGCCGGATAGTCGTTGCCGCCGGGGAAGATCGCGTCGCCGATGAACATCATCTTGTCGAGCGCGATACCGCTCTCGTCGCGCAGCTTCTTGAGACCGTACGCCTTGTCGACGCCCTCCTGCGTGATGTCGATCGAGGTCGCGCCGCCCATGTTGATCGACAGGCCCGGCAGGCGCTGCTTCAGGTCGGCCTGGATCACCTTGCGCTTTCCGAACTTGGGGTCCCAATGCTCCTTCTCCTTCACCGGCGCCTCCTGGCCCAGTGCGGAGAAGGTGATCTGGCTGCCGCGATCCTCGATCCGCTCGCCCCAGGTCTGCTCCGGCTTGAACCCGGTCGCCTCGAGCGATTCGTCGAATGCCTTCAGGATCTTCGCCTTGGTCGCATCGTCGAACAGTTCGGCATAGACCGCGGTCCATTCGCCATTCCGGTGCACGTACAGCTTGGTGCCGGTGGTCGGCATCAGCCACAGTTTCGACAGATCGGCGCGCGCCGGCAGGCGGCTGGCGACCTGCTTCTGGAACTGCGGCCAGTCGCCGCCGGAGATCACCGCGACATGCGCAACACCGAGCAAATCGGCGAGCGCCTCGCCCATCGGTTCCTGCAAAGGCTGCTTGCTCTCGGCCAGCGTTCCGTCGAGGTCGAAGGCAATCAGGTCTTTCATGCAGATGCTCCGGTGCTTGCCGCAAGGCGCGGGAAGATAATCGTTTCGATCGCGTGCGCGACGCCGTCGACGTCATTGCCGGTGGTGACCTGGTGCGCAATCGCTTTCACCAGATCGGGCGCGTTGCCCATCGCGATGGCGAGGCCGGCGCGTTCCAGCATCGGCACGTCGTTATACTGGTCGCCCATCACCGCCACCGCCGCCAGCGGCTGGTCGAACGTCCTCGCCAGCGCCGCCAGCCCGTCGCCCTTGTTCGCGGCGAGCGCGGTGACGTCGAGATAATAGACCTGGCTCTGCGCGATCGTCGCGTCCGCGCCATGCGCCGCCTTGCAGCGCTCCGCCAGATCGGCGAGCATCGCATGGTCGTCACTGACGAACGTCACCTTGTCGGCGCGCTCGTACAGATCGCTGAAATCCTCGACGATCACCGGCGCCTGGTTGGACGACACCCGCTCGCTGTCGACGTGATGGCCGACCTCGGTGGAGGCATACCAGCGGTCGTCGGCGAACACCCAGATATCGACCGGCGCGTCCGCCGCAATGGCCATCACGCCGCGCACCACGTCGGGATCGATGACGTGATGCTCGGCGATGCTGCCGTCGCGGCGAAAGATGATGCCGCCGTTGAACGCCGCCATCGGCGCGTCGATCGCCAGCGTCTCGGCGATCGGCATGATCCCGGACATCGGCCGCGCGCTGATGACGGTGAAGCCCACCCCCGCCCGCTCCAGCCGCAGCACGGCATCGGCGGTGGCGGGGGTCAGCTGCTTCTGTTTGTCGACGAGCGTGCCGTCGATATCGGAGACGACCAGCCGGATCGGTTCGGCGCCTGCACGTGCCGGGGCGTCTGCGCTCACTGCGGCATCTCGACATGCCCGCCGAAGCCGAAGCGCATCGCCGACAGCACCTTGTCGCCATAGGTATGCTCGACGCGGCTGCGGTAGCGCGCGAACAGCGAGGCGGTGAGCACGTTGGCCGGCACCTTCTCCTCCATCGCCGCGTCGATCGTCCACTGGCCCTCGCCCGAATCGGCGACGCTGCCCGAGAAGCCGTCGAGCTTTTCGTCCTTCGCCAGCGCGATCGCGGTCAGGTCGAGCAGCCACGACGAGATCACCGAACCGCGCCGCCACACTTCGGCGATATCGGTCATGTTGAGGTCGAAGCGTTCGTCCTCGGGCAATTTGTCGCTGTTCTTCGACTTCAGGATGTCGAAGCCCTCGGCATAGGCCTGCATCAGGCCATATTCGATGCCGTTGTGGATCATCTTGACGAAATGGCCCGCGCCCGCCGGCCCGGCGTGGATATAGCCCTTTTCCGCGCGCGGATCGACCGCGTCGCCGATGCGCCCCGGGGTGCGGACGATATCGCCCATGCCCGGTGCCAGCGCGTCGAAGATCGGGTCGAGCAGGTTCACCGTCTCGACGTCGCCGCCGATCATCATGCAATAGCCGCGCTCCAGCCCCCAGACCCCGCCCGAGGTGCCGACGTCGACATAATGCACGCCCTTCTCGGCGAGCCGCTTCGACCGGCGGATATCGTCCTTGTAGAAGGTGTTGCCGCCGTCGATGACGATGTCGCCATCCCGGGCGCCTTCGCCGATCGCGGCGATCGTGTCCTCGGTCGGCGCGCCGGCGGGCAGCATCACCCACCAGATCGCCGGACTGCCGAGCTTGCCGCGCATGTCGTCGAGCGAACTGGCCGCCTCCGCCCCGTCCTTGGCCAGCGCCTGCACGGCGTCGGCGCTGCGGTCATAGGCGACGATCTCATGCCCCGCGTTCATCAGGCGGCGCGCGATATTGCCACCCATGCGGCCGAGGCCGATCAATCCGATCTTCATGCTGTCTGTCCTGCCGTTGGTTACGGTGATGGAGGGTAAACACTGCGGTGGCGGATGGGTTGCGGGCGGGCGCCGAGAGTAAGGTCCGGGCCATGCCCCCACCCGCATCGTCGCCCCGGACCCGTTCCCGAGCCCACCGCGCCGCAGGTGTCACGTCCGGGCCGCCAGCCGGCCTTCCCACCGCAAAATGGACCCCGGAACGAGCCCGGAGATGACGACGGGGGGCAAGGCGACCGCCCTGCCCCCGCCGCCGGGTCAGGCCGCCGCCGGCTGCTTGGCGGCGATCGAGCCGAGCAGGTCGTCGAACGCCTTGGCGAAGGACGCGACGCCCTCCGCGACCAGCGTATCGGTAACGCCGGTCAGGTTCAGCCCCAGCCGTTCCGCCTCGGCGAGCACGCGGCGCGCCTCCTCGACGTCGGCGTTGAGCGTGTCCGCGACGGTGCCGCGCTCGCGGAACGCATCCATCGTCGCCGGCGGCATCGTGTTGACGGTGTCGCGGCCGATCAGCGTGTCGACGTACAGCGTATCGCGATACGCCTTGTCCTTGACCCCGGTCGACGCCCACAGCAGCCGCTGCGGCTGCGCGCCCTTGGCGGCAAGCGCCTGCCAGCGCTCCGACTTCTCGAAATCGAGGAACCATTGATACGCCATCTTGGCATTGGCGATCGCGACCTTGCCGCGCAGGCCCTTGAGCGCCTCCGCCTCGGGATCGTTCTCGCCCAGCCGGCGATCGATCTCCTTGTCGATCATCGAATCGATGCGACTGACGAAGAAGCTCGCCACGCTGGCGATCCGGTCGATCGGCTGGCCCTGCCGGACGCGCTCCTCGAGGCCGGTCGCATAGGCCTCGGCGACGCGGATATAGGCGTCGAGCGCGAACAGCAGCGTCACGTTGACGTTGATGCCCTTGGCGATCGTCGCGCTGATCGCGGGCCCGCCGGCGAGCGTGCCGGGGATCTTTATCATCAGGTTCGGGCGGTCGACCGCATGCCACAGCTTCTCCGCCTCGGCGATCGTCGCATCGGTGTCGTCGGCGATGTAGGGCGACACCTCCAGGCTGACATAGCCGTCCTTCGTCTCCAGCCGATCGTAGACCGGACGCAGCGTTTCCGCCGCCGCCTTGATGTCCTGGATCGCCAGCGCCTCGTAGCGGTCGATCGTCGCCGCCTCGGGATTCTCGCGGTCGAAATCGGCGAGGCTGGCGTCATAGGCGTCGCCATGCCCCATCGCCTTTTCGAAGATCGACGGGTTGGAGGTGACGCCGGTCAGGCCGTCCTCCTTGACGAGCTTCTCGAGGCCACCGGCCTCGAGGAACTTGCGATCGACGAAATCGAGCCAGACCGCGGTGCCCGCGGCGCTCAGGTCGTTGAGCTTACCCATTGTTGCTCTCCAGCATTTCGCGCGCCACCTTGACGACATTGTCGAGGGTGAAGCCGTATTTGTCCTGCAGCTTGGATATGGGGGCGGAGGCACCGAACGTCGACATGGTGATCGTCCGGCCCTTCAACCCGACATAGCGGTGCCAGCCCATCTCGCCCGCCTGCTCGACCGCGAGGCGCGTGGGCACCGACGACGGCAGCACGCTTTCCTTATACTGCTCGGATTGCAGCTCGTAGCGATACCAGCTCGGCATCGACACGACACGGCTCTTCACCCCGTCGGCCTTGAGCTTTTCGTGCGCCTGCACGACCAGCGCCAGTTCGCTGCCCGTCGCGATCAGGATCACGTCGGGCGTGCCGTCGCAGTCGGCGAGCACATAGCCGCCCTTCAGCGTCCCTTCGGCGGGTGCGTAGACGTCGCGATCGAGCGTCGGCAACGCTTGGCGCGAGAAGATCAGCGCGGTCGGCCGGGTGGCATCCTCCAGCGCCGCGCGCCATGCGTATGCCACCTCGTTGGCGTCGCCCGGCCGGATCGTGTCAAGCCCCGGGATCGCGCGCAGCGTCGCCAGATGCTCGATCGGCTGGTGGGTCGGCCCATCCTCGCCGACGCCGATCGAATCGTGCGTGAACACCCAGACGCTGGCGAGTTCCATGATCGCCGACAGGCGGATCGGCGCGCGCATATAGTCCGCGAAGACGAGGAAGGTGGAGCCGTAGCTGCGCAGGTGCGACAGCGTCATGCCGTTGACCACGCCGCCCATGCCATGTTCGCGCACGCCGAAGTGGAAGTTCTGGCCGCCATAGTTCGACGCCTCGAACGAGGGCTTGCCCTTGATGTCGGTCTTGGTCGACGGCGCGAGGTCGGCGGAACCGCCGATCAGCCACGGCACCCGTGCGGCGAGCGCGTTGAGCACCTTGCCGCCCGAATCGCGGCTGGCGAGGCCCTTTTCATCCGCCGGGAAGACGGGGATGTCGGCATCCCAGCCCTCGGGCAATTTGTCCTTGAGCATCAGGTCGAGTTCGGCGCCGAGCTCGGGATAGGCCTCGCCATATTGGGCGAGCATCGCCTCCCATGCGTGGCGCAGCGGTTCGCTGCGGCCGGCGATGGCGTCGTGGAAATGCTCGGCGACGCCTTCGGGAACGTAGAAATCCTTGTCCTCGGGCCAGCCATAGGCCTTCTTGGTCGCACGGACATTGTCCTCGCCCAGCGGCTCGCCATGCGCCTTCTCGCTGCCCGCCTTGGGGCTGCCCCAGCCGATCACCGAATGGACGACGATGAAGGTCGGGCGGTCGTCCGTCGCCTTGAACGTCTCGATCGCGGCGGCGAACGCCCTGGTGTCGTTGGCGTCGTCGAGATGGATGACGTTCCAGCCATAGGCCTGGAAGCGCAGGCCGACATCCTCGTCGAACGCGAGGTCGGTGCCGCCCTCGATCGAAATGTGGTTGCTGTCGTAGATCCAGCACAGGTTGCTGAGCTTGAGATGCCCGGCGAGGCTCGCCGCCTCCGCCGCGACGCCTTCCATCATGTCGCCGTCGCCGCACAGCGTATAGACGTCATGGTCGAACAGCGTGAAGTCGGGCCGGTTGTAGCGTGCCGCGAGCCAGCGCTCGGCGATGGCCATGCCGACCGAATTGGAACAGCCCGCGCCCAGCGGCCCGGTCGTCGTCTCGACGCCGGTGGTGTGGCGATATTCGGGGTGGCCCGGCGTCCGCGAGGCGAGCTGGCGGAATCCCTTGAGGTCGTCGAGCGTCAGCGCGGCACGGCCGGTCTTGTTGCCCTCCGCGTCGATCTCCTCGATCCCCGCAAGGTGGATCAGCGAATAGAGCAGCATCGACGCATGGCCGACCGACAGCACGAACCGGTCGCGGTTCGGCCAGTCGGCGCGCGACGGATCGTAGCGCAGGAATTGCGACCACAGGGTATAGCCGACCGGCGCCAGCGCCATCGGCGTGCCGGGGTGGCCCGAATTGGCCTTCTGCACCGCGTCCATCGACAGCGTGCGGATGGTATCGATCGTGAGACGTTCCGGCGAACCATCTTCGTGGATCGCGGTCTTGGTATCGGTCATGGGAGTAATGCCCTCGCTCTTACCCTGCGTCGAACGCCTGCACGCCCGATCTGTTGCGGTGGCCCCGCCTTTAACGAGACGGGCCGGCCCGTTCCAGCCGCGAAACGACTCCGTATTCGGCGACATAGGCGGCATCGACCTCGTCGAGGAACAGGCCGTGGCCCAGCACCCCGGGCATGCCGTCCAGCCAGGCCGCTGTTTTCGCGGGGTCATCCAGCGCGAACCGGCAATCGGCGATCCAGTTGCCGTTGTCCGTCACATAGGGCGCCCCGTCGCGCATCCGCAGTTCCGCCCCCTCACCGAGCGCCGCCAGCAGCGACGCACGCGCGAACGGCAGGATCTCGACCGGCACCCGTGCCGCGCCGATCGCCGCCACCCGCTTCGACGAATCGGCGATCACCACCATCCGGTCGGATGCGGCAGCGACCACCTTCTCGCGCAGCATCGCGCCACCCGCCCCCTTCACCGCATACAGCCGCGGATCGATCTCGTCCGCCCCGTCGATCGTTAGGTCGACGCGCGGCACGTCGGCGAAGTCGAGCATCGCGATCCCCAGCCGCCGCGCCAGCGCGTCGCTCGCCTGCGACGTGGCGACCGCCCGCACCGCCAGCCCCTCTGCCACCCGTGCGCCGAGCGCGCGGATCGCATGGGTGGCGGTCGATCCGGTACCGAGCCCGACCAGCATGCCCGCGCGCACCTCCGCCACCGCCGCCGCGGCGGCGCGCGCCTTCTCGCCATCGGCCCTGTCGCTGGTGTCGGTCATGGCTGGTTCCTATCCGGACTGCTACATTTTGCGACATTAATAACGCGGCCCGCGGGTTGCATTTCCGCCGGGATCGCCGCCATTAGGCCAGCAAGAGCAACCAATCACCGCAACCGTGCCCAGTCGCGCGGCTGCGGCGCGCGAGCCGAGACACGAGCCGGGTGACCCATTTGACCACAGCCTCCCTCCGGGACCGCCGGCGCCTTGCCGGCGGCACCATTGCGATCGCCCTGCTGCTCGCCGCCTGCGGCAGCGGCGAATCGCAGGACAAGGGCGCGGGCAAGGGCGGCGCCGGCGGCGCCAACCGCGGCCCGACCACGGTCGGCTATGTCGTCGTCCAGCCGACCAGCGCCGCGATGGTCACCGAACTCGCCGCGCGCACCAGCGCCTATGAAAGCTCCGACGTCCGCCCGCAGGTCAACGGCATCATCCGCCGCCGCTTCTTCACCGAAGGCGCGCTGGTCCGGCGCGGCCAGCCGCTCTACGAGATCGACCCCCGCCTCTATCGCGCCGCGGTGAACGAGGCGCAGGCGAACCTGCAAAGCGCCCGCGCCAATCAGGAGGCGCTGCGCATCCAGGCCGACCGCTATCGCCCGCTCGCCGCGATCGAGGCGGTGTCGAAGCAAGAATATACCAACGCCGTCGCCTCGGCGCGGCAGGCGACCGCCTCCGTCGCGCAGACCGGCGCCGCGCTGGAGACGGCGCGGATCAACCTCAAGTTCACCACCGTCCCCGCGCCGATCACCGGCCGCATCGGCCGTTCGCTGTTCACCGTCGGCGCGCTGGTCTCCGCCAGCCAGACCGATCCGCTCGCGCAGATCCAGCGGCTCGACCCGATGTTCGTCGACATCCAGCAATCCGCCGCCGACATGCTCGCGCTGCGCCGCAGCCTCGCGCAGAACGGCGTCGTCCCCACCACCGCGCAGGTCCGCCTGAAGCTGGAAGACGGCGGCGATTACGGCCAGACCGGCAGCGTCGAATTCTCGGAAGCCTTGGTCAACACCGAAACCGGCACCGTGACGCTGCGCGCGCGCATCCCCAATCCGCAGGGCATCCTGCTGCCCGGCATGTTCGTGCGGGCGAGCTTCGCGCAGGCGATCAACCAGCGCGCCTTCCTCGTGCCGCAGGAGGCGCTGAGCCGCGATGCCAAGGGCAATGCGACGGTGATGCTGGTCGGCCAGAACAACAAGACGGTGCAGAAGCCCGTCACCGCGGCGCGCACGCAGGGCCGCTATTGGGTGGTCACCGCCGGCCTCAACCCCGGCGACAAGATCATCACGCAGGGCCTCAACAATTTGCGCCCCGGCGCGCAGGTGAAGGCGGTGCCGGCGAACAGCCCGCAACGGGTCGCGCCGCCGCAACAGGGATCCGACGGGCAGCAGCAGGGCGCCGCGCAGGGCAAGGGCGGCTGATCCGTCATGATAAGCCGCATCTTCATCGATCGCCCCATCTTCGCCTGGGTGCTCGCGATCATCGTCATGCTCGCCGGCGTCGGCGCGATCCTCAGCCTGCCGATCGCGCAATATCCCGACGTCGCCCCGCCGCAGGTGTCGATCCGCGCCACCTTCCCCGGCGCCTCGGCACAGACGCTCCAGAATTCGGTGACGCAGGTCATCGAACAGCAGCTGACCGGCATCGACGGCCTGCTCTATTTCAGCTCCTCCTCGTCGAGCCGTGGCGCGGTGACGATCACCGCGACCTTCGACAAGGGTACCGACCCCGACATCGCGCAGGTGCAGGTGCAAAATCAGGTGCAGCAGGCGGTCGCGCGCCTGCCGCAGCAGGTGCAGCAGCAGGGCCTCGTCGTCCGCAAGTCCAACCCGGACTTCCTGCTGATCGCCGGCGTCTATGACGAGACGGATACCAAGACCAACCAGGACGTCAGCGACTATCTCGTCTCCAACCTGCAGGATCCGCTCGGCCGCGTGCAGGGCGTCGGCGACACCAACGTCTTCGGCTCGCAATATGCGATGCGCATCTGGCTCAACCCGGAACGGCTCGCCAGCTATTCGCTGATCCCGTCGGACATCACCACCGCGATCCAGAACCAGAACACCGAGGTCGCGGCGGGCGAGGTCGGCGGCCTGCCGTCCGGCCCCGAACAGATGCTCAACGCGACCGTCACCGCCCAGTCGCGCCTCCAGACGCCCGAACAATTCCGGGCCATCATCATCAAGACGCTGCCGTCAGGCGCCACCGTGCGCCTGTCCGACGTCGGCCGGATCGAACTCGGCGCGGAAAGCTATGCCGCGGTCAGCCGCATCAACCGCCACCCCGGCGCCGGCATCGCCGTGCTGCTCGCCCCCGGCGCCGACGCGCTGGAGACGGCCGAACTGGTGAAGGCGGAGATCACGCGCGTCGCCAAGACCTTCCCGCCCGGCCTCAAGGTCGCCTATGCCAACGACACCACCGCCTTCATCGAACTGTCGATCGAGGAAGTGGTCAAGACGCTGATCGAGGCGGTGATCCTCGTCGTCGTCGTCATGTTCGTCTTCCTGCAAAGCTGGCGCGCGACCCTGATCCCGACGATCGCGGTGCCGGTCGTGCTGCTCGGCACCTTCGCGGTCTTCTATCTCGCCGGCTTCTCGATCAATACGCTGACGCTGTTCGGCCTCGTCCTCGCCATCGGCCTGCTCGTCGACGACGCGATCGTCGTCGTCGAGAACGTCGAGCGGCTGATGGAAGAGAATCCCGACATGACGCCGCGCGAGGCGACGATCGAGTCGATGAACGAGATCACCGTCGCGCTGATCGCGATCGCGCTGGTGCTGTCGGCGGTGTTCCTGCCGATGGCCTTCTTCGGCGGATCGACCGGCGTCATCTATCGCCAGTTCTCGCTCACCATCGTCGCCGCGATGGTGCTGTCGGTGCTCGTCGCGCTGATCCTCAGCCCCGCGCTCACCGCCTCGCTGCTCAAGCAGAAGTCGAAGGAGGCGGAGGAGGCCCAGGGGTTCAAGCGCCGCTTCCCCCGCGTCGCCGGCTGGGGGACGAAGGCCGCCGACTGGTTCAACCGCAACTTCGACCGCGGCGTCGAACGCTACACCGGCTGGGTGATGGCGGTGGTCAACCGCAAATGGCTGTTCCTGCTCATCTACCTCGGCACCGTCGCTCTGCTCGCGGCGCTGTTCATGCGCCTGCCGACCGGCTTCCTGCCGACCGAGGACCAGGGCTCGGCGATCATCCAGTTCCGCCTGCCGCCGGGCGCGACGCAGGCGCGCACGCTGCAGGTGCAGCGGCAGGTCGAGAAATATTTCACCGAGAACGAGGGGAAGAACACCTCCGTCCTGTTCACCGTCGCGGGCGGCGGTGGCGGCGGCGTCAGCGGCCAGAACACCGGTCAGGGCTTCCTCAACTTCGTCGACTGGTCGAAACGCGGCGGCAAGGAGAATACGGCGGACGCGATCACCGGCCGCGCCTCCGCCGCCTTCCGGGGCTTGCGCGACGCGCAGGTGTTCGCGCTGGTGCCGCCGGCGGTCCGCGGCCTCGGCCAGTCGGACGGCTTCACCATGGAGCTGCAGAACACCGGCGGGCTGACGCAGGACCAGTTCGCCGCCGCCCGCGACAAACTGCTCGCCGCCGCCAACGCCGATCCGATGCTGTCCTCGGTGCGCCTCACCGAACTGCCCGACATCGCGACTTTGCGCGTCGACATGGACCAGCAGAAGCTCGCCGCGCTGGGCCTGACGCAGACCAACGCCAATTCGACGCTGACCACCGCCTGGGGCGGGCAATACGTCAACGACTTCATCGACCGCGGCCGCGTCAAGCGCGTCTACGTGCAGGGTGACGCGCCCTATCGCTCCGCTCCCGACGACCTCAAGCAATGGTTCGTGCGCGGGTCGAGCGGGCAGATGGTCCCCTTCTCCTCCTTCGCCACCACCGGCTGGGCGACCGCACCGACGACCTTGTCGCGGTTCAACGGCATCGCCTCCTACGAATTCCAGGGGTCGGCCGCGTCGGGCAAGAGTTCGGGCGATGCAATGGCGCGGATCACCGAACTGGCGGCGCAGATTCCCGGCACCTCGGTGGCATGGGCGGGCCTGTCCTATCAGGAACGGCTGTCGGCGGGGCAGGCGCCATTGCTCTACGGTCTGTCGATCCTCGTCGTCTTCCTGTGCCTCGCCGCTTTGTACGAAAGCTGGTCGATCCCGTTCGCGGTGCTGCTCGTCATCCCGCTCGGACTGATCGGCGCGATCGCCTTCGTGACGCTGCGCGGCCTCACCAACGACGTCTACCTCCAGATCGGGCTGCTGACGACGATGGGGCTGGCGGCGAAGAACGCGATCCTGATGATCGAATTCGCCGAACAGGCGGAGCGCAAGGGCGCCCGCGTCATCGACGCCGCGCTGGAGGCCGCCAAGATCCGCCTCCGCCCGATCCTGATGACCTCCTTCGCCTTCATCTTCGGCGTGCTGCCACTGGCGATCTCGACCGGCGCGGGCGCGAACAGCCGCATCGCGATCGGCACCGCGGTGATCGGCGGCATGCTGTCGGCGACCTTCCTCGCGATCTTCTACATCCCGCTCTTCTTCGTGCTCGTCCGCCGCGGCGTGCGCGACGGGATCGCCAAGCTGCGCGGACGTCCGACCGGGCATCACGGCAAGACCGACGACCACCCGCCCGCACCGCCGATGCCGCCCGCCAATCCCGGCGCCGATCCCGCCTCGAAGCCGGAGCCCGCATGATGCCCCGGACGACCCGCATCCTCCTCGCCCTGACGCTCGCCGGCACCGCGCTCGCCGGCTGTTCGATGGAGCCCAAATACGTCCGCGCCGACCTGCCGGTGCCGCCGTCATGGCCGGTCGGCGACGCCTATCTCCGTCAGAGCGAGGCGGCGCTGCCGGCGTTCACCTATCGCGACATCTTCCGCGACCGGCGGCTGCAGACGCTGATCGACAGCGCGCTGGCCAACAACCGCGACCTGCGCGTCGCCGCCGCCAACATCGCCGCCGCGCGCGCGCAATATCGCATCCAGCGCGCCGACCTGTTTCCCGCGGTCGACGCCTCTGGCCG